>Ga0209052_1000044_pt1 | contig 75590 bp, 57 predicted proteins | sample WorMetHEROISLAND_2_FD_187409 | JGI IMG/M metagenome (GOLD analysis project Ga0209052, IMG submission 187409) | Marine gutless worms symbiont microbial communities from Max Planck institute for Marine Microbiology, Germany - Olavius sp. 4 HERON... | ecosystem: Host-associated > Annelida >...
ACTAGTCGCGTAATGCATTGAGATAAGCATTAACATTGGAATAAGCCGGCCTTTAACTTCAAATTACTAACAGCTATCACTATAGTTTTCAATTTATGGCCCAAAAAGGCAATTATTAGAGGTAGCCTTAATTATTAATATACTTATTAATTGTCAATCTGGATTTGTAGATACTGTCAGGCAGGATTGGGCATCCCCGGGTTATCGAAATCGATATACACTTGAAATTGTTGGAGTTTCCGGCAGCGGTGTCTGCTTTTACCTTGGCAGCCGGCTGATCGAACCCATCGCGGTGGATGGTAAGGAACCGGTCGATATTGTTGGGCTGGCAGAATCAAGCTTCTGATAAAAGGCCTTCTGCCAATCCTTAATGCTGGTTTTGGCCGGCAGATCCAGGCCGGTAAGCATCCGAAGGGCCTCTTCGAGAGCATATTCTCCTGAACCCAATCGGCCCCGACTTTTTTTGAGCGCTTCTAGCAGGATGGGAAAGTCTGTTGCCGGATCGCCCCTTTGGGCAAGCGTCTGCGCCAACTCTGCTGTCGCCAGAGAATTTGATTTTGAGACAATCAACCTGATTTCATTCAAATCGGCATTGGGGCTGGCTTGGAACTCTTCAATTATCAAACGGCCTCGGCCTGACGGTCCCCACTGGGCAACGAATTCTCCGGGTGTCCTGCTAAGCCGAATCCAGATGGTTAAAATAATCAGGCACACTAAGGCGACACTGCCAATCACCGATACTCGAATATATCTATGCCTTTGTTCCTTATCCCATTTTGCGCGCATGCTTCTGTCAGCAGAATTGAAGGCGAGAACGACCGGCGGGATAAATAAAAGCAGGGCAGGCCAGGGACCCAATCCAAATGCATTTCCAAAAATGAATGTCCCGATGCCAATTACAATACCCACCCATGTTTTTGGGAAACCACCCGGGCGGGGATTACCTTTATTGGCGGCAATACATGCAGCAGTAAACCAGACAACGGGGAGGAACTGCCAGAAAACAAATGGTGGAAGGATATAGTCGAAATCTGCCAGGGTGCAGGTGTTGCAGGCCACGGCCGTCTTCGGCCAAATTACAGTAAGAACAACGCCCAGCTGTATGATGCAGCGATTGGCGGACATCAAGTTCTTCGCCTCCAGGAATTGCTGTATGGTTGATCCTTTAATATCAACGCCTTCAATGCGAAAAGGCATATCTATCGTACTGTTGATTATATCGGCATTTATCTCAAACTATTAAGGCTTAGGTTTTCTGTATATAATTTCCAACAGCAATCCTATAGGCCTTGGGTGACCGATCCACGTTGCCGTTGAACAAAAGCCCCGCCTAATATCGTTTCATCAGAAAACCGGCCGGGTAGACAACAGCGCCCAGGGATGGGGATGATCCGCTCTAGTCGTTTTGCGACCAGAGTTCGAGGCAGGGTTTTTCACCGGGGTCCTGCGCCTGATGCGGCCGATCAAGGACCGGCAGGGGATCCAACAAAATGATTTGTTCGGATTGTCTGATTGAATTCCAGACAAACCCGTCGTATGAGACAGATGCGCACAGGCGTCCGAGTGAGAAGTGCAGGTGGGGGATAATCCGCGCTTTGGAGCGGTAGGTGTCGGCAAGGGTCGCGATGATATCCCCTTCTTTGACCATCGCGCCGACTTCAAGCTCGGGATGCGGTGTCGTGTGCGCATAAACAGATATAAGTCTTTCAGGGCTGCCATCGCGTCTATCATGCTCGATAACGATCGCCTGACCGAGATAATCTTTAAATATGGCCTTGACCACGCCGCTGTGCATCGCCGGGAGGCGGGTATTTTCGTCGATCCGGCCGACTCTTTGGCTGCGGTCCCTGTACAAACACAGATCGAGGCCTTCATGGGGAAAATCCCGCCGGCCAAAGTCGCCCCACCACTTGTCCGGGGAATTGAACAGCATGCCGTTGCAAAAAATCCAGCATTCAATTTCGCATGGATCCAAAGCGTTGGCATCTGCAAGCAGTTCGGTGAAACGGCTTTTGAGCACAGATATACTTTCGGTGGCGTCTGAATTTAAATGCTTTTTCGGGCTCATTGCCATTTCCCTGGGCTTGGGTTCGCTGTAAACGCACTCTTATCGCCTGTATATATCCTGATTGCCGGGAAGATGTCAAAGATTACAGGTTCACCCCTTAATGACCGCGCGAATTAAAAGAAATTGAATAATCCCGGGATTTAAACTATAGACCTAGCGAATAAAATAGTGTCGGCACTTCTTAGTTTGTTTACATGAAGTGTGTGTTTCCGGCACCTGCCATCAAATGTCCATAGGTGAGGAAAAAATAATATGGAAGAAAAGCGCTTAAACCGAGAACAACTTTCAAAGAAAAACGACTATTGGGTTGGTCTGGATCGCAAATATCGAGCTCAGGTCCGAAAAACCAGATCAATTGTCCTGGAAAAAGGCAAAGGCGTCGAAGTCTGGGACGTCGAGGGCAAGAAGTATTTGGATTTCGAATCGGGCCAGATGGCCATGGTCGCCGGGCACAGCCACCCGCTGGTTCTCGAGCGAATCAGGGAGCAAATCGAGTTGCTGATGCAAAACAGCATCAGGGTATTGAATGTACCGCGGATTCTGCTGGCAAAAAAGCTTGCTGAAATTGTTCCCGATCCGCTGGCCAAGTCTTTTTTTCTTTCCACGGGTTCCGAGTCTGTCGAAGTCGCCCTGCGGCTTGCCAAGAAATACACCGGCCGCTTTGAAGTTGTCGCCCTTTTAAGAGGCTACCATGGCAGGACTGCAGGCAGCCAGACTTATACCAGCATCAGCCGGGGTGCCCGCTCCGGTTATGGACCGCTTTTGCCGGGCGCCGCTTTCATTCCGGCCCCGTATTGCTACCGCTGTGCCTTTAACGAAACGCTGCCATGCAATCTTTCGTGCCTTGCGTACGCCGAGGACGTGATCGACCGAACCACTTCAGGCCAACCTGCGGCGATGCTCATCGAAATCATGCAGGGCGTCGGCGGAACCGTGGTGCCGCCGGCGGCATGGGTCAGGCGCCTGCGCCGGATCTGCAGTCAAAGAAAAATGCTGCTTGTCATCGATGAGTCGCTCACCGGAATGGGCCGCACCGGGAAATGGTTTGGATTCGAACACTATGATATCGTCCCGGATATCCTGACCACGTCTAAAGCGCTCGGTCAGGGCGTTCCGGTGGCCGCTGTGATTACAACCGATGAGATTGCCGCAAAAGCGGTCGCAAACGGTTTTGACCAGGGGGCCACCCATATGGGGGACTCCTTTCAATGTGCCGTCGCCCTGGCCAATATAGAAGTGATCGAACGCGAAAACCTGCTGGAGAACGGTGCTGTAATGGGGGCATTGTTGAAAAAGGGGCTTGAAGAACTGAAAGAGAAATTCGAAGCAGTTGGCGACGTCCGGGGCAAAGGTCTTTTCCTGGGTCTGGAGATAATAGAATCGCAAAAAAGCAGACGGCCCGATCCGGATCGTGCATTGAAGCTGGTAACCCAATGCGAGGATCAGGGTTTACTTTTAGGCGGCGGCATTCCTACCGGCGGATTGGGGACAAATACCATTCGCCTTTGTCCTCCGTTGGTCATCACCGAAGCCCAGGTCGCTGCCGCCCTGGACATTCTGGAGGTCGTATTGTCTGAAATTTAGAACTTTGGAATGTACCTTGGATTTTCGTATCGATGCCCTGGCGCTCGTTCAGGACTGCAGCTTTTCTGCCAAAACCGAGATGCTCTCGAAGATACCGGTTTTGGCATCGATCACCCCCTGCCATCTTTCCGGCCGCAATTCCAGGTTATAGGTCCCGGCGTAATTTCTCCCTTTCAGGCTGGAGACAAAATCGGTGAGGGGGATGGCTTTTTCAGTAAGGGGCCAATGGGTCTCCCCTTCCCGCGAAAGATCATGGATGTGGGTATGGATGACCTCGTTCAAGAACCTTTTAGGCGGCATCACATCGATGTACTTCTTGCTCGCGTTCCAGAAGGAGTGCCCGAAATCCCAGCAAAACCCCACCAATCCGGGTTCAGCTATCTCTGACAAGAGTCTGGTCAAAGAGTCATAGGTGATGCTTGGATCGGTGTAATTTTTATTCCTGTTTATCTCCAGGGCAATTCTAAGGGGCAGGTTTTGATCTCCGATCATGCGCGCAAGTCTTTTCACAAAATCGGCGTTGGTGTTTACCATCCGTGGCAGATCACCATCAAGCTCCCGGTAGCAGTGCAGCGTAATGACCGCAGAACGATTTCTATCCTTTATTTCTTGCGCGATCGGAGCGATGCTCGGCAGAACTTCTTCAAACCGTTGGCCGGAGCCATTCGGCGGCAGATAGCCGTGGATGGTGACATCCAATCCGGCGTCCAGGATTTGTTCGGCGGCGGCGGCGGCATTGTTACGGTCGGTGTCGGCCTTGATGGCACGAATTTCAATTGAAGCTACTCCGGCTGCTTTTAAGGCCTTTAGAAAAGTTGCTGGTGCTTTAAAATGATCCCGGTACAAAAATTCTTCCTCGATCCGGGGGTCTCCCGCCAGATAATTGATGGGAAGTGAAAGTCCGCAGCGCGTATTGATTTCTTCCATTTTTTTTCCCCCAAACCAGCGCCCTTCAACCGGCGCGCCGTGAGCACCCTATAAAAGCAGTTAGGTGGCTCGACAGCGGCGCTGCCTGATTGCGTTCCTTTCTTTCAGGAATTGATCCAGCTGCTGATCTTTGCGGTTAAAAAATACGTCATCGGCATCCAAGCCCATGGACTTCAAGAGCTCTGTAACTTTTTCGTTTTCGCCGATTTCATCCATGGTGTGCCCGTCCGAATTTTCGGCCAGAAGGGCACCCTTGGCCAGCGCCAGGTCGATCATGTCCCTGAGGCGGCCGACATCTGTTTTGTTCAACCGCAGGTTGGTGTTGTTGACCTCCAGGGCAAACCCGTATTCGACCGACAGTTCGACCAATGCTTCGTTCTCCAACGGGAAGGTGGCGATGCACGGATGGGTCAAAATGTCCAGAGGATAGCGTTTCAGATAGTTTTCAAGCGCCCGGGTATTGGATCGAGAAGACTTTTCCGCATGAAGTGCCGCGGCCATGGCATGAAATCCCGCGCTGACCAGATCGAAGCCACGGGCCAGGGCCAAGGGGAAATCGCTGCTGCCGTCAGCGTCCAGTATATTGGCTTCTATACCGGTGGTTATGCGGATGGCTTTGCCGTGGAAACTCTGTATTTTTCTTGGCAGCCGCCGTTTGTCGTTAATTACACTGAATTTTATTTCTTCGCCGGAAGCTTTGCCGTGATCGCAGATGTTGACGGATCGCATCCCTTTGCGGGCGGCGATTTCTACAATCTCCATAATTGTGTGCACACCGCACAGGGATCGGATTGAGTGGACATGCAGGTCATTTCGAATCATTGCAGGGCGCCTTATAGATGGATAGGTTTGCCTTTAATCGTTGGCCTTCTGAGATCAAAGTCATACCATTTGCATATTGTTTTGGTCGATGCTTTGCAACCTAATTCTTGACAAGTCTGGTGATATATTCCTATAGATATCGGGCCTGATCGAATTACCTAAACCTCATTATGATCGGTGCCAGTTTGGCACCTGTTTTTTATCGGCCGCCTGGCGTGCAAAGCGGCTAGCATTCGGATTCTGCGCCCCTCGGAGCGATTGTTTATATTGCGAACGATGCCCCGTTAACCAGCCCGGAGCAGGTCATCCTCAACCTTAATACAACTAATTACGATCTAAATCTTGTCAAGGCAATATGATCATGGCTCCCCTGATGGGAATGAATGGTCTCCGCCAAACCAACAGCCTTCCCGGCCACAAGGGATAACATCGAGAAAAGGAGAAGAATAATGACAAACAGACGTTCCAATCTAATCTTCGTGTTCATTTTCGCCCTTACCCTGATCGTTATGAATACCAGTGCGGACGCTCAAGAGAATTGGGAAGAGATCTACAAGGCTGCCAAGGCGGAAGGAAAGGTGGTCGTTTATTCGCTCTCGTCACGGATTTTTAAAGCCGTAAAAGCCTTCAAGGAGAAGTATCCCGGAATCGAAGTGGAAGCGTCCGATATGCGCGGCAACGATCAGATCGAAAAGCTCACCCGGGAGCAGGCGGCCGGCATACACAATGTGGATGTCATGTTTTTGGCCAACGGCCCCACCCTGGTCAACGAGCTTTTACCCCAGGGATTGATTAAAAATTACGTGCCCGAGACGCTGCTGGGCGGACAGAAGTCGGCCGACGTCATCCCTCAAAAATTCAGAGAGCCGCTCCTGGTTCACACCATTGAATCCAAGGTCGTGTTCTACAATTTCGAAACCTACGCGACGACCCCGGTGGACACCCTCTGGGATCTCACCCGGCCCGAGTGGCGCGGCAAGGTTCAAATGAAGGACCCGATGTTGACGGAAGAAAACATGAATCTTCTGATCACCATCGTTCAAAACGCCGACATTATGGCCAAGACCTACGAGCAGGAGTTCGGCAAACCGATCGAGTTGAGCTCCGGCGTCAAGAACGCCGGCTATGAGTTTATCAAACGACTGGTCGACAACAAGCTCGTGCTGACATCATCGGACGGCACGGCGGCCAAGGCGGTGGGCGCGCCCGGTCAGGCCAAGCCGCCGCTGACCCTCAGCGTGGCCTCTTCCAAGATGCGGGACAACAAACGCAAGGGATTGAAGCTGGCGATTGCCTGGGATCTGGCCCCCAGGGTCGGCATCAGCAAACGCAATTACATCGTCATGGCCAACAAGGCCCCCCATCCAAACGCCGCCAAGCTGATGATCCAGTGGATGCTGGGTGACCAAAACGGCGGCAAGGGCATGAAGCCCTGGTTCGTGCCGGGTCAGTGGCCGTCACGCGCCGATGTCAAGACCAAACTCGACATCACCCTCAACGATCTCAATCGCTACACCTGGTTCATAGACTACAAATTCGTCTACGACGAGGGACTGGCGGTAAGGGATTTCTGGATGGGGTTATAATCTTGACAGTTTCGTAAAAAGTCGGATAGGGGAGCGACCTTGCCCCTTTTCGGGAAAAGGGTTTCGACCCCGGCGGCGTTAATCCGCCCGAGGCGGACAAGCTGCTTGAGGAGCTTGCGACGCGTTCATTGGAATTTAGGCGCCGGGGTCGAAACCCCCGAGAAGGGGCGCCGGAGCGAGCCATTTTGACTTTTTACGGATACATCAATCATATAGCTTTGTCTTGGCAGCGGCGGGATTCGTAAATGCGAGTTCGATTTAAACGATGAAAGCGGTCAACCGGATTAGGAAATCGTTGCAGCGCCCCGAAAGGTTGTGGGGTGGCATCATCCTGATATTCCTGTTTGTCCTGGTGGTGGTGCCGGTAGTTTACATTATTACCAGCTCGCTGATGTTTGACACCTCCGGGCCCCGGATGGTCCGGGGCGCCAAAGCCGGTGAGTGGACTTTGTTCTACTGGCACCGCATCCTGATCAGTTCCATCTCTAAATCCGTATTTTACGAGCCCGCCCTGCACAGCCTGATCATATCCATCGGCATGACGGCCATCGCCCTGTCCATGGGCTCGCTGATGGCGTGGATCGTGGTACGGACGGATATCCCCTGGAAGCGGTTTTTTTCCGTCTCCCTCATCATCCCCTATATCGTGCCTTCCTGGACCGTGGCGCTGGCCTGGCTGATGGTGTTCAAGAGCCGGCAATTCGGCGGCACCCCCGGATTGTTGAGCTACCTGTTCGGAATCGAAATGCCGGAATGGGTCTCTTATGGCTACCTTCCGATTATCATCACCCTGAGCGTTCATTACATTCCCTACACCTTCATCCTCATGCGGGGAACCCTGGCCAACATCGATTCCCGGCTGGAAGAAAGCGCGGAGCTGTTGGGGGCCGGCCGGATGGAAGTGCTCCGCCGGATCACATTTCCCCTGGTGCTGCCGGCCTTGGGTTCCGCCTTTATTCTGACCTTCAGCAAGGGCCTGGGCGGTTTTGCGGCCCAGGCCTTTCTGGGACTGCCGATCCGGTTCTACACCTTGTCTACCCGGATCTATTCCGCGCTGAACAACCGGCTTTACGGTGAGGGCTATGTGCTTGCTTTTATTTTGATCCTGACCACGATAGCCATGGTCTGGGCCAACCAGGCCATCCTGGGAACGCGCAAAGGTTTCGTTACGGTCGAAGGCAAAGGCACCCGTAAAAAACCGGTAGAACTGCACCGCTGGCGCTGGCCGGTGACAGCGATGCTGCTATTGTTCGTGGTCTTGTTTGTCGTGGCACCGCTGGCGCTGCTGGGGTGGCAGACCCTGATGCGCTATGATGGGCAATACGGCCTGGAAAATCTTACCCTGCACTACTGGTTCGGCGGTTCCGATCCCGATCTGGCCGATGGCCAGCCGGGCATATTTAAAAACCCGGTTATCCTGAATGCGATTAAGAATTCGGTCATGCTGGCCGGATCGACAGCGCTGATCAGCGGCCTGATCGGCATCCTGATCGGATATGCGGTTATCAGAAACCGGGGGCGGCTGACCTCCCGGTTGCTGGAAAATCTTTCTTTCGGCCCGTACATGATCCCCGGCATTGCCTTTGGCGGCATCTTTTTAACCATGTTCGCGCGGCCCTGGGGTCCGATCCCGTCCCTGTACGGCACGTTTGCGCTGCTGGCGCTGGCCTGTATCGTCAAGTATCTGCCCTACTCCTCCAGCTCCGGGATAGCCGCCATGCACCAGATCGATGTTTCCCTTGAGGAAGCCGGGATCGTGCACGGGATTGGATGGGGGGAGCGCTTCGCCCGCATAGTCATGCCGCTGACCAAATTCGGCATCCTTTCCGCCATGCTGTTGACCTTTATCACCACGATGCGTGTCCTGGATGTGGTCGTCCTGCTGGTGACCCCCAAAACGACCCTGATGACCTCGATCATTTTTCGGTATCAGTCTCAGGATTTTACCCAGCACGCCTACGCGGTCATGCTGGTCATCGTTCTGATCATCCTGGCGGGCCACACTGTTTTGAATCGATTGGGAGGAAAGATTGAACTATAGTAGAAGCCATTTCAGAGTCCACTTCGGATGGACGTTGAGATGGCCTCTGGAAAGCTTTCGATATGAGTATCATCGAGTTGAAAAATCTGACCAAGACTTTTGGGTCCGAAAAAGCCGTTGATCGGATCAACCTGACCATCAACAATGGCGATTTTCTAACCCTGCTGGGCCCTTCGGGATGCGGCAAAACGACGACCCTGCGGTGTCTGTCCGGTCTCGAGGAACCCGATGGGGGCGAAATATATATCGATGGCAGATGCATCTTCTCCCATGAAGAGGGCATCAGCATCCCACCCGGAAGCCGCAATCTCGGACTGGTGTTCCAGAACTATGCCCTCTGGCCCCACATGACCGTGAATCAGAATATTGCCTTCGGTCTCAGAAAGGCCAACCTTGAAAAGCACGTCAAGGAGCAGCGCATAAGAGACGTTCTCTCCATGGTGAGTTTAGACGGCCTGGCCGACCGCTATCCCCATGAGCTCAGCGGCGGGCAGCAGCAGCGCGTGGCGGTGGCCCGCATGGTTATAACTCAGCCCAACATCCTGCTTTTTGACGAGCCTTTGTCCAATCTGGATGCCAAACTGCGGATGACGCTGAGAGCCGAGCTCAAGCGCATGCATATGACCCTGGATGCCACGACGGTCTATGTAACCCACGATCAGATCGAGGCGATGACACTCTCCACCCGGATTGCCATCATGAAGGCCGGTATTATTCAGCAGGTCGGCACGCCCCAGGAAATTTATCAGTTCCCCGCCAACCTTTTCGTGGCCGATTTCATGGGGAATCCCACCACAAACTTGTTCCATGCCACCGCCCAGAAAAAGGGCGCCGGCATCGAGCTGATCCTCGATCTCGCCCGCGAAGTCAACCTGTCGCTGCCGGAATCGGAGAATATCCATGACGGCCAGAAAGTGGTTGTCAATGTCCGGCCCGAAGATGTTGTCTTGCATGACCCCCAAACACCGTCGCAGCTGCAGTTAAAGGTCTACACCACGCTGCCCGCCGGATCCGAAGCCCTGACCTACCTGCGTACCGCCGATGAAAAATCGGAGTTCATTGTGAAAGGGCCCGAAGAAAAACACCGCGAACTGCACCCGGAGATGGCAGTGGGGGTGACCTTTAAAAAAGGCAATATCTATGATGCTGACGGCGGGGCGCTGCTGTATTCGTTTGAGACCGGCAACGCCCAAATGCATTAGAGCAGGGCAAAATCCGCCCTCAAACTCCGGCCCGATCAGTTAGGCGCTGCCGGGGCCAGCATCCGCGCCAGATCCTTTTGATCGAACCAGCGGCCGGCTGCCATGACGCCGATAATCCTGCGGGCATTGGCCACGTCTTGCAGGGGATTGCGCTGCACCAGAACCAGGTCCGCTCTTTTACCGGGCTCGATGGTGCCGAATTCATCCTTCCCTTTCATCCGCTCCACGATTTTGGAAGCAACGACGGTTCCCGCGGCCAGCGCCTCGTAAGGGGTAAAGCCGTTTTCAACCAGGATGCCGAGCTCGTCATGAATGGAAAATCCCGGCACGATGCCCATTCGGCCGGTACCGGCATCGGTGGACAGCAGCAAGGGGATGCCGATCGCCTTTAATTCCACCAGCAGCTTTTTGTCCAGCATGTACTTGAAGGGGGCGAACACCTCCCCGCCCTTAAACTGGATCTGGTGCTTCTCCCGGCCCCGGCGAAACCGCTCCAGGTAGCGGGCCGGCAGATAGCGGTTTTGCGGCCTTTTCAGAAACCGATCCGGGTCGAAGAGCTTCTGCAGGATGACATCGTCCACCACCAGGGTTGTGCAAAAGGGAATTGACCTGCCTTTGAGCTTGGTCACGGTTGCGGCGATGAGGGTATCAATGCGCCGTTCCCTGTCCTGCGGTTCGGACTCGAGATAGGGCTCGAGACGACTGAAGGCGGTCCGGATCGCATAAGACATCCACTCCCCTTCGCTTTCGAAATACCGTTGGCGGTCCAGTTCACCAAACTCCCAGAGCAACTCCTCGATATGGGCGATTTCATCCATGCCCGCGGCCAGCACACCATCCAGCCCTACCTGAAAGGGGATGTGGCCGGCGGTATATAAGTCGAGTTTTTTGGCCGTCGACATGATGGTTTGATACTCATGGCGGGTTACAAAGGAATAGATTTTGACAAAGTCAAACTGCTGGTATTTTTGTTTGATAACAATAAGTTCCGGGTCTGTCTCAAAATGACCGCGAAGCTGCGGCCCGCAGGTGAGAATACTGGGTCCGGCAAGATGCCCCGCCTTGATCTGTTGGCGCCATTTCAGGCCGTAGCGGCCGGTTTTTCCCCGCGGCCCGAAGCAGCGTATGGTTGTGACCCCGTTGGCCAGATAAAGCTCTAATGGTGAGACCGGCCAAACATCGCTAAGCCAGTCGTGGCACAGATGCATGTGCATGTCGGCCAGACCCGGCATCAGGAAGGCATCCCGGCAGTCCACCACTCTGGCCTTTGATGGAATTGGCATGCGGCTGGAAGGACCGACGGCTGTAATCCTGCTTTTGTCGACGATCACGGTCTGGTCGGCGAGCACGCCGTCTATTGTCATCGGTATCAGGTTGGCATGAATAAATGCCGTAGGCTGATCGTTGGTCGCCAGGCCGCTGGCGGTCATCTGAACCCAGAGTGTCCCAAAGCCCAGAAAGGCAATCAGAAATCGCATACGACCTCCCCTGCTGGTGGTACGGTGATGTTTTAGAAAAAATCCCTTTTAAAGACAGCTTCCAATCGAGCACTATATTGGTCACGTTGTCAATTGGCAATCAATTGAGGGATCGGGGAGTTTTTTTTCTCCGGTCCGTCCGGCCGGGGTATGCGCATACCCCGGACGGACAACGCCTCAGACGGCACCGGGCTGCCAAATGTTAGCGCAGCCTATTGGGAAGAAACTCCCCGACGCTTCAACAAATTAAGGTTCGAAAACCTGAATCTACTGGAGTTTTCGATAGCTCTCGTTCTTTTTTGGATCCCGCCTCAATAACCGCTTAAGTCTCTCATCTTTCTGGCCGATATAGGATTTATCGGTACCAGAGTCAACGGTATTCATTCATCGATACGGTGAATGCCTCCCTATCCGATACCGTAATGCCCAAGGATCTGGTCGACAAATTCAGTTCCGAATTCGGGTTGAATACTGTTATAAATCACTTGATTTGAGGTCCCTTAGAAAATGCAGGAACAGCGAAGACGGCTATCAGGCGTGAAACGATTTTTCCACCGCGTAGCCGCGTTCATCATTGCACATTTTCTGCGCCTGACCATTGCCAACAAGCTAATGCTGGGCTTCAGTTCCCTGCTGGCCCTGCTGGTGGTTATCTCTATTTATGCCCTTATCAACCTGGATCGATTAAACGCCATTAACAGCAGCATCCTGCAGACCGACCTGCCGGTCATCCGCGCTTCGGAAAAAATGATCGATGTTATTTTGTCCCAGGAACTTTATACCCGGCGCTATATGGTTTTCCGAACATCCGTGTTGGACATTCTTTCGTACAAACAGCAGGTGTTCAAAGAACTAATCAAGCGCATACAATCCGTCCCGGAAGACAGAAACTTTCCGGTGGTCAAAATAACTTTGATGCATAACCAGTACATCAGTCTCCTGCTTCAAGGCGCGGAATCCGCCAAAGCGCCGTCATCATCCATGTCCAAGGAGTATGAGGAAAAAATCAAGGCCCATCAGGAAAAATTTATTGCGCTCATCAAAGCCATGGCAGCGGATGCACAGCAGGATCAGAATGAGAAAACGGCTGTAACGGCCGACATCGGTGCAATTGCTTTCAAGGCTGCCAAGATGCTGTGCGCGTTGGGTTTGATCCTTTCTCTATCAGCCGCCATGCTGATCACGCGCAATATTTCCGGTGCAATAAAGAAACTGAAATTTGCAACCGAGAAGATCTCCAAAGGGGAGTTTAGCTATAAGCCGGACATTCGCAACACGGACGAATTGGGGGATCTCGCCGACGCCTTCGTCACCATGGCCGAACGGCTGAAGCATCTCGAGGAAATGAGCCTGGACACCAGCCCGCTGACGAGGCTGCCGGGTGGCACGACCATTGAAAACGTCATGAATCAACGCATTGAGGCCAAAGCGAAAATTGCATTCTGCCTGATGGACATTGACAATTTCAAGGCCTACAATGATCACTATGGCTACGCCAAAGGCAATGAAATCATTCAGGCCACCGCCAATATCATCAGCCAGGCCGTGAGCGACCATGGCAATGCAGACGACTTTATCGGCCATATCGGGGGCGACGATTTCGTGGCCATTACCGCACCTGACAATTACGGCGCTATTTGTGAAGCCATCGTGGAGGCTTTTGACAATTCGATCCCCGGCTTCTACGCCGCCAAGGACAGAAAACGCGGTCATATCACCGGAGAAAATCGCCAGGGCAAAAAGGTCAAGTTCCCGCTGGCCTCCATTTCCATCGCGGTGGTGACCAATGAGAAAAAGAAGACCCTCAATCATATTCAATTCGGTGAAGCGGCCGCCGAGGTGAAAGAGCAGGCCAAATCAAAGACCGGCAGCCTGTACCTCGTGGATCAAAGGTCAAATAAAAAAGGGGGCAAAAAAGATCGCAAGGTGGTCAGCATTAAGAAGGCCAAACCCAAGACTAGAAAGAAAAAGACCGCCAAAGCAACTCAGAAAAAAAAGACCGCAAAAGCAAAGGGCAAATAAATGGGCAGATTATCGATCATAGTGAAAACTGGGTTGGTGTGGGTAATTATTTACTCGTTTATCGGATGTGTTCAATCACCGCCGGCGGTGGATACGAAGGCGACCGTGGAATCTCAAAACCTGAAGATCGATCAGCTGACCAAAAAGCTCATTAAATCCAAGCAGGCCAATCTTAGTTTGAAACAAGCATATCGCGCTTTGAAAAAAGAGAACAAAAGGCTGAAGAGTCAAAAGACAGAGTTAATGAGAGCCAACCTTAAACTGAAAAAGTATAACCGGGAATTGGCCATGAAAATCGATATGCTCAAAGTTCTCGATCACCGTGTAGAAGAAAAGCGCAAAAACTACACCAGTGACTAAGCTTTCCCTCTAGGCTACCTGCCCGATCTTTCCGGGAAAAAAATCTCTTCAGCCAGACCCCGCGGGTTTTTAGGCTCCTTGTCAAGCAATTCTTGTACGTCCTGTGTCTTTTGATCGGCCTGCCGGTCTATCATTTTCGGCTCCGTACCCACGATGCGGGGTGTAATCAATACCACCAGTTCGGTTTTACCGATACCGATAGTAGTCCTGCCGAATAAAACCCCCACCACCGGGATATCACCGAAAAAGGGGACGATATCCCGCTGCTTGATCTTTGAATCCTGAATAAGACCGCCGATAAAAATGGTCTGCCCGTTTTTTGCCAGCAGCGAGGTCTTGACGGTGGTGGTTTTAACCACCGGGATTCCACCCTCTTCAATCCGGGCCGCATCGATGCTGGGCTGTACATCGAGCAGGATGGTCTCGTCATCGATAATATGCGGTGTGATGTCGAGAATCGTGCCGGTGTCAATGAACTGGATGGACTCAACGGCCAGCCCATTGGAGATCGTTGTGACTTTGTATCCCTGCTGACCGCCGACCTGAACCCGGGCCGACTGTTCGTGGACCGCCAACAGCCGGGGTGTGGAGAGCGTGTTGACGGTGGTCTTGTCCTGCAGGGCGTCGATGGCCAGGGAAAATTGATGGCTGGTCCCGGCCGCGGCAATCAGGTTGCCGAAAATACCGAATCCGGTCCCCGGATTCGGCGATACGGGCCCATCCGAGGGGATGACCGCCCGGCTGAAGGACGTTACCACCCTGGAATCATTAAACATTTTATCCCAATCCACGCCCATGGTCATGTCATCGGTCAGTTCGATCTCCAAAATCTTGGCCTCGATCAGCACCTGTTTGGGCATTGTATCCAGCTGGGCGACAACGCTGGCGATTTTGGCGATATTTTCAGGGTAATCCTCCACGACGATGGTTCGGGTCGGTTTATGGAGTTTGAGCATCCGAATACCCGGTATCGATCCCAATATATCCTCAATTTTGTCCACGTCGACATATTTTAATTTGAAAACCCGGGTCTGCAGCTTCTGCTTTTGAGGTTCGGGGTCCTGCCCCTCTGCCAATTTGGAGACATAGTATAGATCCCCGCGTTTGTAATAATAAAATCCACCCGCCAGGCATATGGCATTCAAGGCTTCATCCAGGGTGACATCATAAAGATGCACCGAAATCTGGCCTGAAACGGTCGGGGTGGTTACAATATTGATTTCCCGCTGCATCGCCAACGCCGAAAGCGCCTCCTGAATATCCACATTGACGAAGTTAAGGGTCATCAGCCGGCCGGCGGCTGCCTTGAAGGAATACTCGGCCTTTGTCCGCGTTGCCGCAGCCGGCGGCCGGCGCCGGGGCACCCGATCGGTCCCCTGGATCTTTGTACGGACAACGGCCGGATCGGTCTTTTCGCGGGAGGCAGGCGTTTCTGCGTATCCATCCCCAAAGGATACACCCCAGAAAATCAGGAGGCTCAAGGCGAATATGGTTTTCTTATTCATTTGGTTGCATCCCCAAAGCCAGTCGTCTGCGGCCCGCTGTCAGCAGTACCTCTTTTTTACCGATCCGCACCACCGTGTAACCGTGAATGCGGTCTCCCTTGCGCAGGTATTGATCGTTAATAATGGCGATGGACCTCTCGGCGTCGACGATGGTTCCCTTGAGCCTTAGCTTGGGGGGCGGAGGCGCTTTGGGCTTTTTGGGCACCATCTTGGGAACGGCTGCTTTTTTAAGAGTCCTTGGCGGCGTGAAAATATCCCGGGCAACCGGCTGAAATGGCTCTGGGGAAGATGTCTGGCGTTTCTGGACGGGGGTTCTAACCTCCAACTCGATCCTGCCGGCAGCGGATTCGGGTTCAGAATGAAGGTCGGCGGTGGACTTGGCCTGGGCATCTGTTTTTTTATGAAACAGCTGCAGATATGCCAGAATAATGAAAATCAGGGCCAGGACGATGACTACAACAATTTTTACTCGTTCGCCGGTATTGTCGGGCATAAAACGCGCCCCTTCGATCCCTAGAACATTTTTATCAAAACCCCAACTGAGTACAAAACCAATGGGGCACTATCCACGATGCCTTTTAGAATCCGCGCCCAAAATCAGCAAATTAGAGTTGTCGTCGTTTGCCACCGGCAGGCGGATTCTTCTTGAAATCCTGGATTGCGGTTAAAGTCGCTGAAAAACACTTGCCGTCAAATCGACGCGACATGCCTGCGCCTTTTTGGGTTTAGAAATTTGCATCTTTTCGATCACCACCCTGCGATGCATGGTCTCTAGATCGTTGACCACCCGGTATACGCTGGCAAAGGGACCTTCGAAGATCAGTCGAATCGGAATTCTGTTATAATGTTCGTTTGCCACGACAGGCTGAGGGCTGAGACTGATCAGATTGACGTCTCTTTCTTTTACCAGGAGATTTACATTTTTTAAGAATTCCCCGATCTTGGCCGACTCCGGAATTTGTTGATTGAGAAACTCCAGCTCCCGGCGGGCGGCATCCAAAACGGTCTTAGAGTGTTGAAGATTCGCTTGGGTGGAGTTCAAATCCTGTATTTTCTGGTCGAGCAGGGCCTTTTCGCGAGCGAGAAGGCGATGCTGGCTTAAAGTCCAATTTAACGTCCAATAACCGAGCACAATTGATCCGGCAACGATCGAGATGAAACAGACGCGGTCCAAGGTTTGTATTTTGAAAGCCATAATTGATCAGGCCGCCATCAGCTGGCACTCGATTTCAAATTCAATCACTTTTATGTGAGCACCGCCATTTTTCACCGTGTGGTCAAGCGGCGTTTCACGGGCATATTTTAACAGGACATTTTTAAACATCGGCTCACTCGAAAGCCTGATGATAAAGTTGCCCAACTCCTCATTGGAAAAAGAATATCCGTTCAGTTTCAGGTTGACCCTTTTGGCCTTGCCCCCACCGAAATCTGTCGCCAGGGTGCGCAGCCACGTGGCTTGATTCATTATTTCAGTCAGTTTGAACACGATCCGCCAACAAACCGGACTTCTCGCAATATCCATCAGGACAGCCTGCTGCTGGTCCAACTTCTCTATTTCCTCATGAATCCGTTGGGTTTCCCGAATTCTCAAACCGAGGTCGGTCTGGGTGTCCCTCAGACTCGCAACTGAGCTTTTTGGGGTTAACACGACGTGCTTCTCATACAAATAGAAGCCCAATATCAAACTGAACGAAATCATCAAGCACCCGGCCCAGAAAACAAGGTGGCGCTTGATCATCCTGCGTCTCTGGATGTCGGCAGGGACTAGATTGATATCTCTCAGGGCCATGTCACCTTCCTCATCGCCAGCCCCAGGGCCAACGCAAACTCAGCGCCCTCGGATGCCCCGGCAACAATTCCATCACTCCGGCCGATACCATCACGCAGCGGACTGACCAATCGGGTCGGGATCTGTAGTCTTTTTTCAATATATGCATCCAGGTTGCCGATAATATTCGACAGGCCGTAGAGGTAGATTGCGTCAAAGTTCGGATTCGAGATTTCGGACCTCACATAGGCGATGATTTTATGGCATTCGAGAATCAGTTCTTCGATATGCGGTGAAATAATTTGATAAAATACCTTCAGCATCCTTTCTTTTTCCGGGTTGTCGCCAAAATCCAGACTGCTATCAGATTGTTCTCGATCTTCGTGCCGCAGACCATATTGTTGCAGGAGAATCCACGCTTTATCATCATCGCCGATATGCTCGAAATTGGTATGAATTTGATCAACTATGCCTTGGATGCCCCAGGCAATATGTCGTTGAGCCAAAATTTCATCCCTGGTAACAATAGTGAGTTGGCTTTCCGAATGTCCTATATTGCCAATGAAAATTGGATTTAGAGAAGGATTGAACAACTGATGATGCAGGCGCAGCAACGCGGAAACACTGAACTCCATTACCTCGGCCTGCAAACCGGCCTCTTTCAGCATGGTGATATACTGCTCGGTGTCTTCCCGGTGACTGGCAACAATCGTGGCTGCATATTTATCCGGCCCATCGGCAGATAGTTGGGAGATCGACGGATAATCGATCACGGCCGCATCTGCGGGAAACGGCAAATATTTTTCTGATTCGTGCACGATCAGTGTTTCAAGATCCTCTCCGGCGCCGACCTGAAACCGGATCGGGAAAGTAAAATTCTTCTGGGAAGGCAGGTGGATGACTGCTTTTTTGCCGCGAAAACCATTGTGTCGCGCCACCTCCCTGAACAGATGCACCATGACATTGCTGGAGTTGTCGGGATCATCAAATTCCCCGTTCAGCCTTGTCTGCCACAAACCGCTGACAACCATTCCCTCGCGGGTGTTTTTGAATTGAGCCGCGTAAATATGGTGCTGACCGATATCGATGCCGATTGGATATGTGGATTTCAGCGTTATCATGAGATTATTTCAATCCGCCTAACTGATCAAAGACAACCGGGTGGCGCCCCCGGGCCGTTTTTGGCCAACGCGGTCCCGAGTGCCGAAATGTTCGATTTCAGCGTTTGGACCGGGGCTGGAGCAACCAGTCTGAAATGAAGCAAAACCCAACGCTCAGCCGCTAAATATGCCAATTAATTGACAAGATTCGACAATTATCTGCCATAGACCTGCCTCACCGCGCAGAAACTCAGCGGGCCCGGTCCTCCCGGCGACGGTATTCACAAATTTCAGCTGAGCGGAGCGCTCTGCGCTCTGACAACCGGCCATTTTGAGATTCGACTGCCCGTCTTTTGCGCAAGGTCTGATAACTGTGGGCAGGGATCGGCCTAAATGTAGAGATGCAAGCCTTATGCCATGTCAGCCGAGTGAACATCGAGGCGGACCACCTCGTTTTTGGGGTGCTTGACAGAAAACAACTGGAAGGTTATCGCGGGCCGGAATCGATTAAAACGCAAGGAGATCGGCTCAAGTCACCTGATGTGAGGAATTAAAATTGCGGGAGTCCGATAGGCCTCGGGGGACTTGTTCTAAAATACGCGCTTTCAGGTCCTGGAACCTGTCGATTTTTTTAAAGCGCGTCATGGGCGCCGTCATTGGCCATCAGGACGCCATTTTTGGGGTAAAACTTCCAGCCTTCGCTCCCGCCCGATGTCCTGGCCGAAATGTCATTTGTACTTGTGTCGCACACCACGGCATTGGAGTTGTTATAGGGATTGGTAGGCAGAGTTACGGATTTCAGGTAAGGGCCGTAGATGTGGGTGGCGTCTTTGGCAACCGCGACTTTGCCGTTTACATCGGTATAGCGGGTGAGTTGCTGCAAAAACGCCGTTGCGGCCGCTGTGGCATCGCTGGTGGCCGCCCCGGTGATGTCATTTTGGCCCGGGTAGATGTTTTTGTGCTCGTAATAGTAAAGCTCGATGGCGTTGCGCATGGCGCCCAAATTGGCTTGCATCGAGTTTAACCTGGCATCCTCGGTGGAAACGCTGATCTGGGGTACGATCAGCATCGCCAGAATACCTAACAAAATGACGACAATGAGCATCTCGATGAGGGTGAAACCGGCCTGCTCTTCGAGCTTTCGGTGTAACATTGCACTCTCCTCCTGCAGCCTGCAAATCCGGCATTATTTTATTTTCGTTATTTACTATTTCGGTAAAATCGTAAAAATCTTTAAAAATTTTTTTTAAATTGATTGTCGCATCTGCGGCAGCTTGAGTACAGGTACGATCCCCGGCCCGGCCGTCGCTATGCCAGCGGCTGTCGTTTCTCATTTGAGCCCGGAAACCCAAGAAAATTGAGGCCCGGGTTTTCAGCGCCTGTCGTCAAGTCCCCGGAGCCGCCGGTGAACGGCTGCTCCTTGGCATGGGTATTGCCTTAACATCATCAGAAAATTGAGGATTTCTCCGGAGCACAATTCAGACGTCGATTGGTGAGTTCGTCAGCCGGTCGCGATACCTATGGATCGCCGGCCGGCTGAACCGCCCCCGGGACGGCGGGAGTACTGCTGGTTTACAGCCTAACCAACGGATTCCCCCGCCGGGTTTTTTTCGCCGCGGTCAGGAAGCCTAATCCTTGCCCTTCGGCGAATACAAGCACATTCTAAAAACATGAGCCCAACCAACAACTCCGGTTATACCCTGGTCGAGGTGCTTCTGGCAACCGTTATAGCCGGTATAATCATGCTCGGCCTGCAGCAGATCCTGGGCACCGCCCTTTCCGGCTATGCTGCCGCCGGCAGCAAACATGATCTTCTCGCCCGGGCCCGATTTGCCGTGGACCGAATTGTAATGTTTGTGCAGGAATCACATACCGTGACAAACCCCGCATCCGGAAACGCCAAGGAAATGATCCGGGGCGACGAGCGTTGGCTCGATACCTTTGACAACACCACCCATGACTATGACATCGACGGCGATGGCGTTAAGGATGCCGACAATGATGCAGACGGCTTAGTCAATGAGGGGCCCGCTGAAGAAGATCCCGTCGAAGATATCACCTTTTATCTTGACAAAACGGACTCAAATAACTGGAAACTCATGGAGACCGTGCCCGATTACAGCACAGCGGCCCTCGATGACTACCGACCCGGCCGGCTCCTGTGTGAACATGTCACCCGCTTCGAGTCCCGCCGGGTCGACAACCGCATCGAAATCAACCTGGCCTTAAACGACGGTGCCAGTGCGGTGAGTTTGAAAACCCGGATCGCGGCCGGAAGGTGGCCGGAGGCCATCCCCAGGGAGTCATTCCCCCAGCACTATTTCTATATAGCCGACACGAAAAACAACCGCATTCGCAAAGTAGACGCGTATACCGGAATCATTACGACGGTCACAGGTACGGGCAAGGGAGCCTACTCAGGAGACGGCGGGCCGGCTGCAATAGCGGAAATAAAAAATCCCGGCGGCCTGTCCGTGGACGGCTCCGGCAATTTGTATATTGCCGACACAAAAAATCACCGCGTCCGCAAAGTGGACGGCGCCACGGGAATTATCACCACCGTGGCCGGCAGCGGGAATAACGGCTATTCCGGGGACGGGGGGCCGGCGACCAGTGCCGAGATCAACAAGCCGAGGGGGATCTTTGTGGATGGATCCGCCAATATTTACATTGCCGACACGGATAATCACCGCATTCGCAGAGTGGACGGGGTAACGGGTATCATCACCACCGTGGCCGGTACCGGAAACAGCGGCTATTCCGGGGATGGAGGGCCGGCCGCCAATGCCGAATTCGACAAGCCGGGCGGCGTCTTCGTGGATAGCTCCGATAATATTTACATCGCCGACACGGAAAACCATTGCGTTCGAATGGTGGATGGATCGACCCGACACATCGCGACCGTTGCGGGCACCGGCTCTGGCGGGTACTCGGGTGATGGTGGAGCTGCCACGAACGCCCAACTCGACAAGCCCGCCGGTGTCAGCACTGATACTGCCGGCAACATCTACCTTGCGGACACCGAGAACCACCGGGTTAGAAGGGTGGACGCTTCTACCAGAATCATTTCGACGGTAGCCGGCACGGGCAGCGGCGGCTACTCCGGTGATGGTCAGGAGGCCACCAACGCGCAACTCGACAAACCCAGCGGCGTCGCGGTGGATGCCGCCGGGAACCTTTATATTTCAGATGCGGAAAACCATGTGGTTCGCCGGGTGGATTCGGCATCAGGGATCATCGTGACGGTTACGGGCAACGGGAACGATGGAATTGCGGGCGACGGCTGGGTAGCCACCCAGGCGGAATTAAATCAACCACTGTCCGTATATGTTAGCAGCAAATAACCTAACCTGAAGCAGCTGAGAAATATCGTCTTGCTTCGTCGGATTCGCTACCACAACCGCCTATATCAACCTTCGATGTTGAAGACTTGGTTTAAATATCGCGGCAAAATGGTGCGGCTGCCAAATCATGAATAACAAAGGCTACATCCTCATTGCAATGATGTCTATGATGCTCCTGATGGCAGTGACCACCGTCGGCCTGAACCGGCAGGTGGGGATGCAGGCCAGGATGGCAGCCAACCAGGTCCGCAGCATCCAGATCCGTTTCGGGCAGCTGGCTGCAATCGAACATGCCCGCTGGAAAATTCTCCAGGATTCCGCCTGGCGAGACCCTGAAGGCGGAACATATGTCTTTGAGGGGGTGACCTACAATCGTATCGTCAAGAACTGTACCATCCCGGGTTACAGCGATGCCGTCACCGTTACAGTAACGGCCCATGGCGGCCTGAACCCCATGACGGTGCATTTCAGGTGGCAGTTGGTGGCCAGGTCGAAGACCTTCACAACGCTCTATATCGCCGACAAATCGAATAACCGGATCAGAATGGTGGCCGGCGAAACCGGAATGATCACCACCGTGGCCGGTACCGGCATCGAAGGGTACAGCGGCGACGGCCAACCGGCCACCAGCGCTGATATCGGGAAACCGGAAGGGCTTTTTGTGGATCTGTCCGGCAACTTGTACATCGCCGACACGGACAACCATCGCATCCGCAAAGTGACAGCCGACACGGGTATCATCAAAACCGTCGCCGGCAATGGCACCGATGGATATTCCGGTGATGGCGGATCGGCCACCGCTGCGGCGATCAAAAAGCCGCGGGGCGTTTTCGTGGACGGGTACAACAATATTTATATTGCCGACACGGACAACCACCGCATACGCAAAGTGGCTGCAGGCACGGGTATCATCACCACCGTTGCAGGCAATGGCACCGGCGCTTATTCCGGCGACGGCGGACCGGCCACAATTGCCGCGATCAAAAAACCACGCGGTGTTTATGTGGACGCCCACGGCAATATTTATATTGCCGATACGGACAACAGCTGCATCCGGAGGGTTGACGCATCGACCGGAATCATTGCCACGGTGGCCGGCACCGGCATCGCAGGCTATGACGGAGATAACCAGACGGCCATCGGGGCCCAGCTCGATCGGCCCCACGGCCTGGTCACGGATTCCTCGAACAATATCTATTTGACCGACTCCTGGAACAATCGCATCAGAAAGGTCGACGGCACCTCCGGAATCATCACCCTGGTGGCCGGCAAGGGACAGAGAGATTTCCATGGGGACGGCCTTTGGGCCACCAAAGCCAAACTCAATCACCCCAGAAGCATAACGATGAATATTTTGGCGGACCTGTACATTGCCGACACGGACAATCACTGCATCCGCAAAATCGAAGGGGCCACCGGAATAATCACCACCGTGGCCGGTACCGCCGAGAACCGTGGATACGCCGGGGACGGCGGGCCTGCCGTCGACGCCCAACTCGACAAGCCTCACAGCGTATTCGCACGGACGACATACCAGTCTTCGCCCCCATCTTGGGGATTTACAGCCGTACCGGGACTTTAAACATCAATACGCTGCCTTGAGGGTCTTGAACACCACCGAGCCAACCGTCACTTTGATTTCCAGCAATCCCCCCCCGACACCGCCGCTGACATCCGCAATGGCGATGATCGGTGTATGGATTTGCCCATTGAATACAAAAGCTTCCCGGTCCGCTTCGGTTTTAGAGCCGAACAGGGCAATGAGATCGACAGGATCGCCCAGGCTGTTGCTCAGCGTCGCGAAGTCCAGAGCCGCCGCCTTATTCAGGGTACCACGGGCCTGATTAGTGAAAACCACCGTTTCCTCTTGGTCTGCCAGCAAAGACAGGCCCGGCGCGAATGCGCCCAACATAGGGACGATGGCAACGGCAAGGATAACCAGCGCCACCAGGATCTCGAACAGGGTCACACCCGCGCTGTTCCCAATGATGTGCCCACTGGGCAAGGAAGAGCGGATCGAACGCGCGGTCGATGTTTGCAGGTCATACAGATGTTGTTCGATTTTTTTCATGGCAGCTGAAATCCCCGTCCTTTGGATCAGGTCAGAGACACCCGTCTCTGTCCTAGCCCAATCTGCTGATAGTTTCAGGTGTCAGTGAAAAGCGAATCTTGAAACTTGAACCCCTATCAAGATAAATTTGACTACCAGCACCGATGAATGGTTGTCCGTTTGAGGAGCGGACACGATCTAACGGATCTAATTCCTTTGCTGAAACCTGCAACCCGACACCGGCAGCCTGGCCAAACCACGACGGGTATTTACACTATGCGCCTCTTTGAGATGATCCAAAGCCAGCCTTTTTAGGATTGGATATCTACCGAATGGTGATGCGACCCGTGGCCCCTTCCACGGTTATGGTTTTCTGGTTGCCGGCATAGTTCAGGACATAGGTGTTGGCCGACGCTGCCGGGTCCGAGCAGTGTCCGTCCGGGTAGAACTGGATTACCCCCTGGCTGCCGCCCCCGGGAACGGCGACGATATCGACCCCATCGTACTGTCTTTGGGGCGTGACGACGCCTGCCAGAGTTGCCTGAACGTTGTTAAAATCAATGATATAGGGCGTTTTATCGACCGGATTGAACACGCGGCCGTAGTTGTAGACCGGCGGAGCAGCGTCCAGGTGAATGCGGCTGTCACCGACGTACTGAATGTCGCGGACCGAAAATTGGTTGGCCCGGGGATCGGAATAGTCGTGTCTGAAAGCCTCTACATCAAAGGGTTTGCGGTAGCGCACCGCCAGGCTTTTGGCGTATTCGAGGGCCATAACCAGCTCCGTGGCGGCCCCGTTTAATTTGGCCTCCGAAACAACGGCCGCAAATCGTGGCATAGTAGTCATGGCCAAGATTCCAATAATCAACACCACCAGGAGGGTATCAAGCAGGGTAATACCGATAGCGGTGCCGGGCCGATTTGAACCAAAAATATTTTCGAGTCTGCTCATGCTGTTTTGTTGCGATCGCCGCAAAGACCGACGACCGGGAAGCCTTATGCGGTTTATTGCAGCGCCTGGGACAGCCTGAATATCGGCAGGATTACCGACGAAACAATCACCCCAATAATCGTTCCCATCACAATCAATGCCGCCGGCTCGATCATGGCCGCGATAGCTTTAAGCTGCCGATCCACTTCAGTGTTGTAGAACCTTGCCAGGCGCAGCATAACCTTCGCCAGGTCTCCGATCTCTTCTCCGGTTGCGATCATTTGCTTTACGGATTCGAGGATAAACGGATTAACTGAAAAAGGCTGGGCGAATTTTCCGCCCTGGCGAACATGTTCCTGAATCTGCTGGATAAAGCGTCTGAAATAGCGATTGCCGACAGTTTCGCGGGTCACTTCCAAAGCCTGCAGGATAGGGACCTGGCTTTCCATCAGGTGCCCGAGTGTCCGCAGCAGGCTGCAGGTATTGATCTTGTTGGACAGGCCGGAAATCAGCGGCATCTTTATGAAAACCCAGTCTTTCAGGGCTGTCCAATACTCGCTATGTTTGAATAATATCAGTCCGATACAGCTGGCGATGAATCCCAAAAGATAAACCCACCAGTATTGCTGCAGAGATCCGCTCAGAACCATCAATGATCGGGTGGTAAGGGGCAGAAGATTCTCTTTGCCCGCAAAAAAGACCGTAAATTTCGGCAGGACGCCGACCATTACGAATACGACCACCAAACATCCGAGCAGGCATAGCAGCATCGGGTAGGTCAACGCCGATCTAATCTGCACGCCAAGGGCCTGGCGTTTTTCCTGCATCTCGACACTGCGGTCAAGCGTCTGGGCCAGAAAACCACCCGCCTCACCGGCTTTCACCAGACTGACAAAGGTACTGTCGAACACGTCGGGATGGTGTCTTAAAGCATCCGAGAGCTGGCGGCCCTCCACGATGTCGTCCAGAATCGCCTTTATCACCTTTTTGAAATCCGGATTCGTCGTTTGGCTCAGGGTGGCCTCCAGTGCGTTTTTCAGCGGTGTCCCGATTTCCAGCATCAGAGAAATCTGGGAAGTAAAAAAAATGACTTCCGCGGTTTTGATCGGTTTGCTGAATACGGCGGACAGCTTCAGCTGGCGTTGGAAAACCGTCCGGCGCCTGTCGTTCAAGGCGGCTGCGTTCATACGCGTGCGTTTGTGATCTACCGTAATCGCCATGGTGCTTTTACTCTAGACTTTAAATGAGCGCAGAACAGTCATCTAGATGTTATTGGTTATTTGCCAATCGTTATTGGAAAAGGCCTTTCGCCTCGCTTTTTATTACAATCATCGATGCCAAATATTGACAGTTCTCTTTCCTTTCGAGCCATGAGCGCATAACGAACAACTGATAACTCTCGATAAATCCTAGCCCAATTGGGATTACCGTTTGGGTTCGCAACAACACGCTAGGTTTCTATGGAGGTAGCCCGTGTGGCCTCTTCTATGGTGGTGACTCCGGCCAGAACTTTATCAAATCCCAACGCTTTCAATGTGTGATGTCCCTGCTTGTTGAGATATTGGTGCAGGGTGTCGATGGTCGGATTGTTCAGGATCAGGGATTTTAGGCCATCGTCGAATCCCAAAAGCTCATACAACCCTATCCGCCCCCTGAACCCGGAGTCGTAGCACGCGGAACATCCCCTGCCTCTGGAGAGCTGTAATTTTTTGTTTTCATCGATATCCAGTGCTTTTAGCACCCCTTGAGGGGCATAATATACGGTTCGGCAGTCCGAACATATTTTACGCACCAGGCGCTGCCCCAGGGAGGCCAGCAGTGAAGATGAAATCAGATAGGGGGCAATACCCATCTCGAGAAAGCGCGTGACAGAACTGGGGGCGTCGTTGGTGTGAAGTGTCGATAAAACTAAATGCCCGGTCAGCGAAGCCTGAATGGCGGTCTCGGCCGTTTCCCGTTCGCGGATTTCGCCCACCAGGATGATGTCCGGATCCTGCCTGAGGGTATGTTTTAGGATTTTGGCAAACGAAAGGCCGATGGACTCTTTGACCTGGATTTGGTTGATGTTGTCCAACTGATATTCGACCGGATCTTCGATCGTGACAAAATTTTTCTCCTTGCTGTTGAGCATGGTCAGCGCCGAATACAGGGTCGTGGTCTTACCGCTTCCGGTTGGGCCGCAGACCGGGACGAGACCGTAAGGCATCCTGAGCAGCCTCTTGAAACGATCCAGCACTTCTTCATCAAATCCCAACTTGTTGATGTCCAGGATTGCCCGGCTTTTATCGAGCACTCTCAGCACCACTTTCTCCCCGTAGACGCCGGGCATTGAAGAGAGCCGCAGATCCACCAGGCGTCCGTCCACATTTACCTGGATGCGCCCGTCCTGGGGGATGCGCCGTTCAGAGATATCGAGATCGGCCATGACTTTGAGTCTCGAGACCACGGCGGGGTGCATTTCCTGTTTGGGTGCCAGCAGTTCGTACAAGATGCCGTCGACGCGGACTCGTACCCGGAATTTTCCCCGTTGGGGTTCGATGTGGATATCACTGGCCCCGTCCCGAATAGCCCTCAACAGGATCATGTTGGTCAAGTTTACGACCGGACTGCCCTCGGCCATTTCAGCCAGCTCGCTGATTTCCTCCTCCGAGGTTGTCTGAACTACTTCGATGGCGGAATCATCGATACTGCTCATGACCTCATCGATGCCGACATCCTGCCGGTAGCATTCATGAATGGCATCGTTAATATCATCTGTGCGGCAAATTACCGGTTGAACGTGAAGCTGGGTTAATTTGGAAACTTCATCGAACACGAATATGGCGCTGGGATCGGCTGTGGCGAGGGTTAGTACGTTATTCACGCGGAACATCGGGATGACCTGAAACAAAAGCGCCTTGTCTTTGGGCAGGATGTGGACGATCCTGGGATCAACCAGGCCCTTGCGCAGCCACAGGTGGGGGATTCCGAGCTGCTCCCCTAATATCGCCGTGAGTTCCTCCTGGTTCAGGATGCCTTCTTCTATGAGAAGCTGTCCAATCGGTTTGGAAGAATTTTTCTGATCCCGTAATATATCGGTGAGCTGCTCGGGTGATATGCGCCCCTGGTTGACGAGTATTTCTCCGACACGCCGCTTCCGGGAAACAAAATCACGCTTCATGAGGCACCTTTGACGGCCCGATGAATATCTTCATAAATATTCAAGACACCGATGAGCCGGGTTGCCACCAGTATATCTCGGCAGACGGTGTTGAGAGCGGCTATTTTCAAGCGGCCCCCGCGGTTTCTGAGTTCTTCATGAAATCGAAGCAGGAGTTCCAGGGCCTCACTGTCCAGAAAAGCCACCGCCTTGCAGTTCAATATGATCTCGGTTTTATTCTGCCTGATGTTGTCGTTGAACATGGTTTCGAGTTCTTGACAATTCTGATAGGTCAGCGAGTCCTTGGGCGCCAGGATGGTTCTGGTAGCGGTTTTAGCGCTGCTGATGGTCGATGTCACCTCGGAAATTTTATCTTTCACGGCTGTCCACCCAATTTTGGCATGCGTGCGGCATTTCGGGGATGTCAAATATGTGACACGCCCGCTGTGTCTGCCAGAGCGTACACGGTTTCGAATCCGGCGGTTGTTAAGCGACGTTCCGGTGTTAAAGCGCGTTCCGGTTTGATAAACGGCATGAATATGCCGCCAAGATATTAAGCAAAAGTTGTGCCAGATAACGACAAGGGGTGGGGAGGATCTTTTCAGACTGTCAGGTTCGGCATGTTGCCGGGGTGCAGGCTTGGCTCCTCTTTGAGGGCCTGTTTGAACACCTCAATCAAATCGGAATCCAGCTGTGATCCGGCAACTTTTTCGATGATTTCAAGCGCTTCCTCGACAGGTTTACCTTTACGGTAGGCCCTGTCGGTCGTTATGGCGTCAAAAGTGTCGACGATGGCGATGATCCGCGCGGCCAGCGGTATCTCTTTGCCCTTTAACCCGAGCGGGTAGCCGCTTCCATCGAAGCGTTCATGGTGGTGAAGGATTCCGGGCAGAGCCCTTGACAATTGTTCGAGAGGGGCCAGAATATGGTAGCCCTTTTCCGGATGCGCCTGGAGAATGCGGTACTCGTCATCAGTCAAGGATTCCGTCTTGTTCAGGATGGCTTCAGGAATGCCGATCTTGCCGACATCATGCAGAACCGACGCCCAGTTCAAGTCCTTTTTATGAGTCTCACTCAAATGGAGTCGGGCTGCCACAGCCTTGACATAGCGGCTGACCCGCTCGGAGTGGCCCCGCGTGTACCTGTCTTTGGCCTCGATGGCTTCTACAAAGGACTTGACCACGTTTATAACGAGGCTTTCGAGGTCGGCATACATGTCGGTATTGGCCAAAACAAGGGCGAGCTGCTCGGCGATCGAACTCATGAGCTTTAGTTCGCTGCGACGGAATATCTCCTTTAAATCAAACGAAATCAGTCCCAACCACCCATAAAATGTGCCGTTATACTGCATCTTGACCGCCAGAAAACGAAATGCTTCAGGATGCAGTCTCGCGTAGTCCGGTTCTGTCCTGGAATCAGGGACCAAAAAATAATTTTCCGCAGCAGAAGCCTGCTGTCGGGGGATCGCCTCGATGAGGCTATCTACAAATTTTTCCGTATGGCTGATTTTGTCACCGACCCCCTTTTTATCGAGGAGCATATCAAATTCGGGGCGCTCCGGCAGCCGGGCAAAGGCCATATCCGTGCGCATTGCCCCCAGAATCTGGACAGCCAGGTCCTTTAGCATGGCACTCGAAAACCGCAATGTCTTTATGGCGGTTCCTAAATTGGAATACAGGTATATGTCCTCCAGTTTCTGGGTCAGTTCTTCGGTAATCTCCTCTGATTCCTGCTCATAGGCCCACCTGTCTTGCATGAGTCCGACCAGGCTTTCGAGAAAGGCCTCCATTTGATGCGCCTGGCGGCTGCCGATACCATCGCTGCCTTGGGGTCCGGAACCCGGGTCGATTCGGACGCCATGAGCGAGCAGCGCACCCAAGACCTTCATCCCATTTTTAATCGGCATACCGTACAATTCATAGTTTGCTAGAGCAGATGCGGATTGAAATCTCGCAGTACGCGCGACGCTGACCGACAGTTCGACCAGGTGCCGGGAAATGTCTGGATCCGGCGTTCTGGTTGAGGCGGCAAAAATATTCCCGCCCGCATCCCGAATCTCATAGCGCCACCTGGTGATCTGGGAGAGATTTGATAAAAATTCTGTAAATGGGCCGAGGTTCATCAACGGGCGTCGTCCCCAAAATACTGATCGATACACTCAACCAACTTGTTCGGGCTGAACGGTTTTTCCATGAACAGGGTGTCTTGCATTGCGTCTATCCAGCCCTCGTCGTCGGTCGAAATCCTGCAGGTCATAATAATGGTCAAAAACGTCTTATCCTTTTTGAAGGCATTGGTCACTTCACAAAGTGTCTTGCCGTCCATTTCCGGCATCATAATGTCAGAGATAACCACATCAGGCTTGTGAGCCTTGATCAATTCAAGGCCTTCCTTGCCGTTTATGGCAGTCATCACCTCGTACCCTTCTTTTTTTAACTTGATTTCGATTACCCGCCTTATGGGGACCTCGTCGTCGATGACGACAACCTTCTTATTGCTTGCCAATATAGTATTCCTCCTTAGGAAATCGAATTGAAAAATGAGTTCCTTCACCGGGTTCGCTCTCGACCTCTACTTCCCCTCCGTGGAGATGAATAATCTCTGAGGCAATCGCCAAACCCAAACCACTGCCGGCTTGATCCCGCACCCTGGGATCCTGGGACCTGAAGGACCGGTCGTAAATATGGGGAAGATCGTCGGGGGAAATCCCAATGCCGCTGTCGATGATATCAAAAACGACCGCACCGCTCAGATCGGTAAGGGAAACGGTTATTTTGCCGTTTTCAGGGGTATATTTGACGGCATTGCTCAAGAAATTGATTATCGCCACCTTCAAAAGCTCTTTATCACCGACAAGGGTCGGGAAAACCTCCGGAAAGTTTTTATCGAGGACGATGCGTTTTTCGCGGGCGGCCGATTCCACGGCGCCGATGCAATCCCTGGCCAACCAGTCGGTTTTTACCAGCGCTTTATTTAGCGTCAGGCTGCCCATTTCAATCCTCGAGAGACTCAGCGTATTCTGTATAAGGGCCGATAGTCGGTCGGCCTCTGAATTTATGGTGTTGTAAAATTCCTTTCTCATTTCGGCGTCGTCAATGTCACCACCCATCAGCATCTCGCTATAGGATTTGATACTTGTCAAAGGTGTTTTCAACTCATGGGCGATATGGGTGATGAATTCACGCTGAGCCGCTTCAGCCGCCTTTTCACGGGTGATTTTCCTGATAGATACCATTTTTCCGACGAAGCGATCTTCACCATCCTCAAGGATGATCAAAGAGACCGAAAATATATCTCCCGGTGCCAAATCCGGGAACGTCGTCTCCAGTTCCTGAGTGTTGTTGTTTGGCGAACCGCTCTGCAGCTCCGCAATAAAGGACAGGAATTCATCATGATCCACAATGTCCGCCAAGGGACGGTCGTGCACTTCATCCGGCTTTCGGTCTAACAGCCTGAGAGCGTATTTGTTCATGAGCCGGACGGTATCGTGAATGTCGGTGATAACAATTCCAAAATTGATGGAATCGAGAATATTGAGAACCTGGTTTTTCTCAAAGGTGGTCGCCCCCACCTTGGAGGCAAGGGTAAGTTTTTCCACCTCAACCATGTCCAATTTTTGCTTTATCGTCTTGAGTGAGTGCTCGAGCGCCTTGATGGTTAGGCCGATTTTTTTGCCATCGGCCGCATCGTCAGCCAGGGCCTCGGACAGCCCGCAGGTATCTTTCATTTCTTGGTTAATCTTATGAAGCGGCCGCAATGAAACGGTGGTGTCATAGTAGACAAACAGGGTGATGGCGATCGCAAAAAGGGTGATCACTGCCAGTGGTCTGACATGCTCGAAGTAAAATGGTGAAGACGCGGGCGGTTTGAGCCCCAGGCGAACGGTGCCTGCCTTTTTGCCGCGTTCAAAGATAGGTTTGGCGAATTCATAGACGGTTATCTCAGATTTGCCGGCGGTAAAGGTCTGTTTTTTCAGACCCATGGTATTCAGGGACGCCGTTTGGATGTCATGGGGTACATTAGCCGCAATTGAGTCAAGTGTCAGGGATAGGATCGGAGATTTGCTGTCTTCGTGGATGTAAAAATACACAAGCCCCTTATAAATCGTGGTGTCTGTAAGGGTTCGCAGGAAAAAATCACCTTTGTTTCCCCGGAAGTCGTCTAGGGAGTGCAGTGCAATTAGGCTGACCAGGTGATTTCCCCGGTCCAGAAGATCGTGCAGTCGGGATTTTTTTTCATAGCGGAACAGGATTTGTCCAATGACGAGCATACACATCAGTACGAAAACAAAAAGAAAGATATTGAAACGCGGAAGTTTCAAGTCATGCAGAATTTTTAGATTCATACGGGCTTATCCTTTAGATTATTACCGTAACCGATTTCTTATGCTCGACATTAGTGCCGTGAATTTAATATCGGCAATTTTCGCTGAAACTAAAGGGATCCGGGGCACATTCCGGACGGACCTTGCGACGCATTTTGCGACCGCCGCAATACTCCCGGCCGGTGAAATCCTCTCAAGTTTTGCTCTTATAAACCGATACAAACTTAGAATTCTATTTTCCCCCTGCGGGACGGGGCCTTGCCACCCTTTGAAATTGAGGTGTAATCGGAGAATACCATGGAACAGAAAATTATTGCGTTTATCAAGGAGCTCAAAGCCAACAAGAAACTGGCCGCCTTTGACGAAGCATCCACGAAGCAGGCGGTTGTGCTGCGAATTCTTTCCTTTTTGGGTTGGGACATATTTGATGTTGCCCAGGTATATCCGAATTATTCGGCCAACTCCACTCCGGTCTCCTATGCCTTGAGAATCAGGAACACCAACAAGGTGTTTATCGAGGTCAAGAGGGCCGGCGCAAAACTGGATAATCATCAGAAAGCGTTGATCGACCTTTCATCCCGGGAGGGTGTCAATCTGGCGGTATTGACCAATGGGGTCATCTGGTGGTTTTATCTGATATCAGCCACCGGCAACTGGCAGCGGAAATGGTTTTATTCGATTGATTTAATCAAGCAGAAGCCGGACACGTTTGTTCCCCATTTAATGAATTTACTCACCAAGACCAAGGTGTCCAAAGGCCAGTCGTTGAAAGCCGCCAAGTCCCTTTACCAGAAAAAAAGGCAGAAATTGGCGGCCAATTTTCTGCCCGAAGCCTGGAACCTAATTATTTCCGAGCCTAACAAAATATTTGTCGAACTGCTCAGTGACCAAACCGAAAAATTATGCCGCTATAAAGTCGACGGCAAGTCAATTCAACAGTTCTTGGACAAGCACATGGACCAGTGGCGGCTGAAAACCGTCGCGCGCACCGGACCGGCGCCGCCCTCTGCCACCATGGCGACGGACATCCTGGACTTAAGTGACAATCTGGCATCGGTGATACCGAAACCGAAACCGACATCGGAATCTTCCCCTGAAGAGACACCGCGAGCAAACGGCAAACCCTATGCCGATACCTCGATTCGCTCGGTTCATTTCAACGGTGTCAAATACCCGGTTCGCGCCTGGGATGAGGTCCTTACAACTCTTTGTGAATTTTTTGTCGGCACCCACGCCGGAGACTTTGAAAAAGTCCTGTGGATCGCTGATGATCAGAAAGCATGTTTCACGCGCAATTGGGACCAGCTGCGGATACCGGAAAAAATAAAAGGGACCGACATCTATGTCGAAACCAAAATGACACCTGATGAGGTTGTCAAAATTACGGCAAAGCTTCTGGAAGAATTTGGTTACGATTCAACAACATTGAGTTTCGACACATTCTAGGGGGGCAGATTCGAAGATCAATTCACGCTGCCGACAGCCAACAGGCGACCGGTCCTCCATGACCGCCAACGCACCACCCTCCCGTTGCCCCTGCCCGGGATGCATATCAGCAGGATGTTCAACTTGTAGGTCCACAAGCCTCCCACCACCACCTTTTTCTTGACAAATTGGGAAAGATTTCTGAAGCTGGATACCAAAATTCAGGTATTACCGACTGCCGAGCGGCGAAGGTCTTTTCCGCCGACACGCACAGAGCAGAGTCCCATGGCCAAAAGTTATCTTTTTTATGATATCGAAACAACCGGTTTAAACAAGGCATTTGATCAGGTCCTTGAATTTGCGGCCATACGCACGGACCAAGGATTTAACGCCCTCGAACACCATACCATCTCGGTCGAACTGCGGCCCGATATCATCCCTTCTCCCCGGGCGATAATAACCAATCGTATATCCGTCTCTGATTCTCGCGCTGGTCTATGTGAATATGAAGCCAGCACCAAAATCCATCGCTTAATGAACCAACCCGGTACGATCAGCCTGGGCTACAACACCCTGGGCTTTGACGATGAATTATTGAGATTTGCCTTTCACCGAAATCTGCTGCCACCGTATACCCACCAGTTTAAAGACGGCTGTGGCCGCATGGATTTGTTCCCAGTGGCCGTGTTGTACTGGCTGTATAACAAGGAAATCATCAACTGGCCGCAGATCGACGGCAAGCCGTCTTTAAAGCTTGAACACATCGGCTCTGCCAACCAGATGGCGTCCGGACGAGCTCATGAGGCCATGGTGGATGTGGCCACGACCGTGGAACTTGCCCGTCGCTTCTCCCAAAAAAAGAAGATGTGGCAGTATTTACTCGGATATTTCGACAAGGCCACCGATGCGCATCGGTCGAACCAGCTGCCGATCGCATTTCGAAGCGGTGCAGGCCGCCACTACCAGGCCGTGATGGTTGCCGGTGAATTTGGCTCCTCCAGGAATTATCAGGTGCCGGTGATTTCCATTGGGCAGTCGATCCCCTATTCCAACCAGACCCTTTGGCTGCGCATGGATCTGCCCGAGCTTCGCCGGACCTGCTCCGACGCCCCTTCGGAAACCTCGTGGGTATTCCGCAAACGAATGGGGGAGCCCGGCATATTGCTGCCACCCAAAAAACGTTACTGGAAACGTATCGACGAAACAGGCCGGGTCGAATACGAAAAAAATCTTACCTGGCTGCAGGAAAATCCGGATATCTTTCTCGAAATCATTTCATACTACCGCGAATTCCGCTATCCTTTCATCCCCGCTTTGGATCCGGATGCCTCTCTTTATCAAATCGGATTTTACTCCAGGTCCGATGAGAACCGCTGCCGATTGTTTCACCGGGTCCCGCTGAATGAAAAGGCCGAGATTGCAGCACAGCTTGCGAGCCCGGATGCACGCAGATTGGCGCGACGCATTCTCCGGCGCAACTACCCGGATGCTGCCCCCGGCGGACCCGAAGACGGAAACGATGCCTACATGCAGCGGATAAGTCCGCTGCAGCCTGAGGATGCCATGGTTGACTATCGCGGCGAAAGACGCACCACCCCGGCAAGCGCCCTGGGGGAGATTGCCGAACTCAAAAGCACCGGCGGTTTGGATGGTCATCAGCACCGGCTGCTCGACGATTTGGATGGGTATATCAGAAGTAAGTTTGGCTATCAGGACTAAGGGGGATGACGGTTTTTATAATGACGGTGTCGGGAAGGTGAAGGTTTCAGTGTTCAGGTGTCGGGTGTCAGGCGTCGGCGCGGCCGCTGGGCGCGAGCGGCCAGTCTGATCGGGAAAGAAACTAAGGAACATCGAACATCGAACGTCCAACATCGAATAATGTATTTTGTCTATTAAAGAAAAGCTTGAGCGGCTTGTCGGGACGTAGCCGAAGGCGACCTGTGGGGTCGTAGCTCGAAGAGCGAAGCCCCAAGCCTGAAGCGATTCCATCCTTCGAAATTCGTTATTCGAGATTCAGCGGCTCTGCGGTTCGCTTCTAACCCAATGTAGTTTCACACGAGCGCAGCCTCCGGCAAAAGGGCAGCCGGTCTGATCGGAAAAAAAACTGCTTATTTTCACGCAAAGACGCCAAGGCGCCAAGGCAGTCCATAATATTAGTTATTTCCTTTGCGTCTTTGCGGCTTGGCGTGAGATCGATTTTTCGTAGTTTCATATAAGGCCGCAGGACACGGCCTGGCTGGATCGGGAATCGCGCAGCTTACGCATCTGAAATCCTGAGCTCACCTCCCAACTCCCGGGCTCTGTCGCTGAATTCCTTCATGAGTTGCTTGAACTCCGCTTTGCGGTCTTTCCGATAGCGCATCAACATGACGGTCTGCTTGGATGCTGCGACCGACATTTTGTCCGGGTGGTCAAAAGTTTCATGGATTAAGGGGCGCAGGATTTCCCGGGCTTCGAGGATATCCTGGTAACGCTGCTCAGGATCGCATCGGCCGGACTTCAAGATAAATTCTCGAAGGGCATGGGGCAAATCAGACACCCTTTGAACCGGATCGGGAATATCCCGGGTCTGGTGCATTCTGGTCAGCACCTTGACGTCGTCTTCCGGAAAAGGCCTTTGGCCGACCACCATCTCATAGGCGGTAATTCCCAGGGCGTAAATATCGGTGCGCTGATCGAGCGGATCGCTGTTAATCTGTTCAGGGGCCATATACATCAGGGTTCCCAGGGAGCTGAAATCCTCGGTGCCCATCGGGCAGGCAAGCCCGAAATCCAAAATTTTTACACGGCCATCATGCTGCACCATAATATTCTTCGTATTGATATCCCGATGAATGATCCCCTGCCGATGGGCATAGGCCAGCCCCGAGCAGATCTGGAAAAGATAGCCGGCGGCCAAACCCGGCGGGATGGTTTTCAGACGCTGCAGCATAACCTCCAGGGACTCCCCCTGCACGAATTCCATGATGATAAACACGGTCCGATAGCGTTCTTCGATATCGTGGATCTGGACGATGTTAGCATGGTTAAGATTTGCGATGGTTTTGGCCTCGTTACGAAAATTGCTCAAAAAATCCGGATCGGCGGCCATATCGTGCCGCATCATCTTGATGGCAACCGGCATGTTCAACCCGAGGTGCTCCCCTTTGTAAACCAGGCTGAAACCGCCGCGCCCGACGATGTCCGTCGCCAGGTATTTGCCGATGGTCCGATCGGCAATCGGTCGTATGGAATCAAAGCGGTCGGCGACCAATTCGGTGAGAAAGGCCAAAAGGTCGGGGTCTTGCGTGGAAATATTGTCAAAGTCCTCCTTGTTCAATACCCATAGCTGCATGTCGGAATCGGCTTCAACATGGGCACTGTGAGGCTCGCCGGTAAAAAGCGACATCACCCCGACGATGTCTCCCTCGCCGCGATGGCCGACCGGATGCAGTTCGCCATTTTTTTCCACAATCTCCATGCAGGAACCACGCTGGATGATATAGCCGACCTCACCTCTGTCGCCCTGGGTGATGAACCGCCGGCCAGCCGGCACGTATTTGTAGGTCATATCCTTGAGCAGCGGTCGGCCCGAATCCCGGGATACAAACTTGAGAAATTTGGTATGCAAATTGGCACTGCCTTCTTCGCGTCGAACAGTGTTGAAAAAATCACAGCCCAGACATGATTCCCGTTTTTCGGCGAAAGTCCCCTGGGCGGTCCCCCCGCAAAATGTCCCCGCCACCGCCCAACAAAAGCGGCCGGCGTTGTCGCCACAGTTGATGCCGTCAAAGGATTTATCCTTGGCCGCCGGGCAGACACCCTGCTGCAGGGCTTTGGCCCCACCGGGCTCGCGTCCGCATTTTTTATATTCCCAGCAGTTTATTCTTCTCGGTGCCATTGCAAACCTCGCATGATTAGTCGTGGCATAGCCCTTATCCACCATAATAACCATAATATTTAAGGTCGCAAAGGTCATTGACTTAGGTCAAGGGATCGGCGGCTAACGGCAACAGCGTCAACCGTGTTAGGGCGGGGCCAGCGTGATGTCGCGAGACTTGGGACCGCAGTTGAAAACAAGATCGAAAGCCGAAAGATCGGGAATAAAATCACCCCAGAGCTGGGGATAAATGCAGGGTTTGGCTTTATGGAACACCAGCTCGACACTTTCCTTTTCGAATAGCCGGGCGTCCAGGTGTTTCGCGGCGGCGCCGGGTGCCAGGTAGGCTGATGCCGCGAAATAGCGGCACACTTCCACCAGCAGCCTTTCGCCTTTGGCGCTGATATTCAGCTCGGAAAGACGCCAGAGCTCGGTTTCGATTCCCAGGTGGAGCATAAGATGCCTCAAGATCGCCAAATTAAATTCGATCAGTCGTTCTATTCGAGGTGAAAAGATATAGTCTAGAAAAGGTAGATGCTCTGACAAATAAGGGGCATTGGCATAAGCCTGTTTTAAGCTCTTGAGGTGTTTGGTCAGCAGGTAACTGTCATGGCAGATCCGGACATCGCCGAGACGCTGCAGACCCAGTCCTTTTTTCCAGACCGGGATGGCCATCCACAGTGCGCCCTGATCATTTTTAAACCGATTGCGGGTAATCCAGGTTGTACCCCTGGGGAATTGAACGTTGTCGAGGATAACCAAAACATCACTGCGGCATATCCGGGAAAAAAAACCCCGTAGGGGGCAAAATAGGGTCGGCTGACGGTGACAATCATGACTTGTTCAAAGCTTGCGGTCGGAGGTTGGATGTGCGTTGCGGATATCGCCAATCGCTTTGAGAACCGTTTAGCTCCCTTGCCGAAGACAACCCGGGCCCCATCAGTTGCCCTCGTCATCCAGCACGCTGCGCACGATTCGGGCCAATTCCCGCATAACGATGGGCTTGAGGATGAACTCTTTGATTCCCAGGCTTTGAGCCTTTTCCCGGGATATTTTCTCGCTGTAACCGGTGCAGAGAATTATGGGGATGTCTGTGCGCACATTCAGGAGTTTGCCGGCCAAATCATCCCCGGTCATGTTCGGCATGGTCATGTCCGTAATGACCAGATCGAATTTCTCGGGATGTTCCATAAAAAGCTCAAGGGCCTCCACACTGCTGGTTCGTACGGTGACCGTATAACCCAAACGTTCCAAAATCTGTCTGCCCAGATCAACCAGGGCCTTTTCATCATCTATAAAAAGAATCCGCTCGGTACCGGTTGGAATGGGCGCCTTGGTCCGGACTTCATGGTCTACTTCCCGTTTGATAACCGGTAAAAACACGTCAAAAACCGATCCCTTCCCGACTTCGCTGTCCACGGTGATCGTACCCCCATGGCTTTTTATAATACCCAGAACAACGGCCAGGCCCATGCCGGTACCCTCGCCGCGTTCTTTGGTCGTGAAAAAGGGATCGAATATTCGATCCAGGATTGATTTTTCCATACCATGCCCGTCATCGGCGATACTCAGTTTGATGAAACCGCCCGGGGACAGGTAGGGATGCTGTTCGATGAAGCTTCCGTCCAGCATGACATCGGACAGATCGATTTTTAATTGCCCCCCGTTGTCACGCAGGGCATGGGCGGCGTTGGTGCACAGGTTCATGATCACTTGGTGGATCTGGGTCGGATCGGCCAGAACGGCGGAATCGCTCTCGATTTGCTGTGCGATGGTTACGGTTGTCGGCAAGGATGCTCGCAGCAGCTTAAGGGTTTCCCGGACGATCTGATTGATCTGTACGGGCTTCAATTCCTGCTCGGTTTGACGGCTGAATGTCAGGATTTGCTTGACCAAATCCCGGGCGCGATTGCCGGCCTTGAGGACCTCTTGCAGGTTCTGATGCTGGGAGCTGTTTCCCGGTACGTCAGCCAGGGCTATCTCGGTATAGCCGATCACGGCCGAAAGGATATTGTTGAAATCGTGGGCAATGCCCCCGGCCAGGGTTCCGATGGCTTCCATTTTCTGGGCCTGCTGCAACTGGGCCTGAATTCGGAGGCTCTCTTTTTCTAAATCTTTAATCCGCGAAATATCGGTGGCGATTTGCAGTCTCACAAAACGGCCGTCGATCCATTTGATTGCCCGGTCGTAGTTGATGTACCATTTGCCGGTGATCGGATTCTTGCCTTCCCAAACGCATACGCCCGCAGGGAGGCCTTCGGAATCAAGCAATTTGTCATTGGTGCAGTGGCTGCAGGGCACCGATTCATTGCGAAACACCTGATAGCAGGTTTTGCTCACCAGGTCCTCACCGAAGCTTTCGCGCATGTGCCTGTTGGTCAAAAGCACCTCATAAGTATCTATATCCGACACATAAATGTCCGCATCGATGCTGTCCAGGACCATGAGGAAACGGACATGGGAATCGATCAGCGCTTTTTGGGATTTTTTGCGCTCACCGATGTTTGAAGCGATAATGGTGCATCCCCTGGGAGTTGACCCCGATCTCAGTGGCGAGATGCTGATCTCCACCGGAAACAGGGCACCGTCTTTTTTTATCGCCCTGGTTTCAAAATTTTTGGCCGCCTCCTCTTCGAGGCATTGATCGATCTGAGAATCCTGCAATTATGTCAGATCAAACAGCCGCTTGATATTCAGCCCCACAATTTCATCTTTGGAATAGCCGCAAAAGCTCTGACAGGCAGAATTGGCATAAACGATCCGCCCGTTCTCATCGGCAGCGATAGCGAGCTCTTCCACGTTCTCAATCATGGAGGATATCAACGCCAGTTGCTGGGAAAGCTCGTGGTGCTCAATGGCCTGATCGAGGCTGTTCTCCGAATCGACGGAATCGACATTTTCATGGGTGACGATCTTAAAGCCGGTATCGATGTCGCCGGGGATGTTGATCGCCCCCGGCGTATATCCCGTGCACCTGGAGCCGTGGTTGTAGTCGTATATCAACTGAAACGCCAGATAGGTGAAGGTCTCTCGTTTCTGGCAGAAGGCGGCATCGATCACACCGCTTTTGATATATTGCTTGTGCGGGGTGTCGGCATCGACGCAAATCAGCTTTACCCTCGAGGTCATTCCCCGCTTTTCCAGGGCCCGGGCCGCACCGGGCCCGCTGTTGCCGTCAAATCCGACAATGCCGGTGAGATCCGGGTGTTTTTGAAGATACGAGCCGACAATGGATTCTGCCCGTTCGCTTCCGGCATCCAGGTCATCAACCGGGCCAAGCACATCGATGCGGGGGTAGCGGGAAATCTGCTGTCGAAAGCCGCGGAACCCGGCCTTCATGTTATCAAGGCCAACCATCCCCAGCATCAGGATTTTGCCTTGTTCGGATATCAGATCGGCCAGATTATCCGCCATTTTCGAGCCCATTCGAAACCAGTCTGTTCCGATGTAGGCATGGCGCAGGCTGCCGGGGATGTCGCTGTCGACGGAGACAACCGGTATCCCGCTGTCAACGGCGGCGTTAACGGCCGGCACGATGCTGTCCTCACCCCAGCCAATCACCATCATACCGGCGACCTTGCGCTCGATGGCATCATAGACGGCCTGCACATAAGGCCCGGCGGCGGCATCTTCGGAACCTGCGATCGATATGGTGACATTGTAATGGTCGGCCAGGCGAAGCAATATCGGATGGGCCCGATCCGTAAAAACCGGGTGGTGGGTCACCTTGGAAATCCAGACGTATTCTTCCATAATCGGGATTCTCCCATAAACGGGCACACCGGTTCCAGGAAACTAAGGGCAGGCGCCCAGGACAGAAGGATCAGAGGCATCAGAAGCATCAGAGGCATCAGAAGCATCAGAAGCATCAGAAGCATATGTGTTGGGCCAATCAAACAGATACGTGTTAGCATACCATACCACCGGTAGTAATTCAAGTAATTACAACAGGTTCATAGGCTCAAAGGTTCAAGGTTCAGGGTTCAGGGTTCAAGGTAAGGGGGATTTGAAAGGGAACTGAATTACTTCAACACGGGTGGTTCGGAGACTATATCGTGAAGCAAGAATCGATGGTTTAGATGGGACATTCAATTTGCATTTATGATCCTGCAATCCCGAACCCAGCTTGTGGGGTCGAAGCCCAAGGCGAAGCCCCAAACCTCTGAACCTGTTAACGGTCGGCTAGCGCAGCTCTATCTCGACAAAGGCCAATCCCCGGGATTCGGCCAGGTCCATGAGCATGTCTGCCAGGGTTGCGCCGGTGCCACGGTCATTTTTTATTTTTATATTCTTGTCGCCGACCACAAATATCTGGATATTCGCCGGGTTGAGATATTCAGCCGCCAGACGACGCAGCTCTTCCCTTTGGGCATTGAAAAAAGCGTCCTGGATTTTTCCAAGGGTATCCAGAGGTTCGTTTCGCATGTAATAACGGGCATAAACCTGCACCAGATCCGCCGGCGTTTCCACATTAAAAATAAAGCTGTTTAAAATATCCAGCCTTTTCTGGTCCAGTTCTTTTTGGGGCACCGCCCGACCCAGCGCGTTCATGATCTTGATGGTCTCGGTGATGGCGGAGATAGATTGATCGCCCTTACAGCCGATGTACCCCATTAATATGCCCGCCGACCATTTATAGGTTTCGTAGAAACCGGCAGAATACACCAACCCGAGATCATCTCTGAGACGTCTGACCATCAACGAGCCGTCGCCGCCGAAAATGCTGGTCAACAGGCTTATTTTCCAGTAGTCCGGGTGAGTGCGTTTGACGCTGGGCAAACTTATAGCGATCTGGGACTGCACCTGCCCCGGTTTGTGGACCAAGGCCAGCACCGGCAGTGTTTTCTGTGGGTCCGGCATGTCGCGCCGGGGGGCCCGGGTTTGCGGCAACGCCTCGAAAAAATCCTCCAGCCCGGATATGACCTCGGCTTTGTCAATATCGCCGGCAACGGCGGCCACCATGTTGGAAGGCACGAAGTAGCGCCTTAGAAACTGCTTCAAATCGTCACGGGTAAGGCCTGGAATCGTCTCCAGGGCTTTCAGCGGATCACGGCCATAGGGATGGCCTTTAAAGTGCCAGATTTTGCGCTCCCGGGATGCAACGGCCCGGGCACTGCCGCCCTGGCGTTTGAGCGCTGTCAATTGCTGCCTTTTAACGACATCGAGCACCTGGCCGTCAAACCTGGGCCGCGTCAAGACTTCTTTTAGAACATTCAAGCCGGTCTGCCAGTCGTCTTTGAGCACCGAGAGATGGATAGCGGTTTCTTCTTCGCGCACCGCCACGCTGAGTTGAATCGCATTTTCGTCCAGTTCCAGCGCAAGTTGAGCGGGCGGAAGGGATTCGGTGCCGCCGCGAATGATGCTGCCGTTGAGCAGAGCGGTCATGCCCGATTTAGCTTCATCGACATCCACGGCTCCGGCTTTGACAAACAGGGTCAAATCCACCAGCGGCAATTCCCTGTCCGGCAGATAAAACACCTTGGCCCCGGCCAGATCGACTGTTTCCGCCTGGGGGTATTCAATTTTTTCAGGCTGCCGATGAAAAGAAAGAGGATGCTTCCAGCCCTCAGGCGTCGGATAAATCGACGCATTGACAACATCACGGCCGGACGGCACGGCGGCGGCCGCACCACCGGATACCGTCCGCACCTCTGTGTAGCTCTCGGGTGGCTGCTCCGGTTTTCCCCCGGGTATGACATAAACACTGGTTTGGTTGTTCGAATTGAGAAATTTTCTGGCCGCCGAGCGGATATCTTCAGGGGTTACGGCTGCGAGTTTTTCGAGATAGCGTATCAGGTATTGCCAGCCCGTCTGAACCTCAAGAGTCGCCAGGGTTCCGGCCAACCCTTCATTACTGCGCATGCGGTCGATAAAATCACGCCGGTTGAGCTTCTTAATCCTTTGCAATTCGCTGTCGGCAACCAGCTCGGTTTTCATCATAGCGGCCTGGGCCAGGAGCAATTCCTCCAGCTGAGCGCAGGCGTTGAGATAGGCCTGACGTTTTTCATCATCACCGGCCCCTTGCTCCCTGATAATCGCCGGTTCGTTGGGCGAGCCCCCCCAGATAACCATTCCGGCATAGCGATTGTCGGGGTTGTAGGCCCAGGCGGATTGCGCCAATCCCCGATGGGTGATTTCCTGGTTCAGGCGGGAACCACGGCCGTGGCTCAATATCATGGTCATGGCATCCAAGGCGTAAAAGTCTTTCGTATCCATGGGGGCACCATGGAATCCGATCCGGACAAGGGGCGTGCGGGCGCCTTTCAAAAAACGAATGCTTTTACGCGGCCCCTGCTGCACCGGTTCCCGGGTGACCGTTTCCGGCGCCCGCTTGCCGGCCGGATAACGCTCGAAATAAATTCCGGCCAGCTGCCTGGCCCGCTCGAGGGTTACATCACCCACCAGCACACAGACCGCGTTGGAAGGGTTATAATAGGTTCTGTGGAACCCAATGGCATCCCGGGTAGCGTACTTTTCCATGTCTGCCTTCCAGCCGATGGTCGGATTGCGATAAGGGTGGGCCGTATAAGCCGTTGTGCTGAGGTCCAACCAGGCGGCACCACCCGGATCGTTGATATAGCGAAAGGCCCATTCCCGTTGAACGACCTCCTTTTCGACGTAAAATTCACGCCAGGAGGGCTCGAAAATCTGCTCGCTGGTAATCGAAAACCACTGTTCCAGCATATCGGCGGGTACCGAGGCCATGTATTGGGTTTGATCCTTGGTGGTGAAAGCATTGACCCCGGCAGCACCGTTCCTGCCGAGCTGGGCTGAAAAGGACTGGGGCACATATATTTTTTGCACTTCGCGGCGCAGGGCGGCCATCTCTGCCAGTTTTTTATCGATCAGCTCCCGATCCGGCTGCCTCTTACGCTGCTCTTCGAGCACCACCTGGTAAGCCGCTTCAATGCGGTCCTGCAGCTGCCGGTCCTTATTATGGTCAAGGGAGCCGAAATTTTTAGTGCCTTTAAACAGCATGTGCTCCAGCAAATGGGCGATACCGGTTTTGCCGGTCTGCTCAAGGGCCGACCCTGCTCGAATGGCCAGGCGACACGCCACCTGGGGAATTGCAGGACGCTCGACCACCAGAAATAACATGCCGTTTTCAAGCTGAAAGGACTGCACGTCGATGTTCAGGTCGTAATCCGTATCGGCGGCAGAATAAACACCGCCGCTAAAAAACAGGACTGCCAAAGTGAGGAAAACGGTTGTTAACTTTTGCATGTTTACGCCTCCTGATGGAACCTCGCAAGTAAACGTTGGGAACCAAAAGTATAAGCATGGCGATCCGTATGGTCAACGGAACGCGTCAGACCCGGCCCCTGACACCCTGAGCCGCCTTTTTGATGATACGGGTTTTATTGAAAATTGGCACGAATAATTTGATTTTTTAGATTGGGGATTATAATAGTACTTTTGAACGGTTCGATGAATGCTTCAGAAAGAGCAGTTGTCAACAGAACGATCCGTTACGCCGGCGTCTTTTTTTGCAGCCATTTCGACGCCCGTTCATCTCCGGGGATTATTGTCATTAAGGGGTCCAACAGCCATGATGGAGAACCCATGACCAGCGCAATTGTAATGGCCGGTTACAACAACAAGCGGGAGGTCAAGCGCTACAGCCGCATTGTGGCCGAACACTACGGCGAAAAATTCATCGAGACAGGCTACAAACCGCTGCGCGGATTCAAATCCATCGAAAACGGTCGTGAGGTCACCAAACCCCTGATTCAATATACCCTGGAGAAACTGTTTATAAACGAGCATATCGATGACATCGTCATCGTTGGCCATCAGATGCTGATAGAGCAGAGACTGGGGGGTTTTATTCAGCAATTCGACAAACCCTGCCGCCTGGTAAACCAGAGCTCGAAAATACCCGAAGATGTGGTGCGCCGTTTCAACATCGTGCGCCGCAAGGTCAAGCACAACTCCATCGCCGGCAACCTGATCAAAGGCTACGCCGCCAGCGAGGCCGGCCGGAGACAACAGCATGCCTTGTTCGTCGCATCGGACTCACCCCTGACCACCAACGAATTTATCGACCGCTTCCTAGTGACGGCGGGGCAGTTCGTCGGGCAGGCCGCGATTGTCATCCCGGCCATCCTCATCGATGAAGGTCAGGATGTGCTCGGCAGACCGCCGTTGCGCCTGATCAATGACTCGGTCTTCAAGCCCGGTGATAAAAAAGACGGCTATGGCCGGCAGGGTTTTCGGCTCTCATCGTTAATCTATGCCAACCCGAACCGGTTCGACATCAACACGGCCAACACGGCCTACAACCTTCGCAAATGCCTGAATCCGAACGTACAGCTGAAACTGTTTCGGATAACCCGGGGCCTGGGATATCCGAACGTGTATTCAAAGTACTTTTTGAGAAAAGACTTGAGCATCGAGGAAATCGCCAACATCGTCAGTGCCTTTTTCAACGGAAGGCTGGAGTTGATCCCCATGAGCGGCACCAAAGCGACCTACGACTATGACGGTACCGATCAGGAGTACCGCATGATCACCCGGATGCTCAATACCGGTCAAGACAATCCATCTTGACCTTCTCCAAACCGCCGCCCCAGGCGTTTTAAGCGCCATTTTGGAATACCCGCCAAGCGCTCAAGATTCTGTAAATACCTTCCGATTGCCACACCCGCCTGGACTTTGCGGTTCGTTTCCCCCCTAGATAACATTTTGGTCATCTTGGCGTCATTTTGGCGTTAACTTATTGAACTATAATCTGTTTCACACAATGCCACTTATGGCCAAAATCAAAAAAGGAGGCAAGACAATGAAACAGATTTTCAGATTCACAAGGCCCTTCGCCGTGGTGATCACGATCGGACTGCTGCTGGCATCCGGCATCCCGCCTGCACTAGCGGCCAAGCAGGCGCCGGTTCCAATGGTGCCGCAGAACCTCAGCGGACTGGCCGACACCGTCAGCCCGGCGGTCGTTCATATCAGCGTGGAAAGAACCGTAAAAGACAAGGGGCCGGCCATCGGTCCTTTCAAGGGCAACCCATTCGGTGGCGGCGAAGAATTTCGAGATTTTTTCGGCCATCGTTTCGGGCCGCAGCGCCGGCCGGAATTCAAGCGGCCGGGTCTGGGGTCCGGGTTCATAATCGACCGGAAGGGCTACATCGTCACGAATAACCATGTGGTCGAGGGCGCCGATACGATCAAAGTCATACGCAAAGATGAAACCGAATATCCGGCCGAGGTGATCGGGCGGGACCCGGTTACCGACATTGCCCTGCTCAGGATCGATGCGGGCGGCGATCTGCCGGCGGTTCCCCTGGGCAGCTCTGCTGATCTGAAAGTCGGCGAATGGGTCGCGGCCATCGGCAGCCCCTTCGGACTGCAGTATACCGTAACCGCCGGAATCGTCAGTGCCAAGGGGCGGGCTATCGGTTCCGGTCCCTATGACGATTTCATTCAGACCGATGCTTCCATCAACCCCGGCAACAGCGGCGGACCCCTCGTCAACATGAATGGTGAGGTCGTCGGGATCAATACATTGATAATCGCCGGCGGTCAGGGTATCGGTTTTGCGATTCCCATTGATCTGGCTAAAGACATCATCGCCCAGCTGAAAAGCGACGGCGAGGTCACCCGGGGGTGGCTGGGCGTAACCGTCCAGGATCTTAAAGGAGATCTGGCCGAATACTACGGCGTCGAAGGCAAATCAGGTGTGCTGGTCGCCGATGTGATCCCGGGAGATCCCGCCGATCGGGCCGGAATCCGACCCCGCGACATCATCACCGCAGTCAACGGCCAGCAGGTGAGCACCAGCCGCGATTTGACCATGCTGGCCGCCAAGCTGGGTGTCGGCGACAGCGCCGAAGTGACCATCCTGCGGAACGCCAAACCCAAAACCTTAAGCGTGCAGGTCGGCCAAAGGCCGCTGACCATGGCGTCTGCAGATGAGAAACGTTCCCAGACCCAGAAGGGCGAATTCGGCTTCAGCGTGACGGATTTAACGCCGCAAACGGCTCGCCGCTTTAATATCGAAGAGACCTCCGGTGTCATCGTCGTTGGCGTGGTTCCCGACAGCAAAGCCGATACCGCCGGTGTTCACCAAGGCGATTTAATCATCGAGGTCAATCACCAAAATGTGAGTTCCGTAAAGGATTTTAAGAAGCTGATCGACCACCACAAAACGGCGGATGGCCTTTATCTGCTGGTCAAACGTATAGGGGCCGGTTTAAAGGTGATTCATTTGGTGTGAGGTTGCAGGGTTTCTAGGTTCAGGGGTTCAGGGTTCAGAGGTTGATCTCCAACGGTATTAATCCGCAGAAGCCCACAACGCGACCTGAGAGCAGGTGGCTTGGGCCTGCAGGGTGCGTAGCCCCCGGATTGTAAGATAAAAATCAATGGCCTCGGGTAAAAGGGAGTGGCTCCCGACCCAGAACCTCCGGACCCAGAACCTTGAACCTCTGAACCCTGAACCTTTGATCCCTGAACCTCTGAACCCTGAACCTTGAACCCAGAATCCTGAACCCAGAACCCTGAACCCAGAACCCTGAACGGTTATACGAAAGCTTTACATTCATCATTATTGAGTTATAATAAAGAAATTCGGGTCGGTGCCTGCAAGGAATAAGTGTGACGCTGCAATGAGATTTTTGTTATACAATATACGGTATGCCGCCGGTATCGGCAGACGGTTTCACTGGCCGGTTCCGTACAGCGGGTATTTTAAGAACACCAACGGAAATATGAAAAGGATCCTGGACTTCATCGGATCGGTCAATCCCGATGTTATCGGGTTGATCGAGGTCGACAGCGGATCTTTTCGTTCCAAGAAAACCAACCAGGCCGAAGCCGTCGCCTGGGAATTGCAGCACGATCATGTCTACCGCTCGAAATATCCCGCCCGCTCCCTTGCCCAGAAGCTGCCCCTGCTGAAAAAACAGGGTAATGCCATTTTAACCAACCAGGAAATAGTCGCCCAGCGGTTTCACTACTTCAGAGAAGGTGTCAAGCGCTTGGTGATCGAACTGGAGCTGGCCGACTTTTCGGTGTTTCTGGTGCATCTGTCCATTAAGTTCCGCCATCGCCAATACCAGTTCCAGGATCTTCACAACATTTTGAAATCATGTAAAAAACCGGTTATTGTGGCCGGCGATTTCAACGTCTTGTGGGGCAACCGGGAACTTCAATTGTTTCTGGCGGCCACCGGGCTTAAAAACGCCAACAGCAACGGGCTGCCGTCCCATCCCAGCCGCTCGCCGCGCCGGCAGCTCGACTACATTTTTCACGGTCCGGAAATCAGGATTACCGACTTTGAAATCCCCCAGGTCAAGTTCTCCGACCACACCCCGCTGGTGTGCGAATTTGACATCGCCGCCTAAATATTTGAGGGGTCGGGGAGTTTCTACCCAATTGTCTTTGCTATCATCTATGCGCTATTCGCTGTTTGACGCAGTGTCCGGCCGGGGTATGCGCCCGGGCCAGCCGTAACAAATCATTACCGAACTTCGTACACGCCCCCTATCCCCTGCAACGGATCCATACAGGCAGAGACGATCAACGTCACCGTCGTAGACTGTCTTTTGGGGCTTGCTCGGATCCAATCGACGCGGGATAGCTGCCGTACCCAAGTTCCTCGATCAAATTGTTACGGCTGGCCCGAGCGCATACCCCGGCCGGACAGAGCAAAGACTGCTAAACTCCCCGATCCCTCAAATATTTAGTATTCTCAAAAACGCATTTTCGAGAACACCTCAAAATCATCCTTCATAAAGTACAGCCAGAATGGTGGCCTTGCCGCTTTTGGCGGCCAGGTGATGGGGGGTTGTGGAAAGGTAATAGGCCGAATCCCCCGGCTCCAGTTCGAAGGATTCCTCACCGATCTCCAAAATCACCATACCGTCCAGCACGAAAATGAACTCTTCGCCTTCGTGCACGGATATCTCTTTTTCGGAAACCTCCTCGAGCTGAACAATCAGGGACTCCATGTGGCGGCCCTTGACGTCCTGCGCCAGGCTTTTATAGATATACACCTGCTTTTTCCCGGTCTGGGAGGTGGAGCGGGAGACGGTGCGGCGTTCATCCTTGCGTGTGATCGCATAGAGCTTGTTGCCGACACCGGAAACCAGCCGGCCGAAAGCACTGTCCAGGGCCTTGGACAATTTAATCACCGTACCCAGCTGGGGCTGGGCTTCGTTTTTCTCCAGGCTCGACAAAAACCCGACCTCGAACCCGGTCAGGCTGGAAAGCGCCTCGAGGGACAGCCCGCGCTCTTCTCTCAATTTGCGGATACGCTCGCCGATATCGCCAACCCCCTTTTCGGGTTCTTCCGGAATATCACCGGTCAGATCGGCGAAAAAATCGAAATTCATGAATCCCTTGCTATCTTTGGCTTCCATTTTTTCTCCTATAATTTTTTTAATTTGGCAGTATCCTGTAATTTATTCTGTGGACTGATGTTATTATTGCGTGTGTTACGAATTAGCTATCACCACAAAAAAATTATTTTTCATAGCCACAAATTTCAGTTGGGATGAGGATGCTACGCCTTTCTCAAATCCTTATAACCAATAATTATTAACAAATAATTGGGCTTTGCCCGATTATTTACAGGCACTTGGCACCGATGTACCTCGCAATCACAATACGCTGGACTTCAGAGGTGCCTTCCCCGATATCCAACAACTTCTGGTCGCGGTAGAATCGCTCCACGTCGTATTCTTTCATCAATCCATAGCCGCCATGGAGTTGGACCGCGTGATTGGCGCAGCGGTACATCACCTCCGAGCAATAGAGCTTGGCCATGGCGGCTTCCTTGGAAAAGGGCTTATCATTGTCCCTCAGCCAGCAGGCTTTATAGAGCAGCAGCCGGGCACATTCGATCTCCATGGCCATATCGGCCAGCTTAAAGGCGTTGGCCTGGAAGGTGGCAATCGGTCTTCCGAACTGCTCGCGTTCGTTGCTGTACTTCAAGGCCATGTCAAGGCATCCCTGGGCTCCGCCGAGACCCATAGCCCCGATGGACAACCTGCCCCCATCCAAGGTTTGCATCATCTGGTGAAACCCGCTGCCGCGCGGACCTAATAGGTTTTCCTTGGGTACGCGGCAGTCCTCGAAGTACAGCTCACTGGTATTCGACGCCCGCCACATCATCTTATCGTGCATCACCTTGGCGGTGTAGCCGGGGGTTCCGGCTTCGACCAGGATGCAGGAAAGCTCGGGGCGTCCGTCGTCACGTACACCCGTGCGGGCCAGGACCGTGGAGCCGATTGAAATATCAGTTGAGGCGTTGGTGATAAAGATCTTGCTGCCGTTGATCACCCATTCGTCGCCATCCAGTACCGCCGTTGTCGCGCTGTTGGCCGCATCCGAGCCGGCGTTGGGTTCGGTCAGGCCGAATCCCCAGAGGGCTTCCCCGCTGCAGAGTTTCGGCAAGTATTTTTTCTTCTGATCTTCGTTGCCGAAATAATAAAGCGGTCCGATGCCCAGAGAATTTTCAGCGGCGACGGTGGCGGCATGGGAGCCGTCGACCCTGGCGATTTCTTCGACAGCGATGATATATGACAGGTAATCCATCGCCTGCCCGCCGTAAGCTTCGGACACAAAAATGCCGAAAAGACCAAGCTCGGCCATCTTTTGCATGGTTTCGTAAGAAAAAGATTCCTTTTCATCCAACTCCCTGGCAACCGGTTTGATTTCCTTTTCAGCAAAACCACGCACCGAATCCCTTAGAATCTCATGATCCGTTGAAAGACTAAAATCCATACCGACTCCTTAATATTGAAATTGTTGCATAAAATATTTGACGAAGGCAAGCCCATGGCCTAATAATGGGTGCTTTATAAGTAGACGGCACCCGAATGTCAATGTTTATTCAGATGACAGAGGACGGAAAACAGAGAACAGAGGACTGAGGTCTGAAGACGGAAAACAGAGGGCGAAAGAAAGAAGTCGGAAAATCAGGGGCCAGATCCTAAGGCAGGTTCAGATTCTGTCATCTGTCCTCCGACATCCGTCATCTGTTTTCTGCCATCCGTCATCTGTCGTCTGTCTTCAGTCATCTGTCGTCCGTCATCTGTCGTCCGTCGTCTGTCATCGGTCATCTGTCTTCTGACCTCCGGAGAAGCCGTGCCCGAGATGCCTGAAGTGCAAACCATTGTGAATGATTTGAACAACGCCGACCTGATGGGTGTTCCGATCAGCGGTGCCGGGGTGTATTGGTCGCGCACCATAGCGACTCCCGAGCCAAAATCGTTTTGCCGCCGGTTGAAAAACCGCAGCTTTTCAGCCATCCGGAGGCGGGGCAAATACCTGGTTTTCGAGATCGATAATGGCGATACGCTGCTGCTGCACCTGAGAATGTCGGGGCGCCTCAACCTGGTCCCGGCCGATACCCAGCGTCACAAACATGAGCATGTTGTCTTGAGCTTGGCCGACGGCAGGCATCTGCGGTTTCATGACCCGCGCAAATTCGGCCGTTTCAGTCTGGTCAGGGACCCGGGTCCGATATTAGACCGGCTGGGCCCCGAGCCCATGGCGCCCGGCTTAAACGCCAAATCCTTCGAAAAACTGCTAAAAAAGCGTAGGCGGATGCTAAAACCCTTGCTGCTGGATCAGACGTTTATCGCCGGTCTCGGCAATATTTACGTGGACGAGGCCCTGTGGGAGGCCGCATTGCATCCCTGCCGCCTGGCATCCCGACTGTCGGCAGCGGAAATCAGGGCCCTGCACCGGGCCATCCCCCGGGTGTTGAAGCGGGGTCTGAAAAATCTGGGGACCTCTCTGGGAAGCGGGGAGGCCAATTTTTATTCGGTCGCCAGCCGGCGGGGCCGCAACAAGGATCGGCTGAAGGTCTTTCGCCGCACCGACCTGCCCTGCCCGCGCTGCGAAAAACAAATCGTGAGAATCGTTGTGGGTCAGCGTAGCACCCATATCTGTCCAATGTGTCAAAAAATGGAAGCGGCCAAAACAATTCTCAGGTCTGATTAATAAAACTGCCGGCACCATATTTTGGCAGGTTGAGACGTCAGGTGTTCCGCCGGAGGCGGATCAGGTGTCAGGTTGAGAAAGAGCATTTTCCCGATAACGGGTATTCAAATCAGGAAAATACCGCTACAGATGATAGGAATCAAGCGCAGTGCCGCCAAGCAACCAGACCGGCGTCCCACACTATGCAAAGAAGCCGGAGTTATGGTTTCAGCAAAAGAGTGTCCTGCATCCGCCCCTGACTCCTGAAACCTGACACCTGAAACCCGATCCGCCTCCGGCGGAACACCTGAAACCAAAAAGCGGAGCTTTTATATGCCCACCGCTGCCTGCGGGATCAACTGCGACGTCTGCAAACTAAACCTGCTCGGAACCTGTTCGACCTGCGGCCCCGGCACGGGCCCGGAGGCTGAAAAAAAACTGGCCGCCCAGCAGCGGCTGCTGGGCGGCACCTGCGCCATCCTGGCCTGCGCCGAAATGAATCGGATCCAATATTGTATGCGCGATTGCCCTCAATTTCCCTGCGACAACTTTCGCGCCGGCCCATACCCCTTCAGCCAAGGATTTTTGAATATGCAGCAACGGCGATTGAAAGAACGGCCACCGGCGTTTGCCCCTGACGGCTCCCGGGTCGCCGTGGCCCCGCTATACTGGGATGATCTTCAGAAACGAAACATCGGCAGCCTTTGCAACTACACCCTTTTTACCGGCGAGGCGACCGGCCGTCTGCGGTTTCAGTTTTTAAACGAGGATATCGTTGTCGATATCAAGGAGCGCTGTCTGAAGCGCTTGGATGACGATCGCTGGGTAAAAACAGAGGATCCCCTGCTCGAGCTGGTAACCGTTTTGTATTTGACAAACGTCAATGGGCTGTATCCCATGGGCCGGGATGTGGTCGGTGTAAAAGATTTGAAGGAAGCCCATTTCTTCCAGGGGCCCCATGCCCTTAAAACCGAGCCGCTCATCCGTCGCTACGGCAACGATTTAAGGGGCTTCCGCCAGGCCGCGCAGTTTCTGGCAGGCGAGCCCCGCGAGATGGCCGACGCCGCCTTCAGATTGCTGCCCTTTCCAAGGATCCCGCTATACTATTTGCTCTGGCTGGGTGATGAAGAATTCGAGCCCCGGGTAACGGTTCTTTTAGACCGGTTCATCGAAAAGGTGCTGGCTGCAGATGCCATCTGGGCCCTGATCAACCGGGTGACCACCGCGCTGCTCGATGGCCCCGGCAAGATTGAATGAAAACATTCAATTTCGAGTCATTGGTTACCTGTTATCTGCAAATCGAAGAGAGTGACACAACAAAACGTGGGAGCGGCCTCCAGCCGCGATGCTATCCATCGCCGGATCCCTATGTTCGTGGCTCGCAGCTGCCCCCGCAGTCGCATACGGTCTCAGGCTGTCTGCCTGTCGAAGGCCTCCGGATTCACCGTGTGGACCGGCTTTTGCCCCTCATGGTAGGCGATCAATTGTTCCACCACCCCGACACTCATGTTGTTCATCCCCTCAAAGGTGAAAGCCGCGGTATGGGGCGTTAGCACAACGTTGTCGAGTTCCAGCAGGGGAGAGTCGCCCGGAGGCTCGTTTTCGAAGACATCGATGCCGGCCCCGGCAATGACCTTGTCCTTCAACGCACGATAGAGGTCCGCCTCGTTGACGATGCCGCCCCGGGCGGCATTGATCAGAATGGCCGAGGGTTTCATCGCGTTAAGAGCATCGGCGTCGATCAGGTCTTTGTTTTCGGCTGTCAGTGGTGCGTGAATGCTGATCACGTCGGACACCCTGAGCAGCTCCGCGATCTCCACCCTGACGATGCCCTGCTCGGCGGCAAAGGCCTCCGGCCAGAAAGGATCATGGGCTACCACCTTCATTTCAAAGCCTTTGGCCCGCTGGGCCACACAGCGGCCGATGGCGCCCAGCCCGATCAATCCGAGGGTTTTTTGCCAGATTTCAAGGCCCATAATTTTGGTGTGTTCCCAGCGCTTCTGGCGCAGGCTCTGATGGCAGTAGATAATTTTTCGGGCCACATTCAGCATCAGGGCAAAGGTGTGGTCGGCCACGGCCTGGTTGTTGGCACCCGGGGTATGAAAGACAACGGCGTCGTGACGGGTGGCGGCGTCGATATCCACGGTATCCAGTCCGGCACCCATTTTGGCGATAGCCTTTACCCCCGGGGCCATGTCCAGCACCTTGTCGTTGACCACCAGGTCGTTGCCGCAGAGGATCGCGTCGGCCTGCTTTAAAGCCTCGACGAATTGAGAATCCGCCACTCCGGAGCCGCGCAGGTCGATCAGATTCATCCCCGCTTCTTTAAGCTGATCCAACGGTGTATCGTCAAAAGCGCAAAACGGTCTGGCTTCAATCAAAACGGTAAAGTTTTCCATCTCTTTTAATGATCTCCTTTCAGAACTCACAAATGCCGACATAATTATCGGGAGTTATCCTGCGCAACTCATCTTTGACCTCCCGAGAGACCGCCAGGGTTTCGATAAATTCGGCGATGGTCTTCGGGTTGATGCCCAAGTGGGTGCGGGTCAGGGCTTTCAGGGCTTCATAAGGTTCCGGATAGTTTTCACGTCGCAAAACGGTCTGGATGGCTTCGGCAACCACGGCCCAGTTTTGGTCCAGGTCGGCCCGGATAGCATCGGAATTTAAAATCAGTTTGTTGAGCCCGCGCTTGAGCGACTTCAAGCCGATGACGGTGTGGGCGACGGGCACTCCGATGTTGCGTGTTACGGTGGAATCGGTGAGATCGCGCTGCAGTCTCGAAATCGGCAGCTTGGCTGCCAGATGCTCTAAAATGGCATTGGCGACCCCCAGATTGCCCTCGGAATTTTCAAAATCAATGGGATTGACTTTATGAGGCATGGTCGAAGATCCGACCTCGCCCGTTTTTATCTTCTGTTTGAAATAATCCATCGCGATATAGGACCATATATCGCGGTCCAGATCGATCAGAATGGTGTTGATCCGTTTGAGGTTGTCGCAAAAGGCCGCCAGGTTGTCGTAATGCTCTATCTGGGTGGTTACTCGGGAGCGTGACAGCCCGAGCACGACATTGACTAAACGGTCGGCAAAGGCCGGCCAGTCGATCTGCGGATAAGCCACGTGGTGGGCATTGAAGTTGCCGGTCGCCCCCCCGAACTTGGCCGACCAGGCAATCCTGCCCAGCATCTTGATTTGTGTTTTCAGGCGTTCGACGAAAACATAGATTTCCTTGCCCAGACGCGTGGGTGAAGCCGGCTGCCCGTGGGTACGGGCCAGCAGGGCCACATCCTGCCACTGGCGGGCTTTGGACTCGAGCAGATCCACTACCTCTTTGAGCAGCGGCGATAAAACCGCTTCCCAGGCCAGTTTGAGGGAATAGGGTAAGGCGGTGTTGTTGATGTCCTGGGAGGTCAACCCGAAATGGATAAATTCTTTGAACGCCTGCAGGCCCAATTCGTCAAATTTTTCCTTTAAAAAATACTCCACGGATTTGACGTCGTGGTTGGTCACTTTTTCGATGGCCTTGACCCGCCGGCCGTCCTCGATGCTAAAATTATCACAAATGGATCTCAGGGCTGCAACCCGACTGCGGTCAAAGCCTTTTAGCTGGGGCAGCGGCAGTTCGCACAGGGCGATAAAATATTCCACCTCGACCAGCACCCGGTATTTTATCAACGCGTTTTCGCTAAAATAGTCCGCCAGTTCGCCGGTGGCGCGCCGATAACGGCCGTCAACCGGAGAGATTGCTTCAAGATCTGAAAATTCCATGCCACATCCTCTAGTGAAAGGTTCTTAAGGTTTACCCGCCTTTGGCGGCGCCGAAGGCGACCAGGGTTCACGGTTTTCCGCGCAGGGATATTTTCCCGGCCGGATCGAAGGCAAAAAAGTAGTTGGCACTATAGGTCAGCACCGCCGCTGGCCGCAAGCGCCCAGTCTGATCGAACAAGAAACTAATGAAAATCGAACATGGAACGTCCAACATCGAACATCGAATAATGCATTCTGTCTATTAAAAAACAGCTTGAGCGGCTTGTCGGGTCGTAGCCGAAGGCGACCTGTGGGGTCGTAGCTCGAAGGGCGAAGCCCCAAGCCTGAAGCGATTCCATCCTTCGAAATTCGTTATGCGACATTCTGCGGTTCTGCGGTTTTCTTTTGATGTAGTTTCATATTGGACAGTGGACTAAAAGCCCGGTAAATGTGACATTCGTCAACCCGAATTCGACCCACGGCCTCCCGAGCGCCGCAGTCCATTCTTGGCGGCGAGTATAGGCAAATGCCGCGAGCGTGTCAAGGCGGTGTCATTCCTCAATCAGACAGCCGTTTGCGGGCCTGATTGGAATGGTAACAGCCACAAAAAACTTTAGAAATGCGATTATTTGCCAATATTCAGAACAAGGCGCCGGTCGTTTTAGTCTCCCCGGTGTTCGAACCGGCGGCGGCAGACGTGACCTCAAGCCTCATGGACGATGTCACTATAAAATTGGGAAATTCCATGGCCAAGGACCCCGGCAGCCGCTGAGAGGATTGGTTATGAAAAAAAAGCGGATCGTTTTATTGACCCTATTGACAATCGCTTTGGGCTCGGGAGGGTTTCTGTTCTACGACTGGTATATCAAAACCAATGCGCAAAAAGCCGAACCGAGCGTAACCCAGTATTCCTGGAAGGATGCCCAGGGAATCCGTCATTTTACGGACCGGGAGCCGCCGGTGGGAGCTTCCGACATTCGTATCGTAAAGGGCCACAAATATATTGCGCCTCCGCTGGTGTATGCCATCAAAAAAAAGGGGGTCGAGACCTACAAAAAAATAAAGAAAAAGCTGCTCGATCTTAAAAAAAAGAAAAAGAAGAAAAAAAAGGGCAAATAAGATTAAGCCGCCTGGGGTGGAGATGGCCGTAAACCTTCTATGAACACCTCAGCAACATCTATCCTGATGTTGAACCTGTCTCGGAAATTTCTTGGCAACCAGAATCTTCATCGGCAGAATCAGTCGAGCCCTGCACCTGCCCGGCAAAAGCCTACTTCGCTGAAGCAATGTTCTGTCGTTATTGAGTTTTTCATTTTTCGCAGCTGAATCCAGAAAATTGCTTCTCCCGTCGACGTTAACAATACGCCATCGTTACATTCCCTGAAATCCGTCAGGGCCGTCGCCCTTTGTGGACAGCCCTGTCCGGTTCGATCTATTTGCCCATGGGGCACGGAACCGCCAATTCGATGCAGACCAAATTATACCCTTGCTCGATCCGGGAGCGGTCGGCGCCGCACCAAGGCTATTAGGATCTATGCCGGCCGCAGACACAGGTACGCTTTATTCCCAACGGTCTCCTTCCAACCATCAAATGAGGCCGGCAGCATATTCACCCCCTAGCCTGCCAAGCGGGATTTATCAGGTTGTAATTTTGAAATTTAATTGTTATCTGGAGATTGAAATTAGGATGTTTTGCAACCGTGCGGATGCAAATCGGAATTCGAACCCTTGCCACATACTTCTCCGGGGAGGTTTGGTATGACAAAACAAATATTGAAGCACGCTCTTTTGCTGCTCTGCCTGCCGGCGGTTCTGACGGCATGCAAGCAGAAAGTTGAGATTGTCGAAGAGATTCGCGCAATCAAGACGGTCACCGTCAAAGAACAGGCCGCCGAGCAGATCCGCAAGCTGTCCGGCATCGTGGCAGCGGTTGACTCCTCCGGGCTCAGTTTCGAGGTCGCGGGCCGGGTGGTGTCCGTGGAGGTCGACATCGGCGACCGGGTCAAGAAAGACCAGGTGCTCGCGGCGCTCGATCCGGAAACCTACGAACTGAAGGTGGCGGAGGTCAAGGCCGAACTTGCCAAAGCCCGCGACAATGCCACCAAGACCAAGGCGGAGTACGAACGCCAGCAGCGCATTTTCGAACAGGGTGCGGGGGCCAAAAGGTTTGTGGAGGTCTCGCAGTACAATTACAAAGCCGCCCAGAGCGCGGTTAAAGTTCAGGCTGCCAAACTGGACAATGCCCAACGCGATCTGCGCAAAACCAAGCTGCTTGCCCCTTATGACGGCACCATCGCCTGGCGGGCCGTCGAACCCAACGAGGAGGTGCCCACCGGCAAGAAGGTTCTCGAGATCAATGCCACCGGCGAAATGGAGGTGGAACTGGCCGTCCCGGAGACCACTGTCGACCGGATTAATATCGGCGACTCGACGACCGTCACCTTTCCGACCCTGCCCGACGAGTCAGTCAGGGGGCGTATTTCCTACATCGGTTCGGCGGCCGTCAAAGCCAACGCCTTTCCGGTCAAGGTCGGGCTGATTAACCCCAAGGATATCATCAAACCGGGCATGACCGCCGAAGCAAGCCTGTCGATCGAAGATGAAAACCGCCAGCAGGGTTTCATCGTTCCGGTAAAAGCGGTTCTGCCTGGGTCCGAGCCCAACCAGGGTCACGCGTTTGTCTACGATGCCGACTCATCTACGGTAAAAAAAACCCCGGTCCGCTTCGGCGGTACCCAAGAAGGCAAGGCGATCGTTTCCGAGGGCCTGGCTGCCGGAGATGTCATCGCCGTTGCCGGTGTGAGTTTTTTGGCCGATGGACTGAAAGTCAAACTGATGCAACCGCAGTAATGGCGTTTAGGGATTCACAGGTTCAGAGGCTCGAGGCTCCAATCCATCCCCCATCCTGCAATTCGGATGGTTATTGCGTACAAAAGCTTCGGTTTCCACCGACTTCTTCCTGAGTTTGGAACCAAGATGTCAATAGACCAGAAGGATTCGGATATACAAAGGCAGGCTTATAATAGTTAGATGGATTATACTTACAGCTAAATTGCAATTCACCACATAATCGCTCTTTGCATTAGACCTTGAACGTTGATGGCCCCGTAAAAAGTCGGATTGGGGAGCGACATTGCCCATTTTCGGGGAAAGGGTTTCGACACCGGCGGCGTTAAGAATTCCAAGCTGTTTGAGGAGCTTGCGACGAGTTCTTGGAATTTAGCCGCTGGTGTCGAAACCCCCGAAAAGGGGCATCGGAGCGAACCTATTTGACTTTTTACGGACTTGTCAACGTTGAACCCTGAACCTTTAAACGATTATACCGTAACGATACACACAAAAATTCTTATACGTCGGTGCAATTATATACCTCGAAAATATGAGGAGTAGGAGATGAAAGGTATCACCGCCTTCGCGCTGAGCAACTCGCGCACCGTAGTCATGGTTATATTACTGGTATTTACCGGGGGCCTTTTTGCTTTCAAGGATCTGCCGAAACTGGAAGATCCCTTTATCACCATCCGGGAGGCCGTGGTGTCCGCCCAATACCCGGGCATGCCGGTGGAGCAGGTCGAGCGCTTGATCACCCGCCCGATTGAAGAGAAGATCCGCAGCATGGGGGAAGTCGATGACATCAAAAATTCCACTTCGAAGGTCGGCCAATGCCTGATTCACGTAACCATCAAAGATGAAGTCCCCGCCGAAAACCTTCCCCAGGTCTGGAAACTGCTGCGCAACAAAATGCACGATGTCATCCCCGAACTGCCGCAGGGCACCATCGGGCCCATGGTCGACGACACATTCGGCGATACGTCAGTGGCGACCATCGCCCTGTGGAGCGACGGGTTTTCCATGGCGGAAATGCATGAAGTCGCCCGTCAGATCAGAGAGCAGCTCAACCTGATGGAAGGCATTCAGAAGGTCGATTTAACCGGGGTGCAGGAGGAACGCATCTACATCGAGGTGTCCAACGCCAAGAGGTCCCAGCTGGGGATCAGGCCCGAAGACATCGCCGAAAGCCTGCAGGCCCAGAACATCGTCCGGCCCGGCGGCAGGCTGAATGTCAGCGGCGTCGAAATTATCGTCGAGACCCTGGGCCGGTTTGAATCCACCGAGGAAATCGGGGAGGTTCTCATCAAGGTTTCCGGAACCAAGGCCACGATTCCGCTGCGCGACATCGCCACCATCCGGCGGGCCTATGAAGAGCCGGTCAACAATCCGGCCTACTACAACGGCCATCAGGCCATTGTATTGAGCGTTTTTATCCTCAAGGGTGTCGATGCCGTCGAGTTCGGCGAGCGTTTGAAGAAAAAGGTCAGGGAGATCGAGCAGTCCTATCCCTGGGGCTACAAGCTGGATTTTGCCACCTACCAGCCCGAGCTGATCAAAAAGGCTGTCAGCGGCATGGTTATCAACGTGCTCGAGAGCGTCGGCATCGTTCTGGTGGTCGTGATGCTGCTGCTGGGGCTTAGAACCGGTTTGATTGTGGGGTCCTTCATCCCGATCGTCATGCTTTTCGGTCTGCTGGCGATGTCCGCCTTCAATATCGACATGGAACGAATGTCCCTGGCCACCATGATCATCGCCCTGGGCATGTTCGTGGACAACGCCATTGTGGTGTCGGATGACATCAAGGTAAACCTCGAACGCGGAATGTCACGCAAGGAGGCGGTGCTCAAATCCGGCAACTCGCTGTCGGTGCCCCTGCTGACCAGCACCCTGACCACCGTATTCGCCTTCGGACCGATTCTGCTGCAGATCGGACAAACCGGTGATTACACTTCCTCGCTGGGATCGGTGATGATCATTTTGCTGATGGCTTCGTGGTTATTTTCCATGTTCTACTCCACCAGCATGTGCCACTGGTTCTTGAAGGCCCGGCCGGCTGCCGCCAAAGACCAATCCCGGCCCAGCGATCCCTACCAGGGCAGGTTTTATAAGATCTATCGCAAGATCCTGACGACATCACTGCGCTATCGAATCCCGGTGCTGATCCTGACAGCGGGCGTTTTTGCCGCCGCCGTGTATGCCTTCACCTTTATACCCCAGGCGTTTTTCCCCAGCGGGGACCGCAATCAATACCTTATCTATCTGGATCTGCCGGCCGGTACACGCATCGAGGAAACCGACCGCACCGTGCGCGAAGTCAGCAGCTGGCTGCAGGACAAACGGACCAACCCGGAAATCACCGGAACCATTGCCTATGTCGGCAACGGCGGGCCGCGTTTCTTCCTTTCCCTGGCGCCGCTGGACCCGGATCCCTTCGTCGCCTTTTTGATCGTCAACACCGAGACCGGCGAGCAGGTGCCGGAGCTGGTCAAACGCACCCGCGAGCACCTGCTGAATACTTTCCCCAACGTGCGCGGACGGGTAAAGGCCATGTGGCTGGGGGGCACCGAGACCGGTCTGCTGGAGCTGCGGCTCAGCGGTCCGGACATCGAGGTGCTGCAGGATCAGGCCGAGCAACTGATGGCGGCCCTCAGAAAGATCCCCGGCAGCCTGGACATCAAACAGGACTGGAACAATCGTGTGTTCACGGCCAAGATCGATGTGGATCAGGCCCGCGCGCGCCGCGCCGGGGTGACATCCAAGGATGTGGCCGACACCCTTGAATTTTTCGTCGATGGCACGACGGCCACTAACTTTCACCAGGGCAACATTCAGATTCCCATCGTCGGCCGCGGCCTTCCGAACGAGCGTTACTCCCCCGAACAGCTGCGCACCCTGGGCATCAGTCCGGCCTTAGGCGAAACCAGTGTGCCGCTGAGCCAGGTCACTGATTTCTTCTCAGGCGGTGAGCTGAACCGCATTATGCGCTACAATCAGCAGCGCACCATCACCGTCAGCGCCAAGAACCAGATGCTGAAAGCCAGCGAGATCTTCGCCGCCCTCAAGCCGGCCCTGGACGAGATGGAGTTTCCCAAACACCACTACTGGGAGATCGGCGGCGAATTGGAAAGTGCGGCCACGGCCCAGCAGAACCTGGCCAAGTGGATGCTGCCCTGTTTCGGCGGCATCGTCTTTTTGCTGGTCTGGCAGTTCAACTCCATCCGGCGGGCGGCCATCATCATTTTGACCATGCCGCTGGTGATCGTCGGGGCCGTGGTCGGGCTGATGGTGATGCAGGCCGATTTCGGGTTCATGGTGATTCTCGGACTGCTGGCCCTGGCCGGATCCATCGTCAACAACGGCATCGTGATGATCGACAAAATCGAAGAAAACCGGCGCGACGGGCAGTCGCCGTACGATGCGGTCATCAATTCGGCTGTCAGCCGCTTCAGGCCGATCCTGCTGTCGGTGTCAACCACCATGCTGGGATTCTCGCCGCTGATAATCAACCGCGACCCGCTATTTTACGGCATGGCCAGCATTATGTTTTTCGGTCTGGGCATCGGCAGCATGTTCACGCTGAACTACGTGCCGGCGCTTTACTGCCTTTTTTTTCGGGTTACGGTTCCGGCAGACAACGTGCCGGCCGAACCCCAAAAGGCTGCCTAGAAAAGTTTGTGGCGTGCCGCCCGGGCGGGGCCCTTGGTACAGAAGATAATCATGGCCATTGTCTGAGGGGTGCCGGCCGGGACTCCGACCCGCACCCCCAAAGCGGTCGTCGGTCGTCACGCAAGCCGACAGCAGACCGCCATAGGGAGAGATACGGCAATATGATCGATCGCCGGTGTTTGCTAAGGCTGATGGGAGCGGTGATTGGGTTGACTGTATGTTTGTTTTTTGTAATAAATTTTGGACCCGGGGTAAGCGGTTTTGACCGAAAGCGGGTATAAAATCTGAACGGACTTGCAAAGATTACGGATATCACCCGTATCACGACGACCACAAAAGGAGGCCTGCCCCCATGGGCTCATTGATAGCCTGCCACGAGTGTGACCTGATCCACAATATCAAGCCGCTGCCGGACAAAGGGGCGGCCCACTGCATCCGTTGCGGCGCTGTGCTCTACAAACACAAATCCAACGGCCGGCTGTTGAGCCGCGAGAATCGCAGGCATGGTAAGAAAATGTCTTTTTATTTTCTTTTCATGCCGAGAATCGCAGTCGGCTCTAACGCATTTGATAGGCGGAGCGTGAGCGGAGCCTGTCAAGTGCGTTAGAGCGAAGCTCGACAGCCGGCCGATAGGCGGATGGCCGAAGGCCAAGCGAGCTTTAGCTCGCGGTCCGCCTATCAGTGTGGAACGCACTCTGGCCTTCGCGTTTGCCGGGCTGATTTTGTTCATCCTGGCCAATTCCTTTCCCTTCCTGGGAATGCGAATTGGGGCTCAGATGCGTGAGACCACGCTGATCACCGGCATCTACGAGCTGTATGTCCAGGGTATGCAGATCGTCGCGATCCTGGTGCTGATTACCACCGTGGTGGCGCCGGTTTTTCAGATGATGTGCATATTTTACGTGTACCTGCCACTCAAATTCGGGCGTCTGCCCCGCGGATTGCCGGCAGTGATGCGTTTCCTCGATCACGTGATGCCCTGGAGCATGATGGAAGTTTTCATGGTCGGTATTCTGGTATCCCTGGTTAAACTGGCCAAGATGGCGAAAATCATTCCGGGCATTTCCCTTTATTCTTTCATGGCGCTGATTTTCGTGCTGGCAGCCATGCTGGCCTCGCTGGACAGCCACCTGATATGGGAGAAATGGGAGGAGCAGCGATGAAATCCAGGATGCAGACCGCGTTGGAGGCGGGACTTGTCAGCTGCCACGGCTGCCATCTTCTCTGTCAACAGGGAGAGCCGTTTGCAGAACGGTTCTGCCCGCGCTGCGGCACCCTGCTGCATGAGCGCAAGCCCAACAGCATAGCACGGACCTGGGCCCTGGTGCTGGCGGCCTTCATCTTCTATATTCCCGCCAACGTGCTTCCCATCACCACGGTTATTTCACTGGGCCAGGCCCAGGATGACACGATTATGAGCGGGGTCATCTATTTCATCCACAGCGGGATGTGGCCCATCGCCCTGATTATCTTTTTGGCCAGCGTATTTATTCCGTTGTTGAAACTGCTCATTTTAATATTTCTGTTGATCAGCGTCCAGCGCAAGTCCCGTTGGCGCCAGCAGGATCGCACCCGGCTGTACCGGATTACCGAGATCGTCGGCCGCTGGTCGATGGTGGACATTTTCGTGGTAACCATCCTGGTGGCCCTGGTGCACCTGGGCGGATTGGCGACCATCCATGCCGGTCCCGGAGCGATATTTTTCGGTGCGGTCGTGGTGATTACCATGTTTGCTGCCATGAGTTTTGACCCCCGGCTGATCTGGGACACAGAGGAGGTAAATCATGAGTGAATCGAAAAGTGACAGGCCTGAACCGAAGAGCGCTCCCGAGCCCATCGTGCGGACGAAAAAACGCCGGATCTCCATCGTCTGGCTGGTTCCCCTGGTGGCCCTGGCCGTCGGCGGCTGGCTGGTCTACAAAGCCATCTCCGAGAAAGGACCGGTCATCACCATCACCTTCAATTCGGCCGATGGGCTCGAAGCCGGCAAGACCAAGATCAAGTACAAGGATGTCGAACTCGGCCAGGTCACTTCCATTGAGCTGGACGACGATCTCGCCCATGTGATCGTGACAGCCGAGATGGTGAAAAAGGCTGAAAAATTCATATCGGCCAACACCCGATTCTGGGTCGTCCGGGCCCGGGTTGCGGCCGGCAGCATCTCCGGACTGGGAACCCTTTTTTCAGGGGCCTACATCGGGCTCGATCCCGGCAAGCCGGGTCCGCGGGCGATCCGTTTCACGGGGTTGGAGATACCGCCGGTGGTGACCACCGAGCTGCCCGGCAACCATTACATACTGAGAGCTTCCAGCCTTGGCTCGCTGCAGATCGGAGATCCGGTCTACTTCCGGCGGATCGAGGTCGGTCAGGTGGTCAGCTACAAACTGGACGACGATGGGCAGGCGGTGACCGTCGAAGTTTTTGTCCACGATCCCCATCACCAACTGGTGCGCCGAAACACCAAATTCTGGAATGCCAGCGGTTTGGATCTCGCCATCGACGCCACGGGCATCCGGGTAGACACCGAATCCTTTGTATCCCTGATGATCGGCGGCATCGCCTTTGACACGCCGGCCGGCAAGGAAGCCGGCGAACCGGTCCAGGCAAATCACGTGTTTAAGCTCTTCAAAAACCGTGAGAGCACGACTGAAAAGCCCTCTATGCATAAAAGCAGGTGGCTGGTCCGCTTTGACGGCGGGGTGCAGGGGCTCGAACCCGGCGCTCCGGTCCTGCTGCAGGGCATCAAGATCGGGGAGGTGCTGGATGTCAATCTGGAATTCGACGTTGAAAAAGAGGCTTTCAGCATTCCGGTCCTGATCGAAACCGAACGGGAGCGAATCAAGGCCACCGGCAAGATGCCCGAAGGTGCTGAAAATCAGAGGGTCATGGATTATCTCGTGGCCAAAGGCATGCGCGCCCAGCTGAAGACGGGCAGCCTGATCACCGGACAGCTGTTGGTGTCCCTGGACCAGCACCCGGATGCAGAGCCGGCTGAAATCAACTGGGAGGGACCCTATCCGGAGTTTCCCACCGTACCGACGGCCATGGAGGAAATTACCACCAGCTTGACCCACATCCTGAAGAAGCTGGAAAAGCTGCCCATCGAGCAGATCGGCCAAGACCTCCAGGACACGGTCGCCGGCGCCAAACGCCTGGTAAATTCACCCGACCTGCAAAAATCCGTCACAGCGTTGAACCAAACCCTCGAGCAGGCCCGGATATTCGTCTCCGCTCTGAATACCGATGTCTCGCCGGAATTGAAAAACGCCGTAACCAATCTCAATGCCGCCCTGACCCAGGCCCAAAGGCTGGCCCGAAGCCTTAACTCCAACGTTGCGCCCCAGGCCGACCGCACCCTGAAGGAGTTTCAATCCGCGGCACGTTCCATCAAGATCTGGGCGGAATACCTTGAACGACACCCCGAAGCGTTGATCCGCGGCAAGGGCAAATCAAGAAGGAGGTGAACCCGTGAAAGCAAATTTGTGTCGATCGAAATTCCTGGCAATCGTTTTGCTGTCCCTGATCACTGTGGGCTGTCTGGGGGGTCAATCGCCGCCGACCAGCTTCTTTATGATCAGCCCCCTGGGTGCGCCACCGCAGGGGGCATCGCCCCGAGCCGCACAAACGCTGACCCATGTCGGGCTCGAAACGGTCGTGGTTCCCGAATATTTGAACCGCAGCGAAATCGTTCTTAATCTTGACGATACGGTCTATCATCTGGCCGAGTTCAGCCAGTGGACGGAACCGCTGAGCGACAACTTGACGCGTGTGCTTGAAGACAACCTGACAAAGCTGTTGCAGGCCGCTGCGATCGAGGTTTTCCGGGCCTCCCAAAGCTCGATTCCGCTCGACTACCGGCTGGAGATCGATGTACTGCGCCTGGACGGCAATTTAGGCGGTTCGGTGACCCTGGTGGCCCAATGGGCGCTTCTGGAAGCAGAGGAAGACGAGCTGCAGCTGATGCGACGATCGGAATATCGGGAACAGGCCGCGGACGATACCTACAGGGGGCTGGTGCTGGCCAAAAGCCGGGCTGTTGAAAAATGGAGTCGGGAGATGGCCGATACCGTCAAAACGGCATTGGGTCGCTAGGAGTTTATCCCGGAGCCCGGACCGAATTCACCAGCAGCGAATCCGACCGCGGGAAGGCGCCAGGCGAAATCCGTCATCAGGAGACAATTTGCGCCTTCCCCAAGGCCGAATTTAGCGGCGTTGCCATCAGCGCGATGAAGACCGTGCCATGGCGCTGGATGAACAGATGCGCCCCCCCCCGACATGAACGGCCGCGTCACCTATCCCGCAGATGGGACCAACCGATTGCCAGCCTGCAGAAACAGGAGATGCGATGCAGATCTCGTCTAGCCCCCGCGAAGCTCAAAGCCCCCGATATTGAATTCTGCCCAAGTCGAATTATATCCCGGCCACTAATCCCGGTCACCCTGCCGCAGACCTAAAAAACTCAAGAATTTCTTAAAACTCCCGAATATAAAAAAGCGGTGCAACCGTGTCGCACGGCAGTGATAACGGTCTAATAACAAGGAAGGATTGGTGCCTTTTTGCGGCAGTTGGCGCCGGCCCTGTGGGGCTGAAAATTGAATATACCGAATCCAATCCGCCCAGCGCAACCTATTTTGATGATTATTCTGCGACATCTAACCAACCTGTTTTCGGTAAATGATCTGCACCCGGACGACGGTCTTCCGTATTGGCGCGAGCTGATTCTGCACGTCATGCTGACGACCGGAATTTGCCTATCCCTTTTGGCCTATATACCGGCATTTATCATTGCCGTCAGAGAGCAACTATGGGACCTGGCAATCTTCGATACCTTTGTGTATCTGTTCCTGCTGTTCATCCGAGGTTCCAAAAGACGCAAATATGAATATCGAGTCTGTGCAACTCTGGCCCTTTCTTACACGATCGGAATTTTCATACTTTTCAAGATGGGGTGGCTCAGCGGCGGACCCTACTGGCTGTTCTGCTCAGCGATACTGGCAGGTGTACTACTCGGTCTGAAAGTGGCGGTAGTGGCGCTGTTTTTAAACGCCGGCATCATATTCACAGTCGGTTGGCTGTTCGCCCACGGGATCATGGGACCCGGCCAGCTTTTTTTCCCGACCATCGAAAGGGCTATTGCGGCGGGGGCAAGTTTTTTGTTTTTGAACACGGTCGCGGCGCTTTCTGTGGCTGTTCTGGTCAAAGGTTTGGAAAAAACGGCCAAAATAAAGGATCAGGCCCTGGCAATGGTCCAAAAAGAAAAAGGACATCTGTCCAATGCCAGAAAATATCTCAGTCATGAAATTGAAGAGCGCAAGGTGACCGAAAAAGCGCTGCGTGAAAGTGAAAGACGCTATCGAATTCTGACTGAAAACGTATCTGACGTGATCTGGACAATCGACATCGATCTGAAGTTAACCTATGTCAGCCCGTCAATCACCAGTCTCATAGGCTATTCCGTGGATGAGTATTTAGGCACGCAACTGCAAGAAGCCCTTTCTCCAAAATCAAAGCTGTCGGCTGATGAACTGATAACGGAAGTCCTGTCAAGACTTGAAAGGTCTAAAGGCAAACCCTTTGATTTACCGCCCATGGAGTTTGAGATGGTGCACAAAGATGGCAGCCTGATCTGGGTCGAAGTAAAATCCAGCTTTCTGGTGAATCTGAGCGGCGACGTCAACGGTTTGATTGGCGTTACCAGGGATATCACCAAGCGCAAAGAATTCGAAAAAGCCCTGCAAAGAAGCGAAATGAAGTATCGCAATATCCTTGAAAGCATTGATGAAGGTTACTATGAAGTCGACCTGAAGGGCAACTTTACCTTTGCCAACAGAGCGGTGTCTGAAATCTTCGGCTATTCCAGCAGCGAATTGCTGGGCATGAACCATCGGGACTATACTTCCAGACCGACGGCCAAGAGGCTGTACAATATCTTCCGTGGCGTATTTGAGACCAAGCGTCCTTCCAAGATATTGGATTACAACGTTTTCAGAAAAGACGGCGACCAGCGCATTCTTGAGATGTCAACATCATTGATAGAAAACGAATCCGGTGAACCGGAGGGTTTTCGTGGAATTGCCCGGGACGTCACCGAGCGCAGACTTGCAGAGCAGGAAAAAGAAAAACTGGAGAAAGAGCTGCAGCAGGCCGAGAAAATGAAAGCCATTGGAACCCTTGCCGGCGGCGTGGCCCATGATCTTAATAATATTTTATCGGGGATCGTCAGTTATCCGGAACTGCTGCTGCTCGACCTCCCGGAGGACAGTCCGCTCATAGTGCCGATAACGACCATTCAAGAATCCGGTAAGAAGGCCGCCGCAATCGTTCAGGATCTGCTAACCTTGGCACGCCGAGGGGTGTCGGTATCCGAAGTGGTCAATCTAAATGATGTGATTGATGGATACCTGAAAAGCCCGGAATTCGACAAGCTCAAATCATTTCATCCACAAGTTGAAATAATAAACCGCACGGATTCATTGCTGCTGAATATCACCGGATCGCCCGTACATCTTTCCAAAGCACTCATGAATCTGGTATCTAACGCAGCCGAAGCGATGGCGGATGGCGGCACAGTCGTTATCCGCACCCAGAACAAATACGTCGATCAGCCGGTGCCCGGGTATGACCAGGTTGACGAGGGCGATTATTGCGTATTGGAAGTGTCAGATACCGGTTTCGGTATCAAACCTGAAGAAATCGCCAAAATTTTTGAGCCCTTTTATACCAAGAAGGTAATGGGCAGAAGCGGCACGGGTCTGGGCATGGCTGTGGTTTGGGGGACAGTTAAAGACCATAAAGGCTACATCCATGTTGACAGTGTCGAGGGTCGGGGCACGGTCTTCAGGCTCTATTTTCCGGCAACCAGAAAGCAGAAATTAGCGGCGGACGATTCGCGGTCCATAGAGCAATTTAAAGGCAACGGCGAAACCATCCTGGTCGTGGATGATGTCAGGGAACAGCGCACGATTGCATCGGCGATTCTTACCCAGCTGGGGTATTCGGTAAATGCCGTCAGCAGTGGTGAAGAAGCCATCCAGTACCTGTCTGCCAACAAGGCGGATCTTATTATTTTGGATATGATCATGTCCCCCGGGATAGACGGCCTTGAAACCTACCAGCAAATCGTCACCACGAATCCGGGACAAAAAGCCCTGATCGCCAGCGGCTTTTCAGAGACGGATCGGGTCAAAAAGGCCCAGCACATCGGGGTCGGCGAATACCTGCCAAAGCCCTATACCATCGAAAAGATCGGCAAGGCCGTAAAATCCGAACTTGAAGGAAGCCCAAAACCAGCTTAGCCCTCAGGCAGAAGTCCAGGCAGAATTCAGCCGTTGACACAATCGGGTGTAGCGTCGCCTGACCTTGGCATTGTTGACACCGATGGCCATGGCCTTGCGGCTGCCGACCATAACGACCAGCCTTTTGCCGCGGGTGACGGCGGTATATATCAGGTTGCGCTGCAGCAGGATATAATGCTGGGTGACAATGGGTATAATTACGGCCGGATATTCCGAGCCCTGGGATTTGTGGACGGACACCGCGTAGGCCGGTACGATTTCATCCAGGTCGCTGTAGTCATAGACCACGTCCCGGCCGTCGATGGTGAGGATCACCTCTCTGCTTTCCGGGGCAATCGCCGTAATCCGCCCGATATCGCCGTTGAACACCTCCTTGTCATAGTTGTTTCTGATCTGCATGACCTTATCGTTGACCCGAAAAGAGCGCTCCCCGCGGACGATTTCGTCCGCGCCGGGATTGAGAACGGCCTGCAGCTGCTGATTCAGGTTGCCGGCCCCGACGGACCCGCGGTGCATGGGGGTTAAAATCTGGATGTCGTCCACCGGATCGAACCCGAAGCGTTGGGGAATGCGATTTCTGCACAGCTCCAGGATGATATCCAGCACCTTGGCGGGATCTTCCTGTTCGATGAAATAAAAATCGGTTGGAAAATCCGGCGACGGATGCGTTTCAACTGCCGGGGCCCGGCCGGAATTGATCCGGTGAGCATTGACCACTATTTGACTGCTGCGCGCCTGGCGGAAGATTGTGCCCAAGGTCACCACCGGAACGGCGTCCGATGCAATAATATCTTTGAGCACGCTGCCGGCGCCCACCGATGGCAGCTGGTTGACGTCTCCAACCAGAAGGAGCGACGTTAAAAGCGGGACTGCCTTCAGCAAGTGATACATCAGGTAGGTGTCTATCATCGAGGCTTCATCGATAACCAGCACGTCACAGTCAAGGGGTTTATCCTCGTTGCGCTGAAATCCGCCTTTCTGAGGGCTGTATTCCAGCAGCCGGTGGATGGTCTTGGCCTCGAAGCCGGTGGCCTCGCTCATACGCTTGGCGGCCCGGCCGGTGGGGGCCGCCAGCAGGATGGCGGCCTCAAGCCTGGAAAATATTCTCAGAATGGCATTGATAATCGTCGTTTTACCGGTACCGGGCCCGCCGGTGACGACCATGACTTTGTCATCACAGGCCCGGACAACGGCCTTTAGCTGGTCGTCCGCCAGGGTAATGGACAACCGGCGCTGAACCCACGCAACAGCCTTTTGCGAGTCTATCTCACGAACCGACCTGCCGGCCTTGACCAGGGCTGAAAGTCGTTGGGCAATTCCAGTCTCCGCCAGATAGAATCCGGCAAGATAGACCGCTTTTATTTTTTCCCGGGCTGACTCCGCCCCTTCGGCGACGTCCTCGATGACGATCTTTTGATCCCCGGCGAGACTTTCCAGAGCTTCGAGGACCGGTCCGCGGCCGACGCCGAGGATATCACGGCACCTGGTGACCAGTTCGTCGCAGGGGAAATAGACATGGCCTTCGTCGGACAATTGATGGAGAACGTACAGAATCCCGGCGGCCACCCGCAGCCGGGAATTCTTGTCAAAGCCCAGCTTTGCGCCGATCCGGTCGGCGGTTAGAAAGCCGATGCCGAATATCTCGGCGGCCAATCGATAGGGATTCTGTTTTACCACCGCAATCGATCGCTGACCGTAGTGTTTGAAAATCTTGGCCGCATAACCCGAGCTGACCCCGTGGCTCTGCAAAAACAGCATCACATCCCTGACTTCACGCTGATCCGCCCAGGCCCTGGTGATCATGGCGACACGTTTGGGGCCGACACCGTCCACCTCGGTCAGCCGCTCGATCTGGTTGTCGATAATATCCAGAGTCTGTTTGCCGAAGCGGTCAACGATGCGGCCGGCCATAACCGGACCCAGGCCTTTTATCAAGCCCGAGGCCAGGTAGGTGCGGATACCGTCGGCAGTGACCGGCACCCGGCTCGTGTACGCGTCCACTTTGAATTGGCGGCCGTATTTGGGGTGATGGGTCCATTCACCGCGCAGATCGAGAATCTCACCCGCAATAGGGGCCATCAGGGTCCCCACCACCGTCACCGGCAGGCGCTGGCCTGCCGCTTTCAGACGGGCGATGGTAAAGCCGGTTTCTTCATTGAAAAAGGTGATTTTTTCGATCTGGCCGGAAAGTTTTGTGGGCATCTTTTATGTCAATTGTGAGATCCCGGGAGGCATTGGAATTAACCTCGCTTAATGACACTAAATAGGCAGGTTTCGGGTGTCAGGTGTCAGGAAAAAGGGTGCACAGCCTATGCGCCAGCCCGCCTATGGGGGTGCACCGCTCGGCGCTTCAGTTTGTAAGGGTTATCAGCGACAGCGTTTCAACCTCTGAAATTCACAATCCTGAAACCTGACACCTGAAACCTATTTTTTTCTTAAGGCCCTGGATTCTATTGTTCCTCTTCCCGCGTCTTCGTCACCCAATCCGGTTGACGCACGTCTTTATCCTCGACCGCGGGCGGAATGTAGCATTTTATATCGATCACCGGGGAATTGTCGTAGGCATCTATCTTTTCCAACTCGATGACGTTGCCGGCAATGGCAGCGATTTTGCACAGTGTGAGGGCAATCGGATTGGGCCGCAGCGGCGCGTGGGTGGCAAAAACGCCGGTCAGGGGATTGCGCCGATCGCCGCGCGGGTGGACCTGGAGGGTTTGTCGTTTTTCCGGCGCGTCGTTTCGATCGAACCAGTAAAAAACGAAAATGTGGGAAAAGCCCTCCAGCCCCAACAATCCGTCGGCGAACGCATCGTAGATCTCGATGGCCGCTTGTTCACCGTTTTTGCGGACCGTCCCGATCGGCGCAAGATGGAAAGGAAACTCCATGGCCGGCCTGTCGCTGACCTAGAAACCGGCGGTAATATAGGCGACCGGCCCGGGAAGGGAAAATTTATAGGTTTCTTTTTTGTGCCCGGGATCATACTCGATATCGGCGTCGAAATAACGGAAGCCGCCCCCGCCGCCTTTGAATAAAAACTTGTCGGTGAAGGCATAGGCCCCCATGACATAGATATTGGGAACCGGCGCCAGCAAATCGGCCTCGCCGGTGCCGATGGGCACATCTATTCCACCAACAACGGCCGTGCCTCTGATTTGAATATCCATGTCGGCCGCATGCACCCCCAGCCCGACACCGAACCGGGCCCGCTCGGTGCGGATAAAGTTGTAGGACAGGTTGGCCACATACAGGTCCAGATCGACATCGCTTTTAAGGATGGTGCCGACGTCGAAGACGATATCGTCGAATTCGAATCTGAACTCGTTGACTTCGGTGGCATCCTCGTGGTAGCCGAAGTAATCCAGCCGCAGGGTCAAGCGGTTGTCCCAGAAATTGATGATCGCGCCGACGATGGGACTGATGGAGGTGTCATCCAGACCCAGGTCGTCCTCGTCGACCTCGATGTCCGGCTGGCCGTCCTTGATGTAGCCGAATTCCCCGCTCATTTTATAAAACTGGGCGCCGCCGTAAATCGTATAGCGCATGTCAATGGGCTTTCGGGAGGTTTTTTCCTCCTCCGCCCATGCGCTTGAAAAACCCAACAAGCAAACCATTGCCATACATATGCACAATACTCTCATCTGTTCATCCCCTTCCATTCCTGTTGCCCGTAAACGTTAGATGCACAAGTCCGCCTAATAAGACCTGCACGGTGAATATGCCTATTTATGAGATCTAATGTGAAACTTCATTAAGTTAAAAAGCAAACCGCAGAACCGCAGAATGTCGAATAACGAATTTCGAAGGAAGGTATCGCTTCGCTCAAACTTTTTAAAAATAGACAGAATGCATTATTCGATGTTCATTAGTTTCTTTTGCGATCAGAGCGGCTGTCTCTTTGCCGGAGACAGCGTTATATGCCAACTGATTTGAAAACCGCTATGCGGAACCACCACGGCAGGTCAATACCAGCCGAGGCGTATGTCGTCTAATTCTAAAGGCATTGGTAGCTTATCTCAAAAAATACCGATCCTGTCAAGAACTCCAGCGCCGGGCGACTGCGGCTCGCATTCGAGCGGATGGGCGCCATCAATCCTGCTGCAGTTCCGCGATGCCGGCGAAAAAATCCAGGGCCTCCGGGTTGCCCAGGGCATCACGATTGAGAACCGGCCGGCCCTCGATGATCTTTTTGACCGCCAGCTCGACCTTTTTCATGTTGAGGGTGTAGGGCACCGCCGGGGTCGCCAGAATCTTGGCCGGGACATGCCGGGGCGACGCATTGGCGCGAATGGTTTGTCGGATCTTGGCCCTCAGCTCCTCGGTCAATTCGCAGCCGGATGCCAGTTTGACGAACAAAACGACCCGGATATCGTTCTTCCAGTCCTGCCCGATCACCACGCTGTCTTCGATCTCGTCCATCTGCTCCACCTGACGGTATATCTCGGCAGTCCCGATGCGCACACCACCCGGGTTCAGGGTGGCGTCCGAGCGCCCCAGCATGACCACGCCGCCGCGCTCGGTCACCGTCACAAAATCGCCGTGGCGCCAGATGTCGGCATAGACATCGAAATAGGCGTGGTGGTATTTGCTGCCGTCCGGATCGTCCCAGAAATATACCGGCATGGATGGGAACGGTTTGCAGCAAACCAGCTCTCCCTCCCGGTTGATCAGCTCCCGCCCATCGTCGTCAAAGGCCCTGACGTCCATGGCCAGGCCCCGGCACTGGAGTTCGCCGGCATAGACCGGCGCCATGGGATTGCCGAGGGCGAAACAGCCGTTGAGGTCGGTGCCGCCGGAAATCGAAGCCAGCTGCAGATCCTTTTTGACGGCGTCGTAGATGAACTCGAAACCTTCGACGGGCAGCGGCGAACCGGTGGACAGCACCGCCCGCAGAGAGGATAAGTCGTAGTCTTGGGCCGGCTTGACGCCGGTGTTGATCAGGGCGGCGATATAACCGGCGCTGGTGCCGAACACGGTGATCCTTTCCTCTTGGGCCATCTCCCAGAGAGCAGCCGGGTGGGGGTGAAAGGGATTGCCGTCAAAAAGCACCAGCGTGGCACCCACCGCCAGGGAGCTCGTCAACCAGTTCCACATCATCCAGCCGCAGGTGGTGAAATAAAAGATCCGGTCCTCCCGCTTCAGGTCGGTGTGCAGCACGAGCTCTTTGAGGTGGTGGATCAGAATGCCCCCCGCGCTTTGCACCATGCATTTGGGCAACCCGGTAGTACCGGACGAATACATGATATAGAGGGGATGATCAAAGGGCAGCTGCTCGAATTCGATTTCGAGACCGGAATCCGCTGACCTGAACTCATCGTAATGCACGGCGTTGGGAATAATGCTGATATCGGCATTTTGCTCTGTGTAGGGAACCACGACCACTTTTTCGATGGACGGAAGCTGCTTGAGGATGTCGGCGATCCGATCCAACGAATCGATCTTTTTGCCTTTGAAAGAATAGCCTGAATATTTCATAAAAAAGAAGCAAAACCTCCTATAATTTGTTATATATCAATTGCTTAGATTGAAAAACAAAGGAGGTTTTGCCGTGACAAAATGTAACACAGAAACCATCGAATTTACA
>Ga0209052_1000045_pt1 | contig 74948 bp, 49 predicted proteins | sample WorMetHEROISLAND_2_FD_187409 | JGI IMG/M metagenome (GOLD analysis project Ga0209052, IMG submission 187409) | Marine gutless worms symbiont microbial communities from Max Planck institute for Marine Microbiology, Germany - Olavius sp. 4 HERON... | ecosystem: Host-associated > Annelida >...
TTTAGGAGTTTTAATAACAAATATTACAAATAATATCAATATGATAATCGTTTTTTAGCAACTATTTTGATAGAAAACGACCTATAGTTCGTTGCCATGAGCAACGCTGATGGACGGGGTTATTGGACAGCCTGTTTATCCCCGCCAACAAACCACTGCCGTTACTGGGACAGGCGGGGGTAAGGCCCAGCTTTAACAATTAGTATCGATGAATCATCCAGCTATGCTGGAAACCCCGCCGCTACTTTGTTTTATGGCTTAATGAAGTGGGATCCGCCACCGTGCCGGTCCCGCCTATAGCGGGGCGGGCACGGTGGCCCGCCCCATGTTTCTGTAAGTTGCTGCTTGATATGAGATGTCCGGTGGCTGAGAGTTAAGGCGTATTATCCTGACACCTGAACACTGACACCTGAAACCTTCAGTGTAATTTCATATAAGCATTTCGATCGCCTAATGTGATTGCGGCTTGCCAGCCGCGCCCTCCTTTGATAACCATCAGATTTCGACAACGCGGCGCACGCGGGGTTTCCAGCGGAATTTTCAACCCTGACCGCATCAGCACATCCGGACCGAATCGCTGACCGACTGCCCTCTGACCCTGAAATGCCGGAACCAAATTGATGTCTAAACGAAATGCCCTGCTGCTTATGGTAATGGTCACGCTGATCTGGAGCACCAACGGCCTGTTGATCAAACTGGTTGCATGGTCGCCCATGTCGATATCCGGCGTGCGCAGCCTGTTTGCCGCCGCAGCATTGCTGCCTTTTTTGGGAAAGCCGCGTCATCTGGTCTCATTCGACACCCTGGCCGGCGGTTTGGGATTCGCCGGGGCCTTGGTCACCTTCGTCATCGCCACCCGGATGACAACAGCCGCCAATGCAATCTTTCTGCAAATGACGGCGCCCGTGTATGTGGCCCTGCTGTCCGGATGGCTTCTCAATGAACGGGTCGGGATTCTGGACTGGGCCTTCACCGGCATCATTTTCGTGGGGATGCTGCTGTTTTTCAGTGACAGCCTCACCGTCGACGGATTCTGGGGCAATATCTCCGCCATTGTCAGCGGGGCATGCTGGGCGGTATTTATTCTTTTTTCGCGCAAACAGAAAGATGACGCACCCCTTAAGATCCCCGTTCTCGGCCACGTCATCTGCACCCTTGTGGGCATACCCTTTATCATCGCTGCCGGACCGCCTGAAGCGGGATGGTTCTGGATCATTCCCATGGGGGTCATCGGCGCCGGTTTGTCCTTCGTTCTTTACGCGGCTGTCATAAAGCGCCTGACAGCGATCGAGACTGTCATCACCAATACAATCGAGCCTGTTTTCAATCCGGTCTGGGTGTTTCTGGCGCTCGGAGAAGCGCCGGGTTCCTGGGCCCTGCTGGGAGGAATCGTGATCCTTTCCTCGGTTACCCTGCATGCAGCCCTGCGGCAACGAACAGACCAGACCCATCCGTCATAATCACGCAGGACACGCAGAGTAATGGGGACGGAGCAGCGTAGTGAGGATTGATGATTGACGAAGGAAGATTGAAGATTTGTGGAATTCTATCGATTTATAGCGATTGTCATGAATATGTTCCCACTAGGATCATAGTCCCGCTGTCATGGGAAGAAGCAGACTCCTCGGCCATCGGTTATCCTGTTTTCTGTCCTCCGTCTTCTGGTATATGGGGACGTGGTATATGGGGACGGTATATGGGGACGGTGTTGTTTTTTTGCGATTCTGATGATCAACCGTGTTCGATGCCTGCCGCGGCGAAGTCAGGCCTCGACGTGACAAAGTCGGGTCTCCTGTCATCTTCCCCCAAACACCGCTCAACTCCAACTAATAACAACCAATAACGAATAACACCTATTTCTGTTTTCTGTCTTCCGTCCTCTGTCGCCTGTCTTCTGCCCGCCGTCATCTGTCATCCGTCGTCTGTCTTCTGTCCTCTGCCTTCTGTCCTCCGTCTTCTGTCATCTGTCATCTGTCATCTGTCTTCTGTCTTCTGTCATCTGTCTTCTGACCTCAGTTCAGCCAGCAGGACGTCCAATCGACGGGTCGAGCGGGCGAGGTCGATCAGAAGGGTTTCCAATTGATCCCGATAATCCTTCCGCGACATTTCAGCCTTTTGGTTGCGCAACAGGATGACGGATCTTTCGAGCCCACGAACCCGTGCGGTCAGCTGGCGCAAAACCTCGGCGTCCGCACCGCCGGCGAATGCATCCGGCAAAAACGCGGTCAAGGTGTCAATCTCGGCGATCTGGGCCAGGCGCCCCTCGCCCCGGATGGGGTCCGGGTCGGTGACCGGGTGTCCGTCACCGCTATCGTCGAGGGTCGGGTGCTCCGAGGGAAGCCGATCCTGCTCGCTGTACCATGCTTTTACTTTTTCCCGCACATACAAGAAGATCTCGAACAGCGATACCCGCTGATTCTTGTCGCGGTCGGCGTTACGGGATTCCAGGGCCTGCAGCAGATAGCGGGCAAAAACGGTGTCGTACCGTTCGGCTGCCGAGCGGGTTGCGCAAACAATTACCCGCCCTGGGGCCGCAAGGGCGGCACAAAATGGTTGGCTGGCAGCCGTCGTGTTCACCACGGCGATGTCCTGGTCGGAGAAACCCGCCAGGATTTCTGCGAACCGGCCACCGCTAATGTCCGGTCCAACCATGACGAATTTGGCCTCCTGGTCGTCACTGGTGCCGTGGCCGACGAAAAAGACGCTGATCTGATCCCCGGGCCGAACCTTCTGCCGCAGCTGTGCCATGACGTCCACAACGGTCTCCAGACGGCATGAGCCGGTGATATGAGGGGCTGCCGGATCATCGCCGTGACCCGAAAGAAGGGATATGTGTTCCGGTGGGTATCCGTAATCCCGCACAAGGATTTCGTGGAGCTGCCGGGTCCACTGCCGGAATTGGGCACCATAGCTCTCATCGGCGGCAGCCCCTCCAAGGATGACCGCAAATTTTTTTGTCTGCGGCCCGGCCAAAAAATACTCCCGTTCCCGCGCTTCCCCAGAAAAAAAGGGCGCCAGAACCATAGCCGCAACCACAATTAACAATCGGAACTCCGACATTTTTATGACATTCCCTTTCTGCGTCGGATCAACCATTCCGCTGCAAAGAATCCGCAGAGTAAAATCAGGACCAAGGGTATATCCCAGATGTCCTTCTCAACGGTCACCGGGGTGACTTTTTTCAGGCGTTTGAGATCATTCGCCAGACGGTCCGCCTGGTTGTGCGCATAAAATCTTCCGCCGCCGGCAGCGGCCACGTCCTTCAACAGAGCGGCGTCCCATTCGGGCTCGAGAAACTCCACAACGGATTGCTTTACCAGAAAATAGTTGGATGTTTCGCGCACATCCCCGGAGGGCAGTGTCGCCGCAGCCTCGATGTGATGAATACCCTCGCCGGCCGCGCTGAAGGTGCCGCTGTAGATTCCTTCTTCATCGATCGCCCATTCCAGCAGGATGTCCCGCACGGCCCCGGCCGGATCCGTCAGCTTTAGCCAAACCTCGGCGTCGTTGACCAGTGCGTAGGCGCTGTCGGCAACGCGCACCCGCACGTTGACCGCTTCACCGTCGCTATAGGAAAGCTTGTCCAGGCTCAACTCAACGGGTGGCGGTGCCGAGGCCGCCAGCCAGCGCAGCACCTGCCGCCAAAACCGTTCGTGTGACAAATCCTCGTGGGGCAGCAGCATCTGCCAGCGCCAGGTGGAAGCTGTGGCAATCACCATGCTGCGGCCACGGCCGTAGCGCTCAAGAGCAATCAGCGGCAGGGCCTCATCGTCCAGGCTCAGCGTGGGATGGACAGCGAGCACGGCCGCACCGGGCTTGGGCGGGCCGGTTACATTAATGCCTTGCAGCTGGGGCATTTTTTCCCACGCTTGACGGTTCGCAGCGCCATTGTATCCCAGGCGCAGCAGCGGGGAGTGTTCGCCTTCGGCGGTCAGCTGCAGGCTGAATTTTTCTCCACCGCTGGTTCGGCGCAGATGCGCCGGCAGCAGCGCCTTGGTTCTCAGGGTCACCGGCAGAACGTCCGCAATCGGTGAGCCGGCAAATTTATCTTCCAAGGCCGTGGAACCGCCGAGCATCAGCAAACCGCCGCCCCTCCGGGAGACAAACTCCCTGATCATATCCAGCTGATCGCTGGTGAAAAAGCTTTTGGATATATCGCCGAGAACGATGGCCTCAAATTGGTAGAGATCCGCTTCGTTTTGCGGAAACCCAATGGCAAGTTCGTTAGGAGATGCGATGCCCTGGCGCAGAAATTTGTGGGGACCCGTTTTCAGGTAAGTCACCAGTCGCAGACTCAGGTCGCCGTCTACGGCACGCCGGATAAATTTGTACTCATTGCGCGGGTGGCCTTCGATATAGAGCACATCCGATTTGGGGCCCGCTTTGTTGACCAGAAACGACCGCCGGTTGTTCTCAGCGATGACTTCATCTGCCTCGACGGGGATGCTCACTGTATACACCCGCGAACCGTCATTTTCTGACGACACTTCAAGGGTGTAACGCCCGGCCGCCTGGCTGGGGCCGGGTTGCACGGTCCGGCGTGCAACGACCCGCCCGCCTTCCTCGACGATAAGATCGAATTCCCGCTGGTCGTATCCCCGGCTGCGAACCGTCACACTCACATCGAATATCGATTCATCCATCACAGTGCGTGCAGCGGAGACCAGAGCAATCTCGCGATCCTTCAGAACGGCATTGTTACCAACGCCGACGGTGAAAACGGGAATACCGCTCGTTTGAAGAAATTTTGCCTGCCGGACGGCATCCTGCCGGCCGTTGTCCCCCCCGTCGCTGATCAGGATCAACCCCGCCAGCGGCAATCCCTGCAATGTTCCGGAAACCTGTTCCAGGCCCTGGGCCAGCAATGTCCGCGGATCGGCAAAGGTCAAATCTTGCGGACCGTCAAGCGCATGGCTGCCGCTGCCGATGCGAAAGGCGTGCACCTGAAAATCATCCTGCAGACGATCCATCAGGCCATTGTCCCCGAACAGCAGGTCGCGTGCAACCTCCCCCCGGGTGCGGTCGTATCCCATATCCCGGATGGTCATGCTACGGGAGTTATCGATGATCACAGCCACATCGTTTTGCTTCGCAACCGGTATGGATGTAATCAGCATCGGCTGCAGCAGGCAGACCAGCAAAACGGCCAGCGCCGCCGATTTTAGTGCGATCAACCCGGTTTTCAGCCGGCCGGCTGCTGCTGCGGTCGTCTTGCGATAAAACAGCCACACGGCAGTGATGATCGCCGCCAGAGCGCCGATCACAATGGCAGCCGGAAAGCTAGTGCCGAAGGCAAGCTTGGCGCCGCCCCATTCGGCCGGATGATGCCCCAGCAGGAATTCCAGAATAGTTGTCATTGGTGATTTATTATTGGTTAATGGTTTTCAGAAATTAAGGTGCAACTTGGCTGTTACTCAACAGTATGATTTTAGAATCTTAAGGTGTCAGGAATGCTTTAATTGAGGAATTGCAAATTTAGGGTAGAAGGATTTAGGAATTGTGAATTTAGGAATTTAGGAATTATATTGATTCCGTCGATCTTAACAAAATCCCTCAATCCCTAAATTCCTCAATCTCTGAATCCCTAAATTCCTCAATCCCTTAATCCCTTAATCCCTTAATTCCTGAAACCTGAAACCCTGAATCTCTGGTTTTGCCGTCAGAATTGAGCCCATGACAGCAGCAATCCCGTGGCTCTCCCTAACGATGATTATTGCGATCCGTCCGCGACAACTCGCGATAGTACTCCGCCACCGTATCCTGGTACGATGACGGCACGGTCTCTTCCGGCGCCGCAAAGATTTTTTTCTTCTGCTGGTCGCCGCCGGCCTGCGCCTGCAGGGTCGATTCCAATTCCCTGACCGGTTCCAGCAGTCTTTTCCAGAGATCGGGCTGCGCCAGGAAGTCCTCGATCTCCTTGCGGGTCAGTTCACGCTGAATCGAGCGCGCGTCGCCCCCCCAGCTTTGCCCGCGCGCCCACGGCTTGGCCAGCTCCCGGGCGTAACGGCGGCTGCGCATCAGATGGTCCTGCATCCGTGCCGCGGCGCCGCCACCCTCATCTCCGGGTCGCGTTTGGAGGCCTTCAACCGGCGCCCTTACCCCGGACATTCGCTGCTGCCGGCCGGCGCTGTCCTGTTTCAGGGCCGCGACCTCCTTTTGAAGTTGTTCGAGCTCCCAGCGCAAGCCGCTCGCGGCGGCGGCGGCCTGCCGGATCTGCTCCTCCCGGGAAGGGGCTTCCGGACGGTCCAGATCCTGCAGCTGTCGGCCCACCCGCTCGATGGATCGCTCGATCTTCTTCTCGGTATCCAGGGCCAGTCCCAACCACCCGGACTCAAGCATTTCACGGCTTTGTTCGATTTGCTTCTCGATCCCTTCACTTCCCAGGGTCCGCAGGGTCTGTTTGGCCCGATCGGCAATCTCCGGTTGATCCGTCTGTCCCCTGCCGGCAATTGATTTCAACATGGATTCGGCCTCGGTCAATTCCTGCTGCATGCGTTCTTTATCGGCCAGCAGCTCATCGGTCAGCCGCGCCGCCCGGGTTTCGCCTGCGGGTGATGTGCTGCCCAATTCAGTTTCGAGGTCCTGCAGTTTTTGCGTAATACGACGCTCCTGCTGCTGCAATGAGCGTCCTTTGCGCCTCAGCGCCTTGACCAGATCGGACACGGTGGACCGGCGCTCTGAACGCATCTCGCGTTCCTGGTCGCGGAGCTGATTTGCGGCTTGCTGACCCTTGGTCACGGCAGTACCGGGATTCTGGGCGCGCAAATCTCCTTCGGCCTCCTGCATCCGGCGAACGGCCTCCGCCAGCTGCTGCCGGCCGGCTCCTTGCCGCAACCCGTCGCGGCGTGCCAGCCGCGACATCCGCCGGGAAAGATCCTCGGCAGCGCGCCTTAGTTTTTCCTGCTCGCGACGGAGCACTTCCAGGCGTCGCTTTTTTTGCGCGTCGTCCATGCGGTCCTGGCGGCGCGCGAGGTCCTTTTGAGCCTTGTTTAAACGCTCCTGGCGACGGGCCAACCGCTGCAGTTTCTCGAGGATATCATTGCTCTCACCGTTGGACCGCAATGCTGCGGCGTTGTTGGGAACCTCATAGCGATTTTCCAAGCGCCCCATTTCCATTTCAAAGAGTTCCTTGAGATCCTCCCGTTCACGGTCATTTTGGCCGGCCCCGCCGCCGCCGCCACCGCGATTGCGTGCGATCTGAATCAGGGTGTCGCGGCTTTCGGCTTCGGCCTTCATGATGGCCTGCAGGGCCGCCTGCTCCGGCCCAAGCGCCGGCTTTAGCTGCTGAGATGTCAGCTTTTCAATCGCCGCTGCCATGTGGTCGACGGCCTGCTGCAGGAAATCGACGGCCCGCTTGTAGCTGTCGTCGGAAAATAACAGCCGCTCCGACAGCCGCCGCAGCGACATCTGCGCGCGCTGCATCACCTTGCGCTGTGATTCGGTGATGGTCGCAACGTTTTCTGCCAGCGTTTCAGGATCGGTTTCGCGGCGCTGCTTCAACAACTTCCAAGTGGCGGCAATAATACGTTTCTGGTTTTCCACCAAGGCGCTCGTAGATCGGCCGCCACCCCGTGATCCGCCCCCGCCGCCGGCCTGCTGCGGTGTCCGGCGAAAGGTCGCATCCGTTGGAGTGACCTCCAAAAAATAGATGTCGGAAACGATTTCGGCAGGGCCTTTAAGACGATTGTTGTCTTGTGCCGTCAGATAGTAAAAAACGAAGTCACCCGGGTTCACTCCAAGATCCTCCAGATACAGCGTCGTACTGCCCGACACACTGTCCTGCGGCCGCTCCCCTTGGTGGTCCAGGAGATCGATTTTCCGGTCGCTGCCGCCGGCCACCGAATAAGTCAAGGCAAAGTCCGTCAGGCCGTAATCGTCCTGTGCGTCCGCGTCTATGGTGACCTCTTCGAGGGACATCACCCGCCGGTCCCGGCCGGGCCGGATCAGGGCTATCTCCGGCGGGGTATCAGGTATAGACCGGATGAAATAGCGGTAAGGTTCTGCGTTTGCCAACTGGCGGTTGTCTACCACGTCAATGGTATAGGTGTCGTCCTTGGCGACGATGAAAGAACCGCTGGCCGCGGCTCCGTTTACGGCAAGATCCAGGGTCGTGCCGTCGCCGAAACTGACCGCGGCCCGTTCAACAGCCTTGTTGAAAGCGGCATGCAGGGTGACGCGGGTTCCTTCCGGTGCGATCACGTCTCCGGCGTCCCTGACGGTTTTATTTTTCAAACCGGTGTGTTCCGGATAGGCGTAGTCCAGCGCGACCTGTTCGACCCGCGGCAGATCGACAACCGAAATGGTGTAGCGCTCGGAACGTTTGACACCGATATCGACGTAGTAGACCACGTCTTTTTGAACCGCTGCCAGAAAATGCACGAAAGTATTCTCATCACCCTCCGGTCGCATCGGGATCCGGTCCCAGGCATCCGGAGCGGTTTGAAGATAAAGCGCCGCCTGTTTGGGAACGACATTGGCGGATCGCGCTATGAGCAGGACATCGCCGCCGCGCTGAATTTTAATATTGCCCGGTGTCACGCGCAATCCGATCGGCAAGTCTGCCGTCTCAACGGAACCTATCCAGGGCATGACGATCCGCCTGCCGGCCAGCGAAAATTCGCTGAAGAATCCCGCGGCTAAAAACAGGCCGCCGAGCAAGGCGAGGGCGGCAGCCGCTGCCGGCCAGGCACCGCGGATCGAGGATCCCGGCGCCACGTCAACGCCCCGCAGCCGCGCCAGCGTGTCCTGCCACAATCGCTCCACCAGGGTTGCGGCGTCACCGGCGGGTTTCTTGCCCTCGAACTCCAAAGACGTAATCAGGCGTTGTTCAAGCTGTGGAATCTGCTCGTCGATAAAATGGGCCATGCGCCGGGCATCGCTTTTCATCCGCCGCTGAACATGAAAAAAGCGCCATCCGAGAATCCCGGCCGAAGCCGCCAGGACACCCGTCAAGACGACACGGCCGGCCAGGGGCCGCCGGGCCTTGACCGTAAAGAAGAAGGTGTTATCAGGGGCAAAGGAGTCGTCTTCCACCGTCAGCGCACCGCGATGTACCTTTCGTTTGCTGAAACGGGTGCGAAACGTCGCCACGACTTCGGACCTGCCGGACAGGTCCACTTTTTGGGTTGCAACGGTTTTTTGGTCGATCACCAGGGAAATTCGGGCTTCGGGCGGCGTTCGGCTCCCGAGGCTCCGCACCCGCCCGATGATGACGTGCTCCTCCCGATCCCGTTCCAGGTGCGCCGGCGATTTCACTTCCGTCACCGCTAAATTGGTGGTTTCTTCAGCGCCGACCGGAACGGCCTCGAAGGCGATGCCGGGACTCAACTGCCAGCTGTGGTCGAAGTCCTCGACGGCCTGACGCTGAAAATCGGATATCAGATACACCGTCTTGAGCGGGTGGCGTGCGGCGCGCAGCATCTGATCCGCCATGCGCAGTGCCGGAAGATAGTGGGTGGATTTAAAGCCCGCCGAACCGAGATCTCGTAGATTTGCCAGCACTTTGGGCAGATCCGTGGTCAGTTCCGTCACCCGCCCGGTGCGGTCTGCAAACGGAACCAGGCCCGCTTCGTCACCCGTCTGAAGGGATCCCAGGATCTCGAGGGCCGTATTTTTGGCCTGCTCAAAGGTATCGCCGTATTGCATGCTCATGGACATATCCAGCACGATCACCAGGGAGCGGGGGGCTTTCCCGGCCCCGGCCGTCACGATCTGCGCAAAAAAAGGCCGTGCAAAGGCAATCGCCAGCAAAGCGACGATCGCAGTTCGCACCATCATCAGCAGCCACTGCTGGATCCGCTGAAAAAAGATCCGCTTCTGGGGCGTTTTTTGCAGAAACCGAACGGTGCTGAAAACCACTTTTTCAGCCTTCGGCCTGCGGACCAGATGGATAACTACCGGAGCGGCCACACCCAACAGGCCCAGGAGGTACCATGGTGATAGGAAAGACACGATATTTCCTTTTAATATTACAAACCGGACGTACCGGAGAATTAATTGAAGATTGTAGAATGAAGATTGAAGAATTATGGCCCGCCTTCGGCGGATCGATTGCTATGGTTCCTGCCAATTCACGAATCATAAAACAACTTGGCTACCAGATTGTGAAACAACAATTCACTTGCTATTAGGATGTTGACAATTGCTATGATTTATTTAAATCGGTCGCTCAGCCGGCAGTTCCTGATCTGATCCGTCCGGGGCGAACCACTGTAATTTAAAAACTATTTCGCAGCATAGCTGCTTTTTGTTTTGCAGGGCAGGCGATTCCCACAAATTTAAGATCGATTGAAATCCAAAATTCTTCATTCTTCAATTACCAGGGCACGCTCCAGTGCGCACAATTTGCTGCTATACAAGTGACCCTAAATCGCTGCCTTAATAGCTCCTCGCCCGTTTTGACAGATAGCTGGACAGGGCCGTTTCCAGGGGCTCGGCGGTATTCAGCAGGCAGTAGTCGATCCCGCTGGTGCGGCATTTCTGCCGGTAAAAGCCGCAAAATTTCTCCAGTTCTGCAAGATAGGCTTCTCTCATCGCCGGCGGCGCCACGACCACCGTCTCGAGGCTTTCCGGATCTTCAAATTCCGAGATACGCTCGAAGGGAAAGGTCAGTTCGGCATTGTCCATAACGTGGAACACGATCACATCATTGCCTTTGAAGCGCAGATGCTGCAGCCCCTTCACAACGGATGCCTCATCGTCGAGCAGGTCGCTGATGACAATCGCCAGGCTTTTACGGTTCAAGTTAAGCGCAAGGTCGGAAATCATCCGGGAGAGATGTGTCCCGACTCCCGGTTTGACATGGGCCAGTGCCCGCAGGATCTGCATCAGGTGTCCCCGCCGGTACCTGGAAGGCAGATAATGCCGTATCCTGTCGTCAAAGGCGGTCAGACCGACGGCATCCTTTTGCCCGAACATGAAATAGGACAGGGCCGAGGCCAGGGTGCGCGCGTACTCCAATTTGGTCATGGTATCCGAGCCGTATCCCATGGAGGCGCTGCAATCCAGCAGGATATGGCAGCGGACATTGGTCTCATCCTGATACTGCTTGATAAAATACTCGCCGGTGCGGGCATAGATTTTCCAGTCCATGTGCCGGATGTCATCCCCGGGGTGGTAGTGCCGGTAGTCGGTAAACTCCACGCTGAAACCGCGATGCGGGCTTTTGTGAAGACCCGCCACAAATCCTTCGACTGCAGTCCTGGCACGCAGCTCGAGATTGGATATGCTCGCCAGAACTTTGGGATCGAGAAAACCGATTTCCTGCATCAAACACGCTCCGAATAAAAATACATTGGGCCTATTTCTGTATAATTGATGACAGCCTCAGTTGACTGCAGACTTCTGGAGTGTTGGAGTGCTGGAGTAATGCAAGATTACTATTTCGGTCGTTTTCAACTGGCTTAATTGGAACATTCATTCACCGACCTGACTTTGCTCTTTGACTTAACCTAAATAAAAGGGGACAAATATCCATGTAGTAATCTTTTTGATAGAAGCGGTTATTTAGCTTGGTCAGATCCATTACTCCAACACTCCACTATCCTTTAAAATCACTCCAAAGCCCACCCAGTTCGACATTCAATTCCCTCGCACCGAAAAGGTTTATCCATTCTTACGACAGCCCCGAGGTCGGCTCCGGGACTGTTTCCAGCAGTCGGTCGATCACCTGGGAAGTGGTAATCCGTTCAGCCTCCGCGTGAAAGTTCAGCAGGATCCGGTGGCGCAGCACCGGGTGAGCCAGCGCCCGGATATCGTCGTAGGACACATTGTAGCGGCCGTGCAGCAGGGCCCGCACCTTGCCGCCAAGAATCAGGTTCTGGGAAGCGCGCAGTCCGGCGCCCCAGCTCACCCAGTTCTTGATAAAATCGGGGACATTGCCGTTGTCCGGCCGGCTGGCCCGCACCAATGTGACGGCATAGCGGGTCACAGCCTCGGCTGCCGGCACCTGCCGGGCAATGCGCTGAAAATCGATGATGTCCTGCCCGGTCAGCACATTCTCCACCGCATCGTCGATGATCCGGGTGGTGTTGTTGACCACGTCGACTTCCTGTTCTTCAGGCAGGTAGTCGATCAATATTTTGAACATGAATCGATCCAGCTGGGCTTCGGGCAGGGGATAGGTTCCCTCGAGCTCGATAGGATTTTGAGTCGCCAGAACGAAAAAGGGCCGGTCGAGTTCGTAGGTGATCCCGCCGGTCGTGACCTGCTGCTCCTCCATGGCCTCCAGCAGCGCCGCCTGGGTCTTGGGCGGGGTTCGATTGATTTCATCGGCAAGCAGGATGTTGGCAAAGATCGGCCCCTTGACGAATTTCAATGTCCGCCGTCCGGTCGACATATCCCGCTGTACGACGTCCGTGCCGACCACATCGGCCGGCATAAGGTCGGGAGTGAATTGAATCCGTTTGAATTTCAACTGCAGGATATCGGCCATGGTTTTGATCAGAAGGGTTTTGGCCAGACCGGGAACGCCCGTGATCAGACAGTGCCCGCCGGCAAACAGTGCAATCAGAACTTCTTCGATGACATTGTCCTGCCCCACGATCACCTTTTTTAGCTCACGCAGGACCCTTTCGCGTCCTTTTTTCAATCGGACGACGGCATCGACGTCGTCCGGTTCAGCGGACTCTAGTTCATCGGATTGCAAATCCATCAAGTCAATCGATTCGGCTGTGTCGGTTGTCATATAAGCACCTGCGAAATGAACAGGGAGACGCTCCCTGGTTAATTTGATCCATGCCCAAGAGCCAATCCTAAAAACGCGGCCTTTTCAGTGCGTCATGGCATAAATCAGGTAGTTGATGCCGAGTTGATACGCCAGGTTGGCGTACTTGGTCGGGTAGGCCGGATGGTAGGTGTGTTCCCAGCCATCGCCCATGTCCGAATTCCAGTTGATCAGCACCATCACCCGCCCGTTATCATCCAAGACGGCCCGATTGTAAGCCTGATCGACATTGCGCTCGGCATAGTTTTCAATATTCCAGACGGCGGGTATCATCTGGGGACCGTCGATGTCGTAGAAGCAATGAAAAATCTGATGGTCCTTATCCAGTTCGATCACCGCTCGATCAGGGAACACCCTGGCAAATGCGCGGTAAAAGGTGTCCCATTCATAGGTTCCCCAGAAATCGTCAATTAGAAGAAACCCGCCTCGCAAAAGGTACTCGCGCAGGTTGCTGGTTTCTTTTTCCGTGAGTCTGGGACCACCGTTGCGTCCCAGTTCGAGCATGTACAGGAACGGGTATTCGAATATGCGATCGTCATCCAGCCGCAGCACCGCCGGGTTGCTGTTGATATGAACGTTGGTCAGCCGGGTGACCCCGCGCAGAAAATTGAAATCGGCGTCAGGATAATCGATGCTCCAGGTGTCCCTTCCTCCCCAGCCCCAGTCATCATCGTCCAGTCCGGCGCCGGCATTGTCATACTGGATGCGCACAAAGGTAAATGCATCCCCCGCAGCATCCGGCAAGTCTGAGTCCGGTTCCTGCGCCGAGGCGGCTGCGGCAAGGATGAAAAATATCAGGACAAGCAAAAAATCGAGCAAACTCCTTGCCGGAATTGAAGATTGAAGATTGAAGATTGAAGATTTGCGGTATCCTATCATTACATCACCCTACTGGCCCCAGGCATAGCGGTTCCGCGGCTCACGTCTAATGTAGTTTCATATAAGCGCGGCCGCTGGCCGCAAGCGTCCAGTCTGATCGGAAAAGAAACAAATGAACATCGAATAATGATTGCTGCCTATTATAATAAAAGTGGAGCGGAGTGAATCATCCCTTCGAAATTCGTCATTCGACATTCTGCGGTTTGCTTTTTTTTAATGAGCTCATCTATTCGTATCATTCAGTTCCAGTGAATCCAGCAGCACCGTCTGCGCCGGCCTGAATGTGGGCGCAATTTCCAGGGCGGTCAGGGCGGCGCTTTTGGCCTCGCTTGATTTACCGCCTGCCAAAAGGGCCTGTGCCAGATCGGTGTAAGCCCGAACGGGGTCCGTCCTGTCCAGAACCGCCAGAACTTGGTATTCCCGCACGGCCCTATCATAGTCGGCGGTCTGATAAGCGGTGGCAGCCAGAAGGCGATGTATATCGGGCTGGTAAGGATCCACGGCGATGGCCCGCTCCAGGTAATAAATCGCTCTGGCGTCGTCCCCGCGCTGGAGGTAGGCCTTGGCTAGGGTGAAGCAGATCTCGAAAGCATGCTGCTGATAACGGGCCAAAGCCTCCAATTCCTGCAGCATGGCGCTTTCATCGCCCCGTGCCCGGTATAAATCCGCCAGCACTTTTCGGGGATTGGGATCCCCGGCATATTCGGGCAGCAGATCCCGTGCGGCTGTCAAGTGCCGGATGGCGTCGTCAACCATCTCGTCCTCGGACAATATCAATCCCAGTTGAAAGTGTGCTTCAAAATCCCGGGGGTTGGCCGCGACGTGGCGGCGCAGAGCCTTGAGCACATCTTCCGGGTTCGATGATTGCCGCACAGACGGCTGAGCCGGAGCCGCTGTCCGGTCTTCGGAAGAAGACGCTGTGGCAGGGATCGTTTGCGGATGAACATATATATTGATTCGACGGACACGGTCTGCAAGCCAGCTGTCGAATCCGTCATCAAAGGATTCCACGGAAACTTGAAATACGCTCATAAATATGTCTTGGAGCCGTTTGGGTTTTCTGTACTGATAGATCAATTCCTTCAGAGACTGAAACCCGTAGCGCTCCACAATATATTCGACCACAAGATACGATTGATAGTAGGCAAAACTCAGGTCCTCGGGCGCATCTGCCTTGGAAAACCCTTCGTTGAGCGTCCCGACCGGCAATATCCGTCCCTGCTGAACCGCTTTGACCAGGGTCAGGTCCTGCCGGCGGCCCCACTCGGGACGGCCGTGTTTTTCCTCATATACGGAAATGCCTTCGGACAGCCACCGCGGAAGGCGATTGTCGGCCATCTGCAGGGTGACCACGTGGGCGAACTCGTGCCAGACGATCTCCTGCCAGTTCATGGAGCGCGGGGGCTTCAACGCCCTGGGCGAGTCGAGGGTGATCACCGCACCGAAGCACACCGCCACCAAAGGACCGATGTCGGGCAGCCCGGCGGTGCGCACGGCGAAATCTTCGTGATTCGGGAAAACCTCGACCAGGATGGGCGCCTTCGGTTCAAAATCATACTTGGCTGTCAGGGTCGCCCAACTTTCTTCGAGCAGGGACTCCAGATAGGGACCGACCGTGGCGGCATCTGCAGGATCCATCCGAATGATAAAATGATCGGTCCGGTGCGTTTCAAACCCAGTCAATGTATCCAGGACTTCGAGCATGTTCATGGTCCAGAAGTTGAACGGGTCTTTCTCAAATGCATGCTCGAGCTGCACGCGGCCTTCTTCCTCGAGCCCCAGTCGCAGAAGGTTCATACCGAGTATCGTGGCGGCGTTCACATCCTGCGGGTCTGTTTCGAGGGCGATGCGCGCCAATTTGACGGCATCGTCGAAACGGTATTTGCGTCCGCAGACTTCAGCGATCCGGGCATAAAACCGCGCATTGCCGGGGCTGAATCGTGTCACCGACCGCTGGTAGGCGGCATATTCGGCGTGATCATCCTCAAGATAGGCGACTGCCGCCAGCAGGGTTTGAGCCTCGACGGACTGCCGGTTGATCTCAAGGATTTTGGCAAGATGGTTTTTGGCCCGATCCAGGTGATCATCTTCAATGGCGAACTCCGCCAGCGCCTCCAAGGCGGCTTCGGAAGACCCATTGACTTTTAGGGCGTCCGCCAACAGCTTTTGGGCGGCGCTGCCGTGCAGGGTTCTGGCCATGCCGACGAGGGCCGCAACGTGGCTTGGGTTGCGTTCAAGCACAGCGGCGTAGGAATTGCGGGCTTCGGCGGCGTTGTATTTGGTGCGAAACAGGTCGCCCCACAGCACCTCGGCCTCGAGGTTGTCCGGATCAGCACGAAGGGCTTCCCGGAAGAGCCGGTTGGCGTCATTAAACCGTCCGAGGGCCTGGTTTGCCAACGCGATCTGGGCGAGATCCTGCGATTCGAAAACCTGCCCCGTTTGATACAACGAAACCGCCCGCTGCAGGATGGACACGGCCTCGTCCCGGCGGCCCCGCAGCTGAAGCAGCCGGCCGTATTGGACCAATATGGCCGGGGAGGCGTTCGGTTGGGTCACGGCCGGTTCCAGAACGGCGATAGCCTCATCGGAGCGGCCCGTCATGGCGAGGATTTGAGCCAGTTGCCCGATGACCCGCAGCTCACCCGCATGCTCCCTCAAGACCTGGCGGCAAATCGCCTCCGCCGCGGCATACCGGCCGGTCATGACCCAGGTGCGGCTGGCGCCAATGATACCGGAGAGCCGATCACTGCCTTCGGTCTGCTGGAAAAGTGTCAGCGCGTCGGCATAGCGGCCGGTTCTAAAATACTCGGTCGCCCGGGTCAAAGCGGATGGATTCGCCGCGGCGGTCGTGGAGCTGAAGGGAAGCGTTGCGGCAATCAGAGCCGCAAACAGGAAACGTTGGCAGAAGCGGCGCGGCATAGGAACCAATTTCCAATCGCATGAAATATCTGACTGAAATTTTAATCTAGGCCCGCTTTTATATGATGTCAATAATGGGGCGGGCTCAAACCGAAACAAAGCATGCCTGATACTGGAATCTGGATGCTCGATGCCAGATGCCAGATGCCGGATGCCGGATGCCGGTAACGGATCGCTGGTTGCGTATTGGCGACGTTGCTGGGCGATATCCAGCTACCCGCATTTTAGCTGCATTTTATAAAAGGGATTGTCCTCAACCCGCGGCTTTGATATAGCAAATGCTGCCCTGCATTTCATTCGTTCGATATCTCTAGGTTTACAATTTGAAGCGCCGACCTTTTAACGCTTTGATGGCCCAAACAGCCGGGGGGGGAGGATTTGCTCGCCAAAGTTTTCAGCAGCGCGGTACTGGGTATCGACGCCTACCGGGTGGAAGTCGAAGTTGACATTACCTCCGGTTTGCCGACCTACACCACCGTAGGCCTGCCGGAGGCTTCCGTCAAGGAAAGCAAAGAGCGTGTCAAATCGGCCATCGGCAACTCGGGTTACCGCTTCCCGGACGACCGCATCACCGTCAACCTGGCGCCGGCCGCCATTAAAAAGGAAGGCACCGGCTTTGATCTGCCGATTGCCTTGGGGATATTGGCCGCCACCGGCGTCATCCCCCAGGGCGCCATTTCGCGCTATCTGGTCCTCGGCGAGCTCTCCCTGGACGGCCGCGTTAAACCGGTCCGGGGGTCCCTGCCCATGGCCCTGGCCGCTAAGGCGGCCGGCTACGAAGCCATCATGGTCCCCTACGACAACTGCCGCGAGGCATCTGTGGTCAGCGACATCGATGTGCTGCCGGTACAAACCCTATCCCAGGTGGTGGCCTTTCTAACCGGGTTTTCCCGGATCGAACCGCAAAGGGCGGATATGGGCGACATCTTCGATAAAAACGGCCGTTTTGCGGTGGACTATGCCGAAGTCATGGGGCAGGAACACGTCAAGCGGGCTTTGGAGATCGCGGCCGCCGGCGGTCACAATCTACTGATGCTCGGCCCGCCCGGTTCGGGTAAAACCATGCTGGCCAAACGGCTGCCGACCATTCTGCCGCCTTTCACCTTCAGGGAGGCCATTGAAACCACCAAGATTTTCAGCGTGGTGGGACTGCTGGAAAAAGACCAGGCCCTGATCACCCGGCGGCCGTTCCGCTCACCCCATCACACCATCTCGGACGCCGGACTCATCGGCGGCGGACACATTCCCCGTCCCGGCGAGGTCAGCCTGGCGCACAACGGGGTGTTGTTCCTCGATGAGCTTCCTGAGTTTAAAAAGCACGTCCTCGAAGTCCTGCGCCAGCCCCTGGAGGATTTGAGAGTCACCATTTCCCGGGCTTCGACCTCCCTCACCTATCCGGCCAACTTTATGCTGGTGGCCGCCATGAACCCGTGTCCCTGCGGCTATCTTGCGGATCCCAAACACGCCTGCCGCTGCTCCCACGGGCAGATTCATCGCTACCGCTCAAAGATATCCGGCCCCCTGCTGGACCGCATCGACATCCATGTGGAGGTGCCGGCCGTGCCCTACAAAGACCTGATGGCCGAGTCGACCGCGGAATCCTCGGCCGACATCAGCCGGCGGGTGGCGGCCGCCCGCGACACCCAGTCCGCCCGCTTTGCCCGGGCCAAAATTTACTGCAACGCCCAGATGAGCAGCCGCCACATCAAGACCCACTGCACAATCGATGCCGCCTCGCGCCGCCTGCTGGAGTCGGCCATCGACAAACTGGGTCTTTCAGCCCGGGCCTTCAACCGCGTCCTGAAGATCGCCCGCACCATTGCAGACCTCCAAGGGATGCCGGAAATTCAGGTCGATCACATCTCAGAGGCCATCCAGTACCGCAACCTCGACCGGGGCGGTCTGTTCCGATAATCCTCTATCACGGGAGAAGATATGATTTTCGGCGGTATTCTGTGAAAACCATCACATTTATCGTGCGGAATATCGTGACGTTTTTCACCCATGATGCCCCTAAACCTCGACCGATGTCCTGAGTTGTTATCTCCAATCATATTCGATTTCTAGGCGAACTTCTGTTTCGGCGGCCTCAAGCTCAGTAATTTCAACGGGAGAATTATCGGACAGGTGTACAATACCATCGATCATCACGCTGTCTATTTTTAGTTTCTCCCCTAATTCAATATCCTTACCGTTCGGTTGGCCTCCGATTGGCATAATGTCTTCACCGTCAAATTCAAAATCCAACGGTCCGGATCTGAACGTCCAGCCTGATCCCTGGCATCCATTTTCATATGTCCAGGACACAGCTTCAGAAAATAACAACCCCTCGTATTTTTTCTCCAATATCAGCACATCCTGATCATCCCCGTGCCGTTCTGAAGTAACTAGGCCAATCCAGATTCTTGCGGGAAAATCCAACCAGGGCTTTCCCTGGTCATCTCGATACCCCAATGAAATTTTTACGGCGTTATCGCTATCAAAATCAGGCACGCATTCGCAGTCCAAATTAATGAACATATCGAAATATACTGTCAGCTTAATCACAACGTCTGACTTGCCATTGCGTTGGGAAGAAGTCAGTGCTTTTTTGGTTACGTGCCCCTTATGGACGGAATCCGAGAGCCGCTGTGGATACGGGTGCCTTCTATTCGCCTGGAAGGTTACTTTCCAGACATCTGCCTGGGTTTTTCCATCCCCATTGCACACGGTGTTAGAACTCTCAAGAATACGAGAGTCGAAAAAAATACCTCCGGGGGGATAATCGGCGGAGACATTCCATTGATCAGCTCCGGCAAGGTCCCTTGCGTAGGCACGGCCGAATCCGCTTTCCGGTTCGCCGGGACCGCCGCCTTCACCCCACTCGGTGATAGTCATTTCGGGTCTGTAGCCGTCTCCATTGGGCATTGGAGAAGTATCGTTTTGTAAAAAATCGCCGGTCGGATCATCGCCGGGTTCAGGATAGGGCGCCGGCATATCAAAATACCCACGGAACCAATTCTGCAGCGCAATTTGATCGGAAATATCGATGGCACCGTCATCATTTACGTCCGCTGCGTCCAGGTTGCAGGGTGGTTCTCCGCCGAACCACAAGTAATTATTTAAATTAATCCAGTCTGTTACAAAATCCACCGATCCATTGTTATCGACATCCCCTCTAATGAACCAGCCCTCTCGCGACGGATCCTCACAATTGATTTGCCCCTGAACATCGGCTGCAAACACCAGCGCAAGCATAAAAAAAATGAGCGTAAAAATTCTCATGGGCCCCTCCTTTCCTAACTGGCAGTTACAATTTCTTACAACAAGATGGTACGTCGTTATTGAAAAACGGATAAGACAAAATTGGCGGCTTGGGTGTCCATTTCAGCACAATCCAAGATGTGGAAGCATCGATCTGCGCAGGTATCCCTTATCCGCATAAACGAATCGGGTTTTTCTGTCAAGGTAGGAATTTACGAAAAAGCCTCTAGTTAATCCCTATCCCCATTAAAATAGGAATATGTAGTCCGACAGAATCCCCAGCACGACTGCGATTACTTTTAATTGGCCCCACCATTTCGCTGAAAGAATTCGCAAACAGAATAGCCATGGCCCGCCGCACCCGCTATGTCCTTGACAAAAGCAGATGTGTCGGAAATAAAGTGCTAGGATTTTGTATTCCAAAGCGAAGCGTAGAATCACGGAGGAACACATGGCCAAACAGAAACCCACCGCTCGTTTGCGTTCACTTCTGAAAAAGGGCGTATTTATCTACATGCCGGCCGTAATCGATCCATTGGGCGGACGTATAGCGGAGCGGACCGGCTGCCGGGCGGTTTATACCGGCGGATATGCCACCGGCAGCTCGCTAACCGTCACCGAACCGCTGCTCACCATGACCGAGCAGGTTGAACAGGCCGGGAGAATAGCCAGGGCCTGCACCATTCCCATGGTTTGTGATGCAGGGGCGGGGTTCGGTGAACCTCTGCACACCATGCGGACGGTAAAGGAGTTTATCGCCGCCGGTGTTGCCGGCATTCATATCGAAGATCAGCTCTACCCGAAGCGCGCCCACTATCATAAATACGTGGCCCATGCCATTTCAACGAAAGAATTCGTCGACAAAATCGCCCTGGCCTGCCGTGCCCGCGATGCACTTGACAAGAACTTCGTTATCATCGCCCGTTCCGACACCTGCCGTTTCGAAGGTCTCGGCGAGGCCATCAAACGGATAAACAGGACGGCCGCGGTCGGGGCGGATCTCGGCCTGGTCTTCCCCACCAATAAACAGCAGGCCGCGGCGGCGCCCAAAAAATCCAAACTCCCCCTGATCTGGGTGCAGAGCCGCGGAAATCGCGATGGCAGACCGCTTTACAACAACAATCAGCTAAGAGAAATGGGTTATGCCGGCTGCATCGATGCGCAGATCCATATCGGCATTTCTTATTATTTTCTGGAAAAGGCTTTGACGGAAATAAAACACACCGGCGATTACAGCGGCCTTTCCGAAGCGAATTGGGTCCGAACCCGGCAACAAATAGAAGATCTGTGTGATCTGGAAGAACATTATGTCGTTGAGGAAGATACGGTTGAAAAGAAAAAATGGGGCAAAAGATAACAAATATGTGGGAACGGGCAACGCCTGGACATTGAATTAGACCTCTCCCCAAAGAAGCCGTCTTCAAAAGGCCGAGATATCTGTTGACTTTTTGCGGGTTTTCGTCTTTAGATCAGATGGTATCGGCCTTGGAGGACCCTTATCCGCCACCTCATTTTAGAATGTTACGAAAAATGCCCACGATTATGTGAACCGCGTTGTCAATGAGAAGCAGCGTGTTTAAAGCGCCATAATTACTTTGACAGATAACACCCGGCGTTAAAGCTGGGCGCTTGCGAGCTCAACAGCAATATCAGCGGGCCCACCCGCCCGGGGCGGGCCGGCTCTGGGCAATCAATGGATGTGCAGGGGAAGCATTAGCGTAACAACCTCTAAAAAAAAGGAGACATCTTCACAGCCATTTATCTCATCCGGGGGGACACAGGTTTTTTCAGATTTTATGATGAATTCGCCGATACATTCCCAGTGGCAGTGGACTGTATTGTATTTGAGTTCGAAAGCCGTATCTTCCATCCGTATTCTCCAAAAAGTGTTTGATGTTATAAAATCTGAGGAAACGCCTCCTGCAGGTCCGGTCAGTCCCTCTTGATTCAAGCTTTTGCTGCAGTCAGCCCGTATAAGAGAAACCGTGAATCCGGGGTTTAAGGGGGAAAGAGGCAACTGCATTCTTGGGGAATCGTCAGCACTTTTCACATCACCTCCTTAAATACTCCTACATGAATTCTTTCGATTTAAGTTTATAAAATTTAACCTTCTTTGGTCTTCAGGCTACGACCCGACAGGTCGCTTTCAGCTTCGAACCAACAATTCTGGACAACCGATATGATCCTGTCCCCTACGGAGCGTCAGATGTCTTGCTGCACAGATGATTCTGCCGGCGGGACGCGTTTACATCTTCAATACAATTGAGCAGTCCCCTGCAGGTGGATAGATCTCGGCTTTCACTCAATTAGATTGGTGGAGATAATTCAGCCCTGAATCCATTTTTAATTTGTCGACAGGTGATTTTAACCGGGAAAACACCTTGCCGCACATTTCCAAGGAGACGCTAAGATGAAGAAGATCATTTTAATCCCTATTCTTACGGCTTTCCTATTAGCGATAGATGCGGATAATTCACAAGCATACGACGAGATGGGCCACAGGTACATCACCGCAAGGGCCATCCGTTATTACCTTGAGCATGATGCCACCAATCCGCTATCGGGCAACGCCAACTATCAGGCTATCTATGACCAGCTGATGGCGGGGGCGGTTCTGGAGAATTATTGGGATTATGTTTATGGATACTCAGGCGTATTAGAAGCCAAGTCTTGGTGGATCATAGACCCTTACGACTGGGTGAGCGGTGGATACAGGCGATACTTAAAATTTGATAAAATTACCCTCACGCATTACTGGGACGCCGACCGGGACGATTACCATTGGGTCAGGGACCCGGTTGATTGGTATGCTTGTGACAGGCCTTTTGCCGGTTCATGCACCGACGAAAAATATCCCAATGCGTGGATGAAAGCTGAAGAGTTGCTTAAACTGGCCATCGAGGAACGCAGGAAGGGAAATTTGTACAAAGGCCACAGTGCGTTCAGAATGCTGGGACACTTGCTGCACCTGATTCAGGACATGTCCGTTCCGGCCCACGCCCATGAGGATTTCCATTATGTCCCCGATCTTTACATGGATTTATGGTCCCTCGGGGAACCTCAAAGAATCCTGGACGATGACTCTTACGAGGAATATATGGCAGCCGTGTTTCGCGACATGTTTGCCCGTGGTAAAGATTATGACCAGTGGCTGGCCGACCAATTCATCGAAGGATTTTATCCGGCCCCGCCTGATGACGACAATCTTTTTGATATCCTGTACTGCGCCATGTATGCGACCAATCAGGTGGCCGACTGGTTTGCCTCCGATGGCGACCGCTGGCTCAGGACAGACCCAATGAATGGGCAGTCACACTTGCACGAAGCCCTATCCTGGAGCAACATCGGCGATGGCGATAATTACACCCGGACTGACAATCGGTCAAGGCTCGGCAATTGCCAATCGGTTTTCAACTATGCGACTTTCCCTTCACGTCCCACTACCGGCGACCAGCTGCTGGACAACGATTTTGCGGTTGGAAGCGATACTTTCCTGGGGATCGAGGTGAGCCCCGAAATCGTCAGTGATGACTACAACAATGACCATGACCTCGATATCAATCGGATCGAATCGCGGGCACTGGTAGCCGCCGTGGCGGCTTCGGCCACATTTCTCAAGGCCTGGTTTGATCTGATACCACCGCCGACGGTGACGGTGACGGTCGACGGGGAGCCTGTGGGCCCCGGACAGACCATCTGTGCGGACGGGGGCAGCGCCAACAGCCGCACGTTTGCCATAAACGCAACTGCCGGGGCCGACCCCGGTCTAACCCCCGTGGTATTAACCCTGAGTGTCGACGGCCGGGACGAAACACCGGGGGCATGGCCCGACCAACTGACACTGCCGCTGGGATTCCACACGGCGGTGCTGACGGCAACGGATGCCATCGGCCAGCGCACAGCGCAGACGTTTTTTCTGACCGTGGCAATGCCGGAGCACCCGACGTTGGCTGTTAGCGTGGATGGGAGGCCGGTTGTGCAGGATCTGACCATCGTAGCCCCTGAGGACATCCCGGGCGGCCATGAATTCAACATCTCGACGACCGCCCGGGATAACTGCGGCGCGGAACCCCTGCTGGAGCTGACGATCGACGGTCTGAACCGAACGCCGGATTCGTGGTCCGATCCCATAGAATTGGGGCCGGGCCTCTATGACGTGGCGCTCACTGCCACCGATCATGCCGAGCGCTCCACCTCCCTCGATTTTTCACTGGCAGTCGACCCCGATCCGGTCGGGGGGACGTTCGTCGGCATTCAAGGATGTGTAGTAAACGCTGCTATCAACCACGCCGTCGGCCAGAGTTTTAAGGTGCGTTGGGTACCCACCGGTCTGGAACACATCGATATCTGGATTGACCCGCACCCCTATCGTGATTGCAGCTATCAGGTTGAGTTATATGAGGGTGAAGGCACGTCAGGCCCCCTGCTGGGGATATCATCCACCCTCAGCATGGGTTCTAATGACCAGGGATGGGAGGCCGGTTGGTATGCGTTTGATTTTATTGGGCAAGGCATTACCCTGCAGCCGGATCAGCCCTACACATTTCTGATGGTCAAGCTGTCGCCAGACTCCGGCGGATACGCCTCTTGCCCCAATGTGTACCCCGATGGGATGGTTTATGGGACAGGACCGCATGGTATATGGTGGGAGGACATGGCCTTCCGGATCGCCGGCATAGACAGCACCGACGCGGACAGCGACGGGGTGTTGTCGGCCGGCGACAACTGCCCGCTCACAGCCAACCCGGATCAGACAGACCGCGATGGAGACGGATTCGGCGATATATGCGACAGTTGTCCCTCGGATGCTTTTTATGACGGCAATGTGATCCTGGCGGTTGATCCGGCCGGCTGCCTTGCCGATTCAGAAATCGGCAACGCCGTCGGCCAGAGCATCAGGATGACTTTGCCGACGGACCTGGACAGCATCGAGATCTGGCTGGAGCCCAACGTCTACCTTGGCACCAAATATCTGGTCAAACTGTACGAGGGCGAAGGCACCACCGGTCGGCTGCTGGGATTCTCGTCTACGGTGGTTATGGCATCTGAAGAGGACGGCGGCACAGGCCAATGGCAGGCTTTCCGGTTCCGGGGGCAGCGCATTTTTTTATGGCCGGACCGGGTCTACACCTTTGTACTCGAAAGCCTTTTGGGGCCGGGTATCTCCGGCCGTTACGCCATCTGTGGCGATGTTTACCCCGACGGCATGGCATATCTGGCCGGCCAAAATCCCGATTATCTGAATGACATCGGGTTCCGGGTCATCGGAAGCGGTTGTTCGGATATCGACAGCGATAGTGTGATCCACACCAGCGACAACTGCCCCAATATCTCCAACCCGGACCAGATCGACACGGACGGGGACGGCCTCGGTAACGCGTGCGATACCGACTCCGACAGCGATGGGGTGCCGGACGAGGGCGACAACTGCCCGCTGACGGCCAACCCGGGCCAGGCCGACAGTGACGGGGACGGAACGGGCAACCGCTGCGATCCGGTCATCGCACTTGATCGGGCCGCCTGCAGTATGGATTCACCCATCGACACTGCCATGGGCCAGAGTTTCCGGGTTGCCTGGCCGGCCGAAGTCGCAACGATCGACCTGTGGATCAAACCCCATAATGAGGTTGAGAGCAGCTACCTTCTTGAGCTATACGAAGGGCAGGGGCCGGCCGGCCCCTTGCTGGCAACATCATCCCCGGTTGCGCTGGGCTCGCTGAACGGCGGAACGCCAAGCGGATGGTATGCTTTTGATTTTGGCGGTCGGCATGTCGTGCTGGTGCCCAACCGTTCCTACACGCTGAGCCTGGTGCGGCTTTCTCAGTACTCGGGCTTTGTAGGCGCGTGCGGGGATGTTTTGCCCGACGGGGCGGCCTATGGGTTGGATGAGCCCTGGGAGCCCGGGGCGGACATCGGTTTCCGAATTATTGAATCTGAAAACACCGATGCAGACGCCGACGGCGTCCCGAACCGGGCCGACAACTGCCCTCTGGTCGATAATCCCGCCCAGGCCGACGACGATTATGACGGTATTGGCGATGCGTGTGAACCCGACCGTGACGGTGACGGGGTCCGGGACGATCTGGACAACTGCCGGTACGCGCCGAATCCCGGCCAGCTGGACACGGATGGAGACGGCTGGGGTGAGGCCTGCAATACGGATGTCAGGATCGAGCCTGAGGGGTGCAATACCAACGTAGCCATCCAAGACGCCGTCGGTCAGAGCTTCAGCGTCGATCTGCCCGCTCGGCTGGCAATTGCAGCGGTTTGGATCGAGCCGTTGCTGTATTATGAGACCGGCTATCAGGTTGAATTGTACCAGGATGAAGGTCCATCCCGGATGCTGATGGGAACGTCGTCCCCGGCCACCGTGGGTTCCGAAGGCGATGGGACCCCGGCCGGCTGGCATGAATTTTCCTTCGAGGGGCAGGACATCACCCTGCGGCCGGACCGGGCCTATACCATTGTCCTGGTCAGACTGTCGCAGTTCTCAGGAAATTTCGCCCACTGTCCGGATGTATATCCGCAGGGAACAGAATACTGGCTGGGAATTTCCCCGATTCCGGACAGTGACATGGGATGCCGGATTCATGTCGTCGAAATCACCGATTTCGACGCAGACGGCGTCGCCAACGTCACCGACAACTGCATGATGCTGGCCAACCAGGATCAGGCCGATGGCGACGCGGACGGCATCGGTGATGTTTGTGATCCGATCGTCGAGGTTGGTGCCGCCGGCTGCAGCACCTCCGCTATCGGCTCCGGCGCCGGCCAGAGTTTCAAAGTCATCTGGCCAACCGATCTGACGAGGATGGAAATACGGATGGGTCCCGAAGATACCAACGAGACCCGCTACCGGATTGAATTATACGCAGGGGAGGGAATCGCCGGTGCTTTGCTGGCAACTTCCTCGCCGACAATCATGGCGTCCCGGGAGGACGGAGCCCTGGCCGGATGGCATCCCTTTTATTTCAACGGGCAGGAAATTCACCTGGAACCCGGGCGAAGCTATACCCTCATGCTGCGAAGGCTTTCGGAGCACTCCGGTTTCTATTCTCTCTGCGAAGACGTATTCCCCGACGGTCTGGCCTATGGGCCGGGAGGGGCGCCGGTGCCGGCCAATGACATGGCCTTTCGGGCATACGGCCTCGAGGGCCCGGATGCCGACGAAGATGGTGTGATGAATACGGCTGACAATTGCCCCTACAGCTCAAATCCGGACCAGGCCGACAGCGATGGCGACGGTATGGGCGATCGATGTGAGCCCCTGGCCAAATCGGGTCCTGAAGACTGCAACACCAACGCGGCCATCAACAACGCTGTCGGCCAGAGTTTTGAATTGCCCTGGCCCACCGAACTGGAGAGCATCGATATCTGGATAGCACCCATATCGCGCCACGAAACCCGCTATCACATCGAGCTGTACGAGGGCCGGGGTCCGGCGGGATCACTGCTGGGAACGTCGGCCGCCGTTGTCGTAAGACCGGCAGATGCAGGCGATCCGGCCGGATGGTATAATTTTGACTTCGACGGATCCGGTATGGCCCTGGTGCCGAACCGGGCCTATACGCTCGTGCTGGTCAGGCTATCGGAGTCCAGCGGAGCATTCGGGCGGTGTGCGGATGGGTACCCGGCGGGAATGATGTATTGGCTGGGGTCCTTACCCATGTCCTACGCCGATATGAGCTTCCGGCTCTGGGGAACGGATGCCGACGGCGACGGAATGCCGCCAGCCACCGATAACTGTCCGCTGGCGTCCAACCCGGATCAGGCGGATAGGGACGGGGACGGCAGCGGAGATGCCTGTGATGTTTGCCCTCTAGATCCGGATAATGACATCGACGGGGACGGCGTCTGCGGGAACGCTGACAATTGCCCTGTCCAGGCCAACGCCCATCAGGATGACAAGGATGGCGACGGCCTCGGTGATGCCTGCGACAGCGATGCCGACGGCGACGGCGTGCTCAACGCGAGCGACAACTGCCCGGGGATGTCCAATCCACTGCAGGCTGACATGGATGCCGATGATTTGGGGGATGTGTGCGACAACGAAACCGATGGCGATGGGGTTCCTAATGAAAGCGACAACTGCCCGGTGATCTCCAATCCGAACCAGGCCGACAGCGACAACGATGGCGTCGGTGATGCCTGCGACAGCGATGTGGACGGTGATAGTGCCGCCAACGTGAGCGACAACTGTGCGTACACTGCAAATCCGGATCAGGCCGACAGTGACGGCGACGGCAGCGGCGATGTGTGCGATGCCTGCCCGGCCGATGCCGACAACGACAGCGACACCGACGGGATCTGCGCTGATGCGGACAACTGCCCGGCAAGGTTCAACCCAAATCAGGCGGATCATGACCATGACGGCGTGGGCGATCTCTGCGACCCGGTTATCGCGCCTGCCGCAGACGGATGTTCACCCGTGGGCATCAATAACGGCATCAGTCAGAGCTTCAGGATGCTCCTGCCGATGGTGGTGGACCGAATCGAGGTCTGGATTCAACCCGAGTCGGTTTATCAGACCAGTTACCAGCTGAAGCTGTATCCGGGAGAAGGTCCGCCATACATCACGCCGCTGGGAGAATCGCCGATTTTGACCATGGACTCCTTATACGCCGGCGCCCAGGCGGGATGGTACGGCTTTGATCTCAGCGGCCAGGGCCTTGTGCTGACAGCCGGCCAGCCCTATACATTGGTGCTGGACAGAATATCGCCATATGCCGGCGCGATTTCAGAATGCCAGGATGTATACCCCGCTGGAATACAATATTGGATGACCCAGTATCCGCAACCGAACCACGATGTTCTGTTCCTAGTGTTTGCAAGCGCCGATAACGACAGGGACGGCCTGCCCGATGCGGGTGACAATTGTCCCGCCGCCGCAAATGCAGACCAGGCCGACGGGGATGGCGACGGTATCGGTGACGCCTGCGATGCCTGCCCGGCCGATGCCGACAATGACGGCGACGGCGACGGTGTCTGCGGCAATGAGGACAATTGCCCCTTCACGGCCAATCCGGATCAGTCCGACAGTAACGGGGACGGCACGGGAGATGTATGCCACAAGGTCCTCGAGGTGGATCAGTGGTGCAATCTGTCCTTTGATTTCAACGCTACGGTCGGACAGAGTTTCAGAGTCGGCATCCCCACCGATCTCGACGCCGTCGAGGTTTTGCTCGGACCATCCCTGGATGGCTTCTCGAGCTATCGTCTCGAGCTGTACGAAGGCGAAGGCGCGCTCGGTGCTTTGCTGGGAGTGTCGTCGACGGTGCATTTGGGAACCCGCAGCACCGGAACGGGAGTCGGGTTTCAGCGCTTTGATTTCGGACGGTCCGACAACATCATCTGGGCCGCCGCCGCCACGGCCAGCAGTGAGTACGGCCCGGGCGATTTCGCCGGCAAAGCCATGCGCGCGGTCGGCACGCCCAATGCCGCCGGCTGCGGCTCCACGGCCCACGCCTGGACCACCGCCCACGATGACATGGGCGAGCAATGGATCGAACTGACCTACGACCGGCCGGTGACCGCCAAGGCCGTCCGGATTCATGAAACTTTCAACACCGGATATGTCACCCGCATCGAATTCTACGATGCTTCCGGCCTCGCCACCGGGGTCTGGAGCGGTACGGACGCAACGGCCTGCCCCGGATGGTTCGAAGCGGCCATAATCCCCGCCGTCACCACGCAGAAAATCAGAATCTATGTCGATACCGACGTTGCCGGCCGCAATGAACTGGACGCCGTGGATCTGGACTACGAAAACGAGTTCAGCGGGCAGAAAATCACCCTGGCGCCCGGCCAGCCCTACACTTTTCTTGTGGTGCCGCTTTCCCCATTTTCCGGCGCGTTTATGGAATGCGGCGACATTTACCCGCACGGGGTAAAGTACAACGGCAGCAATACCCCGGAGCCGGAATACGACATCAACTTCCGGGTATGGCGCCAGTTGCCGGATACGGATGACGACGGCGACGAAATTTTGTACGGCGAAGACAATTGCCCCTGGACGGTCAACCCGGATCAGGCGGATGCCGACAATGACGGCATCGGGGATCTCTGCGACCTGGACTTCGACAATGACGGAATCCCGAACGGGATCGACAATTGCCTGCAAAATCCCAACCCAGACCAGGCCGACGGGGATCATGACGGCCTGGGCGACGCCTGCGAACCCGACGGCGACGGTGACGGCGTCTATGATGATATCGACAACTGCCTTGCTGCGGCCAATTCCGACCAGTTGGATACGGATAATGACCATGTGGGCGATGCCTGTGATGCCTGCTACGAGGATGCTTACAAAACCGATCCGGGGATCTGCGGCTGCGGTATCGCCGATGTAGATACGGACGGTGACGGCTCCCCGGACTGTAAAGACGCCTGCCCCGATGATGCCGGCAAGGCCTCCCCCGGCATCTGCGGCTGCGGAGCAGCGGATACCGATAGCGATGCCGACGGGGTCGCCGACTGCAGCGATGCATGCCCTGTTGATCCCGCCAAGACAGATCCCGGCCTTTGCGGCTGCGGGATTTCAGACACCGACGCGGACGGGGATGCAGTGCCGGACTGCAGCGACAATTGTCCGGCGGCATTTAATCCCAATCAGGCGGATGACGACAGCGACGGCCGCGGAGATCTCTGCGACGTGTGCCCCGCGGATTCGGCAGACGGGTGCGACAGCGATGGCTCCGCCGCCGCCGAGATCGGGGTCCTGGGCGGGGGTACCATCGATACTCCCGACGGCAATGTCGAGATCGTCTTCGATCCGGGGGATCTGCCCGCAGACACGACCGTCTCCATTACCCAGGCCCCTTCCGACGATCAACCGGTGGATATTCTGATCGGGGAAGACCCGGCTTCGGGACAGCCCCTGGCGATGTACATTCTGGAAGCAGGCGGAACTCTGTTCGACAGCCCGGTGACCATTACGCTAAAAACGGATGTAACCCACCTCAGCCCGGATCGACGGGAGCTGGTCGGGCTTTATCGGTGGTATGAAAACGCGAATGTCTGGGTTCCCGTTGCCGGCACGGTATGCAGCATCGTCCAGGATCCCCCGGGAATCTTTGTTAAAACCTGCCGTGCAGAGGTCGCCCACTTCTCGATTTATGCAATGGTAGTCCCCCTTCTGCAGGCAATGAACATTAAAAAAGATGCCGTCAGCAGCCTCCGGGCCCTTACTTTGACCGCTGACAACAAGGCCGCCAAACGGATCGAGAAAGCCCTTAAGCACCTGGAGAAAAGTCTGGATCCCAAACTCTGGCAGACCGATTTGACCCTCACCAAGAAGGGCAAAAAGGTCTTTGACGAGGAGAAGAAGGCCGTCAAGGATCTGCAGAAGGTGATCAAAGACAAAAAAGTTCCGGATCCTGTCAAGAAAGGGTGTATGAGTGTCATTGATAAAATGGTCGCCGCAGACAAGCTGCTTGCCGAAACGGCGCTCAATGAGGCCAACGCATATCCAGGCACTGATAAGAAGTTCGCAAAAGAGATAGAAAAATCTGAAAGGGAATTTGAGAAAGCCGCAAAGGAACTTGAAAAGGGGAAGCCTGACAAAGCAATCGATCACTACAAGAAGGCCTGGGAACATGCCCGCAAAGCCATGCAGAAATTGCCAGAACCTGAAGCGCAGCCCGAATAATCTGAAGGAATAAAGTGCCCGCAAAAGGCCCGGTGCCACGGAGGCTGTATAAGAAATTAGGCCCGGCCGGTCGGATGTCAGGACGGCTGGATGCCGCTGATTGGCATGGGTTCAGACCGCAAACCACTACTATTGGCCGGTCCGCAGTCCGCAAGCCAATTTATCCATAAACAAGCACTGATTGGGCAGCACCTGTGCACGCCGATTTAATTAAGAAAACAAACACCGGCCATAACATCAGAAACCTCAAGCGGATGCGGATGAAAATCGGTTTATCGGCGAAGATGTCCGTCTGAGTTAAATCGTGATATTCTGCTTTATCTGTTACGGCAAGAAGGCAAATATGCGCCCCAAGAGCTAAGCCAGGCTGATGGAAAGCTTGACGGCTTCCTTAAGTGTGTTGGCGACGATGCAGCCTCTTTCGGCGATGGTGACCAATTTTTCCATCTGCTCTTTATCGCTGTGATCGGCGCTGACATTCATATCGATGGCCGAAAAATGCGGGGGCGCGCTTTCAAGGGTTGCGGATATATCCAGATTCACGTTCGACACCTGCGCCTCGCGGCTCTGCACGGCAGCCAGCAGGTTGCTCATAAAGCACCCGCCCAGGGCCATCAACAGGTGCTCGCCCCCCATGGCGCCACGATTTTCGCCGCCCTTGGCCTCGGGCCGATCCATCGTCGCCTTGTGCTCCCGGGCCGTACCCTCCGACGCCGTTGCTCCGATCTGCCTGACATTTACCTGTACCTGGATGCTCATGGTGTTCTCCTTTAGCTAAGATTTTACAAATAATTGAAACATAAGGACCGCGGTTTGAAAAATCAAGGACTGCAAAAAGTCTCCTCGAACGGGAAGGCCTCAGAGATCGGTTGGGTTGCGGTCCTTTGAAATACCCGCTATATTTCAGAGCCGTGCGTGCAGCAGGTGTACGCAGATGGATGATCTACACGATTCGGCTTACGCCCGTATGGCTGATTTTCGACCCCCGGGCTTAACCGGATGATAGAATGGGCGGCCAGCGACCAGCGGGCCATTGGTTGGCAGCGCATATTCCAAGGGTGTATAACGGCGCTAAATTGGAAACTTACCCACTCAATCAACTCGAAATAACGCTGAACCGGCCGGGTGCCGCGCGCTACGCCAAAGTCAGCTATCCGATCCGCTACGGCCGCTTGGCTGAAATCAAAACCGCAGACTATCTTTTTCAATTCAATTTAAACGGCGAAATCAAGTATATCAGCGGCCTCAACGGCAACTGGCCCCACCCGGCCGAGTGGTTGAAGCGAACCGCGGGCAACGACTGGATCTATTATTCCACCGGGGGTTACCGGGGCGTGCTGGCAGTGCTGGGCGAATACTATCGGCCCTGCCTGCCCTACCCCAGCAACTCGGTCTGGGAATATGACCCCTTTGCAGATTCACGTGTCGGCAAAGCGTTAGAGGCTTTGGGGAAGTTACAATCCGGCCTTGACATCCTGCCAAGAAACAACCTGCCGGATAAATTCACCGACTTCTGCAGACGTATCGCAGGAAATGATTGCAAAGCGTTGCAGTCGCGTTCCGAAAAGCTCCACCGGATCATCGGTGGGAAATTATCGGTGCTGCCGCCGGACACCCGCCATGTGGACTATGATGTGATTCCACTGGTGGTTGCCGACGGGTGCCTGTATCAATGCAATTTTTGCAGCCTCAAATCCGGGCAGTCTTTGCGGGTCCGATCCCGGGAAAATATCCGGCAGCAGATTCGACATCTGCAGGCATTTTACGGAGCCGACCTGCGCAATTACAACGCGCTGTTTTTAGGGAATCATGATGCCCTGGCCGCGGGACGCGAACACCTGTGCCTGGCGGCCGCCGAAGCATATGCCGCATTCGATTTCGAAAGCTCTTTCCTAAAAGATCCAGGAATATTTTTATTCGGCAGCGTGGATTCTCTTCTCGAAGCCGACATGACCCTGTTCGACTCCCTCAACCACCTGCCAATGCACACCTTTATCAACATCGGGCTGGAGTCCGCCGATCCCGCCACTCTGAGGCTTTTGAACAAACCGCTGGGAAGAGAACAAATCGAATCGGCCTTCCAGATGATGCTAGATATCAATCGACAGTATCCCCGGATTGAAATTACGGCAAACTTCATTCTGGGCGACCGGCTCCCGTCAGGCCACTGCCCCTCCATAATCGAACTGATCCGCAACCGGCTGGATGGATTCTACAGTAAGGGCGCCATCTACTTGTCTCCGCTGATGCCGGACCTCAACAAACAGGCGTTGATGCAGACCTTTACCGAAATTAAAAATATGAGCCGCCTGCCCGTCTACCTCTACCTGATTCAGCGGCTGTAATTGACACTTGTAATGCAAAGGGTATTTGTATATTTATACCGGTTGTCATATATGTTCCGCATGCCGGTTTGCCTAACAAGCGGACTTATAGAGAATAAAGCATAGAATCTACTTCAAACATGCCAACCGCCATGTTATTTTTATTTGCGGAATAATCTAAATTTTCCTGCAACGATGCGCCATTTTTGAATTAATGTCACGGCCTTCAAGGTTTGCCGCAAGCACATCTGGCTGACCTTCAACGTCCGAGGGCTAAACAACCGCACCGGAACTAATTTTTCAGGGTAGAAAGGGAGGCATTATGAAATCGAAGACGACTGCAGGCAACCGACATTCAATTATTTCCAAGGCACCGGCCCCCCTGGTGGCGCTCTGCTTTTTAACCCTGATCGGTGTTCTGGTTTTCAACAGCGCACCGGCCCCGGCGGCCGATGCCGTTATCAATTGTGATGCCCATCAGGGCGCGTGTTCCCAATCATCCGGGGATTTGACCGTATCGCTGGAAATTACCCCCAGGCCCGTCAAGGCCATGCAGGATCTGGTCTTTAGCGTTTCGATTGCGGGCGCCTCGCCCGACCAACCGCCCCATATCGATTTGGGCATGCCGGCAATGAAAATGGGGCCGAATCAGGTGGCTCTGAAACCAACGGGGCCGGATACCTACGCAGGCAGCGGCGTGATTGTGCGGTGCCCCAGCGGCAAAAGGACCTGGTTCGCCAACGTCGTCGTGCCCGGATCGGGAGAGGTCAAATTTATATTCGATGTCATTTATTGATCCCCTCTACCCGGTATTTCTGGCCACCGGCTTTGCCGTAGGCTTCGGCCATTGCATTGGCATGTGCGGACCGATCGTCGTTTCCCTGGCACTCAACCTTAAGGGCAGTCGGCGTTTCATACCCCACCTGCTTTATAATTTCGGCCGGCTGACCACCTACAGCATTCTGGGCGGTGTCATGGGCGCCACCGGTTCTTTTACCCTGGTAGCCTCCCGCATCGCCGCAATCCAGAAAGGCGCCCTGATTTTCGCCGGTGTTCTGATCATCGTGATGGGACTGGCCATGGGCGGTTGGATTTCCTTTGGCCGTGTCTTCGGCGACCACTACAATCCAGCAGGTTTTATCTCCAAGGGTTTTAACCGCCTGACCCGGGTAAGATCCCCGGCAGCCTATTTTCCGATAGGGTTATTGCTGGGTCTGCTTCCCTGTGGTCCGGTCTATACCGCCTTGCTGGCAGCCGCCGGAGCAGGGATGGAGGCCGCCGGCCCACTCGAAGCCGTTACCAAAGGGGTGGGCGTGATGCTGTGTTTCGGCCTGGGTACGGTGCCGGCGTTATTCATTGTCGCCAAACTGGCCGGAATGGGATGGCTGAGAGGAAAAGAGGTTATTTATCGCATCGGGGCCGTTCTAATGGCGGTCGTCGGTGTGTATTTCATCTTCAAAGGCGTCAGATATTAGCGCGGCCCCTGGCAAAGGGACAACCGGTCTGATCGAAAAAGAAACTGTTAATTTTCACGCCAAGACGCCAAGGCGCCGAGATAGATTATAATATTAGTTATTTCCTTTGCGTCTTTGCGGCTTTGCGTGAGATAATTTTTCGTAGTTTCATGTAAGCTAGAATCGCCCGGCCAAGTGCCCAGCCGAAGAACAGGAGAAAAGTTGCCGCACGGCATCGTCCGTGAGATCGCTAGAACGTAGCATAACGCGTCCGCAAGAACCGAAAAGCATCACCATGGCAAAAGTCGTCGATCTTAAAAACTATCGCATCCGCTCCCTGGAGAAAAGGGGGTTCGGGCCCTGGCAGGCGCGTTTCACGGAATCCTATGATTCCCGAACCCGCCTTGCGGATGTTTCCGATAAAACCCTGTACTATCTATCCCAGCCCGGCGAAAAAAGCGCTGCGGCCTACTACGAACTTATCATGGGCATCCTGGATTTTGGTCAGGCGGATGGTTTTTACTTTCTCGGCAACCGTGAGCAGATGCGAGTTGTTGATATCCACCTTTTTCTAGCAGATCAGATCCGCTTTGAGTTGATGCGGCGCCTGAAATGGCTCCTGTCATTTGAAGGCCGGCGCTACAGCCTTTTGGAGATGGTCCGGGAATTTGACAAAATCAGGGAAAGATGTCGGCGACACCCGCCGCACATGGCGCCGTCGGATATAAATTATGCAGAATACATAAAATTGACCGACGGCGACAAGGAGGTATTCATACGCCGCATGCTGCCACAGGCCCTTGACGCCTTTAAAAATAGGATTTAGATCCCTTCAGCAAACGGGTTCGAAGCACCAAACAATCAGTCCCGCCGAAGCGGGACCAATTGGAGTCTATATATTGAGTCTATCCCCCAGCGCGGCAGTTGCTACCCGGTTTGAGGTTTAATTCCTCAGGGCATTATCGCTGGGTCCCGGCGGCTCCATTTGCGAAATGGAGGGACCCACCGCTTAGGTTGCCAGTCGGATCATCAGCATAGCAGCTTGCCACTCCGGGGAATTTTATTGGCTCACAGGTAGAGTCGGAAAGACGTCATCAATTCAGCAATTCTATTCCAGAGCTTTCCAACGCTACAAGCTACTCAGCAGGAACATAGGGAATTTCCTCGCCCCACCATCCTTCTTCTTCAGATTTTTTCAAATCCTCATCCGTGGGCGTCCTGTATCCCCACCAGCTAAAAGTCATGTGATCATTAGATTTGTAGATGGTGTCGTGCTTGTAGAATTCAGGGCTGCAACCAGCTAGAAAAAACCCAATGATCAATAAAAAGAGAACTTTTTTCATGATCAAACCTCCTTTCAGAAGTAAAAACAGAATCGAATCTGACCCACCGACTGTTCTAACCTGCGCATATTATAAACACACTGGCAAAAAAGTCCATAGAAAAGTTGATTATTGAAACAAATTTTCAATAGGCCCTTTGGCAGTTTTTGCGGGTTGGCTGCTGCACCCCGCAATCATTTGAAAACATAAGGAAATCAGATAATATAGGGAAAAAAACAGTAAAGTTCGACGCCTGGATTGCCGATAATCCTAACGATGAACTTTCATGGTTACATTTTCCGGGATAGCCGCAATGATTTCGAAGCCCCGCCCAAAAGCCTCGATCCCGTCTGCAGGGCAATACGCTTCCTGCAGGTATTGGTCGTTTGCTGTCTGGCGGCAGCATGCACAACACCCCCGCCGGTCTCGATTGGTCAAGCGCTCGGCAACGCCGAAGATGAAATCGCTCTTTGGCGCCGGGCTCAGCAGGAGCAGCGGATCATAAACGACAGCGGTTTCCTGTACCGGGACCCGGAACTTGAGGCTTATCTCAACCAGGTGGCCGGCAAGTTGCAAGCGCATACCGATTCAGTCGACCTTTCCTTTGACATTAAAGTCATAAGCGATCCGCATCTGAATGCCTTTGCTTTTCCCAACGGCGTCATCTATATCCATACCGGCGTTCTGGCCCGTCTGGAAAACGAAGCCCAGCTGGCGGCCCTTCTGGCCCATGAAATGACCCACTGCACCCACCGTCATTCCCTGAGAGTCATTAAAAGTATCGACAATAGTCCCGTCGATACGGCTGGTGTCAGCCAATCCCTTGGCAAAATATCCCTGGTCCGGGAATTGACCCGGCTGCTCGGTGTGAATGTACCGATGGCAGCTGTATCCGGCTACACCCGTGAGTTCGAGGCCGAAGCCGACCGTGTCGGGCTTGACCTGGTAGTCAAAGCAGGCTATGATCCCAAACAAGTCCTGAATCTATTTGAACACCTGCAACAGGAAATCGAAACCGAGGGTATCAAAGAGCCCTTTTTCTTCGGAACACATCCCAGCGTTCAACAACGAATCGAAAACGCCAGACGATGGCTGGCGGCCGAATATTCGGAAGATTTGGGTGATCGGCCGGGTCTGAAAAATTTAGAAGTTTTCCAAACCAGGCTCAAGCGGCTGGTGCTGGACAACGCCCGGCTGGATCTTCAGATGGGCCGGTTCGGGATGGCCCGCAAAGCGGTGGCAAATCATCTGCACCGCAATCCCCACGACGCCGGCACCCACTATATGCTGGGTGAGATATACCGCCAGCAGGGCCGGCCGGAAGATAGAAAACAAGCCGTCGAACATTATGAAAAGGCCATCGCTCTCGATCCGTCGTTTCCGGCGCCGCACAAAGCCCTGGGATTGATGCATTACAAGGTGGGCGAACGGCGTCTGGCACAAAAGTATTTCGAATCCTGCCTGTTGCTTTCTCCGAATGCCCGGGACAACGCCTTTATTCGGGAGTATTTGCAAAGATGCATCGAGGGGGGAGAGGAAACATGAAAAAAGTCTTTCTTGTGATAATTTCCGTTGGTCTGATTTTCGGCTGCGCATCCGCCGCCAACAAACGCAGCCTTAAAAACTTGCCTGATTACGACTTCTCGGTTGAAATACCGGCAGGGTGGTATAAGCCCAGAAACGAAAGCCGGTACCTGATCACGAAAGAGGAAAAAGCCGTTTTGCTGTACGTATTTATTCAGCAGCGTCCCCTTGACCGTTCCTTCAAGAACACCAAAAAGAAAATGAAACGGCAAATGCTGCCCCTGGAATCTGCCGGGATTATCATCGACGAGTTGTCCTCAGACCGCCGCATCAGGAATTTCACCGTACTGGAAAACACCCCGGCCGTTATAGACGGCCATGCCGGCTTTAAAATTCTATTTACCCACCAGAACAAAAAGGGATTTGAGTACCAGACCGTTTATTATGGCTTTATCAGCGGCAACTCGTTTTATAATCTGCGATACAGCGCCGGTAGGCGCGACTACTACAACAAAGGCATTGCTGATTTCATGACCATCCTCAACAGCTTCAAGCTGGTTGAGAGATAGGGCGCTCAATAGATATCGATACTATCGATTTCCCCCCCGCCAAACTCAACCATGGTTTCTGCAGCGATGGTCAACCCAGCCTCAAGGTGTCGACTCTCGATGCCGGGGACGGCATAGGCATAGAACAGGACATCCTCTGTCTGGGCCCGCACGCGGGTCTTTTCATCTGCCCCCTGACACAGGACACAGACAATGTCCTTTTCGTCCCGCAGCACGATCTCCCCTTGCCGGGTAATAAACTGGCGCCCCCCCATTCCGGCGCAGCTTTGGCCCTCCGCAGCCACATCAAGGGTCAGGCTGCCGCTGAACCGCTTAAAATCGGTAACCGCCACCAGGATACCGGCACACATCTCAGCCATAAAATGAGCGTCGACATAAAGCGAATAGCGCGGAAATCCGCTGTTTACGGTGCGCTTGAGATGTTTGGCCAGAGGGCAGTCATATCCGAAGCTTTCAAAAAATCGGGCATAGGTCTGGATCCGATCGGTGATTCGGGCCAGGGTTTCGCGCTTGCGCATTTTGCGCAACAGCTTCCTTTTATATGCGTCGATGCCCGGTGGATGGGGCGCCTCCCGGCATCCCCTGATCAGGGCAAGACCGAATCCCACTCCGGGATACATTTGACGATATTCCGCCGACATGCTGAACAGATTCTCCATGGCGAGACTCCCTGGTTTTGGTTGCTTGGTTGAATCGTTGATAAGTTAGTTAGTCAAATAGATGATAATGAGCATTCAGAGGGTTTTATCCCCTATCTAAATCAACCAGTCAACCAATCAACTTATCAACCAAATACCTACCAGCATTATTGACTCTTTATGTCAAATCCATGACTAGTGGAAAATATCTGGCGCCCGGCTGTGGCCATTGCCTATCGCTACAAAACACAATCAACTGTAATTACAGGAAATTATTTATATGCCATTAACTAAAAAACAATTGGTATGTTTTTTGCTTCATTATTCACGAACCACTAGAAAAACACAGGAGGAGATTGAGTCATGGTTAGAAAAATTTTTGTTCTTTTTGCTTTGGGTATCTTTTTAGCAGCTTGTGCAAGTGTGCCGTCCAACACATCGACCCCGCAGCCCCAGGAAGTGGTTGTCAAGGTCCAGGCCGCCGATCCGGCCAAGGTCACCGTTCAGGAACAGCCCAAGGAGCGGGTCAACAAATCCATGGAGGTTCCCAACCCCGAGGGACGCCTGTCGCAGTTATCCTTTATTTCAAAAGACAAGGCCTTTGTGAAGATATTTTCCGGCCTGTCCGTGGCCGATGTTACCCGGTTGTGGAATGATCTGGTGGTCCTGGAAAACAACACGGCCATTCGCGATGTGAACCTGTTCATCAACTCGCCCGGCGGGGATGCCTTCTCCGGGCTGGCCCTGGCAGACCAGATCGAGCGGGCGCGGAGGAAGGGATTTAAGATTACCGCCCACGCCTCGGGAATCATCGCCAGCGCCGCCGTCCCCGTATTCGCAGTCTGCGACGTTCGCCTGGCTGCACCTGGAACCATCTTCATGGTGCACGAGGCCGCCCTGTGGAAATGGCCGGGGCGCGAAACCGCTTCGGATATCCGCTCCCAAAACGAACTGATGCACCTGCTGCGCGACCGCTACATCGGAAAGCTGGTTGACAATTCCAAACTGGACAAAACCAAGTGGGAGGAACTGGAGAAAAAGACCACCTGGTTCAGCGCCAACAAAGCTTTGAACTGGGGCTTGGTGGATAGCATCGAATAGCAAGAAAATCCTGGCAAAAGGACAATTATTCGCACCTGGCCGGCTCAACTTTCCTGAAACCCTCTCAACCGGAAGCCCAGGTGCGAAGCCCAGCGGTTTGTATAGTATAAGGTCGTTGGCATCCACGGGGGGATGCCGGCGACCTTTTTGCCCTCACGAGCCCGAAAGCGGGCAGCCGTGGTGACCGCTGACTACGATTCGGGAAATAGCTTTCCCGGATTTAGTATTCCGTTGGGATCAAACAGGGTTTTCAACCGGCGCATCCATGGCAGACTGGATCCATGCTCGCTGTCCATATACTTTCTCTTCCCGATGCCCACCCCGTGCTCGCCGGTTGCGGTACCTCCCAGGTCCAGGGCCCGTGTCACCACGATGTCGACCACCCGGTCGATCTTCTCCCATTCTTTCAGATCGCCTTTTTTGCCCACGACAACCAGGTGAACGTTGCCGTCTCCGGCGTGGCTAAGGGTGTACCCAATTATTTTGTTCGCCGCGACCTCATTGTGGATCGTTTTGATAAGATCGGGGTATTAGGTATTGGGCACGGCCACATCGGTTGACAGCATCCGGCAGCCCGGATGGTTGCGAACAATCGTTTCACCCAGACCGTGTCGGGCTTTGAATATGCGATCCCTTTCGGCCCTGCCAAGCCCCGATCTGAACTCCAGGCAGTCTTGCGCCCGGCAAATCTCCTCGGCCATTTCCAGGACCTCCGACAGCTGGGCGGTGGTGATCCCGTGAAATTCAACAAACAGGGTCGGCGAAACACTCAGATCAAGATTTTCCTCCCGGTTCATCAAGGCGATGGCTTCGGCTCCCAGCAACTCCAGTGCGGCCGGGTTGAGACCTGAGCGCTTGATTTCAAAAACGGCTTTGCCGGCCGCCTCAACGCTCGCAAAGGTGACGACTGCAGCCGAAAATTCCGGCGGCAGCCCGGTCAGCCGGACGGTAGCCTTGACGACAATCCCCAGGGTCCCCTCCGAGCCGACCATCAGGTGAACGAGGTCATAGCCCGAAGAGGTTTTGCTAGCCTGGGTTCCCATTTCGACGATCTGCCCGGCGGCCGTCACCACCGTCAGTTGAAGAACATAATCCTTGGTAGAGCCGTAATAAACCGTGCGGGTGCCGCTGGCATTATTGGCGATCATTCCGCCGATGGTGGCCCGGGCACCGGGATCAGGCGGAAAAAACAAACCGGTGTGCCTGAGCCGATCGTTTAAATCCTGGTAAACCACCCCCGGTTCCACATCGGCCTGGAAATCCTCCTCCCTGATTTCCAGTATGCGATTCATCCGTGAAAAATCCAGAACAATCCCGCGTTTGACAGGAATGGGGTTGCCTTCAAGGCTGGATCCGGAGCCCCAGCCGGTCACCGCGATCCGCTGATCGTTGGCATATTTTAAAATTTCGGACACTTCCGCCGCAGTCAGGGGCCAGATGACTGCTTCCGGGCGGCTGCGTGGATGCGAGGACTGGTCTCTTGAATGCAGATCCAGCACCGACAGGCCGGTGGAAAAACGGTCTGCTTCAACCATGGATCGCAAAGCTTCAATGTCAGCTTCAGAAAGGGCGTTAAATTTCAAGCTAAACTCCTTGGATAACTGTTTATGAGAAATATAAGCATTGTGCAATTCGCGATTGGTATGATCTTTTATAACGGTTGTTAAAAATACGTTGCGGTATGCAAAAGTATCCCAACGCATTCGAAGGTTTTTTCTACAACAATTATACCACCCTTTCGTTTTGTGGAGCTTTTTTTGAAAAGCGGTATACACCACAATATGGTGCCGGGAAAGAAATTTTCAATTAATGATAGACAATAAATCAAAGCGCCGTTCGGGCAAGAAGCCTCGCGCACCCACGGCATGTTTGGAAAAGGCGCGCCCAGATTATTTCTTGACTTGACCCATAAGACTTAATATTAAATTAAATTTACGCAAAATATGAATCGCCTTCAGGTAATTAATCGCACAGGGGCGCCTCCGCCCGCATCCCTGCTGCCGTTTTCGACCGGGGGTGGTCACTCGCACTGTTGCCGGCAGCTGGAAACCATCTTAAAGACAAAAAAACCAAAGAAGGAGGAACTGATTATGGATCGACCAGAAATCAAAGGCATGGATCGTCGAACGTTTATTAAAACTTCCGGGATGATCGGTCTGGGTGTGGCAGCTTCATCCTTCGGTGTTCCCAAACTCCTGCGGGCCGCGCCCCCCACGATTAAAATCGGGTCTGTCCAGCCGGCCACAGGACCGCTGGCTATTATCGGCGTCGGCCAGCGCCGGGGCAACCAGCTGGCAGTGGACTACATCAACGCCAAGGGCGGTATCAAATCCATGGGCGGTGCCAAACTCGAGCTGCTGCTGGGAGACAGCGAAAGCAAACCCGAGGTGGGCCGCTCCGAAGCCGATCGCCTGATTAATGCCGGTGCCGCGGTGATGACGGGCCCTTTTCAAAGCGGCGTTGCCATGGCCATTTCCACCCTTTGCGAACAGCGGCAGGTACCGTTTATCATGGATGTTGCCGCCCTGGACAAGATTACGGCCAAGGGCAAAAAATACACCTTCCGGGTATTTATCACCGTCAGCGGATTGCTCAACGGCGGCATCAAATACCTCAAAATGGTCACCTCGATGAAAGGGGTGATGCCCAAGCGTGCCGTGGTGACCAACACCGCAGATGCTTTCGGCAAGGGCATGTCGGGCGGATTTGTCAAGTTTCTGGAGAAGTCGGGATTGCCCATCGAGATTGTCGACCGTGTCCAGTATCCCCTGGGAATTCATGATCTATCGGCCGAGGTGGCCCGCATCAAAGCCGCCAAACCAGACATTTTGTTTCCGGTCTCGCGTCCCGGGGACGGCATCATCCTGACCCGGGAGCTGTATAAACAACGGGTCGAACTGATGGGTATCTATGGTCCCGGCTCCCCCGGGTGGTACGAACCGGATGTCATCAAGGACCTGGGCAAGCTGATTTATTACGTCATGGTCAACGTTCCCTGGATCAACCCGTCCAGTTCGGTCTACCAGCAGGCCAATGCGGCCTTTGAAAAAGCCCATAAACGCTACCTGGACACCAACAGCGCCTATGCTTACACCGGTGTGCTGGTGATTGCAGACGCCTTGGAGCGGGCCGGCTCCACCGACCCGGAAAAAATCCTCGAAGCCACCCGACAAACGAATTTCACGGATCATCCGGTGGTCGGCGGCGCCATTCAGTTCGACGAAAAAGGCGACAATACGGGGGCATTAACTGCCCTGATCCAGGTGCAGCCGGACGCCGACCTTCTTAAACGGGTCAAGATCGTGGCGCCCAAAGAATTTGCTCAATCGGACAAGATCGTATTTCCAGCACCTCAGCTCTGGGAGCGGTAACCGGTATGGACTACAACCTTGCGCTCCAGTTGACGATCCAGGGCGTTTTATTGGGAGGGATTTACGGCTTGATTGCCCTGGGTCTCTCCCTGATTTTCGGGGTCATGGGGGTCATCAACTTTGCCCACGGGCAGATGATGGTCATGGCCATGTACGTGGCCTACTGGATCTTCGTCCTGCTCGGGGTTGATCCCTACCTTTCCTTGGTTATCGTGGCCGCGATTATTTTTGTGCTGGGCTACCTGATCCAGTCAACGGTCGTCAACCGCATCCTCGACTACCCCGAAGCCATGCAGGTGCTGCCCCTGGTTTCGATGGGGCTGATTCTGGAAAATCTGGCCCTGCTGTTCTGGGGGCCGGATTACCGCAGTCCCCAGACCGCCCTGGGGCTTGAAACACTGTGGATGGGGTCCGTCATGGTCGACGTTTCACGCCTGATCGCCTTTGCCCTGGCGATCCTGATCACCATCCTGATATTTATGTTTTTAAAAAAAACCAACATAGGCAAATGTATCCGGGCGGCCTCCGACAACCGCACCGGCGCCATCGTGGTCGGTATCGACGTCGATCGTATTTACAACATCTCGTTCGCTCTGGGCGCTGCCACCACGGCGGCTGCCGGCGTTCTGCTCCTGCCGCTGATGCCGGTCTCCCCCCATCTGGGCCAAGATTTCACCCTGACCGCCTTTATCGTGGTTATCCTGGGCGGCATGGGCAATCTTATCGGGGCTCTGGTCGGCGGTCTGATTTTGGGGGTGGCCGAATCCGTGTCGACCCTCTTTTTGCCGGCAACCCTTAAGCATGCGGTCAGTTTCAGCATTTTGATCGTCATCATGCTTTTCCGCCCCCAGGGGCTTCTGGGAGGGAAAAAATGAATCGACTTTACCTGCTGCTGGCCGCCGTTTTCGCGATTCTGATGCTGCTGCCCGTTTTCCTGTCCAATTACGTCCTGGGGATTTTTGTCATGATATTCTTCTGGGCCTACGTGGGCCAATCCTGGAATATCCTGACGGGCTACAGCGGGCACATATCCCTGGGCCATGCACTATACATCGGCATCGGCGCTTACACCACCACCTTCCTGGCCCAAACCATCGGCCTGACCCCCTGGATCGGCATGCTGCTGGGAGGCGTCATTGCGGTGGCCATTGCCCTGTTTCTCGGCTTTTTGGGATTTCGATTCGGACTCAGGGGGGTATACTTCGTCATCATGACCATCGCCTTTGCCGAGCTGACGCGCCTGGCGGTATCGCACATCGAGGCGCTGGGTTCGTTTACAGGGGTTTTTCTGGATTTCGATCCATCCTTTTACAATTTCCAGTTCAGGGGCAACATCCCCTACTATTATATCGCCCTCGGCTTTATGGTGGCATCGCTTATCGTGGTGCGCATCATCGAGGTCTCTAAAATCGGCCGCTTTATCGTTGCGATCAGGGAGGACGAAGATGCTGCCCAGGCCCTGGGAGTAAACACCTTTAAATACAATATGATCGCAATCGCTATCAGTGCGTTTATGACTTCGCTGGCCGGCGCATTTTATGCCAACTATATCTTTTATCTGCATCCGAACACCCTTTTCGGCATGTCCATGAGCATCGAGCTGATTCTGCGCCCCATTGTGGGGGGCCTTGGAACCCTTTTCGGCCCGGTGATCGGCTCCTTGATCTTGACCCCGCTTTCGGAAATTTCGCGGGCCTATTTCGCCAAAGGCGGTCTGGAGGGACTGCACCTGATCCTATATGGTGTCCTGGCAATCCTGGTGGTGCTTTTCATGCCCAAGGGGATTATTGTCTATGTAAGGAGACTGTTGCGACCGATTCTGGACCCTGCAAAAAACCAATAATCAGGGGAGTTGAGTAAATGTTTGAGATTTGAGGTTCAAAGTTCAAGGTTCTACGTTTGAGGCAATTAATAAATGGGGCTTCTGATAATCTGATATACCGGCCTCTAACCTCCAACCTCAAGCCTCCAACCGCCGAAGGCGATTACCTCGAACCTAAAGCGCAGCGCTCCTCTAACATTATATGACGAACCAACAGATCACGTTCGCTGAAGGTAAATGTTAAGAAAAACGGCCAAAACCGGATATCGGAGAACTTTTGAGCATATTATCAGCCGACAATTTGTCAAAAAGTTTCGGCGGCTTGGTGGCGGTGGGCAACCTGTCTTTTAAGCTGGCCCAGGGGGAAATCCTCGCCCTGATCGGTCCCAACGGTGCCGGGAAAACCACCGTATTCAACTGCCTGAGCGGGTTTCTGCCCCCCGATGAGGGTAAAATCTATCTGGACGGCCGGCCCCTCAACGGCTTGCAGCCTTTTCAAATCTGCCAGATGGGCCTGGCCCGGACCTTTCAGATCGTCAAACCGTTTCTGACTATTTCAGTACTGGACAATGTCATGGTGGGTGCCCTTTCCAAGGAAAGATCAACCGCCACGGCTAAAACCAAATCTCTTGAAATCATTGATTTCGTGGGGCTGTCGGCCTGGACATACCAGGAAGCCCAGGGACTGCCGCTGCCCCTGCGAAAGCGCCTGGAGCTGGCCCGGGCCCTGGCCACCCGGCCGCAAGTGCTCCTGCTGGACGAAGTCATGGCCGGATTGAATCCCACCGAGGTCGATGAACTGATCGCGTTGTTAAAAGAGATCAACGACCGGGGGGTCAGCATTCTATTAATCGAGCATGTTATGCGGGGGGTCATGGCCCTGTCCAAGCGGGTCATCGTCATCAACTACGGGGTAAAGATTGCCGAAGGCAGCCCCGAAGAGGTTGTCAAAGACAGGCAGGTCATCGAGGCCTACCTGGGCAAGGAGTTTTTAATTGCTCAAGGTTAGCGAGATAGACGTCTATTACGGCGCCATGCAGGCCCTCAGAAAGGTCAGCATCGAGGTCGGTCAGGGCGAAATCGTTTCTGTGGTCGGCTCCAACGGAGCCGGAAAATCCACCCTGCTGAAAACCGTCTCGGGCATGGTGCGGCCCCGCACGGGATCTATTTCCCTGAACGGCGATGAAATCTCCCGGGCACCGGCATCTCGAATCGTTGAACACGGTATCAGCCACGTGCCCGAAGGCAGGCAGATTTTCCCGACCATGACGGTGCTGGAAAACCTGGAAATGGGCGCCCAATTTCCCCGCACCCGCAAAGTGCAGGGCGACACCATGGCGCAGGTGTTTGCCTATTTTCCCAGGCTGCAGGAGCGGCTTGCCCAGAATGCGGGAACCTTGAGCGGCGGCGAACAGCAAATGCTGGCCATGGGACGCGGCTTGATGTCATTGCCGGCTCTCCTGATGCTGGACGAACCGTCCCTGGGACTGGCCCCCGTGCTGGTCAGCACCATCTTCGAGATCATCGAAAAAATCAATGCCCAGGGAACCTCGATCCTGCTGATCGAGCAGAATGTCTTTCACTCGCTTAAAATAGCCGACCGCGGCTATGTGCTGGAAAATGGAGAAATCGCTCTGAGCGATGCCGGCCGGGATTTGCTTGAAAATCCTCACATCCGTAAAACCTACCTGGGGCTTTGACGGGTTGCGGGTTGCGGGGTGCGGGGTGCGGATTACAAGTTGTGATTTGCGCGAAATGCCATAGGGGTGTATGCTAGGGATTCTCAGATCTGTGACTTATTCTGCCAGCCGGTGACGGGCATAGCTTTGGGGTTGAAAATAGCGGCAAAAGTAGTGCATTTTAAAAACTAACCTATATAATTAGCCATGAAAAAAAAACTATTCAACTCTTGGATTAAGTGGGTCCTGGTCGGTGGCTTCATCTTGACGCTTGCGGCATGTGCGGGCGATCGACCCTATGTGATCGAACTGATGCCGTCACCGGATGTTTTCGATGACGGTGTCATCGATCCTTTCGCAGCCACCGAGTCGATCATGGACCTGCCATACGAGGGCATCCTTTACGCCACCGACCGCCTGCCGGCCGGTGACAGCGACGAGAGCCTTTTCTATCGCAATGAGCGCGGAGACTTTTTACGCCTTGGCATCGCCCGGGTCGAACTGGCCGATGTCGACATCAGCTGGGAAGAAGCCCGGCGAATATCGCTGGCCAAAAACCGGTCAAAAAATACCCGATCCGGGTGTCCGGCATTCAGGAGTACGGCATTCTCGACCGCAGCGCCATTTCTTGGGAAGCGCCGGACCGACTGGGGAAAGATCCGCGTGCCGCCGCCCGGTCCTTTGCCGAGGCGGTCAACACCAAACTGACAAATTCCATCAGCAAGGACATTTATGTCTATACCCATGGCTACAAAGTGATGTTTGAAAACCCCATCCTGGTAGCCAACGAGCTCTGGCATTTTCTCGGCTATGACGGCGTTTTTATTGCGTATGCCTGGCCGGCCACACCCAGCCGCTGGGCTTATCTGCGCGATATCGAAACCGCCATCGGCTATGCGCGCAATTTACGCATCTTTCTCGAATACCTGGCAGATGAAACCGAGGCCGAACGCATCCACGTGCTGGGCTACAGTGCCGGCACGCGCCTGGTGGCACGAACCCTCGAGCAGATGGCCCTGATGAACCACGACCGGGGGAGTGCAGAAATTCGTGCCGACCTGAAAATCGGCCAAGTGATTCTCGTCGGCAGTGACATGGACCGGTATGTATTCGGCGCCTTTCTGGCCGACGGCCTCCTGAAGGTACCTCGGCACATGAGCATCTACATCTCTGAAAAGGATCAGGCCCTTACCATTTCCCGGTTTCTGACCCAGCGTGAGCGCCTGGGTCAGGTGTGGGCTCAGGGCATGGATCCTACCGATGCCGCCTACCTGCACCGCAATGAAGCCGATATCAGCCTTATCAATGTGACCGAAGCCAGCCAGGCAACCGCCGGCAACGGGCACGGCTATTTCAGAAGCAGTCCCTGGGCCAGCAGTGACATTCTGGCGACCCTGGCTTACGACCTGGGACCCAAACAACGCGGTCTGGTGCGCGAAGGGGACTCACCCGTCTGGTCATTCCCGCCGGACTATATTGATCGACTGCGGTCTGCGATCATAAAGGCCAATCCCGATCTCAAGGAGGCCTTGGAGGTGAAGTGAGTGCAGTGAATGGATTCAGTCGCCGGTCGCTTGCCGGTGAGCGGCGATAACTAACCGACAGCAGATGCAAATTATCAAGCCAATGACCAAGCCAATTTTCTCAGAACGGGTGACAAAAGCGGTTCTGGTGGAACAAACACCCAATCACCTTCATGTAAAATTTGACGATCCCTACCAGGTCGTCAGTTCGGCCGTGCTGGGTGGCGGATTTGCCGAGGCCAGCCACATTATCAATTTAAAAGTGGCCAAACAATCAACAGGCTTGAATCCCGGTATTCAATCACCCGGGGTTGAATTGGCCGGCTATTGCGAAAGAAACGGCTGGAAGGGCGTTGCCGTCGGCATGATGACCGCGGCTTCAATGGACTCGTACCGCATGGTCCGCGAGCTGCAGCAGGATATCGACCTTATCGTTATGGTGACATCGGGGCTTTCCAATGCCCGCCGGGCCGGTGACCGGGCCGAGCATCGACAGATGATGCCCACCGTTGTCGATGTCGGTACCATCAATATTATTTGCTTGACCAGTGCAGGGATGACGCCGGCGGCCATGATTGAAGCCGTGATGACGATTACCGAAGCCAAGGCAGCCGCGCTGCAAAATCTGAAAATTAGCAGTCCGGTATCAAACCAGCCGGCAACCGGCACCGGGACCGATTCCATAGCGATTGCCGCAGACCCCAGGGCAGGAAAAATACACTACTGCGGCAAACACGTCATATTCGGCGAAGTACTGGCGCGTTTGGTGATCAGGGCGGTCACCTCGTCGATCGGCGGTGACCAGGATAAAGTATTAGATGCGGCGAATTGAACAATAATTTTGCAACCAGGAGGAAAACATGATGGTCTTAGACAAAGCCAATATTCTGGCAGCCGTATCCTTATTTTCGCATATAAACAGAGAGGAATTGCAGCGGATTGCACGCCAGAGCCGTATTAGCTCTTTTAAATTCGGTGATGTTATCATCCGTGAAGGAGAGCGCGACGACCGGCTTTACGTGCTGATAAGCGGTAAAGTAAATATCTACAAGAGTTACCGCACCGACAAGGAAAAACACCTGCGAACCCTGTCGGCGCCGGATTATTTTGGAGAGATCGCCCTGATAGACGACCTGGTGAGATCAGCGACCGTGGTGGCAATGGGCGAAACCAAAACCCTTTGTCTGAATAAATTGAACCTCGACCGCGAAATTGACAAAAACCCGATCATTGCCAAAGAATTGCTTAAAATGCTCAACCGTCGTCTTCTGGCTCTCGAAAAAATCGTGGTCGAAGCGACCGGAGGTGTCGTTCCGATTTGTTCCGGTTGCAAAAAGATTACCGACGGCAGGGGATCGTGGATGACCATTGAGCAATACATCAAGGATTTTACGGAATTTAGATTGAGTCACAGCATCTGCCCCGACTGTAAAGAAGCCCTTTTATCGCAGATCCCCAGGCAGGATTGAGCCCTCGGCGAATGAATGATTTATCTTCCCATATGCGCCTGGCCATTGATGAGGCCACAGCGTCTTTGCGGGAGGGCAACTGCGGCTTCGGCGCCGTTATCGTCAAAAACGGACGGGTTGCCGCCAAGGCCCACGACACTGAAATCACAGCCCAAGATGCCACTGCCCATGCTGAAATAGCGGCGATCAAATCCGCATCGTTAAAAGCCGGGCGGGATTTATCCGGATGCATCATGGTTGCCACCCACGAACCCTGCCCGATGTGCGCAACGGCCATGCTGTGGGCCGGAATATCGGATCTTGCCTACGGATATTCGATCGAGGAAGCCATCGCCCAAGGACGAAGACGCGTCAATTTGACCCCCCAAGAAATTTATGCCCGGGCCGGCAAAAAAATTAATATCCATCAGGGTGTTTTAAGAACAGCGTGCGCCGTCCTGTACAACCAGGCCGTCAGGGACAATATCGACCGGCTGCGCGATGCCGATCAGAGCAAGCTGGAAGCGCTGGCACAGGCACTGTCAGCCAAAAGATTGACGTGGTTTGTCAAAAACCGCCCGGTCTTTGAAACCGATAATGAGGACACGCTGGAGCGTGCCTATCTGCTCTTTCTAGACAAACTCGGCATCTCGGCCGAAGATGCACCCGTCGTTCGTCGGGGCCCGAGAAGCCTGGTGCTGCATTCCATGAATTTCTGCCCTACCCTCGAAGCCTGCAAAATACTCGGTCTGGACACCCGGGTCGTCTGCCGGCACCTTTCCGAAAAACCAACCACTGAACTATTACGCCAACTGCACCCGAAGCTGCGGTTCACCCGCAACTATGAACGGCTGCGTCCCTATGCCCCTTTTTGCGAAGAAAAAATTTTTCTCGTCGATTGAAACGCGGCAGCCACGGAAGTTTCCCGAACAATTAAAGAAATTGCAATTATTTTCTGGCTGGTTTATATCTGCGGATTATCTGGAAACCAAATTAAAGGGATTTTCGATTTATACCGCTTTTAAAGAAATGCTCCGAAATACTGAAGGGGGGTTAAGCGGTTGTAGAAAAAAAACGTCCAGAAACGTCTCTATTCGTTGGTATACGCTTGGTTAACGGACCGTTTTTTTTACAGCCGCTATCGCTGATGGGAAAAAAATCCGACAAATGGCCCGGGCATGGGCTGACCGAACGGGGGCTGTACGACCCCCGCTTCGAGCATGATTCCTGCGGAGTCGGCATGGTGTGTCATCTCAAAGGGGAGCAATCCCACCGCATCATCGCCGACGGTCTCAAGATACTGGTTAACCTCACCCATCGCGGGGCCTGCGGCTGTGACGAGACCACCGGCGACGGCGCCGGAATCCTGATGCAGATGCCTCACCGGTTCTTGAGCAAAGCCGGTAACGACGCCGGCATCAACCTGCCAACCGATCATCGCTACGGCTGCGGACTGGTGTTTCTGCCGCCCAATGACGGGCAGCGCCGGACCTGCATGGATGAGTTTGAAGCCGTCATTCGTGACGAGAACCAGCAGCTTCTTGGCTGGCGCAAGGTGCCGGTAACCCGCGCAGCCCTGGGCGACCTGGCCCGGCAATTGGAACCCGTGATCTATCAGATATTCATCGGGTATGGCCCCGGGATCACAACCTCCGACCATTTCGAACGCAAGCTGTTCGTCATCCGCAAGGTTGTCGAAAGACGGGTGCGGAAGTTGAATCTACCCCAGTCTGCCAGTTTTCACATGCCCAGTTTATCCTGCCGGACCCTGGTGTACAAGGGGATGCTGCTGGCCGATCAGATAGAAGCTTTCTACCCGGATCTGGCAGATCCGGATATGACCAGTGCGCTGGCGCTGGTTCACCAGCGCTACAGCACCAACACCTTCCCCACCTGGGATCTGGCGCATCCTTTCCGGTATTTGTGCCACAATGGCGAGATCAACACCCTGCGCGGCAACATCAACTGGATGAACGCACGGCAGAGTCTTTTCAATTCGGAACTTTTCGGGGACGACCTGGCCAAATTGCTGCCTGTCGCCACTCCCGGCGCCAGCGACTCGGCCATTTTCGACAATGCCGTCGAACTGCTTTACCACAGCGGCCGCTCCCTGCCCCATGCGATCATGATGATGATCCCGGAGGCCTGGCAAAAGCACAAGACCATGGGCGATCAAAAGAAGGCCTTTTACGAATACCATTCCTGCCTGATGGAGCCCTGGGACGGGCCGGCCTCGATCGCGTTCAGCGACGGTAATTGCATCGGCGCCGTGCTGGATCGCAACGGGCTGCGGCCTTCGCGCTACACAGTCACCCGGGACGACCTTGTCATCATGGCCTCGGAAACCGGCGTTTTGGAGGTAGAACCCGGCAACGTGCGCGCCAAAGGCCGACTGCAGCCGGGCCGCATGTTTTTGGTCGACATCGACAAGGGCCGCATTGTCGAAGATGATGAGATCAAAGCCGAGATATCCGGTGCCAAACCCTACCGGCAGTGGCTCGACCAGCATCTGGTCTCCCTCGACAGCCTGCCGGACCCGGCCCAAAGCAGCCAGCCGGACCCGCGGCCCCTCAGCGTCAGGCAAAAGGCGTTCGGCTACAGCATGGAGGACCTTAAAATCATCCTGGCGCCCATGGCCCGGGAAGGCCGGGAACCGGTCGGTTCCATGGGTGATGACATTCCGCCGGCCATTCTTTCCAGCCGCCCCCGCCTGCTGTTCGACTATTTCAAGCAGCTTTTCGCCCAGGTGACCAACCCGCCCCTGGACGCCATCCGCGAAGAGTTGGTGACATCGCTGGTGACCACCATCGGGGCCGAACAGAACCTGTTTGAGGAAACGCCCCTGCACTGCCGCCAGTTCCGATTGGAACTGCCGGTTGTTGACAACCACCAGCTGGCCCGGATCCAAAATCTCGACACCGCCGGCCTGCACGCGGCCACCCTCGAGGCCCGCTACCCGATTGCCGCCGGCGGCCAAGGCCTGGAAGAATCCATGCAAGCGCTTTGCCGCCGGGCTGCCGAGGTTGTGGCCGCCGGGGCCAGCATCCTGATTCTGACCGATCGGGGGATGACCCGCAGCCTGGCCCCGATCCCATCCCTGCTGGCCGTGGCCGGTGTTCATCACCACCTGATCCGGGAGGGCTTGCGCACGCACTGCGGCATTGTGGTTGAGGCCGGTGACGCCCGCGAGGTCCATCACCTTTGCTGTCTCATCGGCTATGGCGCCGGAGCCGTCAATCCTTACATGGTGTTCGAGACCCTCGATGCAATGATCGCCACCGGTGAGTTGAATGGGATCACAAGGGAAACCGCCATTTCGAACTACTGCAAGGCCGCCTGCAAAGGCATTTTAAAAGTGATATCCAAAATGGGCATATCCACCCTTCAAAGCTACCGGGGCGCCCAGATTTTCGAGTGCGTGGGACTGCATTCAAGGGTGATCGACAAGTATTTCAGCGGCACGCCCTCGCGCATCAGCGGAGGGGGCATCGATCTGATTGCCAGCGAGGTCGGTCTGCGGCATCGGCAGGCCTTTCCTGATCGGGACATTCCGGCCGGCGGACCGTTGGAGCCGGGCGGCAAATATCGGTGGCGGCGCGGTGCCGAAGCCCATCAATACAATCCTCTCAGCATCGCCAAACTGCAGCAGGCCGTTCGTTATCAGGATGCCGGGGCCTGGCAGGAGTTTTCTGAAATCGCCGACGATCAAAACCGCAAAGAGGGTCTGATTCGAGGCCTGTTCGAGTTTAAAGCTCCCCAATCCCCCCTCCCCCTGGAAGCGGTCGAGCCGGTCGAAGAGATTATCAAGCGCTTTAAAACCGGTGCCATGTCATACGGGTCTATCAGCCGGGAAGCCCATGAAACCCTGGCCGTCGCCATGAACCGGATGGGCGGCAAGAGCAACAGCGGCGAGGGCGGTGAAGACCCGGACCGCTATGCCCCGGACACAAACGGCGACTGGCGCAACAGCGCCATCAAGCAGGTCGCCTCCGGCCGCTTCGGGGTTACCGGCGCCTACCTGGCCAGCGCCACCGATCTGCAGATCAAAATGGCCCAGGGTGCCAAACCCGGTGAAGGCGGCCAGCTTCCGGCATTCAAGGTTTATCCCTGGATTGCCGCCACCCGGCATTCCACCCCCTATGTCGGCCTGATATCGCCGCCCCCCCATCACGACATTTACTCTATCGAGGATTTGGCCCAGCTGATCCATGATTTAAAAAATGCCAATCCCCGGGCGCGCGTCAACGTCAAGCTGGTGTCCGAGGTGGGTGTCGGCACCGTGGCCGCCGGCGTGGCCAAGGGCAAGGCCGACCTGATCCTCATCAGCGGGGAGTCCGGCGGAACCGGCGCCTCCCCCCAGACCTCAATCCGCCATGCGGGACTGCCCTGGGAGCTCGGCCTGGCCGAAACCCAGCAAACCCTGGTCCTCAACGGCTTGCGCAGCCGCGTGGTGCTCGAATGCGACGGCCAGCTGAAGACGGCGCGGGATGTGGCCATCGCCTGCCTGCTGGGTGCCGAGGAGTTCGGCTTCGGCACCATCTCGCTGGTGGCGCTGGGGTGTGTCATGATGCGGGTCTGCCACCTGAACACCTGTCCCGTGGGCATCGCCACCCAGGACCCGGAGCTGCGCAAGAAGTTTGCCGGCCGGCCGGAACACCTGATTCAACTCATGCAGTTTCTGGCAGCCGATCTGAGAAAAATCATGGCCGGGCTCGGTTTTCGCACCATTGCTGAAATGGTGGGCCGGGTGGACCGGCTTGACGTCAGCAACGCTGTCGACCACTGGAAGGCCGAGGGATTGGATTTTTCGAAGATATTGTACAAACCGGAAATTCCCGATCTCATTGCCGGGACCTGCTTTTTGGAGGATCAGGACCACGGCCTGGATGGCGCCCTCGACCATCACCTGATCGAAACCTGCCGACCGGCCCTCGACGAGGGTGAACCGGTGCGATTCAGCCTGAAGATACGCAACGTCCAGCGCACCGTGGGCACGATGCTCAGCTATGAAATCTCCCGGCGCTACGGCCTCAAAGGGCTCCCCGCCGACACCATCTCGATTCATGCGACCGGATCCGCCGGTCAGAGTTTCTGCGCCTTCGGCGCGCCGGGTTTGAGCGTGCACATCCACGGGGATGCCAACGACTATTTCGGCAAGGGGCTGTCCGGGGCCTGCTTGTCGATTCGCCCACCTGTGGGAAGCCGGTTTAAAGCCGAAGAAAATATCATTATCGGCAACGTCGCCCTGTACGGCGCCACCAGCGGCGAAGCCTACATCCGGGGTATTGCCGGGGAGCGCTTTTGTGTCCGCAACAGCGGCGCCAGGGCCGTGGTGGAAGGCGTCGGCGACCACGGCTGCGAATACATGACCGGCGGCAGGGTTGCCGTGTTGGGCCCGACCGGCCGCAACTTCGGCGCCGGCATGAGCGGCGGGGTGGCCTATGTGCTGGACGAATCCGGCGAATTTGCCCGCCACCGCTGCAATACAGAGATGGTCGAGCTCGAAAAAATCGAATCAACCGATGAGGCCGACGAATTGCGCGAGATGATCAGCGCTCACCACCGGCACACCGACAGCGAGCCGGCCGCCCGCATCCTGGAGGACTGGGAGGTCATGCTGCAAAAATTCGTCAAGGTCATGCCGATTGACTATAAACGGGCGCTGCAGCAAATGGCCGATGAGGAGGGCGAGAGTAATCCGTAGTCATGACCAAGTAATGTCGGCCGCACTTTGTTAGTCGTTGATTGTTAAAGGCAGTGCTTCGCTCGAAGTTTTTGGTTTTCAGGTTTCAGTGTTCAGGTGTCAGGATCTAGAACCTCTGCTCCCTGACACCCGAAACCTGACACCTGAAACCTGTGCTTTTGACCAATAACTAATAACTTCTAAATTGCACAAAAGGGATTGACCGAAGACAGGCGTTCAAGCACTTTTCGTCGATCCACCTGGAACCGAATAATGGGCAAACCAACCGGATTCAAAGAATACGACCGCGAGCTTCCCGGCAAACGGCCGGTCGAAGAGCGAATCAAAGACTTTAAGGAGATCTACCTTCCTTTTGCGAAGAAAAATCTAAAAGAGCAGGCCGCCCGCTGCATGGATTGCGGGGTGCCGACCTGCCACGCCGGCTGTCCCCTGGGGAATTTGATACCGGACTGGAACGACTGGGTATATCAGGATCAGTGGCGCGAAGCCCTTTCGCAGCTTCTGCTGACCAACAACTTCCCCGAATTTACCGGGCGCCTGTGCCCGGCCCCCTGTGAAGAAGCCTGCGTGCTGGCCATCAACGAGCCGGCCGTCACCATCGAGCAGATCGAAAAAGAGATTATCGAACACGCTTTTTCCCAGGGCTGGATAGTACCCGAGCCACCGCAACAGCGAACCGGCAAATCGGTGGCCGTTATCGGGTCGGGACCGGCCGGACTGGCCTGTGCCCAGCAGCTGAATCGTGCCGGCCACAGCGTCACGGTCTATGAGCGGGCCGACCGCATCGGCGGATTGCTCAGGTACGGGATCCCGGATTTCAAGCTGGAGAAATGGGTGCTGGACCGGCGCCTGGATATGATGCAGCAGGAAGGCATTCTTTTCGAAGCCGGGATCGATGTCGGTGTGGATATGCCGGTTGACGATCTCAAGCGATTCGATGCCGTCGTGATCTGCACCGGTGCGACCGTTGCCCGGGATCTTTCGATTCCCGGGCGCGATCTTGACGGCATTCATTTTGCCATGGACTTTTTAACCCGCCAGAACCGGATGACGGCCGGTGACGACCTGTCAGCCTGTGGTCTGAGCGCGATCAGCGCCCGGGACAAGCACGTGGTCGTCATCGGCGGCGGCGACACCGGCAGCGATTGCATCGGCACCAGCATTCGGCAGAAAGCCAGGTCCGTCACCAACTTCGAGCTTTTTCCCAAACCGACCGGCGATCGACCAGACAACCAGCCCTGGCCGTTCTGGCCCGTCAGACTGCGCACCAGCTCCTCCCACGAAGAGGGCTGCGAACGTCAGTGGGGCATAATGACCAAAGAGTTCATCGGCGCCGACGGCAAGATCGTGAAATTAAAAACCGTCGATGTCGAGTTTGTCATCAACGGCCAGGGGCGCACCGAATTTCGCGAAGTCGAGGGCACCACGCGTGAATGGCCGGCCGACCTGGTGCTGCTGGCATTGGGTTTTACAGGACCCGAATCCAACACGGTGGTGAGCGGTTGCGGCCTCGCCCTGGACGAGCGGGGCAACATTCAAACCGACAGCAACTACATGACGGGCAAACCAGGCGTTTTTGCCGCCGGAGACAGCCATCGCGGACAATCCCTGATCGTCTGGGCCATCTCCGAGGGCCGGGAGGCGGGGCGTGTGGATGATTACTTGATGGGAGCTTCGCAATTGCCGTCTAAAGGCGGTGGCGATCTGCCCAGGGTCTAGGGTTGAAAAGTTCAGGGTTCAGAAGTGGGAATGGTTCCAGGTTCTGAGTTCTGGGTTCTGAGGTTAAACAACTCTTCGTTTGAAATCCAGGGGCATAAAACTAAGATCCGCAGGATCCGTTAATGGTTAATCCGCCTTAAGGCCATCGACAAGCTTCGAACCGGGGTTAATCTCCAACCGGTCGAGATATAGGATAGATAGAATTCCTTGAATCCCGAACCTCTGAACCCTGAACCCCTGAACCCTGAACCTCTGAACCCTGAACCTATGAACCACTACCGGATTTCAATAAATCATCAAGCGTTTGATCAAGTATGAAAAGAGATCCAAATAGTGAGCCGGCGCCCACCTGCCCTTCCTGCCGCAGTGAAAATCCTCCGGGAGCAATCTTCTGCCAGGCATGCGGCCTGCGGCTGTCCCGGATCTGCGCCAAATGCCGATCCGAAATCGCCGTGGATGCCAGATTCTGCCACCACTGCGGCCAGGCCGTCGGTTCGGCCGGGCGGCACGAAAAAGTTATCCGGACCTATACCCCCAAACATCTGACCGACGAAATTCTAACCCGCCGCAGCGCCTTGGAAGGCGAGCACAAGCAGGTCACGGTACTTTTTGCGGATATCAAAGGATCCATGGAGTTGGCCGAACAGATCGACCCGGAAGACTGGCATACCATTTTGGATAATTTCTTCCGCATCCTGGCCGACGGCATTCATCGCTTCGATGGAACCATCAACCAGTACACCGGCGATGGCGTCATGGCCTTGTTCGGTGCGCCCATCGCCCACGAGGATCACGCCCTGAAGGCATGCCAGGCAGCGCTTTACCTGCGCGCCGAGCTGCGGCGTCATGCCGATCAGCTGCGGATCAGGCGCGGGCTCAATTTCGGCGTCCGCATCGGGCTCAATTCGGGTCAAGTGGTGGTCGGCCGGATCGGTGACGACCTGCGAATGGACTACACCGCCCAGGGCCGGACAGTCGGGCTGGCGGCCCGCATGGAACAGCTGGCCGCGTCCGGGTGCGTCTACCTTACTGAGCACACCGCAAAGCTGATCGAAGGATTTTTCAGGGTACGCGATCTGGGAATGTCTAAGGTCAAAGGCGTCAGGGGGCCGCTGCGCGTTTACGAACTGGAAGGCGTCCGAAATTCTCACACCCGCTTCGACACCGCTCGGGAACGGGGGTTTTCACGCTTCGTCGGCCGTCAGGCTGAATTGAACGCCCTTCAGTCTACGTACCGGCGCGTCCTGGATGGCCGGGGTCAGGTAGTCGGCATGGTCGGCGAGCCCGGGGTCGGCAAAAGCCGTTTGTGCTATGAATTTCTTGAGATTATGCGGGAGTCGGGCGCGACCATCTGCCGGGCGAACTGTGCCTCCCACACCCAGGCCGTTCCGCTGCTGCCGGTATCGCAGCTGCTGCGCAGCATTTTCGGCGTCTCCGGTCAGGAGCCCGAAGAAGAAACCCGCAAAAAGATCGCCGGCACCCTAGTGCTGCTGGACGAAGCGTTCCAGGATGCCCTCTCGGTCTGGTTCGATTTTCTGGCCGTGGCGGATCCGCAACAGCCGCTCGAAGACCCCGATCCCGATAATCGACAGCGGCAGTTGTTCGCCATGATACAGCGCCTCGTTCAAACCCTTGCCCGGCAGGCGCCGCTGATCATCATGGTGGATGATTTGCACTGGATCGATCCATCCAGCGATGCCTTGATCACCCGCCTGGTCGATGCGGTCAAGGAAAGCCGCACGCTTTTACTGCTGAATTTCCGCCCTGAATACCAACGGGATTGGATGACCCGGTCGCTGTACCGCAGTTTTCCATTGCCGGCCCTGAACCCTGACGGTGCCCGGGAATTGATGGACGATCTGCTGGGGCATGATCCGTCGACTCAAGACCTGGCACCGCGGTTATTGGCGCGTGCCCTGGGCAACCCCTTCTTCATCGAAGAGCTGATCCGTTCCCTGACCGAGGCCGGCCACCTCAAAGGCCGGCCCGGAGCCTACCGGCTGGTAAAACCGGTCAAAACTCAAACCCTGCCGCGCTCGGTGCAGACCGTGCTGGCTGCTCGGATCGACCGCCTGGGTGAATCGGCCAAACTGGTTCTTCAAACCGCGTCGGTCATCGGCCAGGAGTTCGAGGAAACCATTCTCAGCCGGACGGCCGATTTATACGGAAAGCAATTCGACAACAGCATCACCCAACTCAAAGAGGTTGAATTTTTCTATCAGAAAGACTTTTACCCGCAAGCGGTTTTTGCCTTCAGGCACCCGATTGTGAGAGAAGTGGCCTATCACACCCTGCTCAAAAAACCCCGCGCCCGGCTTCATCGCCGCGCTGCCCTGGCAATCGAATCCGTTCATGGGGATCGACGAGATGAATTTGCCGCAACGGCAGCCTACCACTGGGAAAAGGCCGACGACCCGCTAACGGCCGCCCGCTGGCATGGCCGTGCTGCCCGTGCCGCCGGCTTTGCCGAAGTTCAATCTACTTTCTTCCACTGGGTTAAGGCGCTGAGACTGGCGCTGCAAGGTCCGGACAGCGAAGAAGCGATTAGACTGCAGCTGGAGGCCTGCTGCGGGGCGCTGGACGTCGGAGGCCGTGTCGATATCTCCCCCGAGCAAGCCGGCGCCATTTTCGAGCAGGGCCGCCGCCTGGCCGAAAAAGTCGATGATTCCCGGGCCCTGCTGCGCCTGCACGAGGACTGGGCCGCGCGGCTGGGATGGTCGGGTGATTTTGCGGGACAGCGACGCTATCTTGATGCGGCCTCGAAAATCGCCGAAAAAGTCGCCGATCCGGCGACAAAACTAGGGCTCCTCCAGCGCCGGTATGTGGCCCAATTCCACCAGGGTGACTTGAAATCGGCCTTGAAGCTGATTGAACAGGGCATCGCCGGCTGCAAGGACTCGCAGCCTGTCTTGCCCCTCGCGGTTTTCAACCGCATTTTACGGTCGTTTCTGCTGGCCAAAGGCAATGTGCTTTCGATGATGGGCCGACTTGAAGCGGCTGAATCATACATCGAGCAGGCCGCCGATCTCAGGCCGGCGGCGGGAGGGCCGCCAAAAGATTCCCGCACCACCCACACCGAAGCGCTGGTTCGCGCCAATCTTTCCATTTATTCAGGCGACATCGATGCCTGTCGGCGTGACGCCCGGTTTTTTGCGGAGCTCGCCGAACGCTCAGGTTCCGTCTGGGCCGACATCGTTTCGGCATCGACCACCGGCAGGGCGCACCTAACGGCTCAAAGCTGGCGGGAAGCCCGCGAGTCCCTCGAGTACGCCCTGGCTCAGGCCAGAGAGCACCAGCTCGGCCTGGAAGCGGAAGCCTCCTTTATGGCCCTACTGGCAGAAGCCATGGCCGGATGCGGTCAGCAGAAACGAGCCCTTGAAATCGCCGAGGAAGCCGTTGCCGTCGCCCGCCGCAAAGAAACGCTGTTCTGGGAGCTGCAGGCCCGGCTTGCCCTGGCAGGGGTATTGATGTGCGGCCGGGACAAATCGTATCATCCCCGCATTTCCGACGCCCTGGCGCGGGCCGATGAGCTGATTCAAGCAACCGGCGGCGCTCTGATGAAACCTTTCGTGACGCAGCACCGGGCCGAGCTGGCCGGGCTTCAGGGAGATGACGCCGGCCGGCGACAGATGCTGCACCAAGCCCAGCAAGAGTTTCTATCCATGGCCGCCCGCGGCCACGCCGCCAGGCTCAAGGCACTGCTCGATAGCATCGAGTCGGAAGCCTGAAATTTGTTATTATTTTAGGATGGCTTTTTTTTTGTTGCAGATATTAAGTGCAAATCACGGGTTGGACAGCTTATTCAACTCCTCTAAAGTAGTCGAATCGTCCCAGACACCGGCCGCAGCCTGATAATCCGTACCGGCTGCCGGCATCATGAAGCCGACTCTGCGCTGGGGTTTATCGAATCCCGCCCGCGGATACCAGTACTCTATCCAGGCCCCTTTGGGTTTGTGCATGGCTTCGGTGCACAGATCGATAATATAGAATTTGCCGGATACGTAGCATTTCAATCTCAACAAATTAAGGCCGATATCCGTGCTTTTGTGGGTGGGAAGACAAATATTATCGGCACACTTGGTGACCTCGACATAGGTGTTTTTCCAGACAAATCTGCCTTTAGGATTCTGAAACTCGCTTAATCCTGATTCTCCATTCTTTGACAGGAAAGCGGCTGCCTCCGTTACCTTTTCATATACCTCCCTGGTGGTGGCAGCGCCGGTAATCAGTTCGGATTGCGCCAAAGCCATAGAGGGCGACAAAAGAATCAGAATTAACAAAAGCCTCATTGTAATACCTCCGATAAAAGTTGACAGCTTCTGCCATTAACGCAAAACAGGCCATTTTTCAAATATTATTTTATTGTCAACAAAATCGATGGCCTTATACCGATGGTCATATGTAGGTTCCGTTTGCCAGATTTCCTAACCGGAGAACGATTAGAGTATAGCGGATGGAATTTGTTACAAACATGACAACCGCAATGTTATTTTTTCATGAAAAAATCTAGATTCCCCGCAACGATGCGCCGGTTTTGCATTAAGGATCCGGCCCCTATCCCGACGTTGATCCATGCGGCCGATGTTGGTTAATCGCCTTGATTTTGCGTGTAGTTCCGTAAAGTTATAAAAACTATCGGTAATACATATCTATTATAAAGCCGCGACCATAGCTGCGCTGCAAGCATTTTTGTCCGCTATCCTTGACGCAACAGTTAAATTTATTTAAAGTTCGACCGTTTCGGCAGGATATAGTTCATCATTTCCGATTGTAAAGAGATTAAGGAGGGCACAGTGAGTCTAAAAGAATCCAATTATGATGTGGGCCTCGACAAGAATGCCGCCAATTTTGTACCGCTTTCCCCCCTATCTTTTATTGAAAGAACAAAGGACGTCTACCCCAGTTATACCTCTGTGGTTTACAATGACAGAACCTATACCTGGCTTGAGACATATAATCGATGCCTGAAGTTCGCCGGCGCACTTGAAGGTCACGGTATCGGCTTAGGGGATACCGTATCAATAATTGCGGCAAATACCCCCGAGATTTTTGAATCACACTACTCGGTCCCAATGACCGGAGCGGTCCTCAATACGATAAACACCCGGCTTGAGGCAAGCACCATCGCTTACATTTTGGAGCACGCGGATGCGAAGGCCTTCATCGTCGACACGCAATTTTCCTCTGTCGTCAAGGAAGCCTTGGGTAGGTTAAAAAAAGATCTACTGGTAATCGATATCGAAGACCCGGATGCCAATCTGCAGGAAAGCGAGGGAGAGCGTCTTGGGCAATACTCCTATGCGGAATTTCTTGAAAAAGGTGACAGCGGTTATCAATGGAAGAGACCCAAAGACGAGTGGCAGGCCATCACACTCAATTATACCTCTGGAACAACAGGCAGACCCAAGGGTGTCGTTTACCACCACCGGGGCTCTTATCTAATGTCCATGGGAAGTGTGATTGCATGGAACATGCCCCACAAACTGAAATATCTTTACACTGTGCCGATGTTTCATTGCAACGGGTGGGGCTATCCATGGACTGTAGCTGCTCTTGCCGGGACTATCGTTTGCTGCAGATACATCGTCGCCAAAGACATCTATGATTTAATCGCGGATCATAAAATCACCCATTTTGGCGGCGCTCCCATCGTCCTGAATATGATTGCAAATGCGCCTGACAATGAAAAGAGGAAAATTGATCATAAAGTTTATGCAATGACGGCGGGGGCGCCGCCGCCGAGTGCAATTCTGGAAAAAATTGAAAAACTCGGCTTTGAAGTGATGCATGTGTACGGTTTAACCGAAACATACGGGCATGTGGTCCAATGTGCCTGGAATGAAGAATGGGATGAATGTTCCATTGAAGAAAAAGCCGAAATCAAGGCACGTCAGGGAGTGCGATACCCCATGGCGGAAGAAATTGAAGTTTTAGACCTCCAGACAGTTGAGCCGGTACCCAGAGACGGCAAAACCATCGGTGAAATCATGATTCGCGGCAATACCGTCATGAAGGGCTACTACAAAAACAAGGAAGAAACCGAGAAATCTTTCCAAAATGGATGGTTTCACTCAGGGGATCTGGCGGTCGTTCACCCTGACGGTTATATTCAAATCAAGGATCGGGCAAAGGATATAATTATCTCCGGAGGAGAAAACATATCGTCGGTTGAAGTAGAAAATGTTCTGTCTAAACACCCGGCCGTATCTCTGGCAGCCGTCGTTGCCAAGCCGGATGAAAAGTGGGGCGAAACCCCCTGCGCCTTTGTGGAACTCAATCGCGGATTTGAGAAAACCGCCGAAGCTGAATTAATTGATTTTTGCAGAGAGCACATGGCCGGATTCAAGCGGCCCAAAAATATCGTATTTTGTGAATTGCCCAAAACATCAACCGGTAAAATACAAAAGTTTGAGTTAAGAAACAGGGCAAAGGAGGTCTAACTGATTGGAACCTATCTAAGTTTAGGTGCCTAGCTAATTCCTGCAAGATCACGCTGTATGAACAATTTTTACCTCCTACGGCCGTGCCGACGAAAAAGGCTACGGAGCATATTAAAGATAGAAAACTATACGAAGGCTCTCTTAAAAACAACAGAAACCAAGAAAAAGGATGGGTGTTATGACCGATCGATATGGCCCACGCGGGGTGTTCGCCATTGTCGCGCCGCTGCAAAATGCCAATATGCAGCCGGAATTCGAGCTGTTGAGACCCGACGGTGTCAGTAATCAAATATACCGGTTCGATATTTCGGACCATGGCAATGCGCCTGATGCGGTGGTCTCGGCAATACCAGGAACGTTGGGTTGCCGGCCGGATTTGATCCTGTGCGGCAACTCTGTGGAAATGGCCGACTGGACCGTTGAAAAGCAAACAACGTATCGCACCCGGCTCGAAGAGAAAGCCAATGGCGTTCCGGTGCTGACGGCAACAGATGCGTGCCGGGCAGCCCTTCAGACGTTGGGAGCGCGACGTCTCGCTATCCTTTCGCCGATGGGTGAAAAACAAGCGCACGGTGCGCAGGAATATTATAAGTCGCTCGGTTACGACGTACCCCATGTGACATGGCTCGATATAAAAAAATCGGAAGACATCATCAAGACAACCGACGCGCAGATCATGGACGCCTTTCACCGACTCGATCATGATGACGTGGATACGTTTTTGCATCTTGGTGGCGCCTTGCCGGTGATCAGCCTGATTTCAGCTCTGGAAAAATCTTTAGGACGTTCCGTCGTATCGACCAATGCCGCGAGTTATTGGTACGCGCTACGGCACCACGGTATAGAGGACCGACTCGATGGGTATGGTCGTTTATTGTTACAAACGGATATCGCCTGATGGATTGCTGATTGGCGTTCAAAGAAATTATATCTGAACGCTAATCCTCAAGGACTCGGATCTTTTTTTACAGTTGCTGCCACCTAATACCATTTGGTGAGGTGCGGCTGCCAGGTGCTTTGGGGCCACAATCCCAACTATCGGTTTTCATTGAGACATACCATATATCGTTCGTATATCCACGAACGAATATCTGCCGCGCCCTTCCTTCGATTAATCTTATCTCTCAGTTGCTTTGACCACAGAAGTGCTAATTTTTGCATTAATTACAGTATCTTATGTTTAGGATTATTGACTCGAAGCAAAGACTTCGATAGAATCGTATTTGAGGCTGAGATGCCGATTTTCTTGGAAAGTCGGTTGCTAACAAGAATCGGTTTAATTCATATGTTGGGCGCAACAGATCTTGAATGTAATTTTTCATGTAGTCAGCGGAACAGCGGTGGCGGTAACGCTGGCAAAAAAAAACCCTGAGAACAAAAACTGCATAGGTATTCACTATGCAGGGAGGTGTGTCGCCGCTTTCATCATTGGCATCGTTATTCATGGAATTTTAGACATTACGCCCCACCAATATCCGCTGCGCGCAAGAATTGACATCCTAATTTCCATTGTGTTCTTTGTAGTGTCTATCATGTTGATTCGGCCGAAAATTATTCCCCTTTTTGGAGCGGCGTTTTTAGGCAGCATTTTCCCGGATCTTGTTGATCTCGGGCCGCAAATGTTCAATCAATTTTTCGAAACATCATTTCCAGTATTGAAATTTAAGATATTTCCATGGCACAGTGCCGAATATTCAGGATCAATATACGACAACAGCCGCACTGGTCTGTCTCACACGTTCCATATAATGCTTGTGTTTTTATCCTCGGCCTTAATTCTTTTAGGCCGGAACGTATTGAGAACACAAAAAAGATAGCCAAATACCCGACATCAATTTGCTGGAGCAGACGGCGTGTGGATTGCAGATTTATGTTGAAACCGTGCAAACTTGCAACTTATTCGAACCGCTGCTCACCGCCAGGCGCTATGATGGAAAGGGTCTCAAAAATGAAAACGGCAACTCTGCTCTTATTGGCGGTGCTAATTTCAAATATAACGTTTGCAGCTGAATATAAAGGGGAGCGAAAGAAATTTGAGGGTATAAAATCAGATGTTTCTGCAGTACCTGCAAATGTTCTTGGACTGGTTTCAGGGCCGAAATTAAGTAGCGACGATTTCAAAACACTCAAAGTTTCAGAAGACTATTATGGTGGCTATTATCGTCTTGTTTTCATACAAGAAGAAATCTATCCGACCATTTCTGTCGAACTGATAGGACTTGGTATCCATGATGAAGCAACACCTACCGTGTTAGGCAGCTATTATCTGCCACTCAATAACGTTCTCGGGTATGAAGTAAAAGGTCGAATTGATTTTATTGAATGGAAGGATCAAAAGACATTTAGAATCAATATGAACAATTTAAGAATTTTAACAATTAAAATAGAACCGCGTGGCCACTTCGAGATTGTGCCCACTTATTGAGAAATATCATGCGGTTGAGCCAAACGGGAAAAACGATGCGGTTTTGCGTAAACTCCGTGCAAGCATGAAAAGAATAATCATATCGCCGATAATAGTTCTATTATTTCTTGTTGCCTCATGCGGCAATGAGCCTCCTTTGTATAAGATGCACGCGACAGAATTTCTTAACTCAAAGGGTGTCAATGATGATCTTATTGTGAGATTGACAAATCGAATGGTAATTTCGCCCTTAGAGGCGGGGCAACTCGCTGCGTACAAAAATGTTTCTGTTTTGCATCTGCTTGCAAGCAATCCAAGCACACCGGAAAAAATTCTTGTCAAATTAGCAAACCATTCAAATTTTGAAGTCCATACCGGACTTGTGAGCAATCCCGCGACACCCATAGAAATAGTCTTAAAATTTCGCACGAAAGGAAAATATACAACTGTAAATGATTACATTTCGCGCAACCCGAATCTACCGACAAAGATCCTGATCGAAATGTATGATTTCGGAGAAATTGGAAAGATAAGCCCGGCTTTAAACCCCAATTGCCCGGAAGTTTTATTATGGCGAATATATGATGAAGGTAACCCCGTTGACCATGCTTGGTTAGCTACTAATCCGAATCTCCCAAGAGAGTTGATATTAAAATTGGAGAGCAGTGATGATTCTGTTGTGAGGCAATATCTTTCAACCAATCCAAAATATAAAATGACAAAAGAGGTCGAGAAAACTCAAACCGTCGATCCAGATGCTTAAGAGATACCGGGCTGTGCTCGCGGCTTTTCCGAACTGTCTGTATTTTTAGACTTTTTAACATATGCGAAAGGTGCCGGTGACTCCGGCCCGACTCCTTAGCTTCGCGCTATATGCCACCAAATATCACTCTATGTTAAAAAATTTTGTGTCTGCTCTGATATTTATTGTTGCATTGGTTTTCGGCTTAATTGCGCTGGTTTATCTTTCGATAACTGTTGCGGTGGGTGAGTTAGACGATGTTCGGATTATACAATTTGTCGGACTTCCAAGTATTGTAGTGTCTGTATATTTGAGTATTTTGCTCTTAGGCCTTAGGAAATTTGGTATTTTCCTGATAGTCGGCATACTGAATAGCATAAGTTCCCTTGCCGGCTTTTTAGCTTCTTTGCCTGGGGTTTTTGATATTATGGTTTTTACTAATAAGTCTTTTCATGGGCATCAAGGAAACAATTATACCTCTTTGGATCTCTTTATCATTGGAATTGTCCCTTTGAAAGCAGTGTGTTTAGGCTGGGTTTTATTCGTCAAGGCACGGCAAGCTGATTTGGAATTATCCAAAGTACTTAGCACATAATATAGGAGACAGAGCTGGTGCGCCTTCGCAAAGCTTCGCCGGGTTACGGTAGGGAAAGCCGGGCGGTTTAAGAAAAGGTCCCAAGTTATCAACGGTTAGTGGGCCGCGCCTGGTCCCGGGGAGTTATGGCCCTATAGATCGTGTGGCTTATAGAAATAAATATCGAAAGGGTTTTGGAATTTTGGTTCTCATTACGATACTAGTATCATTTATTGTTATGACGGTGATGTTCTCAGGGTTATTCTATTGTTTATTTGGCTTATTTTTCCCTAAAACTTGCATCAAACTTGAAGATATGATCAGGTCCTTTTTGTGGAGTGACAAACCGGTCTATCCCTACGTGGATAGTAAGTATACTACGATGATTCGTACTAGAAGTCTTATATGGATGATTCCGGTGGGGTTGCTATTTGCTATCTTCGAACATTACTTGCTCCCTTTAATAAAAGCGCTTGAAAGCACTAATTCCCATTGAAGCAGACAGCCTTTCCATCACGCCGGCGCACCTGATGCCGGAAACTGGCGCGTTTGGTAGTATAGTATTTCTGTCTCTCTAATGAAGCCTTTGGCGCTGATGACAGGCAGTGTCAAATCACAGCTGTAGAAAAAAACTCATGGCAAATGCCGCTGAATTAATGAATTCTTTAAGTCGATTTATACGGAAGCCAGCTTTGAAGTTCATTATTACGCCAATTTATTGGATATTGTGGCCTCATATAAAATTATTCCAAAAGATTCCATTCGTTCAAGTTCTGAGGGTATCTTTTGAAATTGAAAAATTAGAAAGACAACAAATGTATGCGGAAGCCAGAAAGCTGAGGCACAAGTGGCTGGCAAAAAAGCGCTATTCCAATTCTGAAATACTACTCTGCTCTGAAGGCAAAGATCTATTGTACAATAAGAAAGAGTATGAAAGGGCTTTTCAGCTGTTCGAAAATGTGATTGAAATAGATCCATATTACAACCCAATTGAGCTATATTATGGAGCGTCATGCGCTGCCCTGCTCACAGGCGATTTTCAAAAAGCAAAAGAGTATTATCTGAAGTTGCAGGAGTGGTGGGATAAATTTGAAAAGGATCCCAAATTAAAAAACCATCTGTTGCGTAGATTTGCCAGCTGCAAAGATTGGTTGGAAGGCGCTATTAAGTCCGGAAATATACCGGTGAGTTAACCTCTTTTTTAGAAAGCCGGTTGATAGTATCGTGTTCCAGAAATACCATAAAAAATTATTTTGGCGAATTCAGCATGATATCCGTTCGTCATCCTCGCGCAGGCGGGGATCCAGGTCCCTTTATTTTTGCAATGGCAGGAGAAACGTAACTGCCGAATCAGTCAAGAAGGGTTTATGCCATTAAGTCTGATTCCAACCGCCCGATTATGCACGTAGCTGGGGGTTACCCAAATAACCAAAATCGACTTATAAAGATCAGTAAAAGCAATTTTCCTCATCAATAAAACCGTTGCAGTTATCATCGACCCCATTGCCGCATCTTTCATGGCTGAAGGCGTTTATCTGCGGAATTGCATCATTGCAGTCGCACCATCCGCTGCCGCCGACTGCCGGATCCCTATCGGCAGGGATTAATGGACCAACATCACTTTCTGCCCTTAGAACAGAAGGCTGCCATGTCGGCAAAGAATCTGCACTCATAAAGGTTCCAGGAGAATCACCGACAATCCCCGGCCGGCTAAGCAAACATTTCTCGAAACCATCCCTATCCTCATCGCGCCAGTTCCTGCGCAGTTCGACATACTTTTCGGTACTGTAGCCCCATGCAAAGGTCAAGACTTGCGAACCACCAGCTATCAAATCGAAGTCATTCCCCACATAAATGTTTTCGACGGCCTCAGCGATCAAAAGAAAGCCTGAAAGACGGGCAATCTGAGTGGGCACTAGACGTATAGTCACAGGTTCCTCGTTTAATTTTAAGTTTCTTTCCTGTACGTCGATCATTATTTCATCCCAAGTGTAATCGATATCTCTCGCGGTAAGGAAGATATACTTTGCTGAGGTGAGATCCGTCTTTGAATAAACTGTCAGTATTATGTCTGTTTCTTCCGGCACCTTCTCCTCTTTGACCAAGTCAGCCGATCTGAGGATGCTGGCATGGCCATGGCCGTGAGCCCCCGCAAGCGACGATCCAAAACGATCCCCCCCATGATGCTCCGACTGCCACAGAACAGAATTGGCACCGACCCCTTCTGCCTCCCCTTTCACCTCAGGGCTGTCCTGGCTAAACAACTGGTCACCTATATGGTCAGGGTCAATGCTCTCCAATGGGTCGATTCCGCCCGAAGATCCGTAAAGAATGTTTATCTCTCCCTGCTTGGATTTTGTTCCCGGAACTCCGATCGCTAAATCCGAGTAGCCATCCTTGTTATAGTCTCCGGATGCGAGGGAGGCGCCGAAACGGGCTTCTGAATCTGCTTCTCCCTTTATCTCATAGGAATTTCTGTGAATCAACTGATCTTCCGGATGGTTATCGCTTTCATACGGATTCAATCCGCTGGCCGACCCGTATATGATAACGACGGCACCGGCGCTCGAAATGTCGCCTATACTCTCGCCAGGAACGCCGATCGCCAGATCGCAATACTCATCACCATTGAAGTAGCCAGCGACCATGCTGGATCCGAAAAGATCATTTTTTTCTGCGGTACCATTGATCGCGTCACTGTCCTGGTGGAACAGCTGATCTCCCAGATGATCATCCGTCTCGGTCGGATCAAGTCCCCTTTGAGACCCGTAGATGACATTGATCGCACCCGCAGCGGATTTCCCATCGATACTCTCACCGGGAACCCCAATCGCCAGGTCGGCGTACCCATCCGCGTTGAAGTCACCTGCTGATAGGGCGGAGCCGAATAAGTCCCCTGCCTGGGCACTGCCCTTTACTTCGTCGCTGGCCTGGTGGAACAACTGATCTGCCAGGTTCGGAGCACTATCGGACGGGTTCAATCCCTGTGCCGATCCGTATATAATATGAATGGCCCCTGCTTCTATACGGCTTGTTGGTCGTTGTGTTTCCGAAGTATACACAGTAATCGTTTCTCCAGGCTCCCCTATGGCCAGATCTGAATATCCATCATTGTTGAGATCTCCTGTGGCAAGTGCATATCCAAATCTGTTATTTTCCTCGGCCTTTCCGTGAATCGTTTCCGTGTCTCCATGAAACAGTTGATTGCCAGGATAGGGTGACCTTTCATTCGGCGCGAGTCCACTATATGAACCATAGATGATGCTTACCGCGCCCGCACGCCGAAATCCATGAATTCCCTCTCCGGGTATTCCTATTGCCAGGTCAGAGTAACGGTCAGCGTTGAAGTTGCCCGCAACCAAAACCGCGCCAAAGAAATCACCTTCTTCCGCGTCACCCTTGATCTCCTCACTATCCTGGTGGAGCAGCTGATTTTCCGGATGAGACGGGCCGATCGAAGTAGCATGCAGATATTTCGGATCAAGCCCCCTAAAAGATCCGTAGATGACATTGATCGCACCTGCATCGGATTTTCCAGCGATACTCTCACCCGGGACTCCGATGGCCAGGTCGGAGTAGTTGTCTCCGTTAAAATCCCCTGCAGCTACCGAGGAACCAAAATAATCATTCCCCTGGGCGACACCCTTGATCTCGCCACTATCCTGGTGGAACAGCTGGTCTCCCAAATGATCATTCGTCTCGATCGGATCAAGTCCGCTTTGAGATCCGTAGATGACATTGACTGCTCCCGCACTGAAAAGCCCGTCTATATCCTCCCCGGGAACGCCGATAGCCAGGTCTGAATATCCATCATTGTTGAAATCGGAGTATTGAATCGTCTGGGCGATGCCATCCAGGGCACTGAATAGCACCCCGGCGATTAAAAATGCGCAGGCCACGTAGAGTGCTCTTTGTAAATTTTTTATCATGACTCCTCCCTTTGGATCTATTTTAAATAAGCAGATCGGCGTTGATATAAATCCAAGTCTGACCAAAACATCTTAGTATATCCCAATCAGAAGCAAGGTAGGCACACTTTCAATGAGCTCGACATAGAATTTTTCTCTGCTGGTTAAAGTGCATTCAAAGCTTGAGACAAATTCGGAAGTCCTTGGGCTATGCAACCTATCGTCATAGAGTAAAGAAAAGCGCAAAAGAGCGATACCGGTCAGATATAGCAGTAGATGGTGCTGCTGAGGTGTAATTTCAACATTTTATTGCTAAAAGTCTTATTCATGCTAAAAAAACTATAATTACTGCATAGTGGGATCAATAAGAAATGTAGCTGCCGTATGGGACAAAAAGAATTCATACTGCTTAGTTTTGCAGAAATCTGTTTGTGCCTCAACTTATCTGGACAATTTTCGAGGAGTGTACCTCGGGCCTTTCCCCCCACGTTAGCTGCTTTATCTCTTATATTATCAAGTTTCATGCCAGGTGGTAGAATTAGAGGAGCTACTTAGGGATCAGTTTCGATAAGTGTGTTATTTAAAAATAAAATACTATTTTCAGTGGGTTTGCTGAATACACCGCAAACCCCAAAAAAGGCCTAAGTTTAGTGCCCATTAGATTTACACATCCAGAAAATTTCATGTGAACTTAGTTGACACATTATTGCTTTTCCATGAGGCTTGCGGAGTCTATGGTGGATTATAGAAGTTAATAGAGTTATTCTCCCTCTTTTCTACGTTATCAATACAATATTTTGTTAGCCTGCCTATAAGGCACAAAAAGCGGACTTTTGCTAAAAGTTATAATTTTTTAGATTGGCGCACTGGAGCATCCAAATTGCTTAATTTTCAATAAATTACAAAAGGTTACGCCTATGTTTATTGACTCCAAGGAAGATCTTCGATAAAATTGAATTTGAGATTGAAATATCGGCTTTTGGGAAAGCCGGTCACTAACAAGAATCAGCTTAATGCACATACTAGCACAAAAAGGCGGCTAACATGTCACAGTTTATTTTCATTGGAGTAGTTTCCGTCCTTGTGGGAATAATCGTCAGTAGGTTATTGGCCGAAAAGGCCCTGGCGATGCTCTCACAAAAGGAAAAGGCAGATCTTATCGATGAATTTGCCAATATAAGAAAATATGGCCAGATTCCCATAATTATCGCCTTGGCGATTTACATGGTAATCGAACTCTACGGGATTGAGCTTGCTGACAAGGCAATAGTGGCACTATTGATACTTTTCCTTCTCAATTTAGTCGTTTCTCAGCTCATCATCATAAGGAAACTCACTTCAATGAACTTGCCGGAGTCCTATGTGAAGAAATACAAACTTTCACGTTATATATATAATCTTGGCTTTGGTATTTGTGGGTTATCTATATTAGCTAAAATTTTAGAGGTATAAAATCCGCCGGCCTCTGCTTTCCCGATCAGTCTCTAATCGGATCAATTTCTTGACCAGAAATTTTCTAGCCTGGGTACGATCCCCTTTTCATAGGGGTGCCCCCTCAAATTCGTGTTTAATCGGGCGGCTGGGGACGGATTTGGGAGGGGGCGACAGTACCAACTTTATTTGAATTCGATCGAATTCCGTGCCGCCATGATTTGGACGAATTCCCTGCCGATATTACCCCGCGGGAGTTGCTCTATTTCTCTTCTTTTAACTCATCCGAGATCCATTTCATTCTCAGCGAGTTTGACAAGTGGGGCATTGTTCGATATGGCTGGATTCTATGGAATGTGAGGTCTGTGAGCAAAAATGCCGCCAAAGAGCCAAGGCGATTACAGCAAAGGGTGAAATCTTTTTGTGCCTGGATTGCTTGTTGCGGTTACGGACACAGAGGCTCCATTTCTGTGAAAAACAACAAAAGTACCAATTTAACGGCAATGCACGCAAAAACGGCTTCGTAAGAGGCCGCATATCAAACGATCTCACCTTACCGAACACCTAAGCCCCAACCGGAAATCAGGGGCTTAAGCCAAGTGCGAGCTCTTTTTAGATGCCGGACGGCCAGGCGAATGGGCCGGTTTTTTTCCGGAGGCCACTTCATTTGATAGGAGGTCCCACCGTGTCTAATGCGCTCACCACAGCCCAGATTATCAATGCCGTAGCGGACGCCAACGCCTTCGAACGCAAAAAATCCCAGGAAACCGTAAACTGGTTACTTGAACTCACAAAGCGCTCTCTGGAATCAGGCGACGTTGATCTCTGGGTTCGGCAAATTCGGGGTGAAAAAAAAGGCCCAAAGAAGAGGCAGGAACCCGATTACAGGCGAAGATATGATTCTTAGGCCCCGGAAAGTGGTCACATTCAAGTCTTCAAAGCAATTGAGAGACAAGATTAAGGCAGAAGGGTAGGGCTTAGATTCGTTCGTAAATATACTAACGATATATGGCACTTCTCGATCAGAACTGATAGTTGGGCAAGTGGCAAGATGTATCTGAAAACTGAAGATGACACATTTCACGATCTTACTAAATATCATTACCATTAGCATGTTAAACAGAGCTGAATTATCACTGGAAAACATAAGGAGGGAATCATGAACACGAAAACAGCCAGTTCGAAAACAGACTATAGAGACAGCGTGCTCCAGGAAGGTACCAAGAGTAGGTTTCGCTTCACATTCGCGCCCAATAAAAGCCTAATAAACAATCTTAACGGACTCACTTACCAGCTGCGCAATTTTTCGAGGATTGCTACGAAACTGAAGTACCAAGGCCACTCGCAATCAGTAGAGGAAGTATATAAATCGCTTCAACGGAGACGCAAGGAGTTGATAGATCAGCTTCACAAAACAAAATGGCAGCCTCGTGATAGGGATTTTTGGATCCTTCCAGGGCCGCCTCCTTTTGGCCAAAAGTTAGGCGAAGGGGGCGTTCAGAAAAGCGGCGGGAGGCCTAAAAAATTATCCGCTCGATATGGAATGCCCTCGATTTTGGACCAATATCCGGAGTATGCTGAAAAGGTTGTAATGAGCTGGCGAGACCGGTACTGCCACGCCATAGAAGGATTCAAACCTACGTATGCAGTGGGACCCGAAGAGTTCACAAGAAGCATTAATCATAATTCCTGGGCAGAAAGCAGCATGTACTTGGGACCACCGATTTAATTCCGAACCAATATCACCGGTGCAGATCGATACCAATGCCACCGGTAAAAGTTTACCATTTTATTCAAATCAATCAGGAAAAACTTTTCATTTAATTTTTCTCATTCCCC
>Ga0209052_1000046_pt1 | contig 74833 bp, 69 predicted proteins | sample WorMetHEROISLAND_2_FD_187409 | JGI IMG/M metagenome (GOLD analysis project Ga0209052, IMG submission 187409) | Marine gutless worms symbiont microbial communities from Max Planck institute for Marine Microbiology, Germany - Olavius sp. 4 HERON... | ecosystem: Host-associated > Annelida >...
AGGAGAAGAATTTAGCATACCATCAGGCCAAGATCACCGGCTGAGCGTGAGTAAAATTCCATTCATGAAATAAGAAGCATTCATTATCGCTGGCGCTCTAAAAATGTCGATTCCAGCAACAAACCGTCAAGTGTTTACCGCGAGCTGCCTTGCACAAGGCTATCGAGATCCTGTCCGACTATCTCACGGTAGCACCTGACTTTGGGTGCGCTGGACATGGCCATGTTATGCTGGCGGGTGTTCAAAGAGAGGCAGCCCAGGATTCGCCGTTGACATCAAACTATACCTGCGATAGGTGAATAGAAGCGATCTCAATATCGTTCATTTGATGTTTCCCTTTAATGATGTCAAGGAGGGCTGAACAATGCCGGTAAAATTCAATCAGTACTGGACGATCATCAGTGAAAAGCGGGAGGAGTATGGAAATTTCATCATAAAGGAATTCATTCCGGGCATAAATTCCCTTGGAATTCACGTTGTGGCCGGCTGGTCGGTCCTGGTCGGCAGCTACAGCGAAATGATCGTCGAAAGCATGAGCAATGACCTGGAGCTGATCGAGAAAGCACTGAAGGATCCAAAATTCAAAGACCTGCGCGAAAATCTGCTCAATTACGTCAAATCCTACAAAACCAAAGTGCTCATCCCGGCCGGACGAAAGGATTCATATACCTCCGATATCAAAGAAGATACGATTAAATTCAATCAGATGTGGGATATTATCAGCAAAACCAAAGATGACTATCATAAATATGTCATCTATGAATACTATCCGCTGCTGGAAGAATCCAACATTGCGGTGGCCGGTGAATGGGAGGTTCTGCTGGGCGACGGACCGCATATTATATGCGAGGGCCGGGTGCGTGATACCGAGAAATTAATTCGAACCATCCAGAGCAAGAAATTCCGAACGGCGCGACGAAAATTAAAGGGGTACGTTGAGAATTTTGAATGCCGGATCCTTTCTTTTCACATCCAGAAGCTCAGGGGCTACAAATCTTCTAGTTATCATATGCTGGAAGTCTAGGCTGACGGATTTAGCGCCGGATCCGGCGGGTCGGAAGAATTGCGGGATAAAAGCCCATTCATAGCGCGTTTCTGCTCTAAAATTAATAGATCCGCAAAAAGTCAGCTTGGCTCGCTCCGGTGCCGAAACCCATTTCTCGCAAGGGGCAAGGTCGCCCACCAATCCGACATTTTACGAGACTGTCAAAATTGTCCCTTTCCGTTATTAAAGTGAAAACCGGGCCACGGGCTTTGAAGCTGGTAACCGGCGCTATCTGACTTAATGGCGTACAGCCCATGGTCTTTGCTGCCCACATAGATCGTCCCATCGGCACCGATCACCGGAGATGAACTGATCCCGTCGCCGGTTTTAAAGCGCCACTTCAATTCACCGCTCGGTGCGATCGCGTACAGATGGTGGTCGTCGCTGCCGATGTAAATGGTGCCGTCTCGACCGATGGCAGGTGAGGAAGAAATTTTTCCGCCCGTCCGCAGCCGCCATTTTCGTTTACCGTCTTTTGTCAGCGCATACAGATGACGGTCCCAGCTGCCCACGTAAATCGTTCCATCCCCGGCAATCACGGCAGAAGATGCTATGACGTCGCCGGTTTGGTAACGCCACCTCAGGCTGCCGTCCCTTTTGACGGCATACAGATGGTGGTCCCAGCTGCCGACAAACACGGTACCGTCCCTTCCGAGAGCAGGTGATGATTGTATCCAGGAGCCGGTTTTGAAGGTCCACCGCAGGCGACCGTCGTGCTCGATCGCATACAGCCGGCCATCCCAGCTGCCGACATACACTCCATGATCTGTGCCCACGGCCGGCGAGGAAGATATCTTGAAATCGGTTTTAAAACGCCATTTCAAGCTTCCGTCTTTGCGGACGGCATACACATAGTTGTCATAACTGCCGACATAAACCGTGCCGTCTTCATCGACGGCCGGCGACGAAATAATCGGTTGTTTGCCCAGGGCCCTGAATTTCCATTGCAGGGTTCTATCGGGTTTGAGGGCATATAGATGATGGTCCCAACTTCCGACATAGACCACTCCGTTCGCACCGACGGCCGGCGTCGACTGAACCCAGAACCCGGTTTTATACTTCCAGCGGCTGTTTCCGTCCGGCCCAATGGCATGCAGGTGCCCGTCCTGACTCCCGATAAGGACGTCGCCGGCAGGAGCGATTGACGGCGACGAGATGATGGGGCCGGATGTCGTCGCTTTCCACTTGAGCGTGCCCGGTTGGGCATAAGCGATGGAGCCGAGCCCCGGAGTCAAAAGCAATAAGATGAGCAAGACATATTTTATTACGTTCATGAATGGCTGCTTCGGGATGCAATCGATCGATGCAACCCACCTGGTTAGATTTTAAACACCAAAAAGGCCGAAAAAAGCACGAGTGCCATCAGGACCCCAAAACCGATAGCCATGGGCGTCATTCGCATTTCTAGGTTCGGACTGCGTATGGTTACAATAAGGCTGTCGGCAATTTTTTTGATCTGTCTGTCCAGAAATGCTCCCAAAGCCAGTACGGGACCATTGCAAAATTGCAGAAACAGCTTCCCCGGAATCCTGACCAGCCAGTCCGTATCAATAACATAAGCAGGATAACCCCGTACCAGTTTGCGTAACAGCCAAAATCCCAAAAATGAGAAAATAAACATTTGGGTAATCGAAAAAACGCGGGTCAGCGTAAACGGCACGAATTCCACCGGATAGGGAAGCATGACATACAGGATATTCGGAAAAACGCCCAGTAAGATGCACAGGAAGGCCAGTATTCCCATGCCGATCAACATATGTACCGGCGTATTCAAGGCTGAATCCTTTAATTTGGATCGAATTTCGGGCGGGGGTTCATCGCGCCCCTGAAGCCAGATGTTCCATGGGAGCTTAAGACCGGTATGCAGAAAGGTGCCCACTGTGGCGCCCTCGAGCAAAAGGTAGATAATGGGTCGTTGAATGAATTCGGCGGCCTCGATGGTCATGGTTTTGCTGATAAAGCCGTTGAACAACGGAAACCCGGAGATGGAAAACCCGCCGACCATGTAGAGCCAAAAGGCGATGGGCATATATTTGTATAACCCGCCCAGTTCATTGAACTTGGTCGTACCCACCACGACCAGGGCACACCCGGCGCCCATGTACAGCAAGGCGTTATAGATAATATGACACAATGCATGCGAGGCGGCGCCGTTTAAGCCCATCTCAGTTCCCATGCCCACGCCGGCGACCATATACCCGATTTGGGAGATGATATGATAGGAACAAAGCCGGCGACCATCGTTTTCAAGCACTGCCAGAAACAGGGCGAACACCGCTTGGATGGCGCCCATCCACATCAGCAGCGGCACCCCGGAAAATGCGATTATCAAACAAAATATGGCCGTTTTGGTGGTATAAGCCGTCATGTAAATAGAACCGCTGGGACTGGCCTCGGAGTAAGAATCGGACAGCCAGGAATGAAAAGGCGTTGTGGCGGCATTGATAATAAATCCCAGGAGCATGAGATTGGACCCCAGGTATTCCCCCCCCCAACCCCAGGGCATATGGGCAAACTCGATCGAGCCGCTGTGATGGCTGTGGATCAAAATGCCGGCCAGGATGCACAGGCCGCTGAAATGATGCCACAATATATAGCGAACGGCGGCGCCCATGGCTTTTTTGGTTCCGCGGAATAAGAGCAGAAAAAATGGGGCCCAAGACATGATTTCGAGACAAAAGAATAGGGTAAACAGGTCACCGGCAAATATGGCACCGAGGGCACTGCCGACGTAGATCATGGCGGCCACATGTTCCCAGTCGTTTTTGACCCCCAGGGCGTAGATATTCATACAAAACGCAGCGGTAACGTAGACGTAGCCAAACAGCAGGCTCAGTTTGTTGATCCTGGCAATGTCCAGGGTGTATTGCAGAAAGGGGATATTCCACTTGTGAAGTGCCAGGGGCCAGGCCGGCACGGCGCCGAACGCTCCCATGGTGGTTGCCACCAGGATCGCCAGCCCGGCCAAGGGCAGCAGCAGAAAGTAGATCTGTTTGGCGCGCTGCCATGGAATAAACGGTATGAGTAACCCTCCCAGACAGATAACCAGCCCGGGATGGATCCAGCCTGTCACATCGATCTCCTTGATTTTTTCTGATAGTAATCTTCGTCAACCACGATAAAAATACCCATGGCTTTTGCGATCAAAATGAGCAGCATACAGCCGAACAATCCAAAGAGGGCGAAAAATTGCGGCAGGTTCTGAAACGAGAAATGATAGTGAAAAGCATGGGTGTACAGCCAGATAAAATCCAATATCAGGCTGCCTACCAGACAGATGACATACAGCCGCCAGAAAAGCCTTTTGGGATATGTTCTAAGGTTGCGCATGCTTACATGCCTCCGAAAGTATTTTTCACGGCCAGTTGGGCCAGTGCGTAAATGTTCAGCGTGTTGGGAAACAGGCACAGCACAATGGAAAAAAGGGCGGTGATTGCCAAGGGAACGATCATAAACAGGTAGATCGCCCGTCGGTGCTCGAGGACATCTTTTTTCCCGTCATAAAGATCAACTTTTTCTTCCTGGTCAATTTCGAGCGTTTCAGCTTGCGGCATTTTTCCGAAAAAGGCCGTGCGAATCACCGGGAAAAAATAAAGCACGTCCAAAAGCGAGCCGGCCATGATAATCAGCAAAAAGAAGAGCGCTCCCGCTTCAACTGCGCCCAGCGCAACATGCCATTTGCTGATGAATCCCGCCAGGGGTGGAGCGCCGGCCATGCCGAATGCACCGATCATAAAAGCACCCATGGTCACCGGCAGCACCCGGCCGATTCCCGCCAAATCGCTGATTTCCTTTTTGCCCGTTATCGCTGCGATGGCGCCGGCACACAAAAACAGGGTGATCTTCATGAATCCATGAAAGGGAATGTGAAGCATGGCACCGGTCACGGCCATGGGACTCAAAAGCGCCACTCCCAGGATGATGAAAGCCAGCTGGTTGATCGTGGAATAGGCCAGCAACCTTTTCAGGTTGTTTTGTCCGATGGCATATACATTGGCCACGATGATGGTGAAGGCTGCAATTGCGGCGAGGGCCAATCCCAACCCGAGCAGCTGCATCAGCTCTATGCCGTAAATGTGGCAAACCACGCGGATGATGCCGAAAACTCCCGCTTTGACGACCGCAACGGCATGCAGCAGCGCGCTGACCGGGGTGGGCGCCACCATCGCGGTCGGCAGCCAGGCGTGGATAGGCATCCAGGCAGCCTTGGCGAATCCGAGCAAAAAGAAGAAAAATACGATTTGCAGGGTCAATTTCGAGGTGCTGCTCAGGGCCGGTTTTAAAATTCCCTGGTAGCTGAAGTCTGTGGTCCCGACCAAAAAATACGTCATTAATATTGCGATCAGGAAAAACACCCCGCCGGTAAGCAAATAGGCCAGATATTTGTGACCGGCCGCCAGGGCTTCCGGTGTTTCTTCGTGGGCGACCAAAGGATAGGTGGAAATGGTCAATATTTCATAAAAGATGAACATGGTGACCAGGTTGGCGGACAGGGCGATGCCCATGGCACCCAACAAGGCCAGCGCAAATGAGAAGTAAAATCTGGTTTGGGCGTGTTCCTTTAATGACCGCATGTAGCCGATGGAATAAATCGAGACCAAGATCCACAGGCATGCTGAAGTGGTCGCGAAAATAAGGCCCAACGCATCCGCTTTTAAAGCAAAATTCACACTGGGGAAAAGTTCGAATCCGGCAATTTGGATCGGACCGTTTTTTAGCACGGCGGGGGTCATGGACAGCACAATATAGCCAAGGCCTGCGCTGCCCAGAAGGGTCCAGCTTTCCCTCAAATTCGGACGCTTGCCGAAAAATAAAATCAGCAGGGCCACGCCAAAGGGGCAGACGAGCGCCCAAACCGGCCGATAAGCTATTGAAAACAAGTCCGACATCAATTCACTCCGGGCAAATGTTACTAGAAACCCGTTTCAGAGTCCCACAGGTACGGCGATGCGTATAACGTGGGTCAAAATAATCTGGTTGAAAATTCCGATCAACAATATGGACACGGCCAGGACAATAGCCGGAAGGAGCATACTCAGGGGCGCTTCCACGGCAGCCGGGTTTTTGGGAGCCCCTGCGGTTTCCGGTCCCTCGTCATGTGAATGAACATATAGCCCTTTGTCGAACACCCTGAAAAACAAGGCCACGTTAATCAGGGTGCACACCAGCAGGGCCGCGACAAAGCTCCATTGACGGGCCTCTATCGCCCCCAGGAGCAAATACCATTTGCTGAAAAATCCGCATGCCGGCGGCACACCGATAACGGCTAATGCCCCGACGGTAAAAACGAAGGCCGTCCAGGGCATGGTTCTGAAAATTCCGCTAAAATCGGCGATCCGATGTCCGTTGGTTTTGTGCATGACCAGGCCGGCCACCAGAAAAAGGCATGCCATCATGAAAGCGTCATTTATAATATGGAATATGGCCCCCTGCAGGGCGGTGCTGTTGGCCACGCCGACGCCCCCGACGATGAATCCGATCTCGGCGATGATGACATATGACAACATTCGTTTAAAGTCGCTTTGTGACAGGGCCATCACGGCACCGAAAAAAATTGCCAAAGTGCCGAACCAAACCATGACGTCCGTTACCTGCAGTATCGTGACGGGAAATTCGGCTTTAAAAACAGTGAACATCACGCGGATGACGACGTAGGCCATTACCTTGGTCGTCAGAGGAGCCACAACGGCACTCACGGCAGAAGGGGCATTTGTATAGGCATCCGGCAGCCACCCATGTAAAGGGAACAGGGCCATTTTTATTCCCAGACCGATCAGGATAAACACAAATCCGGCTAATATCGCTTTGGAATCCATTAGTTCGGGGAGCAGCTGTGAAAGGTCGGCCATATTCAACGAGCCGGTGGCGATATACAGATAGCCAACGCCCAAAAGGTAAAAGCTGGCGCCCATGGTACCGATGATGACGTAGCGAAAGCTGGCATAGGTGGCTCCCTTTTCCCCCATGGCAATAAGGGCATAACCGGACAGGGAGGCGACTTCCAGCAGCACAAAGAGGTTGAACAGGTCCGCGGTGACACAAATGCCGAGAAGACCGGTGATGAGCAGGAGGAAAAGACTCCAGAACAAAGCGATTTTTCCCGGCAGCTCCCGCTCGACGCTTCTAATGGCATGGACGGCACCCAGCAGGCCGAGCACTGAGATCATTACCAGCATGATGGCGTTGAGGTGGTCGATGCGAAACTCGATTCCCCAGGGAGGTTGCCATCCTCCCAACAAATACTGGATGGTTCCCTGCTCAATGACTGTTTTAAGAATGCCCACCGACGAGATCAAACAGATCAGCAAAGCCACTAAAGCCAGGGGATAGCCGGCTCGCTTTGACCACCAGCCTGTAAGAAATATCAAAAACGATATTATCAGGGGGCAGACTACGATAATGGCAGGTAATTGTGCACTCATATCAGATTCAGAAAAGATCCTGCATGTCCGGATTATGCTTTAGCACGTTGAGAAACTGCTCGGTGCGGTGGTCGTAGCGCTTTTTTAAGATGACCAACAGCCGCCTGCTCAACAGGTATCCCATGTGGGGATCTTTATCGCACAACGCTCTTATTTTATCTCCCCGCATCGAAAAAATTTCACTGGATTCGGCACACACGGCGTCCGTGGTGTAATATCCCTCTTCGATCATTGTCGACCAACCAAAGGCAAACCCGGGTTTGATGGATCCGACCGAGACGGTGATCTTGTCTGCCAGCCTTTGCTCCAAGAGCACTTTGCCGTGTTTGACCAAATAAAAGCGGTCGGCGATATCGCCTTGTCTGAAGATGATTTCCTGATCCTCGAATTTCAATACATCGATAATCGAGATCATTCGATCGAGCATGTCGCTTTCAAGATGGGTCATAATGACCATCTTTTTAAGGTCTTCCGTGGTTGCCATACCACCTCCTCTTGGCTCCGGCTGCAGGTAGTTCGTGATAATCATGCCGGTTTCCAAGTCCGCAGCTTCGCGTTAAAGAAACTACATTGTTGGAAAACCGGCGAATTACAATGGCATCGGTACGCGTCTGGCCAAACGGAATTTTTCACCGCAGGCCCTCCCCGGGCCGCTGCAGGATTAAAAGCCGGTTCAATCCGCTTTCAGTTGAGCCAGAATTTCATCCTCTTCCAAGGTGTCGTACTGCTGGTGAAGCCTAATAATAAGGGCCAGGGCCACGCCGAGCGTCGCCACGGCCACGACGATTGCCGTCAGCATCAAAACATGGGGTAAAGGATTGATATAATCCACCGCGGACACCGCCTGGCTCCCGGTGCCGTGGGCCTGCTCGATAATCGGTATGGTGGCCTTGCTCTTGGCACTGCTGGAAATGAAAAACAGGATGACCGCGGTCTGCAGAATGTTCATCCCGATGATCTTTTTAACCAGGTTTTTTTTTGTAATCATGGCATACAGGCCGATCATCATCAGCGCGATGTAGATCCAATAATTTAGTTTGGATACGATTATCAGTGCCAGATCTTGCATGCCTATAACCCTTCATCATGTTTTCCGGCTGAGACCAGGTTGTAGTAAAGGCTGATCATGACAGCCATTACGGCCATACCCACCCCAATTTCCACCAGCAAAATTCCGTGGGAGCGTGCCGTTACCGGGTCGACGCCGAATATGGCCGCAAGCGCGCTGTAGTCCAGGAAATTAGCCCCCAGCAGCAGGCTCAGCCCTCCGGTGGCGGCATACAGAAACACTCCCAAAGTACAAACAAGCACGGCATTTTTTTCGCTGATTCTACTGGTGGATGATCGCAGGTTATGGGAGATGGCAAAAATAATTACCGATGCACCCAGGATGACACCGCCCTGAAAGCCCCCGCCGGGACTGTAATGTCCGTGGGCGATGACATAAAGGGCGAAAATCTGAATAAAGGGTATGATTATGCGGCAGGTCGTTTTGACGATTAAATCATGGGGGACCCACTGCAAATCGATTCTTTCAAAATCGGCGGATTCGCGCGGATAGCGACCGCCCTTTTCGATTCGAAAAGTTATCCCGGTGGGAATATGCCGGTAAAGCCGTGTTTCAGGCTCCGTGCGCTTAAACTGTCGCAGTAGAAACAAGCAGGCGATGCCGGCGGCGAAAATAACGATGGTTTCAAACATCGTGTCATATCCGCGGTAGTCGGCTAAAACCGCGGTGACGACGTTTGGCACGGAGGTATCTTCGAGGGTTTTTTCGATGTAGTAGGAGGATACACGTGTGCTGGCCGGTGAGGTCGGATCGCCCCAGGCAGGAAAATCCAGCGAGCAATAAATCAACAGACTGCCGAACAGCAGAACAACAGCGGCACCCACGGCTTTCAATCCTTGGTCCTCCTTGAGGTTCTAAAAACGGCCGCTACGAACAGCACCGTACTGATGCCGGCACCTACGGACGCTTCGGTAAAAGCCACATCGACCGCTCCCATGATGGCCCACAGCAGGCACATCATGAAGCTGTAGGCCCCGAAAAGAATAGCGGCGCCCAGTAAATCTCTAACCGTGATCGCAGCCAGGGCGGTGATGACGACAATTATCAGAATGATCATTTGGATCAGCCACAACATGGTCTACTGCTTCTCCTTGGTCCATGGTCTCAGACCGGCCCTGACGCCGGCGTCCACGATGGCGTGGGTCGCCGTCGGGCTGGTAAAAAAAACAAAAACGACAATCAGAATAATTTTAGCGGCGGTCAGCAGTGAGTCGATGGAAAACTCCTGGAGCGTGTACAAGGCCATGGCCGACATCGTCATAACGTGGCCGGCCGTATCCAGTTTTCCCGCCGGATGCAGTCGGGAATAAAAATCCGGGAATCGGATGAGGCCGATCGACCCCCCGGTAAAAAAGACGAGACCGCTGACTAAAAGTATGATGATGACGATATCCATCGCAGCCGTATCCTTTCAGCTTTCGTCATATAGACCTTTTCTTTTTTGAAAATACCGCGATGCGGCCAGCACGGCGATAAAATTCAACATGGCATAAGCCAGGGCAATGTCGACAAACATGTCCACCCGTTGATAAATCAGGCCGATCAGGATCAAAAGGGCCACGGTCTTGCTACCGATGGCATTGACCCCGATCAGGCGGTCGAGTACGGTCGGCCCGGCTACGGCCCGGTATAGGGAAAGGATCATGATCAGGGCCAGATAAAGCCCGGCACAGAGAAATAGAATGTCCATTATTCACCAAAAACCTTTGCGATTCTTGCTTCCATTTCACCGGGCAGCGGTTTGCCGGATTCCGTATCAATGCAATGCACCGAGAATTTTCCCAGGGCGGTAACGTTCACGGTGATCGTCCCGGGCGTCAGGGTGATGGAATTGGCAAACGTGGTTCGGGAAATGTCGCTGGTCAGTTTGCTGTTGAACTCGATGATGTGGGGGTCGATCAGTTCCATCATGCGGGGATGAAACACCAGATACATGACGTGAATGTTGGCCCGAAAAATCTGATACAGCAGCCATGGTATGTATCCGATAAAGCGCAGCCACAGCAAGGGCAGACGTCGATTCACCGGATTCGGAAAGAGGAGATCCGCGGATAGGAAAGCGACAATTCCGCAGGAAATGCCGCCAAGCGCGAGATGGAAGCCGTCGAATTTGCCTGAAAATACGACCCAAACGGCAAACATAACCGCAAACGTCAGGAAAAAATCCGCGCCGAATCGTTGCCGGCGGGCGGGTCGGGAGTGCTCGCGACCATGCCCGGGCTCGGCCGGAACTTCACGTTTGGAAGCGTGACTGGAAGTATTCATTCCTTGACCTCTTTACGGATCAACCAAGGATGTTGTCTATCAGCTGGGCTTCGGCATCGGAGAAGATACGGGTTAGAAGGTTGAGGAACCCCTTTTCGAAAGCGGGTTGAGTGAACACTCAAGTAGTGTACCGGTTTCAGATGCCGCCCAACATTTCTCAAGGCCAATTCAACGAAAGCGATTCATAGATAGTGTCCATCTGGAGAAAGTAGATTTTGGTTCAGGGCAAGGCCTGAGCGATTTTTGCCACCACAGGCATAGTGAAACTATTCCGAGGAGACAAAAAAGCGAAAACACCGCCCTGGGCCAATCCGCCTGAGGCGGATCCAGATGGACACCATTTACCTATCGAAGGCAATACTGCTTGTCAAGGTCGATTTGAACCTGCGGGTGCTGTCAGGCGGGAGCACCTGGACCCTCTGACAGAATTGATTTTCCGGGCGACGCCATCGGTGCCCGTCCAGAATCAGGTTTTGGCCCGGCAGCCGCATTCAAAACGCCGGTTTCAATAATTGGACATTGAGGATCTCACCGGCCGGTAATTCCCGGCGGTCTTCGGGGATAACAATCAGGGCATCTTTTCTGGCCATGGATTGCAGCCAGCTTTCCAACCTGGCCGGATGAACCCAAAGCTGATCTTCACGGGTTTCGAGGCGGGCATGCACAAAGTCGGTCCACCCGGTTTTCCCGCTGACGGTTTGGGCCAGACGGGCCGGCACGAATGGAAAAAGGATCGTGTCCGCACCTGCCATTTTCAGCAGGGCGGGAATTACCAGCTGGAGAAAAGCCATTTCGTTGGAAGGTGGGCCGCCTGGGAGAAAAAAGAACGGCTTGCCCTGCAAAAGGCCGAAGCCGACCGGTTTGCCCGGTCCCATACGGACGCGATGAAACAGGCCCTGCCAGTCCATACTTTCAACGACGCCCAGAATCAAGTCCTTCTCACTGCCCCAGGCGCCGCCGCTGGTTATCAGCAGATCGGATTTGGGTAATTGCGCTGCGATGGCCGCCGCGATCGCCTCTGCGCGATCTACGACCAGTTCCGCGGCGTGATCGAATCCCAGCAATGACAGCCAGGAACAAATTTGCGCCAGGTTGCTGGCATAAAGCTTGCCCGGGGGCAGAGGCGTTCCGGGAGCCACCACTTCGTCCCCGGTGGCAATCACCGCCGCCCGGGGCAGACGATATACTTCGGCCGAGTCGCGACCCGCCGCGGCCAGCAGGCCAATCAGCGCCGGCGTTAGCGGCGTGCCCCTGGAAGCCACCGGCTGCTTGCGTTTGATATCCCTGCCCCGAACCTGGATGTTGCGTCCCGCCTCAGCCGTGTTGACGGCCTCAATTTTATCTTCATGGCGCCGACAAAATTCTTCCGACAGTACGGCATCGGCACTCTCCGGCAGCGGAGCGCCGGTGGTAACGCGAGCGGCCTCGCCTGTTTTGATTTCCACATCGGCGGACTGGCCGGCCGCCAGTGATCCGACGACCTTTAATATGACGGGATTGTCTTCACTGGCGCCAGCCAGATCTGAGGATTGAACGGCGTAGCCGTCTTTGCGGGAGCTGCTGATCGATGGACAGTCAACCCGGGCAGTGACATTTTCGGCCAGGAATCTACCGGTCAAGCGGCTCAAAGCAAGGATATTCGTGGGGCCGGCCGACACATTGGCCAGGGTAATTTCCAGCGCTTCTTGGAAACCGATGAACGTCTGCATAGGATTAGTTTAATAGTTGAAAGGAGTCTCTTGCCAGATGCCCTTGCAATCATCCCCGATTTGAGCAGAAAACGATCATTCGTTCGTTAATTGTTATTTGTTAATCGTTATTAGAATTCGGTGACAGCCACATCTTATAACTCAGGGAGGGATGCGATATAATGGATTTTGGTCCTTTGAAACTATTAACCAATAACAAATAACAATTAACGCCCAATTGGTGTTTAGCTCATTCGGTGCCACATATCGGCCCCGCGCAGTTGGCAGCCAATTTCCAATCAACAATCACTTGAAGTCGCGATGACATGCCTTCATCCGCGCCCGCAAATCGCGGATCTCGTGGTGGGCCACCTCCAGCTGTCTGTTTTCCACAGCCCGCTTTAGATTTTCCAGGTGGTCCTGGTATTCCAGCATGGCTTCCTGCCATTCAGGATCGGCGAACCTGGCCATCTCGGTGGAGTGGTCGATGAATTCCGCCAGCATCGCTTCGTCGGGATAGCTGCCGTTGGCGATGACCTTTTCCAACTCCCTGTATTCTGCGGCCATGCGCGTTTTCAGGGCTTTAAAAGTGTCCTGCCAGCGGATGATTTCCTCCCTGGCCGCCGGTTCATAGTCGCTCAACGTCGACCAGCGCCACTTTAGTTTGGCCACGATGCGGCCCTTTTTTTCCTTGTGTTTGATCCGGGTTTCAATCAACTCAGGAATCGACCAGGTGCGGCCATCGGCATCGATGGTTCCGCTGCGAATCTGGCCTGCCATTTTTTCGAGATAGTCGGCCAGCTCCAGCCGGTTGAATTTTTTTCGATTTTCTTTTTCATGGGTGTACGCAGTTCTATTGAGAGTGAGGTATTGAGCGTTGGGCGAAATAAGTTTCATCACGAAAACACGAAAATTAGAAAGCACGAAATAATTGAGGGGTCGGGGAGTTTCTCCCCATCTGTCTTTGTTCTGATTTTTTGGCCGGACATAGCAGGAACTTACAAACTCCCCGATCCCTCAATTACTTGATATCCATATTCGTGTTTTCATCCTTTCGTGTTTTCGTGATCAAGATGCCCTTTATCGGTTAAGTTCCGATGCGTCCGCTTGTCCATGGATTTTAATCTCATCTCCAGGGCGAATTCTGCCTTCCTCCAGAACCCGGGCGAACACACCTTCACGCGGCATGATACAGTCGCCCGCTTTGTAATAAATGGCGCACTTGTTGTGGCATTCCTTGCCGATCTGGGTAATTTCCACCAGGACACTGTCACCCAGCCGGACGCGGGTGCCGACCGGCAGTGTCTTCCAGTCGATTCCTTCGGTGGCAATGTTCTCGGCGAAATCGCCAAAGGTTACTTCCAGCCCTTGCGTTTTGGCGCCCTCGATACTTTCCGCCGACAAAAAGCTCACCTGGCGGTGCCACTTGCCGGCGTGCGCATCGCCTTCCAGCCCGTGGTCCTTGGAAATAAACGCCTCGTCGACCGGGGTTTTGCGGGTGCCCTTTTTTTTGCTAATGGCGATGGATACGATCTTCATTTTCCAGCGTCCCTTTCACCTACGGATTAGATTAAATTCCAAATAACAAACACCAGATTACAAATAAATCCCAAATTCCAATAATTAATGACCCAACAACCCGTTTGGGTCATTGCAGATTGATTTTTGATTATTGTTTGTTATTTGTGATTTGATGCTTGGATTTTTTTCGGTTCAAAGATTCTATTATATTTTGATCTCCTCTACGACATCTGAAAAAAATTATAGGGGGTCATCATCAGGTACCGTTGCCGATCAGAAAAATGCCGTAGGTTGCCCGCAAATTCGGGAAAACGGTAATCGCTTTTCCGTAGCGGTCTTCGGATTGTGTATTTATAGCAACTTCTTTTAAAATATTAAAGCCCACTTCATGGATAAATTTTCTAAAATCCTTGATGGTAATCACCCGGATGTTGGGGGTGTTGTACCATTCGTAGGGAAGCTGCCGGGTGACCGGCGCGTAGCCGGATGATAATAGCTGCAGGCGGCAGCGCCAGTGGCTGAAATTGGGGAAGCTGACAATGCCTTTTTTACCGATGCGCAGCATCGATCGAATCATGGTGTCGGGCTCGTAGACCTGCTGCAGGGTTTGGCTGAGGATCACGTAGTCAAAAGAATTGTCAGGATAGTCGAGGACCTCTTCGTTGATGTCGCCCTGCAAAACGGACAGCCCCTTTTCGATGCACAGGGCAACCTTGGATTCGTCGTGTTCGATTCCATTGCCGATCACATTCGTGTGGTTGATCAAATATTTCAGCAGTTCACCTCTACCGCAGCCCAGGTCGATGACACGGGAGCCCGGCTCGATCCACGAAGCGATGATCTGCAGGTCAAACCGCATTCGATTATTTCCGGAATTCGTTGGAGACACGTTCTAAAAAACCTCTGATGACCGCTGTTAGGCGCTCATTGGGCAGCAGAAAGGCGTCATGGCCCCACTCGGCTTCGATTTCGCAAAAGCTGACATCCAGACCGTTTTTCTTCATGGCTTTGACCATGGCCCGGGATTGATAGGTCGGGTACAGCCAGTCGGACGTAAATGAGACCACCAGGAAAGCCGCCGCCATTTTCGAAAATGCATTTAGCTCGGAGCCGCCACCGTGTTGTTTGCCCAGATCATAATAATCGGCGGCTTTGGTAATGTACAGAAAGGAGTTGGCATCGAAACGCTCCACGAATTTTCGGCCCTGGTAGCGCAGATAACTCTCCACCTGAAAATCGGCATCGAAATTGAAGGAAAAGTCGCCCTTGTCCTGCAGGCGCCGGCCGAATTTAAGGCGCATGGATTCATCGGATAGGTAGGTTATGTGGCCGATCATGCGGGCTACCGCCAGACCCATGTCAGGTTTGGGGCCGAAATAGTAATCTCCGTTTCGCCAGTTGGGGTCCGCCATAATCGACTGCCGAGCGACTTCGTTGAAGGCGATCGAGAGGGCCGAGTGTTTGGTGGTGGAAGCCAGCGGGACGGCGGCAGCCACCATTTGCGGGTATCTGACACACCATTCCAGGACCTGCATGCCTCCGATGGAGCCCCCCACGACAGCGAGCAGTTTTTTGATTCCCAGATGATCGATCAGGGCCTTCTGGGCTTCGACCATGTCGCCGATGGTTACCACCGGAAAGTCCAGCCCGTAAGGCAGGTCGGTCTTGGGATTGATGGTGAAGGGGCCGGTGGAGCCCATGCAGCTGCCGATGATGTTTGAGCACACCACAAAATATTTGTCGGTATCGATGCCTTTACCCGGCCCCACCATATTGTCCCACCAACCGGGCTTCTCGTCTTCCGCTGTGTAGTAGCCGGCCACATGGGAATCTCCGGACAAGGCGTGCAGGATCAAAATGACATTGCTTTTGTCTTCATTGAGCGTTCCGCAGGTTTCATAGGCCAGCGTGACCGGACCGAAGCGGGCGCCGCTTTCGAGCAGTATTTCATCCGGTGCCTCGGCAAATGTGAATTGCTTCTTTTCGACGATTCCCACCGAAATCGCGTCTTTGTCATGTTCGATGTATTCGCTCATTCTCCCCGGCTTCCCAATAAGTTATCTTGACATGCCGCTCTCTGGCTGAAATTTATCCCGGTGATTCATGAGGCTTCTTCTGCTTCTGGCTTCTGGTCACTGGTCGCTGGCCTCTGCTGCTGGCACCTTGTTCTGGTTTCCGATTGCTGCCTGCTGGTGTCTTGTCGCTTGTCTCTGGCTGCTGGTTGCTGCCGCTGGTCAATCGTCCCCGGCTCTGGCCTGGGTGTTCTTGGTGCTGGAAATTCTAAAAGACAATGTCCCTGTCAACATTGAAAAATATCGGCGGGCAGCCGTCTTCGCTCAAGCTTCAGGCCTCGTTTAAACTACGCCCTGACATGTCGCCGCGCCAAGCGCTGGCCCGCCCTACAGATGACCAAAAAAGGACAACCAGAATACGGTCGGCTTTGGTACCGACTATCAGCCAGCAACCGGTGACCAGGAGCCAGAAACCAGCAACCAGTGACCCTAACTCAATTTTAAAGGTTATGTAGCCGACTCGGGCCTACACTTTCGCAAATGCCTGCTCCAAGTCTCCAATAATATCATCCACATGTTCGATGCCCACCGACAGCCGGACGAGATCCGGTGTCAGGCCGCCGGCTCGTTGCTGTTCCTCGCTCAACTGCGAGTGAGAGGTGCTTGACGGATGCAGCACAAGGCTTTTGGCGTCGCCCACATTGGCCAGATGGGAGAAGAGCTGCAGGCTGTCGACAAATTCCCGGCCGGCCTGCAACCCGCCTTTAATTCCGAAAACCACCATGCCGCCGAATCCGTTCTTGAGATATTTGCTGGCGACCGGGTAGGTGGGATCATCCTCCAGCCCGGGAAACCTTACCCAGCTTACTTTGGGATGGGTTTTCAGAAATTGAGCCACTTTTTTGGCGTTTTCGCAGTGGCGCTGTACCCGCAGCGGCAGGGTTTCCAGACCCTGAAGAAACATCCAGGCGTTGTCCGGTGAAATGCAGGCTCCCAGATTGCGCAGCGGCACCAGTCGCATTCTCAGTATAAATGCCACCGGATTGAGGTCCCCCAGATCATGGGCATAACGGATGCCGTGGTAACTGGGGTCCGGTTCGTTGTAAAGCTTGAATTTGGGGTCGGTCCAATCGAATTTGCCGGAATCGACGACGATCCCCCCGATCCCGGTGCCGTGTCCGCCCATCCATTTGGTCAGGGAGTTGATCACGATGTCGGCGCCATAGTCAATGCTTTTGAGCAAAAAAGGCGTTGTGAAAGTCGCATCGACGATCAACGGAAGATGATGCTTATGGGCGACGTCGGCAATGGCGCCGATATCGGTGAACTCGAGAACGGGATTGCCGATAGTCTCGATGAAGACGGCCCGGGTTTTCTCCGTTATAGCGGCTTCAAAACTTTGGGGATCGCGGGCATCGGCGAACTTCGCATGGATATCGAACTGAGGCAGGATATTGTCGAACATGGTGTAGGTCCCGCCGTATAGATTGCTGGCCGAAACGATTTCGTCCCCGGCCGAGCATATGTTGATAATCGAATAGTGAACCGCGGAAGTCCCCGAGGACAAAGCCAAGGCTGCGGCGCCGCCTTCCAGGGCCGCTACCCGCTGCTCAAGGACGTCGTGGGTGGGGTTCATTAATCGGGTATATATATTGCCGAGCTCCTTTAGGGCGAAGAGGTTGGCGGCATGCTCGGTATCGTTGAAAACGTAGGAAGAAGTTCGGTAAAGACCAACTCCCCTGGCTGTCGTTGTCGGGTCCGGCACCTGGCCGGCATGCAAACAAAGGGTCTCGAATTTATAATCCTGGCTCATTGTCAATCTCCTTATTTTATATGGGTTGCGCGGATGCGACGACGCTGGGTTCATCCCGAGGATAAGCCCGGTGACATTTAATCATTACTTCTAACAACGATTAAATGCATGTCAACGCAGAGAAGCGTTTTTCTTTCCTGCCGAGCTTGCACCTGTGCGTCGCGGTCGGCAATAAGTAGAAGAAATACTGGTTTGTTCGATTTTTTTTGCAGAGAGAAAAAAAGAAGGGGGAATTCCGGGGCGGGTACCAGGTTTGAACAACCGGGGCACTAACGGATCAAGCGATAAGAAAGGCTGATTTTATTGGTGCGAATCCTTTCTCCCCCCTTCCGGTTTTTATCCTGCAAAAACTGCTTTTGATTCTGCCGGCAGCGGCACATGCCAGCCGGCTCCTGCATCTCCATATGCATAAAGCTCACGTCCTTTCACAAGAAAATTCGCTCTGCCCTACCACAATGTATTACCAGGGTCAAGCTTTTTTTATGTTTTTTTCTACTTTTTCCCCGGCGGCCTGACTGCCGGCCGACAAGCTGTTCGATAATTTACTGAAACTTCCCGGGGTCGCGATCCGTTTTCAGGACCGAATTGAGGGAGCCGCTCCGAAAACCATCGAGGTCCAAAGATATATAAAGAAAGCCCAGATCGTGAAATTTTTTTAGAATTTCATTTCGATGCTTCAATATGGAATCAAATTTGTCGCGGGGTACCTCGATCCTGGCCGTGTCTCCGTGGTGCCGGACGCGCAGCACCCGCAGGCCGAGATCGTAGAGAACGTCTTCGGCCGCTTCTACCTGATTCAATTTCTGTTCGGTGACTTCTTCTCCATAGGCAATCCTGCTGGCCATGCATGGCATCGCGGGCTTTTCGGCAACTTCCAGGTCGTAATGGGTGCATACGGACCGGATCGTCTGTTTGGAGAATTCCAATTCGATGTAGGGCGCCTGAATCGAGGCTTCGGAGGCCGCCTGCATGCCCGGCCGATAGTCACCCAGGTCGTCGATATTGACACCGTAGCTAACCGGCCAGGGGGCCATGGCGGAAGATCCCTGCAGCTGCACGCGGAGCGCTTCGATTTTTTCGAAAAGCGCTTTTTTGCAGTGATAGCATCGATCGGAATGATTGATGCGGTAACTGGGATTTTCCATCTCCCGGGTGCGAATGATTTGCAGGGGAATGCCGTGGGTTTGGGCAAAGTCGATTGCCTGGCGGTACTCCCGGCGGGCGAGGGAAGGGCTGTCGGCCAGCACCGCCACCATCCCGTCTCCCAATGCCCGGTGGGCCGCGTAAGCCAGCAGGGCACTGTCCACCCCCCCGCTGTAAGCCACGATGGTATGTCGCTGCTGTCGAAAATGGGCCTCCAATTGGACGGCAGCCTTTGCAGGGTCCGGATGCTGGGTCGATTTTTTGTGCATGCTTTTCATCATAGCCTCTCTGAACCAATCCGATTGCAGCGCCGGCCGGTATCGCCGTCTGCTGAAACCACTTTTACAACAAGATAGTGACCGGCTGCAAAAAATCAAATCAATTTATCAGGTATTTGTATCTTTGCGGATAGCAAAAGACATCGGGTGGGCAGTTGGTGAAATGAAGGCGGGCAATTAAAATATTGCCGTGAAAACCTCACAGCTACGGCAGATTTTCATTTTTTCGTTCCAGTTGCTAAGGGGATCTCCGTCGCAGATGGTGCCGTTGATAAACCAGCAAAGGTTTCCGCTTTTAAATTCCCAGGCGGGGCACTGCTTTTTTTGGGCGGGGGCGCAATTTTTTATTTTCCAGCAGGGTTTGTTGCCGTTTGGTGATTTTTGCTTGCGGGATACCAGAAAATACATCTGCCGTTCCACTGCCGGCGGGATGGTCCGCCAACCCTGCTCGTAGCTGTGGATCGCCTTTAAGGAGGTTCCCAGCAGATGGGCCATCTCTTTTTGAGTTTTGTCTAATTTCTTGCGATAGGATTTAAACTCGATTTTGTCCATAAGATCCAGCCTTTTTAAGATTTTTTATCGCCTGGTTGTTTCCAAACATAGAAGATTAGCCACATTGTGGTAGCAATGTCAATAGAAAAATAGAGGTTCAGGGTTCAGAGGTTCAAGGGTTCAACAACTTTCTAAGGTGAGATTTCGGATTTTCACGGAACGCTTTTTAACTACCTAAAGTCTCACATGAGTTCAGGGCGGATGTGATCTTCTAAAACCATTTGGCCAATATGTGGATAACCCTGAACCTTTGAACCTTCCAACCGCCTTATTCCAGCATCCAGATGTCATGGATGTCATCGACTGTATATCGTATTGTCCTGATGGCTTTGAGGACCCTGGTGTAAGTCATGGCCAAGCCGATGTTCTCTGCCAGCACCAGCAGGGAGTCGACATCGCGATCGGATATATCCCAGACATCATGGTGGTAAAGGCGCAAGGCACCGATGACCTTGCCGCCAAAACTGATCGGAACCGAAACAATGGCTCCAATGCCCTCTTTGGCGGCATTGTCGGGGTATTGCAGCTTGTCGGTGTTTTTGACGTCGCGGACGACAAACGGATTTCCGGCAAACGTGTCGGCAATACTCTTATCGGATAAAACAGGCCCTTTCTGAACATAGTCCATGCTCAAACCGAAGCTTGCGAGAACCTCCAGCTCATTTATGTCAACGTTCAGGGCAAAAACCGTGCACCCTTTAATTTCAAGGGCAGCGACCAAAAGCTGCGTCAAATGGGTGGCCATGATCTCGAGGTTGTCGGATTGTGCGATCGCCCTGAAAACGACTTTAAAAAGATCAATGTCTATTTTTTCTTCGGCACTCATTGGTTGCCCTCCTTAATTATTCTTAGGATACTATGCACACGGTAGTTTCTTTGAGCGTCATCAAGACTTTATTGGAGACACTGCCGCTAAAAAAGCGGGTGACCCTGGAGGCCTTGCGGTTGAGGACGATTATGTCGAAATTGTTGTCCCGGTTGAGATTGATGATTTCGCCGGCGATGTCTTTTTTGCGGGGCCTAAAAACAGTCTGGATCTGGCTGTTTGCCAATACGGTTTTAGAAAGATTCTCGATGATTTGATTGAGGTCATTTTCCCGCTGCATAATTTGCTGGGAAAGATAGCTCAAACTGCTTTTTAGCTTTCCGGTTACTTTGCTGGCCTGGGTATCAATTTCCGGTATGGGCGTGTAGGCATGAAAAAAAGTGATTTCCAGCCCGTCAATGTGTGCAAAGGCGCTGGTTACAAACTCGATTGCCTTTTGATCCAGGTGAGTAAAATTAAAGGCGACCAATATCTTTTGAATGGCCATTTTGCCTCCCCCCTTTCCTAGAATTAAGGTTTAATTGATTCCATCGCCCCGGCGGCTCGGACAGCAGGGTGTGCAATGAGCCGTGTCGAGGCTTTCGGGCGCTAAACCGTTGTAAGCAGATGGATCGCTGGATGATCTGAAGACAGGTCTGAAACTGAATTACCAGAAGTTTGGTCTATGGTGATTTTGGTCGGTTGATGCTTGCCACACAAGAATCGGTGTTCGGTTCACTTTCACAAATTAAATGCCACAAAGTAATAATTTGTGTCAACAAAAAATTTGATCGCAAATCCTTGTCCCAGACGTTATCACCCGGCCTGGAAGCCGGGAAACGGTCGGCCATCGTTTGGCACGGCGAAGCATAAGCGAAGACGGGTGCCCGCCGAGACGTTGCGGTAGTGACGAAGGTAATTCCTTTTCAAATTTTCAATATCGGCAATACCAGGGGCAGAGCCAGGGGCGAGTGATCAGTGGTCTGCAAAAAGCATCCCCTAACCAGAGATCAGCACCCGCAACGGTCTAAAACCTTCCCCTGAGGCTCCGATTTTTGACAGTTTTTCACCTTCTTCCAAAGATCCACCATCCATAAAACCGGTACAACTATCTATAATCACTGCATTAGATCCCATCGGTCTGTGATGGCTTGGTTCTTGCTTGCAATATTGTGTTCCCACTAGTGGTGCTGATGGACATCGCCTCAGGCTCGGTGTCCGGCAAATCTATTTTCTAGTTTTCCACCAGAGACAAAGACGGACTGGTTATGAATTTAAACCGCAGACGACTGTTTCCGATTCTCCTTCTTAGCGCTGTTTTGCCCGTTGCGGTCAGTTTTTCCGTCGTCCGCGCGGAATCCGAACACTTTCCGGTGCCCGCGGTGATCAAACCCAACGTTGCCTTCTGGACCAAAATTTATACCGAATATCCGTCCGACCAGGGCGTTTTGCACGACAGCCGCAGGCTCGACATCATTTACGGTGTCATTGAGCTGGTGGACCCCGACCGTCATGGCGGCCGCAAAACCAATAGAGCGCGGATCAAGAAAGCCAAAAAAAAATACAAGGCGATTCTGGCAAAATTGATGCGGGGAGAAACCCCCGTCGGGCCCATTGAACAGAGGGTGGCCGGGCTGTTCGGTCCCGAAACCAAACCGCCTGAATTTCGGGCAGCCATGCGCAATATTCGCTGCCAAACCGGGCAGAAGGATCGTTTCCGTGACGGTGTCAATCGTTCCGGGGCCTATATCGATGAAATCAAAAGGATCTTTCGCAATATAGGCTTGCCGGCAGATCTGGCCTACCTACCCCATGTTGAATCTTCATTTAATCCCAAAGCCTACAGCAAGTTCGGCGCCGCCGGCATGTGGCAATTCACCCGCACCACCGGCAGATATTACATGAAGGTCGACTATACCATCGATGAGCGGCGTGACCCGATTATTTCCTCCCATGCCGCCGCCAAGCTGCTGCGATTTAATTATCGCAAATTACAAAGTTGGCCGATGGCGCTGACGGCATACAATCATGGGGTTGCCGGTATGCTGCGGGCCCGCAGGAAAAAGGGCAGCTATGAGCGCATCTTTTCCGAATATCGCAGCCGAATTTTTAAATTTGCCTCCCGCAATTTTTATTCCGAATTTCTGGCGGCCCGCGAGGCGGCCCGGAATTACCGCCAATATTTTGGCGATCTCACACTGGACAAGCCCGTTGAAAGCCGGGAGATCCTGCTGAAGGGCTATGTTTCCCTGCCCCAGATGGCGCGGCAGCTGGATCTCGACATCGCCGCACTGCGCGCGCTCAACCCGGCTTTGCGGCCCCCGGTTTTTCGCGACCAGAAATATGTGCCCAAAGGCTACCGCCTGAAGCTGCCCGACCTGAATGATGCTGACTGGCAAATGCTGGCAGCCGATTTCGGAGAAAGATTTTACAAGCGCTACCAGAAGAAAAGCAGAATCTACACGGTTCAGCGGGGCGATACCGCCGGAGAGATTGCCAAGATACATGATGTCAAGCTGGCGGATTTGATTGCGGCCAACAATTTAAACTCCCGGGCCACTATCTATGTCAATCAGAACCTGAGAATCCCGTTGTTGGTCGATAAGCCGGTTAAGGTTGCCAAAAACGAATCCGGGGTCAATCCGCCTCCGCCTTCCAAAGGCTCAGTCTCAGCTTCCTTCGAAACGTCCGCGAGCGCGGATCAACGGACTGGAAAACTGGTCAGCAGCTTCTTTGTGGAAAACCCGGTGGTCGATTTTCCGCCGGCCGGCGAAACGCAGGCTCAACCGCCGCTTCAAATCGCCGCTGGCCGCCCCGCTGATGTGCAGGCCGCGCAGGGGGAGGCAGCCTCCCAATCAGTATCTGCGAACACAGCGGATAACGCGGCCGTCGCCCGGTTGGCAGACACTAGAAAATCCGAGCAGACCGGTTTGGCAGGTGGGGCTGGATTCAAGCCCCCGGGGCAGCCAAAAACCGAACCTGTTTTGTCCCGGAAACACGAAATCCTTTCGGCCAAGCCCGCCGCCGACAGCCCCCAAAATGTTCCCGAAATCGCCCTGGAACATCTGGTTGTTGACCGGATCTGGAGCCAGAACGGCAAACAGGTGGGTATCATCCAGGTGGAGATCGAAGAGACTCTCGGGCACTACGCCGAGTGGCTGAAGGTTACGACCAATGAAATCAGGCGGCTGAATGGACTTTCCTACGGGCAGCCGCTGCATTTACACCAGAAAATCAGGATACCCCTGCACCGCGTCGACCAGCATGAGTTTGTCGAAAAGCGCTTTGAATACCATCAGGAGCTGGCGGAAGACTTTTTTGCATCCTACCACGTTGAAAAAGTATTCACCTATTCCATCAAGCGGGGCGACAACATATGGACCCTGTCCCACCAGGAGTTCGAAGTGCCGCTGTGGCTGATCAAAAGGCTAAACACCGGCGTTGACTTCAGCGCGCTCAGGCCTTCGCAGAAACTTGTCATACCAGTCATTGTAAAATTCGATGTACAAGGCAGCACCAGGTTTTACGACGAGGCGTACTTGTAGTACGGCATCGAAGTAAACCCCTGGAGCACACCACACACCGGCAATAGAGCTGTTCCCGGTTGCAGCCTATATGGGCGGGGCGATTGTCACCAGCAGGCGCAGGTCGGTTTTGGCACGCAGGCCGTGTGGTTCGGCGATTTCGCTGATGGCCACGTCCCCGGCTTTGGCCGCAATGGCGGTGTCGCCCGCTCCCAGAAACTCTCCCTCACCCTCGAGAATCACCAGGCTCAGCTGCCCCTCGATGTCATGGTTGTGCACCGGAAGCTCCTGGCCGGCCTTGAAGTTGAAATTGAGAATTTTAAAATAGGGCGAATCATGCACCAGCAGTTTTTTAAAGGCTTTTTCGGCAAAATCATTTTCTTCGTAAAGGTTCAGATGTTTCATCGTGCGACTCCTTTCGGATCAGTTCTAGATTGCTGTTTATTTGGTAGTTAACGGTCCTGTGAGAAAAATAAGGCGAATCTTTCATGAGGTTGTGATTTTGTATTGATTTCAAAATATTGGAGTGCTGGAATAATGGAAGCAGAAACTCAGCGCCGGCCACCTGATTACAACACTCCAAGCTCCATCACTGCAGTACACCATGATCGCTACAATCTCGGAATGTAAATAATTCTCTGTATTTCCTAATATCGTTTAGGTTCCGTTAACTAATAAGCTGTCTTTCGATGTTTTTCATTGATCTAGGTCAAAAGATATTTACAGGATAAAATATTTTTATCAACCTGCAGGCGAATACCGAGAAGATAAGATTTGAGATTTTTATTAAAGCAATTTTGTGTTACTCAATATTTCATCCCGATGTTTAATCGAAAGAATATTGAAAAGGCTGCCATCAAATTGCCAAAATTAAATTTACTTCGCTATCTATCCCTTCGCCCGGCGGCAGTCATGTTGCTGGCGCTGTTGACGATCGGCAACATCCCATCTCGATCATATGGCAACGGTTGGGAGCACGGGGCGATTCCTTTCGAAGCCCTCGTCGAAGCATTGCAATTCGACTCGCCCGAGATGCGTTTGCGGGCGACCCGATCTTTGGGGATTCGCGGCCAGGCGGAAGCGGTTGAACCGCTTCTGCAATGCCTGGCAAGACCCGAAAAAAATCCTCACGTGCGATCGGCGCTCTATATTTCACTGGGAAAGCTGAAGGACAGGCGTGCCGTTGCGGTGCTGGCCGACTGCATTGACCGGGAATCCCGCGACGAGCTGCGCGCCGATTGTGCAACTGCCCTGGGTATGCTCGGTGATAAAACTATCCTGCCGCTTCTGTTGACCGTTTTGAACAAAGATCCATCTTTTCTCGTTCAGAGCAGCACGGTGGAGGCGTTGGGAAACTTTGCCGAGGATAAAGCGGTGGCGGCTCTATCGAAAATCGTAGCAGGGGCGGGCAACCGCAATTTGCGGCAGCGCGCCATCCGGGCCCTGGGGATGACCGGGTCGCCGAACGCCGTTCAACCGTTGTTAAAGGCATTGGCGGGCTCGCGTCACGACAGCGAGCGCCTGTTGATCGTCAAATCGCTCACACCGCTGCGATCGCCCCAGGCGATCACACCGCTCACACACATTTTAGAAACGACCGCCAATTCTCAGCTGCGTACCCAGATCGTCATCTCCCTGGGCGCCATACGCACCGGTGACACCTTTCCCATCTTGATCGACATGCTGGCTGACAAGGTACCGGCCGTGCGGTATTTTGCCGTCGTCAGTCTGAAAGAACTGGGCCGCAGGGAAGCCGCGGTTCCAATTGCGCGCTTGTCGCTGGACATTTCAAAGCGCCTGGAGCGGCTTGCTGACGCCGAACTGCTGACCGACCCACTTCCAGCGCTGGCTGATCTGAGTCTGCAGGATGCGGCTTTGCAGGCGATTACCGCTCTGGATGCTTCCTACGGCCTGGATGCCTTGCTATCCGGAGCCCGTCCGCGGCGGCTGCCACTTGATTCAGCCGGGGCCTTGAAATTGGCAGAAGGCTATTACCGCGTGCGCCGGACCGCCCTGGCCGGCCTGGGTTATACGGGTGTACGGACAGCAGCAGATTTTTTAAAAACCTCCGCTGGGATCGGCGACAGTGACTTTCGCCTGCGGGCCACAGCCGTGCGTGCCCTGGGAGTGCTCGGCTATGCAGACGATATTGACGGCCTTCTCGCCGCCCTTCAGGATTCAGCGGCAGAGGTCCGCTGGACCGCTGCTATGGTTCTCGGTCGGCTGGGAAACCAAGAGGCGGCCGGTCCGTTGATGGACGCCCTGTCGGACGTAAATTCCGAAGTCAAAAGGCAGGGCGCCCTGAGTCTGGGATACCTCGGTGACCGGGGCGCCCTCGGGGCCTTGAAAAATCTGGCCGAAAATGACGGCAGCGAGAAAGTTAAAACAGCTGCTGCGTTCAGCCTCCGGCTGCTATCAAACTAGTGTATGCCCTTTATCTAAATTGCAAAACCCGAATTGAGTTTGAAGTTGCTTCAATTCCAGGATTCATCTCATTAAATCCCAAATTACAAATCACAGATCACAAATAAATTCCAAATCATAATATTCAAATCCCAAACCGATCCTCGACTGCAGTAGATCAGATGAATTGGATGCGCTGGATAAACTCGGTCCGGGCTTGATGGGAGCTGTATTATTTAAGAATCCGGGCCCGACAGATGGAGCTGTTTTGGTCATTAGAAATTGCTAATAGTTTGATGTTTGTTATTTGGTGCTTGGGATTTATTTGATTTAGGTGCACTGCTTTGTTTAACCCCATTTCAACTTCTTTAATATTTTTTGGGGACACAACACCGGTTATCCCCCTGAGGTGATGATCCGTTCAAAAGCCCACCACACCGCCGCCAATAAAATTACTACGGAACAGGTGCGGGCGGAGGTCCGGTACCATGCCTGCCGTCGCCACCACACCAGGGGCGCATACACCGCCGCGATGATCGCGATTTGACCGGCTTCCACTCCCAGGTTGAATGCCAGCAGGGTAGTGGCCGCATCGGTCTGCCCCAGCCCCAGATCGCGCAGAGCGCTGTAGAAGCCCAGTCCGTGGATCAGACCGAAACCGCCGGCCAGAAGCCAACGGTGGCCAAAGCCCTGACGGACAATGTTCTCCAAAGCCACATAAGCGATACTGACAGCAATGGCGATTTCGACAATGCCTGAAGGCAGATCGACGATGCCGTACCAGGCCAGCGCCAGGGTAAAACTGTGAGCCACGGTGAAAGCAGAGGCGACTTTGATCAACTGCCAGAAATGCGCCGAGACGATGACAAGGGCCAGCAGAAACAGGATATGATCGTAACCGACAAGAATGTGTTCCACACCCAGCATGAAGACCCGACCGAAACGCGCCGCCCAGGAGCGCGCAGGCGGCTTGGCGATCTCCATATCGAGCCGGGTGAGGGTGCGATCGAAGAGAAACTGCTCTTCGCCTCCGGGGAAGCTCAGGCGGCCCAGACTGCGATGGGATGCATCGATGTCGAAGAACAGCAGATAATCGACAGTAAGCAGTTCTATTGGCTCAGGACAAATATATTCCAGATCGATCCGTAAATCCTGGGGCAGTAAGGCATAGTCCACTCTGGGTGAACTGGGCGGACAAGGCGCATTCTGTGCCCGAATCGAAAGCCTTTCTTCCAGGTAGCGGGCCAGGACGGCCGAGCGCTCTGTGAAGGCTGATTCGGGCAGTGGGGCTATCAGATCGGTTGTAATTCCCAGAGCTACCGCCAGGTCATGGGCGGATATGATCAGCCGCAGGTTTACCTTTTTGCGGTCAACGGTGATGTCGGCGGAGGTCAGGCTGGTTCGGTGGGCAGGGGCATCCGTCAGGGTTGTCAGGGCGAGAAAGGCCCCGATGACAATACACCAGTGGCGGCGTTTCATCTGAGCCTTTCCCGCTTGAGCATTTATTTTTCACACAGGGCGATGACCCGGGATGGGCCGCCGGTTCCGCGCACATGTTTGGGCGCGCCCACGACAAGGGTGCAACTGCCCGGCTTGGCCATGGCCAGCTGTCCCAGGTTGGCGGCGTTTTCAACGTATTTCCATCCGCGCTGCAGGCCGCGCTTGTGTGCATACCAGGAGTCTGTCCATTTGTCGTCTATACCCCTGGCGCTTTCACCGGACTCGATCCCGATGTTGTCGGCCACAATTCCCTGGATGCGGATACCCTTGCTGTTTTCGATTTCGATCAGTTTGTCGATGGCTGCCTTACTTATACCGGGATGATTCCAGGAATTGATGTAGGGGTCTTTGGCGAAATCGGCGCCCTTGAAATAATAATCCGACCAGCCAAAATTGAGCACCAGCCAGATATCGTTATCCAACTGGTCCGCCACCGCGCTGATATCGTCGGTGGTAACGACGTTAATGGATTTTTCGCCGAAGTCGGTCACGTTCGGATCCGGATGGGGTTTGCCGCCGTTTTTGCCCAACTCGGTCTGGACCCGGCCGCTGATATCGATAAGTACCACCCGGCCGACAAGATCATCGGCTCCGAGTTGATTCGCCGTCGGGCGCTTGTCAGGGGGAATCCCGTCTTTTTCCACGGTTTCGGGTGTGTTCATGTAGTGAGCCGGGGTGTCCATGTGGGTGCCGTGGTGCTCTGAAAGCACCAAAAGCCCCAAATCGAAGACCCCCCAGTTGGTCGGAAATTGTCCTATCGACAGCACCGTTTGCTGGCCGAAGGTCGGAATCGGTTTGCTGTCAAACCAGGGCTGGCTCATGTCCGGCTTGAGGGGTTCGCCCGCTATCGGTTTAAAGGTTGGAATCGGGTGGGTCAGGTCGACCATAAAGCTGTCCGCCAGCACCGTGCCGGTCCCGAATACTAACGCCAAGCAGAATGCAGTCGTTCCGATGATCTTCTTTAACATTTTCAGACCCCCTAAATGGTTGAAGTTGGCAGATGATGATTCGTGCCGTCAGTTCGGAGACAGACAAGACGAGCAAGAGGAAGAAAAAGCAAAAATACGCAAGCGGCGGCGCGTCACGACCACGGCACTAGAGAAGAACTATAAGAGTACTATAAGAGAGACTAAAAAGGTGTCAAGAAAAAAGTCTTCTCACCATTCTACTAAGAGATCGACGATAGAAGTGGTTTCGAAACCACTTCCAGGCGGATTTGGCTGGGATTGCTTACTTTTCTCGTCTCCCGGATATTCCCCCTTTGCCATATCTGCCCACCATCGTCTATTCTCCGTCCTCTGTCCTCAGTCTTCTGTCATCTGTCTTCCGTCATCCGTCATCCGTCATCCGTCATCTGTCCTCTGTCATCCGTCATCCGTCTTCCGTCCTCCGTCTTCCGTCCTCTGTCTTCAGTCTTCTGTTATTCAGGATCCGGCGCTACATCTGCTTCCACCTGATAGGCATTGGCGAGACTGTTGGTGCCGTTGAACACATCCACTACGGCGATCAGTTCGGCGACGGCCTCATTGTCCAGCCCGAGCCGCTTCACGGCGGCACTGTGGGAGTAGATTCAGTAGGTGCAGTTGTTGGTAACGGACACCGCCAGGGCGATGATCTCCTTGGTCAGGACATCGAGCTTGCCGGGTTTCATCACCGTTTTCAGTTTATGCCAGGTGGCCTCCAGGTGATCCGGATTGTTGGACAGGGCCTGCCAGAAGTTGGGGACGAAATCTATTTCTTTGGTTGCCATGATGTCGTCGTAAACCTCCTTGACCTTGCCGGTGGCCTCGGATAGGGAAACTGTGCGATACAGCGCCATAGTATACCTCCTTGGGGATTGAATAAATATTTAACCTATAGCACAAAAATAGCCCTTGCCAAATTACCTTATTCTAATCGATGGAACTTGCTTCTGAAATCGGCCTTTGTGCGCATCTTTGCCTGCACTAAATCTGTTGACCTGCACGAATATTTCCTGCTAATGAATACCAATCCGGCAAAATTACGATGTTAAACCTATTATCAACCGGTAAAGGATCAATGATGGTTTAAACAGGAGGAAAACCCCGCCATTGAAATTGTGGACGGGGTTTTGTTTTGGCCATCCATATTTACCATCCAAACGAAAGGAGGAAGGTTATGAGAAAATTTATTTGTATCTTGGGATGTTTGCTGATGGTCTTGGGTGCGGCAGGAGCCGGTGCCCAGGTAAAAAACCCGGACACCTTCATCCTGGCAAACTATGGCAATCTGCGAACATTGGATCCCTCCGTGGCCTACGATGTGACCTCTTCCCAGCGATTGTGGAACATCTATGAGCCCCTGGTCTTTTTCGACGGCTCGCACACGGACAAGTTCAAACCGCTGCTGGCCACCCAGGTGCCCACCCTGGAAAACGGCGGCATTTCGGCCGACGGCAAAACTTATACCTTCACCATCCGCAAGGGGGTCAAGTTCCATGAGGGCGGCGATTTGACGCCCGAAGACGTGGTCTATTCCTTCAAGCGCAACATGCTTGTCGACCAGGACGGCGGCCCCATGTGGATGCTGCTGGAAGCACTGACCGGCGAGGGCTCCACCCGCGACAAGGAAGGCAATATCATCGAGGGCATTTTTGACAAAATCGATAAATGCGTCGAGGCCAAGGGCGACGATGTCATTTTTCATTTACCGGCTCCCTATCCGCCTTTTATGGGGATTCTGGCCTACTCGGCCTCCGTGATCATGGACAAGGAATGGGCCATTGCCAACGGCTGCTGGGACGGCAATATCCAGAATGCCGCCAAATTCAACAATCCTTCCCCGGGCCACGAGCCGCTGCAAAAGCTTGCCAACGGCACCAATGCCTACAAAATGGTCTCCTGGGAGCCCAACAAGGAGTTTATCTTCGAGCGTTTTGACGGCTACTGGGGCTCCAAGCCCAAACTCAAACGGGCTATCGTCAAGTACGTCGACGAGTGGAGCACGCGCAAGCTGATGCTGCAAAACGGCGACGCCGACCGGGTGCGGGTGGACAACCCCTACGTGCCCGAGGTCAAGGCCATGAAGGGGCTGAAATTCTACGAGGTCCCGCTGCTGTCGGTGACGGCCGCCTTTTTCTGCCAGAAAGTCAACCCCACCGGCAACCCTAATATCGGCAGCGGCAAACTGGACGGCAACGGCATACCGCCGGACTTCTTTTCCGACGTCAACGTGCGCAAGGCCTTTTTACATGCCTTCGACCGCGAAACCTACAAAAAGGACGTTTTCAACGACCTGGTGATCATGCCTTCCAGTCCCAACGTCAAGGGCCTGCCCTACCACAAACAGGTGCCGGTCTACGAGTTCGATATGGAGAAGGCGGCCGATTTCATGAAGAAAGCCTGGGACGGCCAGGCCTGGGACAAGGGTTTCAAAATGATCATCACCCACAACACGGGCAACGAGATGCGCGAGGCCGCCGCCCACATGATGGCTGAAAACATCATGTCCCTGAATCCGAAGTTCCAGATCGAGGTGCGCAACGTGGAGTGGAAGGACTACCTGGTGAAGTACCGCGACTTCATGTTCCCCATCTTCATCATCGGCTGGGGCGCCGACTATGCCGACCCGCATAATTTCATGTATACCTTCATGCACTCGCGGGGCGTCTACGGCCGCTACATGGGCTACGAGAACCCGGAAGTCGACAAGCTCTGCGAAGCGGGCATCGCCAATGTGGATCCCGACATCCGCCGGGCGATCTACCACCGCCTTCAGGATCTCTGGTATACGGAGGCCGCCGCCAACACGATCTACCAGCAGATTGTGGTGCGCGCCTACCGCGATTGGGTGCACGGCTATGTGCCCAACGCCATGCTCACCGATGCCAACGAGATGCTGACGGATATCTGGAAAGAATAGCCGATTTTACGATTTGCGTTAAATCGGCCGTCGCTACCCCGCAGGATTACCGGGAATCCGGCAGGTTCCCGGCAATCCTGCCATATCCTATAACGCCGCCATGTATGCTTTCATCGCCAGAAGATGTATATTGCTGATATTTGTCCTCTTCGGGGTTTCCATCCTGATTTTCGGCATCCTGATGACCTTCAGCCCGGAGCGCCGGGCGGCGGCCTACGTCACCACCCCCCAGCAGGCCAAAGACATCCCCAGACTGATCAAAGAATTCGGATTTGACGATCCCTTTCACGTCCAGTATGTGCGCTGGATCAGGGAGGTTTTCAAAGGCAATCTGGGCTGGTCGCTGATTGCGGCCCAACCGGTCTGGGACGCGTTCTGGCGCTATTTTCCCGTCACCCTGGAGATGAATCTGCTGGCCGCCCCCATTGTGATTATCTTCGGCATCTGGCTGGGCACCATATCCGGCGTGCACCGCAACAGCGGGATCGACCATGTGACCCGTATTTTCGCCATCGTGGGCTGGTCCCTGCCGACCTTTTTGTTCGCCCTGCTGCTGCTCATGGTGTTTTACGGGTACCTCGGGTGGTTTTCGCCCGGTGTCATCAGCGACCAGTTTACCATGTACATGCTGGAAAATCCCGGCGAGTTCGAACGTCACACCCGCATGTACACCATTGACGGAATTCTTAACGGGCGCCTGGATGTGACCCTGGAGGCCCTGCGCCATCTCGTGCTGCCGGTGACCACCTATGTGATCGTGGTGGTGGCGCTGAACATGCGGGTGATGCGTTCGGGCCTAATCGAGGAGCTGTCCAAGGACTATGTCATGACCGCGCGGGCCAAAGGGGCCGACAAAAGAACCGTCAACATCAAGCATGCCCGCCGCAACGCCCTGCTGCCGGTGGTCACCGTGGCCGGCCAGTTGGTGGCCCTGTCCATGGAAGGCAGTGTATCGGTGGAGGTGGTCTTCAACCGCCAGGGAATCGGCTGGTGGCTGGCCCACTCTGCCATTCAGCTCGATATGCCGGTGTTGATGTGCATCTGCCTGTTTATGGGGATCGTGTTCGTAATCACCAACCTGATCCTGGACATCTTGTATGCGGTTATAGATCCCAGAATACGTCTGAATTGAATGACGAATGACATTTAGGAATGGCGAATGATGAATGAATAATGTCGAATTAAGGAATTCTATCGTTTTTTTGTGTCATAAATAGACGGAGCAAAGCGACCTCCACAATTCGACACTCGACATTCGTCCTTCGTCATTTAACAGATTCAGGGCGTATCAATTTTATCACTAGCTAATTTAGCGAAAAAGGGTTTCACTTGGCAACAACCGACACCCATCCCAGACTGCGCGAGTTCAAATTTACCCTGGAGCGGATTTTCAAAAATCCGTCGGCCATTATCGGTTTTACACTGCTGTTCTGCTTTGTCGCCGTTGCGGTATTCGCTCCCTTGATTGCGCCGCCCAAATATGCCCACAATCCCTATTTGATGCCCCACAAGGGATTTTCACCGACCCCCAAACCGCCCGGACCCGACCGCATTTTCGGTTCGACCTCGGGGCAGTACGACATTTTTTACGGCGTGGTCTGGGGTACCCGTACCGCCTTTAAAATCGGGCTTTTTGTGGTTGTCATCGCCGGTCTCGTGGGGGTCAGTCTGGGAGCCGTGGCCGGATACTACGGGGGCATCATCGATGAAGTGCTCATGCGGCTAACAGACATCATGTGGGCAATCCCGACCCTGGTGCTGGCAATGACGATTACGGTGGCCTTCGGACGCGGACTGGATAAGATTATGATTGCCCTGGCCATGGTGCAATGGCGCTGGTACGTGCGCGTGATCCGCTCCGAAATCCTGACCCTGCGCGATCAGGACTTCGTGCAGGCCGCCAAGATCATGGGGGTTTCGGATTTCAGGATCATCCTGCGGCATATTTTACCCAACGCCATCTACCCGGTGTTGATCATGGCTTCCATGGATATGGGCTCCATGGTGATTACGGCCGCCTTCTTGAGTTTTATCGGGCTGGGTGCCCCCAAGGGCTATGCCGATTGGGGTCAGATGGTCGCCCTGGCCCGCAACTACATTGTCGGACCGCTGGATGATCCCCTGCGGTTCTGGTACACCATCGTTATTCCGGGCGCCTGCATCATCCTTTTCGTGCTGGCCTGGAATTTAATCGGCGACGCCCTACGCGACGCCTTCGACCCCAAGTTGAGAAGAAGATAGCTGGAATGGGGAAGTCGGAATGCGGAATGGGGAAGTGAGAATGCGGAAGTGGGAATGGGGAATTCGGAAAGGGAATCACGGATTGCGGGAGTTTTAGGTGACGTAGCTTAAAGCTCGTATGAAACCACATAAACTTAAAAAGCAAACCGCAGAACCGCAGAATGTCGAATCCTCCTCCGGCGGACTGTAAGTAACGAATTTCGAAGGATGGAATCGCTTCAGGCTTCGCCTTCGGCTACGACCCGACAGGTCGCTCAAGCTTTTTTTAAAATAGACAGAATGCATTGTTCGATGTTCGATGTTGGACGTTCGATGTTCGACGTTCATTAGTTTTATCTACTATCAGACTGGCTGTTTGTCGTGCCAGCGGCGGTTCTCATATCCCAATCGAGTTAAAAATCAATTGGGTATAATCTTTAACCTGTGAAATTATAAATGGCCAAATTGATCGAAACCGTCGACCTGGTGACCAACTTCTACACCTATGAAGGGGTCGTCAAGGCCCTGGACAGGGTCAGCCTGACCTTGGATCACGGCACGACCTTCGGACTGGTGGGGGAGTCCGGCTGCGGCAAAAGCGTCACCGTCCGCTCGATCATGCGCATCATTCAGGAGCCGGGCAAAGTCGAAGGCGGCCGGATCCTGTTTTATCCGAGTCCCGGCGGCGATTCGCAAGCGACGGATTTGCTGCAGCAAACCGAACCTTACATGCAGGCCCTGCGCGGGGACAGCATCTCGATGATTTTCCAGGAGCCCAATGCCGCCCTGAATCCGATCATGAGTATCGGCAAACAGGTTGCGGAGAGCTTTCTGTTCCATCGCAGGGCCGAGATGTGCAAAAAAATCAGCGCCGAGCTGAACGCACCGGACTGCCGCACCTTCTATCCGCTTAAAATTTTATTGCAGGCTCTCTACCGGATCGAAGAAAACAAACCGGAAAGCCGGATCCTGAAAGTGATCAACCGGATTCCGTTACTCCAATGGTGGGACTGGCGGTTGCGCAAAGAGGCGCTGCGGCGTTCGATCGAGATTATCGAGAAATTGGGCATCGCCAACGGGGCCGAGGTTGCACGGCGCTATCCCCATAACCTGTCCGGCGGCATGAAGCAGCGCATCGTGATTGCCATTGCCCTGGCATGCAATCCCATTCTCCTGATTGCCGACGAGGCCACCTCCAATCTGGACGTCACCATTCAGGCCCAAATTCTCGAATTGTTGCGCGAGCTGAAACAACAGGAGATATCATCGGTGCTCTTGATCACCCATGATCTGGGCATTGTGGCCGAAACCTGTGACCGGGTCGGCGTCATGTACGCCGGCAACCTTTGCGAGGTTGCCGATGTCAAAGATTTATTTCGATCGCCCCAGCATCCCTATACCCGGGCCCTGTTGAATTCCGTGCCCAGGCTTTCCCAGGAGGGAGCGCTGCAAAGCATCGAAGGCAGCGTGCCCAACCTGGTGTCGCCGCCTGCGGGGTGCCGTTTTCATCCGCGCTGCCCCCACGCCATGGAGGTCTGCAAGGGGGTGTTTCCCGAGATGAAGGCGGTGGCCGAAAACCACTTCGTCGCCTGTTACTGGGTGAACGGATGACAGATGACGGATGACAGATGACCCTGCTACGCCTTTCAGGCTTCGCAGGGCAGGCGGATGACAGAGAGCGGAAGACAGAAGACAGATGACGGAAGACAGATGACAGAAAACGGATGACAGATGACCGAAGACAGAGAACGGAAAACGGGGGACGGAGAACAGAAGCCAGGTCCGGCTTTGGCACTGCTTCTCTCCTCTCGTTTTCTGACTTTTGTCCTCTGATATCTGTCCTCTGATATCTGTCATCTGATTTCTGTCCTCTGTCATCTGAAAAGATAACATGGAAAAAATACTGGAAATAAAAGGCCTTAAAAAGTACTATCCCATCCTGGGCGGTGTTCTGCAGCGCAAGGTTGCCGATGTCAAGGCCCTGGACGGCATCGACCTGGATATTATGCGCGGCGAATGCCTGGGACTGGTGGGGGAGTCGGGCTGCGGGAAAACGACCACCGGAAAAGCCATCATTCGCCTGCATCGCCCGACCGAAGGAAATATCCATTACCACGCGCCTCCAAACGGCGAAGGCCGATCCGCCGATATCGGTGCTTTAAAGAAAAGCGCCATCAAAAAGCTGGGTATCCGCGGCAAACTCCAAATGGTCTTTCAGGACCCGACCACTTCACTGAATCCGCGCATGCTGATCAAAAATATTGTCGCCGAACCCCTCAAAGCCCAAAATATCCTCGGCGGCCGGGCGTTGGCAGAGCGCGTCAAAGAGCTTTTGGAGACGGTGGGATTGACCCAGGACCACTACCTGCGCTATCCCCACGAATTTTCCGGCGGTCAGCGCCAGCGTATCGCGGTTGCCCGGGCGATCGCCACCAACCCGGAGTTCATCGTGCTGGACGAGCCCACCTCCGCGTTGGACGTTTCGGTTCAGGCCCAGATTCTCAATTTGCTGATCAGACTTCAGCAAAAACTGGGATTGACCTATCTATTCGTCACCCATCACCTTCTGGTGGTCAAATATATCAGCCAGCGGCTGGCGGTGATGTATCTGGGGAAAATCGTGGAAATCGCCCAAACCGGTGATATTTTCGCACACCCGGTGCACCCTTACACGATTGCACTGCTGTCGGGCATACCGGTTCCGGATGTCGAGCACAAGCCCCCGCGCATCGTGCTGACCGGAGATGTGCCCAGCCCGGTAGATCCGCCGGCAGGCTGCCGCTTCCACACCCGCTGCCCCTTTGCCGTGGATCGTTGCCGGACGGAAGAGCCGCGACTCGAATCGGTCGGGGCCGGACATCTGGCAGCCTGTCATCGCAAAGGTGATATGGGCAAGCTCGTCCGCGACCGTTTCGGGGAAAATAGATCTGGTCAACTATCCTAGAAAATGATATTTGCCTGTGTTGCCGTTACGGACGGATTCGGGTTCCGTGTTCACCGTTTCGGGTTGAAAATTCTGCACCTAGTTTATACCCGACAGATATTGATCCGGTCGGGTTTATAAAGCCGCTTCATCCTATGGGATATGTTGGATTTTCAGGCTCTCGAGCAATTTGCAGAGCCGTGTCCGTCGATTGTAACCTTTGAACCGTGAACCTGGAACCCATCAATTTAAGGTTTTGTGCCTTCATGGCAAGTAATCCAGCTTGTCCGGTTTAGGTTAAAGTTTTTCAATAATAGATAGCTATCGAGGTGAATCAATGAAAGCACTATCTGTATCCATACTGATTATTCCAGTTATTCTGATGGTTTTCGGCCTTGCTCTGTCTGCCGGTGCGGCGGACAAACCGGCCGCCAACCCCAAGGTCGTGTTGGAAACCTCCAAAGGCAGCATCGTGATTGAGCTCTACCTCCAAAAAGCCCCGTTGACCGTGGTCAATTTTTTGAGCTACGTGGATGCCAAATATTATGACGGCACCATCTTTCACCGCGTGATTCCCAGATTCATGATCCAGGGCGGCGGTTTTAATGTCTTTATGAAGCGCAAGCCCGTGCAGGCACCCATTGAAAACGAGGCCGACAAAGGTTTGAACAACGAGCGCGGTACCATTGCCATGGCCCGCACTTCCGACCCCCACAGCGCCACCGCTCAGTTTTTCATCAATACGGTCAACAACGACTTCCTGAATCACAAAAAAAAACCCCGCAGGGCTGGGGCTATACCGCCTTCGGCCGGGTCATCAGGGGGATGGACGTCGTCGATGTCATTTCGGCCGTAAAAACAACCCAGCAAGGGGGCTTTCGCGATGTGCCGGTCGAGCCGGTGGCCATCCGCAGCGCCAGGCGGGTGGAATGACGGAAGTCGGATGACGGAAGACAGATGATAGAGGACTGAAGACGGAAGACAGATGACAGAGGACAGAGGCCAGATGACAGAGGACAGATGACAGAGGATGGAAGACAGATGACCCTGCTTTGACACGCTTTGGTGTGACTTCGCAGGGCAGGCAGAAGACCTAAAGAAAGGAATTGATTAGAGCTAGGATGGCAACCAAAAAGATACTTGTACTTCTGGGCAGTCCGCGAAAAAAGGGCAACAGCGCGGCGCTGGCCAATCAGATTATTGCCGGGGCCGAATCCGCCGGTGCTGTCGCCGAATCGATTTATCTGCACGGTCGGGACATATCCGCCTGCCAGGCCTGCTATGCCTGTCAGCGGCCGGACAGCAGCGGGTGCGCCATTGATGATGAGATGCAGCCCATTTCCAACAACCTCGTCAATTAAAATCCTTCAAAATGATGCAGGACACGAGGAAAAGACATAAGCCATAACGCTCGGTGTCAATGCACAAGTTTCTTATTGCGGCCAGCCTTGGCTTGGCAATCATTCCGCGATTTCCTCCAGCATTCCGACTTGCTTGACACATCTTCCCGGGTTATCTATAATGTATTGATAAGAGTACAAATATTCTAACCTCATGGCATCCTGATCAGAGCGCCTGTTTCTCTCCACCTGTCCTGTCCTCGCCCTGTTGGTCTGAGCCTATGAAACTTTGTCCAAAATGCGATCAATCGGTGGCGGAAGAAATCACCACCTGTCCCACCTGCGGCAGTATTATCGGCGAAGGGCGCAAATACATCGACGATTACCGTATCGTCGATGTCCTCCACGAAGGCCACTCCAGTTTTCTCTGCCGGGCCATACGGGAGCGCACCCAGGAACTGGTAATGATCCGCCTGTTCACACCTGAATCCGGCGTCGATGAAAAAGTCGTCTGGCGGTTGAAACGGGAACTGGAGGAACTCAAAAAACTGCCCCAGGACGGCTTTGTCAGGCATCATGCCATCCGTCAATCCTCTGACCGTTCGTGGTACCGGATCAGCGAGTGGATCAATTCCGAAAGCTGGGGCTCCCTGCTTGCTTCCGGCAGGCTCAAGGACCGCACCGTGCTGATCGAATTGTTTTACCGGATGGCATCCACCCTTGCGGTGCTCCATGAGAAGGGCCACTTTATTCCCCATCTCATCTTAAATGACATTATTGCGGTCAAAGAAGGCGAAGAAGCACTCAATATTAAAATCGACTACAAGCTTTCCCGGTTTTTTGACCCCAAGCTGAATCGGCCCGGTCCCATGCTGCAGAACCTGCTGGAGTGCCACCCGGACATCGTCAACCAGCGGCCCCTTGACTATCGCAGCGACATATGGTCCCTGGCGAAAATCTTTGTCGAATTGCTGACCGCCGATCTTGAAACCAGAGATTTTCTGGCCAAAGTCGACGAGATTGAGCTTCCTTCCGAGTTGAACGTGCTGCTGAAGGTGATGCTGGCCGAGGATCCCGACATGCGACCGCGTTCGATGGCCGATGTGGCCGAGTCTTTGGCCAAGATCAAAGCCGGTGAAGCTGAAAAAGCCCGGGATGACACCGCGTCCGCTGCGCCTGCACCGGTGCGTACCATCACCAGGCTGCATAAAATCGTCAAACTGCTGGCTGCGGCTGTCGTGATATTGATTGTCGCCGCGGTTCTGGCCTGGTTTCAATTGGACCGCATGAAGGACGATCCCTCCGCCGGTTTTGAATCCTATGCCAACCGCTATGCCAGGTCGGTTGCCTTTCTGGTGACCGAATATTGGCTTGAGGTGGACGGGAGCCAGTTTTATTACAACATGTCCGAAGGGACGGCCTTTCTGGTGGACAGCGACGGATACCTGCTGACCGGCCGCCACGTGGTATGCCCCTGGTTGGAAGACACCAGTTTATTTGCGACGGCCGCCCAACTCAAAGCCGATGAGATGACACCGCTTTTCAAATACCGGATATACCTGTGGTTCGAAGGCGCCAAGGCCTTCAACCAGGCCGCGCGCATGCTGACCAGCCCCGAGCTTTCGGATCTGTTTTTCACCGAAATCGCCCACAGTACGGAAGCAGAACCCCGCTTGGTGATCGCCGGTGTTGCCAAACCGCCGATGCAGACCCGACAAAGAGTCACTTCTCCCCTCAAGGATGATCTGGCCGTTCTGAAAATCGACCGGGTCCCGGAGGGACTGAAACCCCTGCCGGTAGATATCGGCATGGATCCCCGGCAGATCCCCAAGCTTTCCCCCATCATCACCCTGGGATTTCCACTGGGACGCCGCACCCAGGCAGATACGATCAATGTCAGCGTGACGCGCGGGAATGTCAGGCGCACCTTCGACGATCTTATCCAGGTGGATACATCCCTGCACGGGGGCAACAGCGGCGGTCCGGTGATCGATTCGCGCGGCAAGGTCATCGGTATCGTTTCCGGGGTGGCCATGGATTGGAGCCAGGGTTTTGCGCCCATGGCAACTCCGGTGTGGGATCTTGGCATGGTGCTGCCCATTACCAAAGCCGTTGACTTGCTGATCGAGTTGAAGGCCGGCCGGGTCAAGTGGAACGGGGTGCTGGATTTTTCGGCCGAAGACGACCTGCAAAAAATCCGTGACGTCGCCGCCGAGGGCCGCTGGGCGGACGCCGTCAAACTGGCCGATGAAAAACTGGCCAAAAGTCTCCAACCGGCCTTGAACAAGGCCGCCGCGATGATGCATTACTGCTCCGGTGATTATGTCGGCGCCAGAAAGCTTTTCTCCCAGGGGCTTTCCATGGATGCCCAGGACTACGATGCCCGGTTCATGCTTTACCTCATCGATTATCTGTCCGGAAATGTGAAGGACAGCACCCAGCGCCAATATCTGGTCGACCTGGACTGGCAATCACCGGCCGAATTTCAGGGATACCTGGCCTGGATTCTGGAAGGAATGGTTGATGAGTCCACCGCATTGCAAAGCTGGTATAATACGCCGGAAAAGAGCTGGCTCTACTATGTCGTCAGTCTTTTGCACTCAAAGAAGGGGGATCGGCAGAAGGCGGAGGAACTGGCCCAGGAGGCTGTTAGGTCGGCCGGCACCGATGCCTGGGAATTTTTCCTCGCCAAGGCCCAGTTGGAGCAGTTGCAGAAGCGGCGCCGCGCCGGGCTCAAAACGGAAACCCAGTGGAATAAATACAAGGCTGAAATAAAGGATTTTGATGAAACGGTCAAAAACCTGCAAAAAGCCAAGGCCGAGAAAGCCGAGCAGGTGGTGGCCATGTATTTGAAAATCGCCGATAACACTGCCGGAGCGGAGGACAAACTGCAGGCGCTGGAAGATTCGTACAAGATCATGCCCGACAACCGCAGCATTCTGTCCGCACTCGTCTACTACAGCGCCGCCGCCGAAAACTGGTCCCGATCCCTGGAGTACATCGACGCCTTTTTGGAAACCAAGGCCCGCCAGAACGCCCGGCGTATGGGTATCGGCCTTTTTAAAGCCTGTATTCTCAATTACGAGGGCAAGGACCGGGCCGCCCGCGAGGTTCTCGAAGAATATGAGGGCCGGATCCGGGATCCCTGGTTTTTTACCATCAGCGAATATCTTCTGGGCAAGCAAACCGACAAGGCGCTCAAAGATTTGGCCGGTGAAAGCCCCGAGAGGCTCATTACGGCCTACACCATTATGGGCTTCTGGGATGAAGGCGCCGGCGAGGGCAAAAAGGCGGCCCGGCACTACAAGGAGGCTATCGGATCTTTCCTGGACGACTGGCTGGAGTATGATTTTGCCAGGGAGAGAATCAAAAAGCTGAAAAAGCCGGCGGAATAGCCCGTTTGTGCGGTATTTTTTTTCGGACCGGCGGCTGTCCGAGGAGATTCAAGCCTCACATTCGAATGTGCTGTATAGTTGTTCCCACTGCGCAAAAGGAACCGGCCTTAATTCCTTCAAGTCGGACTGCGGAATTTCGCCGATCCTGGTATTGGGCGCGTAGTAGCACTGTTGCCCCCGATGAGGACCGTCCTCTATGATCCATCCTTGCTGAACCGGGAGTTTTTTGCCGATATAATTTTTGGCTTCGGGACTGTACTCGGTTTGATTGGCCGGTCTGAAAACACCTTCAAAATGCATTTTATCTCTTCACCTCAATAAAATAGGCAGGGCATCAACAAAAAGGCCCTGCCGCTGTTTTGAACCTATCCTGTTTTTTTCAGTGACCCGCCAACATATTCATTTATAAATGAAAGTCAACCCCCATTTCCTACAATTTCGGACCCGCTAACGCCGGACACACATTTGTTGCAATGAGCTATGAGCTATCAGCCAACAGCTATGAGCTATTTGAGGGCCTGGTCAATATCCGCTTTGATGTCTTGCGCATCCTCGATGCCGACCGACAGCCGCAGCAGGCTGTCGGTGATGCCGAGTTCGGCGCGTTCTGCATCCGTCATTTTTTGGTGCGATGTGGTTGTGGGCGCACAGATGATGGTTTCAACACCGCCCAGGCTGAGGGCCGGCGTGATCAATTTGAGATTTTTTAGAAACCGATGGGAATGTTGAAGTAACGGGGATAGACATTCTCGGGTGCATCGAGATACTCGAAGGAAGACGATGTAAAAATCGGCGTGTTGAGTCCTCCGGATTGCGGGTCGGTATAAGTGCCGCTGTGAACACAATGGGTATTCTTATGCATGGGCTGCTCCTTTTTTGGGCGAATCGATCATATTCCAATAAGGGCTGCATTATATTATTTCGACGCCCAATGCAATCACTGGTTTTCGGCATTATATTAATCCATGTTGTTCCGGTTTCTAATGACGATTAACAATTAACGATTAACGCCCAAAGGTGCGCTTTGCGCAGCTTTGGCGTGCCAGGTGATGCCCATGAATTATAGTCGCATAGTCTTAGTCATATTGTTGCTGGCCTGCCTGACGGCCGAAGCGGCCTGTTCCGCCCAACCGGTGCAATTCGGCACATTCACGCGCGATCAGTTCCGCGACTACTGGTACAATTACGGCGCCGAGATCTCCCGCTTCGCATTGCAGCAGATGCGCTATGGGCAGATCCATGAAGGCGATGCGGTTTTTGTCTTTGTGACTGAAGCCATGGCACCTGATATTCAGGTAAAAGCCGATCGTCCCGGGCCGCATGATATTCCGATATTGAAACTCAACGCGGTGCGCAAGTTTTTCACCGGGATTTACCCCTATTCGGTCCTGACATCCACATTTGCGCCAATCGATGTACAAAGCTATCCGCTGCCGCTGAAAGTCAGCTCCTCGACCCAGGAATGGTGCGGTCATGTCTACCTGCAAATGAATTTGCGTCGGGATGAATACCGGGTACGAATGCACTCTTACTTTCAGAAGGAAGGGGACCGTGATTTTGTCATAAAAAAAGCCATTCCCGAGGATGCGGTCTGGACCATGATCAGGCTTGCGCCTGGCAGGCTTCCGCGCGGCGAGTTTTTTATGATACCCGCAAGCGTATCTGCCCGGTTGCTGCACCGGCAGCCGGCGCCTCAAAAGGTGTTCGGGCGGCTTTCGGCGGTCGATGAAAAAAGCCTTGAAGGAAAGCCCCTGGTGCTTTATGAAATCAATCTTGAAACGGAGCGTCGGGTTTTGCAGATTTATTTTGAAAAAGAATTTCCTTACCGCATCCAGAAATGGAACGAAATTTACAGCGGATCAGCGGAAAAAGGAACCGCAACCCTGACGACCTCCGCTGTCCGAACCCATACGATTCAAAATGCCTACTGGCGACATCATGATAACCGGGATCGCAAGCTGCTGAAACAGCTGGGATTGGGTGCCAGGGAACTGAAGAGCACTAACTAACCGGGGGGTCGGGGAGTTTTTCAATCCCTGCAATGTCCGGCCGGGGCGAGCGCATACCCCGGCCGGACACGGCGTCAGACGGCGCCGGGCGATAAAATGATAGTTCAGACAATTGCGGAGAAATTCCCCGATCCCTCAACGAACTGATGTCTGTCTTCAAATAGTAGATTTTAGTTCAGAAAAAGGCCTGAGCTGATTTTGCCGCCGCAGGCATCGTGTGACTATTCCGAGGACGGAAAAAAAGCGAAAACGCTGCCCTGCGCTAAAAGAGGCTGTTTCAGGACGGACATAAAATAATGTCCATGATTAATATCGGTCCCGCCGGTTCGAGCGGATTGGGTAATGTAAAGGGGGTGCACAAGTGCGCCGAAATGGGTTTGGACTGCATGGAGGTTGAGTTCACTTACGGCGTGCGAATGGATCTCAAAACCGCCGCAGAAGTCGGCGCCCTGGCCCGGGAAAAAGGCATCCTGCTTTCGGTGCACGCGCCTTACTACATCAACCTGGCCTCGGAGGAAAAAGAGAAGCTGGCAGCCAGCAAGAAGCGGATACTGGACTCCTGCCACCGCGCCCATGCCATGGGCGCCAGTAACGTGACCTTTCATGCCGGTTTCTACCAAACCAGAACGGCCGTCCAAACCTACAGGCGGATCGAAAAAGCCATCATCGGCCTGCAAAAACAGATCGCCCGGCGTAAATGGCGGGTAAGGTTGTGTCCGGAAGTTACCGGAAAACCCTCCCAATTCGGTTCCCTGGAAGAACTGCTGCGTTTAAAACGCGATACCGGATGCGGGATCACCGTCGACTTTTCCCACCTGTACGCCAGGCAGCAGGGAGACATCGACTATGGCCGCGCCCTCGATCAACTGCCGCAAAAGTTTCATGCCCACTTTTCCGGCATCGAGTACGGCCCCAAGGGCGAGAAGAAGCATGTGCGCACCACCAGGAAATTTTTCGAGCCCCTGGCCAGGGAATTGGTCAAGGGCAATCTGGATGTCACCCTCATCAGCGAATCGCCGAAGCCCTACGAGGATGCGGTGATGATGAAGCGGGTGATTCAAAATTTGCTGAAGGCCTGATAACGAGATGTAACCCATACTGCGTGTGAGCGGGCAGTCAATCGATAACCAGTTGGAATTTTGAATGTTATTCGTTATTGGTTATCCGTTAATCGTAGTAAGGACGAAAGCCTTTTTTATTTCCTAGCAACGAAAGGTTTCCAATAGATGATGGTCTCCCCTTCTAATAACAATTAACCAATAACTATTAACACTAACACCGGAGGTGTAAAATGGATCTTGGCATAAAAGGTAAAATCGCCCTGGTTACGGCTGCCAGCCGGGGACTTGGCCGGGGTTGCGCGCAGCATCTGGCGGCCGAGCAGTGCCGGGTGGCGATCTGCTCCCGTGACGAGACCGCCGCCAGACAGGCGGCTGAAGAGATGGCCGGCTCCAGCAGGGCCGAGGTTGCGGGTTTCGGAGCCGATGTGAGCAAGACCGACGATGTCGATCGGCTGCTGGCAGAGGTCCGACGATCCCTGGGGGATCCGGAAATCCTGGTGACCAATGCCGGCGGACCGCCGCCGGGGACCTTTGCCAGCACGGCCCTGGCGGAATACGAAAAGGCCTTGAACCTCAACCTGATGAGTGCGGTGCGCCTGATTCACGGCGTCGTACCGGCGATGAAGGCCAACAGCTGGGGCCGTATTATCGCTGTTACTTCCATTTCGGTCAAGCAGCCCATCGCCAACCTGCTGTTGTCCAATATGGCGCGGGCGGGCCTGACGGGGTTTTTAAAAACCGTTTCGACCGAGTTGGCACCGTTCGGCATCACGGTCAATGCCCTGCTGCCGGGAACCCACAAGACGTCGCGAATCGAACAGCTTGCACGGGACACCGCGGCGCGCGAGAATAAATCCGCGGAGGATGTCTACCGGGATATGAAGGCGGCCATCCCCAGCAAAACGATCGGGGACCCGGATGATTTCGGGGCTGCGGCGGCATTCCTGGCCAGCACCCGGGCCGGTTACATTACCGGCCAGAATTTGCTGATCGATGGCGGGAGGTACACCGGTCTTCTCTAAATCCACTTGCCTTAAATTTCCATGCCCTGACCCGCACAACGAAGCGTGAAACAGGAGTATTTATTGAAACGTCTTGGCGATCTCTGCAACATATGGGCATGAAAATTTAATTAATCTTTAACTAGAGGAGGATTGAATACATGTTCCGCAAAAAGGGAACCGCTGCCACGCGGCAGCTTATGGAAGGTGTTCACCTGACAACATTGGTAAACGGCGACAAGACATTGATGGGACAAATCAGCATCGTTAAAGGATCGGTGATTCCGCCTCACGATCATCCCCACGAGCAGACCGGATTCATGCTTTCCGGCAAGCTCAGGCTCAAGGTCGAAAATGAGGAACAGGAGGTGGAGCCCGGCGACAGCTGGTGCATCCCCGGAGGTGCCGAGCACAGCGCCACCGCCCTGGAGGATTCGGTGGTGATCGAGGTTTTCTCCCCGGTACGCGAAGATTATCTTCCTTGACAAAATCCAGTGCATGCAGGTTGCTGGGGCGTTTGCCAAGATATCGTTTCGATAACGGCAGGTTTTCGTTTGCGGAGTTTTTGGCGGGCGTCATTCAGCCTTTTGGGCTTGGGCCTCCCGGGCAGCCTTTTTGATCCTGGCCATTTTCAGCCTCTCCTTAAGAGAGTCATATTTGTCCTTTTGATAAAGCCCGATCTCTTTGGAATGCATGCGCCAGGTTTGCAGACAGATGTTGGCGTCGTGAAAATTTTCTTCGAGCACGAATTCTTCGTAGCACTTCAGGGAGTCATCGACGGATTTTTGATACAGGCGCTGTTTGAAATCATCATATTGAGCCTGATCAAAGGTGCCGGCCTTCAGGGCGGTGCTGCGCCAGACATTGAGCCGGATGCGTGTATTGTAGAAGGCATCCTCGTCCATTGAACGTTTGAGCCGCCAGAAGGCATTGGCAGCTTCGACCTTCAACATTTTTTGTTTGGCCTTTTCATCCGGGCCCGGCGATGGCTTGTTCTGGGCGACGGCCCCGGCGGTGATCAACAGCAATCCTAAAAACGTCGCTGCTATGCTTAAGAATTTTTTTCTCATTGCAGCTTTAAGTCTATAATAAAAAAAACGATAGGTCAAAATGAGGGCAAATGCTGCGAAAAATATTATCCGTTATCCACTTCAATCCCTATATTGCGGTTGTCAAAAAGCGTCTTGTTTGTGCCTCGTTTTGATAGAAAAGTTATAGGTGGTCGTGTCGAACGATTGGCCATGCATAGCCTGTATGCATTAGCAAATGTACCCGGATTCGGAGCGGCCGTAAGACACGATCGGTTTTGCCGGGCTCTGGCGATAAATAGGGATGTAAAGCACCTATTTCTCTCTGATAACGCGAAATTGGGTGCGGCATTTGGAGGCGTTACCTAAATGGCAATAATACCTATGCAGAAGTCTGACGTTGATGATCATCATGCCGCTGATAATTCGTGCCTGTACCCCCCGGTTGGCGGCCGTCATCCACATCCGATATGCATTGGGCGATGATGGCTCATTTTATCGCACCCCCTTGAGCCTCAATGCGTCTACCAGGGCCCACTCCAGAAACCGGGCGTAGACTTCCCAGCAGTTTGGCCCGTAGCCGCCGGCCATCAAATAGGCCCGGGGGATGTCCCGCTCCTTGAGGAAGTTGTAGGTCAGAATGTCGCGTTCCTTGAGCTGAGCCAGCGACAGCCTCAGATCGCCGGTGGACGGCAATTCATCCTTGGCATAAGGATCGGCACCGGACACAATCACGGCAAGATCGGGGTGGGCCCGCCGGTCGAGATTGTCCAAGCCCTGCCGCAGGCGGGGAACATACAAGTCTTCCTCCCCTTTGGCCATGGGGATGTCGATATCGCTGGGGGTAAAGGAAGGATTGAAATTACCTTCCGCATCGTATTCGTTGCCGTCCAGGGGCCAGCCGTTGGCCATGTGGATGCTGAGGGTGGTGACTGTATCATCCCCTGCGGTGAGGGCCGCAGTGCCGTCGCCTTTATGGGCATCCAAATCGATCACCCAAACGGTGCGGATAAGCCCTTCGGCCTGCAGTTTGCGGATGGCAATCACAATATCGTTGACCATGCAAAAACCGTTGCCGTAGGCATACTGGCCATGATGCATGCCGCCGCTGAAGGCAAAACAAAACGCTTTATCCAGGGCAATGCGGCAGCATTGAACGGTGGCGGCGACGATGGCGAGAATACGGTCGAAAAGCTGTGTTAGCGGAAGGGTGGCCTTTGCAGGATTGTAGCGATAGTAATTGCCCGCCTCGTCAATCAATTCAAAGGTTTTGATGATTTCAATTTCCAGCCCGGCGGTAAACAGCTTTTCAACATATTCTTCTGAATGTACCCGCCGCAGATCATGCCGGCTGATCTTCTCAACTATATTTTTGATATGCCATTGACCGATTCTGGGTCCTAAAAATTCGTGGGATTTCAAGAACTCAAACGTATTCAAAACCCTGCTGTATAGCACAGGGATTTCGATGCCGAAGTCGATCAGACCAACATGCTGATTGTCATCATACAAGATCATGGGTGGCTCCATAGCTGACGAAAGCGTAAATTCACTGAAGAATCCGGATGCTGAATTATGTAAAAGTAGGTATCCAATCCCTCGATTTCAACGAATTATAAAGAATTATTGGATTCTCTTTGGGCCAAGCTGAAAATTACCGATGCACATAGGGCAGAATTTAATGCCGAAATTCAAAGCAATCCGAGAAGAAACGGCAAAACCATGCCGATAAATGACATATGGATCGTATCTATTGCTTTACAACATGGCCAAAAATTATATACCTATGATAAACATTTCGAATTTGTGCCTGGATAGTAGTGGTATGACATCACGGGTTGGATTCGAATGAAGTGACCACAATAGCATCAACTACAGGGAGATGAGGCAAACCATGCAGGACAAAACGAATCCGCCATTCGATTCAGAGGTCGGTGACGTTCGACAGCGCATTGACGACAAAACATCCTCTGATGCCGCCATCGAGGCCGCCGCCAGACGGTTGACCCGGCGTCAGATCATCAAAGACGCCTCCGAATATGTCAAAAAACACATCAGCCGCCAGCCGCCGGTGCAGCGCTTTTTCAGTTTTATGCCGACCATGCTGACGCGGGTGTCTCCTTTTCATTTCAAAGGCAGGGCAAAATATAAGCAATGGCCCCTGGTTCGTCTGGATTCGGGAGAAGCCAATTCCTGGGGCCGCATGCAGGTGGTGGGAGAACTGCTGATCATCTTTGACGAGACCATCCTGTTCGGGCTTCTGGCCCTGATGACTAAATATCAAAGTGATGCCTTTGAAACCACCCGGGAGGAGTTATGCCGGCTGGCGGCCGTCCAGCCGACGCCGACGAATTACGGTGCGGTTTGGAAAAGTATCCAGCGCCTGGCCGGTTCGCGCATTGATCTGGCGCTTTACAGCGGCAAGGGCAGGAAACGCAGTGAGTTAAAGGAGATGACCGGTTCGATTCTGAGCTTTGCGGACCTGGATAAAAATACCGGCAGCATCCGGGTCGTCGTCAATCCCTATTTCCTGGAAATGTATGCCGACAGCTTTGTCACCAACATCGACCTGAAATTCAGATCCCGTCTCAAATCCGATATCAGCAAAGCCTTTTACCGCTTTTACCAGGGCCAGTATGAAAGCGAGTCAGATATCGACATCCAGCGACTGGCGCGCGCGGTCAATCTCGAAACGGACCAGGAACTTCGACGGCTGAAGGACAAGGTTCGCACCGGTTTAAAAGAGCTTGAGCACAATGGATACCTGGAGCGGTACCAAATTACCAGGGATAACCGTGTGGTGGTTTCAAAATCCAAAACCTCGGCCGCCCATTTTCAAAGCCAGATTCTTGCCTCCGATCAGATGACCTATCTCACGGAATGACCGCGGCAGTTAGAAATCCCTAAAATCCTCATCCTCCAACGGGAGCAGTTGCGCGGGCGTCGCAGCCTTTTTACGGGGGACGGTTGTCTCGACATGGCTGACGACCGGCTTCGAGAACGTTTTGTTGCTACGGCGGTTTTCCGTCAGACCCGGTTTCGTTGCCAAAGATCTCTCAGTGCTGCGGGCGTCCGATCCGCCTACCAGAGACACCAGTCCGGTGACCATTTGCTTCATTCTAGAGGCCTGGGACAGCATCTCCTCGGAGGAGGATGCCGTCTGCTGGGCATTGGCGGCATTTTGTTGGGTGACCTTGTCCATTTCTGTCACCGCGGTGTTGACCTGTTCAATCCCCCGGGCCTGTTCCTCGGAGGCAGCCGCGATCTCCGCCACCAATTCCCCTACCTTGGATGCGCTTTCGGTCACCTGGCCAAAGGCGTTGTTGGTACCGGCAACCAGGTCTGAACCGGTTTTAACCTTCAAGGTGGTACCCTCAATCAGGGTGGCCGTGTTTTTGGCGGCGTCTGCGGCCCGCATGGCCAGGTTGCGGACCTCATCGGCCACGACGGCAAATCCGGCACCGGCCTCTCCCGCTCGGGCGGCTTCTACCGCTGCATTGAGGGCCAGCAGGTTAGTCTGAAAGGCGATCTCGTCGATGGTCTTGATAATCTTGGAGGTTTCCTCGCTGGACTTGGATATGTCCTGCATGGATGCCGTCAGCCCGGCCATGGAGTCATTGGCCTGGTCAACGACCTCGCTGGCCTGCTTCATCAGCTGATCGGCCTGGCTGGCATTGTCGGCATTCTGTTTGGTCATTGCCGCCATTTCCTCCAGCGACGCAGAACTTTCTTCAAGGGATGCGGCCTGTTCCGACGATCCTTCCGCCAGCGACTGACTGGATGAGGTGATCTGTCCGGAGGCGGCGGCAACCTGGTCAGCCCCGCCGCGCAAACGGTCGATAATGCGCTTGATGGGCCGGGTGATGCTCGCCTGGGTAAACAAATAGGACGCCGTCTGCACGATTGCCAGGACAACCAAGGTCACCAGACCGATCATCCACAGCACCCGCTTGATGTTGGATTGAATTTCGCTTTTTATGGTTTCGATTTGCTGTGTCATTTCATTGGCAGCGGCGGCAGCGTTTTTTTCAATTTCCGATCGGCGGGCCTCCACGAGGGCATCGATATCATCCATGTACATGCCGGTGCCGATGATCCAGTCCCATTTTTTAAATATCTTCACATAGGACACTTTGGGCTGGGGCTCGTCGGATCCGTATTTGGGCCAGTGATAATCCACGAATCCTTCACCATCCTGTTTGCATACCCGTACCATTTCCATGAACAGCTTTTTGCCGTTGGGATCTTGGCTGGCCGAGAGGTCCTTGCCGTTTAGCTGGGGCTTGTAAGGGTGCATGATCATTTTCGGCTGGGTGTCGTTGATCCAGAAATAATCCTTGTTTTCCGTGCCGTAGCGCAGATTTTCGATAACGGCGGCCGAGTTGGCCTGCAGTCTGGTTTCGGCAACTTCCATGTAAACGCCGCTGCCGATCACCCAGTTCCACGGCTTGAAAAGCTTTACAAACGACAATTTGGGCTGGGGTTGATCAGCCCCGTACTTGGGCCAGTAATAATCCACAAAGCCCTCGCCGTTTTCGCGGCAGACATTGACGAATTCCACAAACAGCTTTTTGCCGTTGGGATCTTTGAATCCTGACAGGTCCTGACCGTCCAGCTTGGGTTTGTAGGGGTGCATGACCATGGTGGGGTGCATGTCGTTGATCCAGAAATAGTCTTTGTTTTCGGGGCCGTATCTAAGGGTTTTGATCAGTGCGGCCGCCTTTTGCTTTTTTTGCTCCAGGCTCAGGTAGGCTTCCTTTTCAACAGCCACAATGATGCTGTAGGCGGTGTTGACGGCGTTTTGCAGCGGTTCGCGGTAGACTGCCATCAGTTTTTCAGGATCATGGGCATCCTTATAGGCTTTTTCGAGAACGCCGATGGCGGTCTGAACCTGGGATTTTAAATATTCCTTTTTGCGCGCGATCAGCTCAGCGCGAAAGACATCCAGCTGGCTTTTGCCGTCGGAATTGATTTTCTGCATGTATTCCGGCAGAAATTCCTCGATGTGGGCTACGGCCATTTTTCCGGATCGGTTCAGCTGCCAGACGGCCAGTATGCTCAGACATGCCGAGGATAAAATCAGGCCGGCAGCCACCAGCAGCATTATTTTGGCGTTGATGCGCATGTTGCAATACCTCCCCAAATTGGATTCACCTTCTCAGCCATATAGGAGGTATCGGCTAAAATTCAGATATCTTTACCTGACCCACTTTACAAATTCAGCCGGCGCGCCCCGTTTTCGTTCGAATCGGTTTACCGGGGCCTGCGGGTCGGGCCAGCCCAGGGCGGTCCCGATGACCAGCAGCTTGTCGTCCGGCAGGCCAAACAATTCCCGCACAATCTGCGGATAGCTGGCCATGGCGGCCAGGATGCAGGTTCCCAGGCCGCGGTCATGGGCCAGCAGGCAGAAGGTTTGCAGGAATATGCCCGCATCGAGCATGGCGTATTCGATGGCCAGCTTTTTGTCGACGGCCACCAGAACGACGGCCGGCGCGTCAAAAAGACCGAACATTTTAGCAAAATGCTGCAATCTGGCTTCCTTATCCTTTCTGGGGATGTCAAGGGCGCCCAGGACGCTTTTGCCCAGCTCTTTGTAGCGGGCCAGATAATGGTCCGACCAGACCTGGGGCATGGGGACGTCTGTTGCGGCCTCTTTGCCCGCCAGAAGCGCTTCCTGGTTTTTCTTTTTGAATTCGTCCAGTTTTCCCCCGCTGACCACCACCAGTTCCCACGGCTGGGTGTTGCCCCAGGATGGGGACCACAAGGCGTCATTGATGATATCGCGGATCAGGTCGGGGGGTACGGATTTGTTCAAAAATTGACGGATGCTGCGGCGGTTGCGGACGGCGTCTTGCAGTTGCATGGAATCTCCTTTCATTTCCGGGTATTCGAAGGTCAAAAAAATGTGAGCGTCAATTTTTACCGGCATAAATTTTTAAAGGCAAGAATAAAATATCGCTGCATAAGGCTAAAAAATATTACAAAATCGTTGATTTTGGAGTTAAATTCAGACTATGCTGACGGAATTTTAATTGGGGCTCCACAGGATGTTTTTTGGATCAAGGCTCAAATGGAGTTGGACCTAAATTTATTCATGGTTGATCAAGGAGGGAAATTATGAACTTGCAAAAGCCGAATGCGAACGACGCACTTCAGACCAGGAACCGCTCACGCGACATTGCACCTCAATCGGGGATCTGCAGCCGGTGTTTGGATGGCTGCAAAGGCAACTGCGACATGTTCCAGGCCACATTTCGAGGTCGGGAGCTGCTGTACCCGCAGCCTTTCGGCAGCGTCACGGCCGGGGCCGACAAGGATTATCCGGTGGATTATTCCCATCTGAATATAATGGGCTATGCCCTGGGGGCCAAAGGGGTCGAGGCCGATCCGGACAAGGCCACCTTCCCCAATGTTGATACCGAAACCGCCTACGGGGTTACCGACAAGGTCAAAATGAAGGTACCGATTTTTACAGGGGCCCTGGGCAGCACGGACATCGCCCGTATAAACTGGCGGCATTTCGCCATTGGAGCGGCCATCAGCGGAATCAGCCTGGTATGCGGTGAAAACGTCTGCGGTATCGATCCCGAGCTGGAAATCGGCAGCAACGGCCTGATCAAGAAATCGCCGGAAATGGACCGCCGGGTGCAAGAGTATCGCCGGTATCACGAAGGCTATGGCGACATCCTGGTTCAGATGAACGTGGAAGATACCCGCAACGGTGTGGCCGAATACGTCATCGACAAGCTCGGGGTGGAGACCATCGAGCTGAAATGGGGCCAGGGCGCCAAGTGCATCGGCGGGGAAATCAAGGTCAATTCCCTCGACCGGGCCCTGCAGTTGAAAAAGCGCGGCTACATCGTCACACCGGATCCCGAGGATCCCGCCCATCAGGCGGCCTTTAAAGCCGGCCCCTTGAAACAGTTCGAAAGGCACTCGCGCCTGGGATTCGTCGATCAGGAAGGGTTTATGAACGAAGTCGAGCGCCTGCGCAAACTCGGCGCCAAACGGATTACATTGAAGACCGGGGCCTATCCCATGCGGGAACTGGCCATGGCCATCCGCTGGTGCAGCGATGCCGATATCGACCTGCTCACCATCGACGGGGCGCCGGGAGGCACCGGAATGAGTCCCTGGCGCATGATGGCCGAGTGGGGCATCCCCGCCATCTACCTGCATGCCATGGCCGTTGAGTTGAGCGACCGCCTGGCCCAAAACGGCAAGCGCGTTCCGGACTTGGCCTTTGCCGGCGGCTTTTCGGCCGAAGACCATGTTTTCAAAGCCCTGGCCCTGGGGGCCCCCTACTGCAAGGCCGTGTGCATGGGCCGTGCCCTGATGATCCCGGGCATGGTCGGCAAAAACACCGAAAGGTGGCTGCGGGACGAGGACGGCGGCCTGCCGTCGACCGTTTCGAAATACGGATTCACCAAAGAAGAAATCTTCATGAACTACGAGGTCTTAAAAGAGAAATACGGATCAGAGGTGGATGAAATGCCGCTGGGCGCCATCGGACTTTTCAATGTGGCCGACAAAATCAAGGTCGGACTCCAGCAACTGATGGCCGGATCGCGCAACTGGAAGGTGGACTATATCAGCCGCAGCGATCTGTTCTCCCTGACCGAAGAATGTGCCAAAATCACCGGCATCCAGTACGTAATGGATGCCTACCGCCAGGAAGCCCTGGATATCATCGATGCTTAGGATCTCTGTAATTGGATATTTTATAACCTGTTGTTCATATTGAAGGAGGTTTGATATGTCAGATAAGATTTTAAACCAGATCCTGGCAAAAGATCCTGAAGAAAAAGAGTTTCACCAGGCCGTTCGGGAGTTCACCGACACCATCACCCCGGTATTAGAGCGCCATCCCGAATACCGCCAGCTGGGAGTCATGGAAAGAATCCTGGAACCCGAGCGCGTGATCGTGTTCCGGGTTCCCTGGATGGATGACGAAGGATGGGTGCGGGTCAACCGCGCCTACCGGGTGGAAATGAACAGCGCCATCGGGCCTTACAAGGGTGGCCTCCGCTTTCACCCCTCGGTAAACCACGGCATCCTGAAATTCCTGGCCTTCGAACAGGTCTTCAAAAACGCGTTGACCACCCTACCCATGGGAGGAGCCCAGGGCGGCGCCGATTTTGAGCCCAAAGGAAGGTCGGATGACGAGGTCATGCGCTTCTGCCAGAGTTTCATGACCGAGCTGAGCCGTCACATCGGCCAGGATACCGACATTCCCGGCAGCGGCCTCGGTGTGGGGGCCAGGGAAATCGGCTATCTGTTCGGCATGTACAAGAGACAGCGCAACGAATTTACCGGGGTGCTGACCGGCAAGGGCCTGCAGTGGGGCGGGAGTCACATTCGGGCCGAGGCCACCGGGTACGGTGTCGTTTATTTCGCGGCCGAGATGCTGGCGGCCCGCAATGATTCCTTTCAAGGCAAAACCTGCCTGGTGTCCGGTTCCGGGAATGTTGCCCAGCACACGGCTGAAAAAATCATCGACTTGGGCGGCAAGGTGCTGACGCTTTCGGACTCGTCCGGCTACATCTATGATCCGGAAGGCATCGACAGCCAAAAGCTGGCCTTTGTCAAGCGCCTGAAAAACCTTAAACGCGGCAGGATCAAGGAGTATGTCGACAAATATTCCGAAACGTTGTACACCGAAGCCGACACTTCGCTGGATTACAACCCGTTGTGGACCCACCGGGCCGATTGTGCCTTTCCCTGTGCCGTGGAAAACGAAATCGGGGAAAAAGATGCCTACAATTTGATCAACAACGGGATCAAATTGATTTGTGAAGGTGCCGACATGCCGGCATCCAACGAGGCCGTCAAGATCTTTCAGGACAAAAAACTGCTGTATGCCCCGGGCAAAGCCGCCAATGCCGGCGGGGTGGCTGTATCCGGCCTGGAGATGGCCCAGAACCGGATGCTCTTGAACTGGTCGGCCGAAGAAGTCGATCAGCGCTTGCGGGCCATCGTTAAAAACATCCACCAGAACTGCCTGGATGTGGCCGCGGAATACGGCGAATCCGGAAACTACCTGGCGGGCGCGAATATCGCCGGATTCGTCAGGGTGGTCGATGCCATGCTCGACCAGGGCCTGGTGTAGGTGTCACCTGGAGCGAATTCGAAACAGTATTAACGATTAGTTGCTATATCTGATTGCCCAAGCAGAGAGATTATGTGTTCTGCTTGGGCATTTAATTCAGATCGCTGCCTTCAGATCAATAATTTTCCCCAAATTATAGCGACAGAGCCGTCCATGTTTAATTGATCTGTTAATATTGAGTGATGTCTATTCTCGATCGGAGACAAAGTCTATTATTCAGGTTAGCTTGAATTCGGCCGGAATTGACGGCATTGCCCCCTTTCTAGAGCAAACATAGGCAGCAAGGCGATTGGCATGTGCGTTGATGGTGTTAAGATCGTGTCCAAGTAAGAAACCCAGCGTTGTGGCGGCAGTAAAGGAATCACCGGCGCCGATGGTATCCACAACCTGCGATGGAAATCCAGGGTGTTCAGATATTTCTGTAGGTGTAACCAAAAGACTACCGTTTTCGCCTCGAGTGATGACAGCAAGCCGAAGGTCATAATTTGCGATCAATCCGGAAATAGCTGCGAGCTCTTCATCCGGCAGACCAAACATTTTTTGAATGACTTGTAGTTCCTCGGCACTTAGTTTAATGATGTTGCATTTATCAAAAGAGGTCTCAATGATCTTTCGGTCGTAATAATGCTGCCGGAGGTTTAAATCATAGACTTTTAAAACCGTATCGGATAGCTGATTCAGGAAATGATGAATGGCTGACCTGGATACGGATTTGCGCTGGGCGAGCGTGCCAAAGCAGACTGCTTTTATGTCATTGAGAATGGAAAAGGCTACGCGATTGAACCGTAAATGGTCCCAGGCGACATCATCCGGAAAAGAGTAGCTGGCTACACCGTTAGCATCCACGTTGGCGTTCACATTTCCGGTTGGATGCAATGAATCAAAACTAATGCCATCCGTGGAAATTCCTTGGCTTGCGAGCTCATCAAGGGCTCGTTGTCCGCGGGTATCGTCCCCAATGGTTGAAATGGGGATGCCTGTGGCCCCCAGGGAGTTGATGTGAAAAGCAAAATTAATCGGCGCTCCCCCCAGTTTTTCAGTATCGTCCATGACATCCCATAAAAGCTCCCCAATTCCGGCAATCACAAATTTTTTCATGCTTCCTCCGTATACGCTCTGATTGGATTGTACCGCCGCATAGGTTTTGTTGATTCGTCCTGTTTAGTAGTATCCTAAATATAATTAAATTAAGTTGAACTATATTATTTATATATAATTAAATTAAACTAAATTATCAAATAAAAAAATCATAAAATTAAATTTTTATCTTGACAAGATTATTTTATGTATTTATTAATTAAGTATAAATTAATAAATACATAAACCGATCCCCAAAAAATCGAATATTATAATAGGATAAATATGACTAAATACTCCAAAGCGGACAGGCGCGGAAACAAATCAATCCAATTACGACGTTTCAACGAAAGACGTGTATTGCAAGCCTTGCGTCGGATGGGAGCTGCTTCCAAGGCGGATCTTGCGCGTTACGCGGGTCTGACGAATGCTGCGGTGGGTGATATTGTTTCTTCCCTCGAAGATCAGGGCCTAATTTATCTTGGTGAAAAGCGCCACGTCGGAGGTCGTGGTCAACCTGCCACAATTATTCGCCTGAAGGGAACTGGCGCGTATAGCATTGGCGTGCGTCTGGATCGTTCTTCCATTGAAACTGTTTTGATCGATTTCGATGGCAATTTGATGTCCCGCACCTTCTATGACATGTTGCTGCCCAATCCAATTCAAACTTTGGAAATTGTAAAAAAAGATATCGATAATATACTTGAATTACTAAAAAAAGATAAACAAAAGCGGCTTTCAGGAATTGGTCTGGCGATTCCATATAATTTGGAGAGTTGGCTTACCGAACTCAATTTACCCTCAGATCCCTTTTCTAGTTGGAAAGACTTTGATTTTGCAGCCGAAGTTGAAAGCGCAATGAGTATTCGGGTTTATAGCGAGAATGATGGCACGGCAGCAGCTATCTCTGAATTGTTTTACGGTGTGGGCAGAGATTTTGACAATTTTTTGCATCTTTTTTTAGGTCCGGGTTTAGGTGGCGGATTGGTACTGCACGGCGAAATCGTGCGTGGTGAATTCGGCAATGCTGCCGATGTTGGACTTATGCCGGTGTCGCCCTCTACTTTATCATCTGCACCTCAACCCAAAGATACCTTCGATATTATGCTCAATCGGGCTTCTATCAACACCCTTATCCGTCATCTTCAATATGCGGGGATATCCATCGAAACCAAAGCGGATTTGGAGCGGATTATTTCAGAAGAACCCGCTTCGGTATCTGAATGGCTCGATGATTGTACAAAGGCTTTGACATATCTGATCTGGTCGGCAAGGTCACTTTTGGATGTGCCAACGGTGATATTGGGTTCTGACATCAGTGGCCGCCTTACGGAAATTCTAAAAAATCGCCTTGTAACTTCTTTATCAGACAGCGCTCCGGAATCACGCAAGCCGCCAAAAATTATAGTCGGATCCTTTGGAACCGATGCTGGTGCTGTGGGTGCGGCCAGTTTGCCCCTTTTCTATAGTTTTTCTCCAAGCAAAAATATTCTGATAAACGAAAGGGACAACCAATTTTCGTAACTGGCAGTTTCGAAATGAGAAGGAAGCGTATAAAAACCAGCAGCGAACCCAGACTGAATCTCTGGGTAATCTTGGAAGGGGCTGGGGTCTACCAAAGTAGATCCCGCATTTGCGAGCAGATGCTTAGGCCGCATTTGTTCGCTTACCTTAGAAACTAAATGTGGGAGGTGGAATTATGAAAAACAAAGTATTGTTATTATTGGTAATTTTGCTACTGGCAACGGGTGGCTTCATCCACGCGGAGACGATCACCATTGCCACCGTCAACAACGGCGATATGATTCGCATGCAGAAACTTACCGATGACTTTACCGCGAAAAATCCCGGCATTGAGCTGGAATGGGTGACGTTGGAGGAAAACGTTCTCAGGCAGCGTGTCACAACGGACATCGCCACCAAAGGTGGTCAATACGATGTGATGACCATAGGAACCTATGAGGTTCCGATCTGGGCCAAGCAAAACTGGCTTGTGGCCCTTGACGATTTGGGGCCGAATTACGACGTCGATGACCTGCTCCCGGCGATCCGCAGCGGGCTTACGGTCGACGGCAAGCTATATGCCGCGCCATTTTACGGCGAAAGCTCTATGGTCATGTATCGCACTGATCTGTTTAAAAAGGCTGGTCTTGAAATGCCGAAGGCGCCGACGTGGGAGTTTGTTGCAAATGCAGCGCGCAAGATTGCCGACAAAGGCAACGAAATCTACGGTGTTTGTTTGCGTGGCAAAGCGGGTTGGGGTGAAAATATCGCTTTCCTGTCGGCAACGGCGAATTCATTTGGTGCCCGTTGGTTCGATGAAAACTGGAGGCCGCAGCTAGACAGTGCGGCTTGGAGGAAAACCTTGAATTTTTACGTCGACCTCATGCATGATACCGGTCCTCCGGGTGCATCATCCAATGGTTTTAATGAGAATCTGGCGCTTTTCCAATCTGGTAAATGCGCAATGTGGATTGACGCCACGGTTGCTGCCTCTTTTGTAACAAACCCCAAAGATTCCACTGTGGCCGACACTGTCGGGTTTGCATTGGCACCGGACAACGGCCTCGGCAAGCGCGGTAACTGGCTCTGGGCCTGGTCGCTGGCAATCCCCGCGGGTACCCAAAAAGAAGCAGCGGCCAAGAAATTCATCGCCTGGGCAACATCCAAGGAGTACCTGGAACTCGTTGCCTCGAAAGAAGGCTGGGCCAACGTACCGCCGGGCACCCGTGCGTCGTTGTACAATAACCCGGAATATCTCAAAGCCGCGTCCTTTGCACAGATGACTCTTGAAAGCATTCAATCTGCTGATCCAAAACACCCGACTGTCGATCCAGTGCCTTATGTGGGCGTGCAGTTTGTCGCCATTCCTGAATTCCAGGGAATAGGTACAGCCGTCGGTCAGCAGTTCGCGGCCGCCCTGGCAGGCACAGCAACTGTCGATCGAGCTCTGCAAAACTCACAGAGACTCACAGAGCGAATAATGAAGAAGGCCGGTTACCCCAAATAAGCGGCAATTGCCAATGGGCCGGCGAGTCTTCTCCTGCCCATTGGTAACCCTTCTACAAAAGACCAGAGGTTATAACTATGGCAACTGCACATTCTCGAAGTGTCGCACGAATCATGATTTCTCCATCGGTGCTCCTGCTGCTCGGCTGGATGATAATCCCGCTTTCATTGACGATCTATTTTTCGTTCCTGAGCTACAACCTCCTGATGCCCGGTATGGAGAATTGGATCGGTTTAGAGAATTACCAGTTTTTTTTGACCGATCCGGCTTTTTTTGAGGCCCTGAACAACACGCTTCTTCTGGTCGGCGGTGTGCTGTTAATAACCATTCTGGGAGGCGTAGGGCTTGCTCTGGTCCTGGACCTGCCCTTTTGGGGACAAGGCATCGTGCGCATTCTCGTCATCGCACCATTTTTCGTGATGCCAACTGTCTCAGCGCTGGTTTGGAAGAACATGTTCATGAACCCCGTCAATGGATTGTTCGCCCATGGGGCGAAATACCTGGGTCTGGAGGCGTTCGATTTTTTTGCCCACGCACCGCTTTTGTCCATCATTCTCATCGTCGCCTGGCAATGGCTTCCTTTTGCGACACTGATTCTGCTGACCGCGCTTCAATCACTTGATCAAGAGCAATTGGAAGCAGCGGAAATGGACGGGGCCGGGCCTGTGAAGCGATTTATATATGTCGTGCTACCCCATTTGGCACGTGCAATCACGGTTGTAATCCTGATCCAGACGATCTTTCTTTTGTCGATTTTCGCAGAAATACTGGTTACGACCAATGGCGGACCAGGTTATGCATCCACAAATCTAACCTTCTTGGTTTATGCCCAGTCGCTGCTGCAGTTCGATGTGGGCGGTGGCTCTGCCGGAGGAATTGTCGCTGTGATCCTGGCAAACATTGTGGCGATCTTTCTGATGCGAATGATAGGAAAAAATTTGGAGGCTTAAGACTATGGCACGCTCTATTTCACCGTCCCGCAAGACTGTGATAACAACTCTGGCTTGGACAATCGGGCTGATGATGTTTTTCCCCATCCTCTGGACCATTATCACCAGCTTTAAAACGGAAGCGGAAGCCATTGCCTCGCCTCCGACCTTCATTGCGTTCGAATGGACGCTCGAGAACTATGTTGAAGTACAAGAGCGTTCCAATTATTTTCGGCATTTCGCGAATTCTGTCATCATCTCTTTCGGCTCCACAATTCTGGGTCTGCTGATTGCCATTCCCGGAGCCTGGGCCATGGCCTTTGTACCGGGTAAACGCACCAACAATGTGCTGGTATGGATGCTCTCAACCAAAATGCTGCCGCCGGTGGGCGTGCTGATTCCGATATATCTGATCTTCCGAAATACCGGATTGCTGGACACCCGGACTGGTCTGGTGATTGTGTTGACGCTTATCAATCTGCCGATTATCATTTGGATGCTCTACACCTATTTTAAAGAAATTCCGGGCGAGATCTTAGAAGCCGCACGAATGGATGGGGCTACCCTGCAGGCGGAAATTATCCATGTTCTAACTCCAATGGCAGTGCCCGGCATCGCCTCTACCCTTCTTCTGAATGTCATCCTCGCCTGGAATGAAGCCTTTTGGACCCTCAACCTGACGGCAGCTAAAGCGGCACCGCTGACAGCTTTCATTGCCAGCTATTCCAGTCCGGAAGGGCTATTTTATGCAAAGCTCAGTGCCGCCTCAACCATGGCCATCGCGCCAATTCTGATACTTGGTTGGTTCAGTCAAAAACAGCTTGTGCGTGGCTTAACCTTTGGCGCAGTAAAGTAGGAGCAAACCCATGGGAGACATAAAACTGAATAATGTTACCAAAAGCTTCGGCGAAACCGAGGTTATCCCTCCGATCGATCTGGAAATCAACGACGGTGAATTTTTGGTCTTTGTAGGACCTTCCGGCTGCGGGAAATCCACATTGCTGAGGCTAATTGCAGGGCTTGAAGACGTGACCAGCGGGCAAATTGAAATAGACGGGCGGGACGCCACGGCAATACCCCCTGCAAAAAGGGGTTTGGCCATGGTGTTCCAGTCCTATGCGCTTTACCCCCACATGTCCGTTCGCAAGAACATAGCCTTTCCACTAAAAATGGCGGGATTGGATAAAACCGAGATTGACCGCCGTGTGGCGAACGCTGCCAAAATTCTGAATCTCACAGACTTTCTTAGTCGGCGACCGGGTCAGCTCTCCGGCGGGCAGCGTCAGCGCGTGGCCATCGGGCGCGCGATTGTGCGTGAGCCTGCTGCGTTTCTCTTCGACGAACCTTTGTCCAATCTCGATGCAGCGCTTCGAGTAAACATGCGCCTGGAAATATCGGACCTGCATAACAGCCTGAAGACAACTATGATCTATGTTACCCATGATCAAATTGAGGCGATGACCATGGCTGACAAGATTGTGGTTCTTAGGGCTGGCCGCATAGAACAGGTCGGTTCGCCTCTGGAGCTCTACAACAGCCCACGAAACAAGTTCGTTGCCGGATTTATTGGTTCGCCGAAAATGAATTTCATTACCGGCAATGATGCATCCAAACACGATGCCGAAACAATAGGTGTTAGACCGGAGCATATGTCCCTGTCGAAAGAGTCCGGCGAATGGAAAGGCAAGGTTCGTGTGGCAGAACATTTAGGATCAGACACCTTCCTGCACGTGACGGCCGAAGATATCGGGACATTAACGGTAAGGGCCACCGGTGAATTCGATGTCTCCTATGGTGATCTTGTATACGTCACCCCCGATCCAACTAAAATTCACCGTTTTGACCGATTTGGTGGAGCCATTACATAAAAAGTCTCAACGGATGCAATTGAAATAGGAGGTCCTTTGTGACGACAAGACTCACCGCAAGGAATCTCGAAGCCATATCCGCCTTAGTCACTAGACCTCGCTACGATCGATCGGCGCTATCTGCAGGCATCTTGCATTTCGGTGTCGGTAACTTTCACCGGGCCCATCAGGCTGTTTATCTGAATTCACTTTTTAACGAAGGTCGTGATCATGACTGGGCCATCATTGGCGCCGGTGTGCTGCCATCGGATGAAAAAATGCGCCGAGCACTGGTAGATCAGGACTATTTGACCACTATAGTGGAACAATCGGCAAACTCCAGCACTGCACAGGTGACCGGAGCGATGATCGACTTCCTCCCCCCGGATGATCCGGCAAAAATCCTCGATGCTCTGGTCGATCCTGCGATCCGTATCGTGTCGTTGACCATTACGGAAGGAGGCTATTTCATTGATCCTGCTTCCGGTGTTTTTGACACGGCGAATCCTGAAATAGCGACTGACGGCGCATTTCCCGAAAGGCCGAAGACCGTTTTCGGCATTATCGTTGCGGGGCTCAGCCGAAGGCGAGAGGCAGGCATTGAGCCATTCACGGTAATGTCCTGTGATAATATTCCCCACAATGGCGTTGTCACCCGCAACGCGGTGGCGGGGTTGGCTGGACTATCCAATCCTGAATTCAGCAGCTGGATTATTGACCAGGTCGCCTTTCCAAACAGCATGGTGGACCGGATTACACCCGCCACTGGAGATCGCGAACGGAAAATTTTGGCCCGGGACTTCGGAATTGAGGATAATTGGCCGGTTTTCTGCGAAGACTTCACCCAGTGGGTCTTAGAAGACCATTTCCCCACCGGTCGTCCGGAACTTGAACGTGTCAAAGTGCAATTCGTCCCTGACGTAACGCCTTATGAGAATATGAAAATCCGTATTCTCAATGGGGGGCATGCTGTTATCGCTTACCCCGCAGGTCTATTGGATATCCAATTTGCCCATGAGGCGATGGAAAATCCTTTAATTCGAAGTTTTCTCCAAAAAGTCGAACGTGAGGAAATCATACCTGTTGTCCCACCGGTACCGCACACAGATTTGCTTAACTATTTTAATAAAATAGAGGTTCGTTTTGCCAACCCCAAAATTGGGGACACCATTCGCAGGCTTTGCCTTGACGGATCCAATCGACAGCCAAAATTCATTATCCCTTCTATTGCAGACCGTCTGAAGGCGGGTGCCGGCGTCAAAGGTCTTGCTTTAGAATCGGCGCTATGGTGTCGCTACTGCTATGGTACAACAGAAAGCGGCCTAGTCACTGAGCCAAATGACTCCAATTGGGACCGCCTCGTGCTAGCCTCCCGCGCTGCCAAAGATGATCCTCTGGCCTGGTTGAAAATGGAAGACATCTATGGTGACGTGGGCCGCGCGGAAGTGTTTCGCGAACATTTTGCCATTATGCTACGTGCCATCTGGTCACATGGTGTAGAAGCCGTAATGAGAAGCTACCTGCAGGAAACGCTCTGACAGGAGAGCATGTCGCCGAAATGTCTGACGCCGCTGGAACGAGTCGGTAAGATAACCGTGAGCGACCTGGGTCTGAGGGGTTGCTGGGAGCAACTGATAGGGTGATTGAACAGATTCCCCATCTCAAAAGGGTATACGAAATTGTATCGGTTCTAGTGAGTACAGGTCGGCGTACCTGACCATCACTCACCCGCGGTTCAGTATTTCGGCAATCCGATCGCGATAATCCTGACTCTGCTCATCGGCGGCCAGCACTTCTATCTCAGACGCAGATGCTGCCCCCAGGCCCAGTTCCACGGCCCGGGCGATCTGCTCCTGATCGAAAATATTGGTGTTCATGATCTGATCGTTGCTGCCCAGCGATTTCAATACCGCCACCCCAACGGCGTCTATGGCGACCCGGTCGGTGGAAGCCAGAAAAACGTTGCCCGCAGCGCGCCTGCCGGTGGCCGGCCCGCCGTCCACAAAGGCATCGATTCCGTCGAGCACCACGAGGGCCGGCTGGAAGGGCGCGTTGATTTCGGCGATCAGTTTGCGCTGGTGGGGCGAGGAATGCAGCTCGCTCATGTAGCTAAACCCATGGCGGGATGTGGGCACCACTCCCACCGAATTTTTCAGCGACAGGGTGATCACACCGCCGAACTGGTGGGTTTTGAGACAACAGGTAAAAACCAGGCATTCGCTTTCCAACACGGGCCGAGCGATGCGAAAACCATCCTGCCAGTGGGAATCGTCCGCATCCGCCTTGACCCAGTCTTCCGGGGCCAGCTGGTCGAAGTCGATGATGTTGACGTCCAGTTTCTCCATCAACGGGATGACGGCCTTTTGCTCCATGACCCCGCGATTTTCCGGATAGCTGCGCTCGCCCAGGCTCACCGACCGCGCTCCCATATTCCAGACTTCCTTGACCAGGGCCACCAGGGTATCGTTGTGGGTCGATCCCGGACAGAGATCTGCGGTGTTGAAGTTCGGTTTGATCAGCACATCTTTACCTTTGGCTGGATTGATTCCGAGTGTCCGGATGGATGATTCGACACCGGTTTTTCGATCCTCGGTGTGTACGAGCGCCACAGGGCTTTTATTCGCTTCATTCATAGATTTACCTCTCTATTCACCTGGTTTGTACCTAATCTCAATTCGCTCGCTCAAATTTTGGAATAGTGGAAGGCTGGAATATTGGAATACTGGGTTTGAAGAATGGTATCTAATTGTTAAGCTTCTACCCGATATATTTGAATTCGACTGATTTTCCGTTCTTTCATTATTTAATTATTCCATTATTCCAATATTCCAGCTTTCCAATTGGTAATTCTTCCCTGACAACTGATTGCGCCACGATCTTCTCAAGCCCTTCGTTCGATGTGCCTCATTTCGGCGCCACCATGGAGGCATAGATAGTATATTCGGCCGGCTTTCCGGTCTCTGCCTCGATTTTGTCCTGAATGACCGCCCGGTCGCTGTTTTTCATCCACCGGTACCAGTCTTCCAGGGTCTGCCACTCGCTGATTACCAGGCAGTCTTCCGGATTTTCCACATTGAACAGGGTGCGGCCGGATATGTAACCCGGCTGGTAAGTCGCCAGGGCGCGCAGCTGCAGGATAAGAGGCACGACCTTTCTCGCCTGCGGGCCCTGTTTGATTCTTCTTTTGATCATCACTTCGACGGACATGTTAGCTCTTCTTTTACCATATTGTCTTTATGAGGAGAGGACAATTCTGTTTCGCAATGGACAAATAGATGATTTCAGGTTTCAGGTTTCAGGTGTCAGGTCTCAGAGGACAGAGTACGGAAAACAGAAGACAGATATCAGCGGTCCTGATTCCAACACCTTTCGCATGAGCAACATAGAACATGGGTAACACATAAACCGGGAACATAGGCAACACTTTAATTCATAAAATCCGTACTGACAGTGTCCGGCCTTACAGTCGGTTGCATTGGTTTTTCCTGACACCTGAAACCTGACACCCGAAACCCTTTGCTTTGGTTATCTAATCCGCCTGAGGAGAAATAGTAAATATCCAGTTAAATTTTATCATCAACAGGTATGCGGGACTCACAGGGCACCCCCACCTGGCACAGACCGCAGCCGTAGCCGTCAAAGTGATAGTTTGCTTTAACATATTCCGCCGTGGCAGGCTTGAGATGCTCCAGGCATTTGACCTTGTCATGGCCGCTTTCCGACAGCGCGTCGACCGGACAACGCTTGATGCACTTGCCGCAGATGCCCTGGGAATAGTAAAGACAGTAGGCCCGGTGATCGTTGTACGGCCGCGGGGTCGGCGGAATGGTTATCCGGGCCACCACGGATCCGGTCCGCATGGCTTTTCCCCGGGGGGTAATCAGGCCGTCGCACAGACCAAAGGTCCCCAAGCCGGCGGCGTAGGCGGCATGCCGCTCGGACCAGGTTGACGCAAAAACGTATTGATCGGATTTCTTCTGCTCCCAGGTGGGCGCCAGCATCGGCGCGACGGCCTGATGACCCGCCAGGTTCAAAACATCGACAACCCGGTTGCGCAGTTGGACATTGACGTGTTCGCCGTAAATTCGGGCCCGGGCCCAGCGCTCTGCCGGATAGACGGACTCTTTGCGATTGTCGGCTTTGGTGGCCCGCGTCTGGGGAAGGATCCAACTGATAACCGTCAGGTCTGCGGCGCTCACATTGTTGCCTGCAAAGGCCCGGCTGAAAATCTCCAGCGGGGTCCAGTGAAAAGGGCCGACAACCTCCTTGTAGGATTCAAAAATGGGATCGTCGCCGCTGGAAAAGCCCACCAGCGGATTTTCAAACGCTTTTTCCTGAAACGGTCCCTGTAAATTGTTTTGCGGTGATCTGTCGACAAAGTCGCCGATGACATCTTCAATCCAAACGGCGGGATCTGGGTGCGATGGGTGGGCCATTTTTCCCTTCCTGAACTCAAATGTACTTCAGCTTATTTCTGTCAATACGAGCAAAGTGTGCGCGTCGATGTAAACCCATAACACAAAAGAAAAAAATATGGAACTCACAAGGCAAAATGAGCCGGTCAGCAGACCGAAGCGAGCCGACGCGTTGTGCTGATCGGTCGGCGCATGCCGCGCAATGCCTTCGGCCGTCCCAAACACTTGTTCTTGCCGGACGACATGCCTGCAGCAGAATTCGTCTTTCTTTACGGCGATCCTGGATTACCAGTTGATTTTTTGCCGGACTACGGTCTATAGCCATGGAGATTATCTTAAAACTACGGTAGGGCGAGTTTTCAAGCGTAATGTATATTGAAATCCTAATGTTTTTGATAGCCTTCATCCTGGTGGCAGCCGGATTGGCGGGTCTGGTTTTTCCGGCGCTTCCCGGTGCGCCGATGTTGTTTGCCGGGCTGGTAGTCGCAGCCTGGGCTGAGGGTTTTGAGCATGTTGGCACCGGCACCTTGACCGTGCTGGGCATCATGGCCCTGCTGACCTACCTGCTTGATTTTCTGGCAAGCGCTTTCGGTGCCAAACGATTCGGGGCATCGCCCCGGGCCGTCGTCGGGGCCACCATCGGTGCCATCGTCGGGATTTTTTTTGGAATCCCCGGCATCCTTTTAGGCCCTTTTGTCGGTGCCGTTTTAGGTGAACTGACGGTCCGGCCGGACCTGAAGTCCGCCGGGCAGGCCGGTATCGGCGCCACCGTGGGCCTGGCTCTGGGGGTTGCCGCCAAACTCACGCTGGCCCTTGCGATGGTGGGAGTATTCATGCTTATTCGGTTTCTATAACCGACTAAAAAAGGGGAGAACATCAAAATGACTATGTCGATAAGCGTCTTTGGCCTCGGGATGATGGGCCGACCGATGGCCCGCAAGTTGATGGAAGCCGGGTGCAGCGTTAAGGGATGGAACCGGTCAACGCTGTCCCAGGATTTGACGGAAGGCATTTCACTGTGCCCCACGTTGCAGGAGGCCTGCCGGGCGGATATCTGCCTGATGATGCTGCTGGACTCAACGGCGGTTGATGCGGTCCTCGATCAGGCGGAACCACACTTGACGGCCGGCCAGGTCGTCATGGACATGAGCAGTTCCGACCCGGCTCATTCCAAGATCCACGCCCAGCGGTTGGCCGCTAAAGGAATCGGCTGGGTCGACGCGCCGGTCTCCGGCGGTCCGGAAGGCGCGGCGGCCGGTACCCTGGCGATCATGGCCGGCGGCCAGCCGGCCGACTTCGAGCGTGTTAGACCGGCGCTCGACATTCTGGGCGGCAATGTGGTGTACGTCGGGCAAGCTGGAATGGGCCATGTCGTCAAGGTCATCAACCAGGTTATCGTGGGATTGACCATCGAGGCCGTGGCCGAGGCTTTGACCCTGGCCGAGAAATCCGGCGTCGATCCGCGGTTGGTGCAACAGGCCCTCAAGGGCGGATTTGCGGACTCCAAGATTTTGCAGCTGCACGGAACCCGCATGATCGAACGCACCTACGTGCCGGGAGCCGCCGCCACCATCCAACTCAAGGATTTACGCTTAGCCCGGGCGTTGGCAGAAACGGACACCCTCGAGCTGCCGCACGTGGAGAGTCTGATAGCGCTTTATGAAAAACTCGTCGCCCAAAAGGATGGACACCTGGATCATTCTGCCATCCATAAACTGCTGTGGGAATGACTTTAACAGCCATCCCAAATCCGCCCGGGATTGGACCATATGGCCGATACGCCAAATACGACCGATGGTTTTTTATTGAAATGTAATATGGGCTATCTGAGGCGGATTCGAGATAGCGCCTAGTCCGAAGGTCGGTAATTCACCAGTACCATGCCCAGGCTGACCATGACCAATGCTGTTAGCAGGTTGGGGCCGACGGCCTCGCCCAGAATCAGCACCCCGCTGATAATCACGCCGAATACCGGCGTGAAAAATGAAAAGGCGTGCAGCAGGCTGACCGGATAGCGGGAAACCAGTACGAACCAGGCCAGATAGCTCAAAAAAGCAACGATGATACACTGGTAAAACAACGAAAACCCGGTCAGCAGAGAGAAACCGGAGACCACCGGATTCTCGAAAGTTAGACTGAGAATGAATAGCAGCGGTGCCGAAAAAAACAGCTGGAGGAAAAGAATCTGCAACGGGTCCGCCCGTTCAGCCAGATATTTTTTAATATAAACGGTGGTCGCCCCCCAGGCGGCCCCGGCGAGTAGAAATAACATGTCGCCCGGCAGCGCGCGAAAGGAAAATGTCCCCAGATCTTTCAGAAACAGGACCACCAGGCCACCAAAGGCCATTATCAATCCCAGACCTTTCCAGCGGTTGAAGCGATCGTCGACCAGGAAAAAATGGGCACCCAGGGCGGCGGTGAATGGCGCCACATAAAGGATAACATAGCCGCGGGATGCCAGGGTGTATTTAAGCCCCACAAATATCAATCCGAATTCGACGCCGAACAGCAAGCCGGCAACGAGGCCGTGGAGTAGAATCATTTTGGCCGGGAAAATTTCCAACCCCTTGGCCTTCATCCAGCTGTAAAGACAGACGGCGGCCACCATGGACCGGATAGCGGCCATGAACAGCGGGGCGATGTCCCGTGCCGCCAGTTTGACAAAAGCCATATTGCTGCCCCAAATCAGGGTGATGACCAACATGGCGGCGATGGGCTGCCACTGGAGCTGGGCCTGGTAACGGGCTGCAGGCTGCTTCGATGGGGAGCTAGGCATATCACGCAGCTACCGTGGGTTTTCTAAGCAGGATTTCACGAACACCGTTGCGGTAGCGCAGGGACTTGACAATGCGAAAGCCGGTTAATAGTGACAATAGGGCCCGGTTGTGGCGACAGTGCCAGGCAAGATTCAGATGGGGTTGAACGCGGTAGCCCACCCGGTAGTTGTCTTGAATTATAAATGCGTGTACCCGGCCGGATGCAGGGGGTTTTTCGAAAGCGGCTAAAATCAGGTGTCCACCGGGCTGCAGCAGGGCAAGACACCGTTTTAGCAGCTGGAGTACCTTTTTATCGTCCAGATGATCGCAAAGATCCCAGAGATGAATGCCGTCAAAATAGCCGTCGGGGTAGTCGAGATGCCGCCAGACATTGCGGGAATGCCGCGCAATCTTCTGCTCCCGGATCAGCCGCAAAAACATGTCGCAGACATAGTGCCTTTTCAGTCGTCCGGCGAAGAACATGATATTTTCTTCACACACCGGTCCCATGTCGAGCATTCTGCTATCCTGAAGCCGTATCATCGGGTCTAAAAAAAGTTCGAGAAGCTCGCTGGTGTAGTGTGGCGGTTGCAACGTCCCATCGGGGTCCCTGGGGTCCTGGGTGATCGAAGTCGCCAAGAATCAGATCTCCTTCTTATCTTCGGGGCTTGCTGCACCCGGAGCCGTACCGGTCTCGGGTGCAACCGTTTCACCGGGTTGGCTGGCATCGCCCGGTTTGCGGTTCGGTTGTCGATCCAGTTCGATCACGCCTTTGATATAGGTGCCGTCCTCAATCGAAATTCTTCTGGCCCTGATCTCACCGAAGAATTCAGCCTCCCGCGTAATTCTGACCAGTTCACGGGAAGCAATCTTGCCTTTAAACTCGCCGCTGACACTGACGTTCTGCGCCTTGACATCACCTTCCATCTTCCCGCCGGGACCGACTCTGAAATCATGCCCGATCAATTCGATGCTGCCTTTCATCGAACCGGCGATTTCCAAATCCTCCTCACCGCGAATGCTGCCCTCAACGGCAACGCGGTCACCGATAATGGTTTTTTCAGGGTCGGCGGCCGATCTTGAGAGAAAGATTGCACTTCTGCTCCCACCGGACTTATCCGCAAACCCCCGTTTGGCTTTTTCAGTCTTTATAATTTTACCTAGCATCAGAATACCAGATCTCCATGCTTGGGGTTGTCCGTGATTTTCTGCCCGTATACACTCTTTCCACCGTGGTCACCAGGAGGACGGTGGGGATTCGTAAAAAGGGGGATCAATCCCCCAGCCGGCGCGCGGGTCCATCCTTTTACATCATTTCATCGACCCAGTCCAGACCCAGCGACATTAACTTGCCATGATGGGGACGGCCGGTTTCAGGGTCGCAGCTGATCATCTCGTAGTAGCGGGCAACGGCCTTGTTAAAATCCTGCGCTTCAAATATCGTCTTGCCGGAATCGGGGCCGTCCGGTTTGGGGTCAAAGAGCCGTGCGGGCAAACGGTCCGCCTCGATCGAAATGCCTTCGCGGCTGTTAAACGCCCGCGCCAGCATGGATCCTCTCTCCGCGGCTTGCATCAGCTCATAAAGGCCGGTATCCCAGCCTGTCACGGCATTCAAAGATCGAACCATGGTGTCCAGAGGCATGACCCCTCGGGGGGCATAGCCGAAGACACACAGCCCCAGCGCATCCATCATCCGCCACAGCTGTTCCAACCGCATGTAGCTGCGAACTTTTTCATTGCTGATCTCGGTGGCCGGCATGGGCCGGTAGATGCCCAGGGGCTTCACGGATTTGAACATGGTCGAGTTCGCATCTGTAAAAAGGGGATCGTGAGCTGTCGTCATATGGTCGGCGCCATAGGTGCTGACCGCAAAGCCGATGCCCACGCCGACTTTGACGCGCGGATCGTGCATGGGGATCTCCTGGCCCTTGACGGTAAGGCTGCAGGGCTTGTCTGCAATTCCCCATTTTTCGGCCAGCCGGGCCGAGCCCAGTGCCAGGACGTCACCGAAACCCTCCCGCCTGGCAATTGACTCCAGCAGCTCAATCATCATATCGGCATCGCCGAACCGCAGCCGCAATCCGCCGGTGTCCTCAGCGGTGATCAAACCCTCCTGGTAACATTCGCAGGCAAACGCAATTGTCATACCGGCGCTGATGGTGTCCATACAGTAGCGGTTGCAGATTTCGTTGCCCTTGGCGATGGCTTTGAGATCGACGATGTTGAGATTGGTTCCCAGGGCCGCGATGGTTTCGTACTCGGGTCCGCCATAGCGTGAATCGACGCCGTATTTGGGATCATCCAAAGCAATGCCGCGTTTGCACTGAATCGGACAAGCGTAACATCCCTTTCTTTTTTCGAGCAGAAGCCGGTTGTAGGTGTCGCCGCTGACCGGGGCGGCGTCATCGAGGGCGCTGCGCCTGAAGTTGTTCACCGGCAAAGCACCGGCAGCCGACAGCAGCTCCGGGAAAGCGGTCGTGCCATAAGTATACAGTGCTTCTCCCGCGGGATTGTCGCGAAAACTCCCGGCATATTCCTTCGCTGTCCGGCTCAAGAAATCCCGGTCGAAAAAAGCGATCTTTTCAGATCCAAGGGCGGCCACCGCCCGCAGATTCTTGGATCCCATCAGGGCGCCGAACCCGTTGCGGCCGTTAAAATGGCCCAGATTGTTGGTGATGTTGGCAAAAAGGACCTGGTTCATACCGGCCAGACCCGTCTGGGCCACCCTGACCTTGCTGCTGCCCATTTCGGCCCGAATCGCATCTTCGACCGCTTTGGCACCCAATCGATGGATGGCGGTCGCATCTCTAATTTCGGCCTTGCCGTCGTTTACGACGAGATAAACGGGGATTTCCGATCGGCCTTTGAAGACCACGGCATCAAAACCGGCCTTCTTGAGCTCGGGTCCGAAAAAGCCGGCGGCTTCCGATTCAGCTGCTGTCGCGGTCAAGGGTGATTTCCCGACCGCGGCAAACCGGCAGGAGGCAGCCAGCGGGGATCCCGTCATCACGCCCGTGGCCAGTACGAGGATATTATCCGGAGACAGGGGATCGATTCGCGGCGGCACCATCTTCATCAGGTAATGATAGCCGATGCCCCGTCCGCCCAGGTAGCTGCGGTAAAAGGCTTCATCCCTGTCCTCGACATCGATTTTACGGTTGGTCAAATCTACATGCAGTATTTGGCCGGTATATCCAAAGCCCATCAGATGGTCCCCCTTTTAGCAGAAAGCAGATAACAGATAACAGATGACAGATAACAGATGACAGAAGACCCGTCTTCGCCTGGCGGCTTCGCCGTGGCAGGCAGAAAACAGAATCGGTCAGTCTGATTCTCTGCCGCTTACATAATCGAGATCAAGTATTCGGCAGCAGGATTCTATCCTTTCGCATCCCGCAACCATTGGCCGGCGGCCAGAAACCAGCGGCCAGTGACCGGTGACAGGAAACATGATCGACCCTGAAACGCTGAACCCTACTAGCTCACATCGATAAGAACCTTGCGTTATTGATATAACATGCCGAGTATAGGCTAAAGATCGCTTCATGTCAAAAGCTCGCTGCGACCACCGGCGCCTCTGGTGGCAGGCAGCTTGATCCGGAAGGACTGTCAATAATCACAGCACATTGCGATTCTTTTCTCTTGACCCGCCAAAAACGCTTCACTATACTTTCCGCGGCGTTCGAATTCCGAAAACCGGTACATGTGTTTGACGGAGAGGTGAGAAATGCGTGTTGTGCAAATGTCTAAATTCATCTCGCTCTTAATTTTGCTCGCATCCCTTCCGTCGGCCTGCCTTACCAGCAAAAATATGACGGTGGCATCGACGGCAGCGCTGCTGGAAGATGTTGCCCGGGCTTCTTACAAACAGTCCGATTTGCAGCTGGTTCGCGAAGGCATGCCGTCCTACCTGATGCTCATCGACGGCATGGTGGAAGGCATACCCGACAACAAAGAATTGCTCATCACCGCCGCTCAGAGCTATGCATCCTACGCATCGGCCTTTATCCAGGATCAGGATAAATTTTATGCCGCCGCCCTGTTTGCCAAAGCCAGGATGTATGCCCTCAGGGCCCTGGAGCTGAACGGTATCAGCAAACCCGCGTCACGATCCTTTGAAGAGTTTGAAAGCAGCCTCAATAATACAACCGTCAAAGACGTTCCTTATCTTTTTTGGGCCGCCTCGTGCTGGGGCAGCTGGATCAGCCTGAACCGGGGATCGATGGCGGCAATGGCTGAGCTGCCCCGGGTGGAATTGATGATGAAGCGGGTGCTGGTGTTGGACAGTGCCTTTTATCACGGGGGAGCGCACATTTTCATGGGGATTCTGGAAGCTTCCAAGCCCCGGATTGTAGGTGGCGACCTAAACGTCGCCCGGGAGCATTTTCAAAAGGCGGTAGAGCTCGGAGGCGGCAAATATCTGATGGCCAAGATCTATTTTGCCGAGTACTATGCCAGAAAAGCCTTTGACAGGGAGCTCTACCTTGAAACCCTGGAAGAAGTTCTCGCTACTCCGGCCGATACGGAGCCGGAGTTAACCTTGATCAACTCGGTCGCCCATGCCAGGGCCCGAAAAATGATCGCCGAAGCAGACGAACATTTCTAGTTATGAGTCGAGAACACAAATTATATAAAATGAAATGGGCCATAAATCAAACAGCGCACTTGTCGTGCCGAGATAAACTCAAATCGTTGGGATTCCCGCATGGTGGGATGAAATTTGATAACGTTACCCAGTGGGTGAGGATCACCATTGATCCAAGTCCCACCTGATTAAAGGTTAGCCACCAG
>Ga0209052_1000047_pt1 | contig 68540 bp, 55 predicted proteins | sample WorMetHEROISLAND_2_FD_187409 | JGI IMG/M metagenome (GOLD analysis project Ga0209052, IMG submission 187409) | Marine gutless worms symbiont microbial communities from Max Planck institute for Marine Microbiology, Germany - Olavius sp. 4 HERON... | ecosystem: Host-associated > Annelida >...
GCGAGAATGGGCCCTTGCGTAGCTCGTCGGAGCACAGGCAACTTTGCTGCGGGTAACTGGTAATTATACTTTGATTTAAATGGTACTCGCCTTCCTTGTTTTCGAAGAAGGCCATGATAAGTATCCTGCGTTTGCACTCTGACCGGCTATACTGTGCGGCCTACAAACTTGGGCGGATCATCGATTTTTTATGCGACTTGCAGTCCGGTTTTTTGGACTGCGTCGGCAGGCAAAACGACCCGTTGGGTATCTAGATTATGACAGAGCAAGAAGTAATAGAATTGATAAATGAAGCTTTTTCCTTGGCTTTTCGTTAAAAACAGAAAAATAATGATTTTTATAACTGATCATTTTGGCAAAGCAGATGTTACATTAAATAGTGAAAAGGATTCCTAATCAAAGCAAAAAAGAAATACGAGTTAGTTTACCTTGAAAAACAAGCCCATGGATATATAGGGGCATGGATGTATAAAAAACAGAACTTAAATCCAATCATGGGCCTGTGTTCTTTTATAACAAGCATAATGATAAATGGTACGAACTGGAAGAAATGTCATCGTGGGAAAAATAAACGCCTCGTGTGGCAAATGCATTGAGCAGACCGGTCTTTGCTCCTCGGAGCTTCGCCTTGGCACGACGGCGTGACGATTGCGGTTATACGTAAAGGTCAGTGTAGGCCCGAAATTATCGTGGCCCGCAGGTTAGCTCGGATGTTTTCCACACACGGAATAGTCAAATGAACAACTTTAAGGAATCAGAGTTAACAGTTGATTTCAGACATACCCTCCGCGATATTATCCATGCCGCTCGGACTTGGGAGGCACATCAATGGGTCATATTCAATCGACTATTTGTTGCCGTTATGATTGCCTGCGGAAGTGTCCTGATTTATATGGAATCCTACCTGTGGGGATTATTGTTCCTATTATTTGGTACACTCGAATTTTTCAACCTTCTGCCTGCTTGTGCCGTAAAGGCTTTAATCCAATATCGGTTTGATCCCAAGTATAAAGAGAAGTACCAACTAACTTTTTCAGACAAGCATCTACGATTTCGGACAACGGCTATTAATTCGACTATAAAGTGGACCCACTACAACAAATGCTTTGAAACAGATAAGGCATTCATTTTAGTCCATGGCAAAACGATGTATACCATAATTCCAAAACGCGCGTTCACAAATGAGTATCAGGTGAACTATCTGAGGGACCTATTTGATAGAGTCGTTTCAAAAACGAAAATTAATAAATAATCGATAACATCGGATGCCAACAGATTTATCGAGTGTTTTTGAAAAGGTAGGATAAATTAGATCAGGAAACGACTAGTTATTATTTATGGTGTGATCCGTTCCTCACTGAGGTAGTCATGAAAATGAACGATGGTTTGATCAGCTTCTATTAAAATGATGCCATAAGCAGGCGGTTCATGACTCTTGGGTACCTTTTCAAGCGCATCTAAATCGTAGGGAACCTGGTGGTTCGTTCCGCGGATTATTGAAAACGGAATTCCACACCAGCTGCCCGCTACCGGCCTGTGCACATGCCCGAAGAATATGTGTTTTATATTTTTATAAGGTTCAAGCATAGCATGGATTTGATCGGCATCATCTATCAGCCGAATGCGGTCCAGGCTGGGGATCCCTATTTGGAACGGGGGGTGGTGCATGAAAAGGTAGATCGGCCGATCGCAGGACGTCTCGAGTTGGGATTTGAGCCATTTTTTGCGATTTTCACAATAAGTACCCCAGTCCTGACCTTGTTCAACAGTATCTAGAAGAAAAAAGCGGCCCGCTGCCGTTTCAATCACAGATTGTACGAAGCCGTTTTCATCGCAGGGTATTTCCGGGAAAACCCGTCGGAGATTCTCCCGGTTGTCATGGTTTCCGATCATAAAATGATAAGGCATCGGCAGGTCGCGTAAAATGCCACGCAGATTCTCATACGCTCCGATCGCTCCGGTATGTGACAAATCACCGGTTAAAATGCACAGATCGGCATCTGCGTTTCTGGCATTTATGTCGGCAATGCAGGTCTGCAGCCGGTGCGTCGGGTCAAGGCCATGGAGGTACTCACCCCTGTCAACCAAATGAATGTCTGTTATCTGAATTATTTTCATGCTTCTAATTTCTTGGCTGATGTTTCTCCCGGGTCGCTGCCGCTAAAAGCAACCGGGTATAATGACTTGTGGGATGGGCGAAAACATCCCCGGTCGGGCCGGACTCGGCAACGACGCCTTTCTGCAAAACGATGACCTTGTTGGCAACCTGCTTGACGACACCCAGATCGTGGCTGATGAATACGCAGGCAACCCCCGTTTTTTCCTGGATCGCTTTGAGCAGTTCCAGTACATGGGCCTGAACCGAGACATCGAGCGCCGAGGTTACTTCGTCACATAAAATCAATTCCGGCTTTGCGGCAAATGCACAGGCAATCGCCACCCGCTGCTGCTGGCCGCCCGACAGTTGCCGGGGAAACCGGGAAAGATGCTCGGGCAGCAATTCCATGGCTTCCAGCAGCTCGACGGCACGATCGCGTGCCTCCCGGCCCATCAGGCCGAAAAAAATTTTAAGCGGCCGGGTCAGGATCGATTCGATGCGGTGACGGGGATTGAGCGAAGACAGCGGATCCTGAAAAATGATTTGAATCCGTCTTCGCAGGTCACGGGATCGCTTTTCGGCGGGGGTATTGACAGGCTGACGATCGAAAATGATGTTGCCGGCCGTCGGGGTCAGCAGACCGCAGATGATATTAGCGATGGTCGATTTGCCGCTGCCGGATTCACCCACCAAGCCGATGGTTTCACCGGGCTCAAGATCAAAGGACACATCATCAACGGCCAGAGGTTCTTCCCGGGATTTGAACAGCGTGGCCAGGGACCAGCGCTGACTATAGCGAAACTTCAAGCTGTCAACCGCCAGCAGTGGTTCCGGGATGCCGGCGGCCGGCGAAAATACGTCGGCTCCCGCTTCAGCATCCACCCGCGGAATCGAAGCAATCAGTTTTTTGGTGTAGTCCGTCTGCGGATGCTTAAAAATGTCGGCCACCCGTCCCTGTTCGACAATTTGGCCGTCCAGCATCACCAGCACATCTTCACATATATAATCGGTCAAGGTGAGGTCGTGGGTGATATAAACCAGGGCCATGTCTTTTTCCTGCAGCAATTTTCTAACAAGCTTGAGGACCTGAATTTCGGTGGTCGTGTCAAGGGCCGTGGTGGGCTCGTCGAGAATCATTATGGCCGGCTGGCAGGCCAGTGCCCCGGCGATCACGACCCGTTGCCGCTGCCCACCGGAAATCTCGTGGGGGTAGCGATCATATATCAGCTCAGGTTCGGGCAGGTTGGTGCCGGCGAACAACTCCAGGGTATGAATACGCGCGGCCTTGCCGTCCATGCCCCGGTGGATTTTCAAAATTTCATCCACCTGGGGCCCGACCTTCATGTGGTAGGTCAGCGAGCTCAGGGGATTTTGCGGTACCATGGCGATGCGCTGACCGCGCAGCTTGCGCAGCTGCGCCGCGCTCATCTGCAAAATGTTTGCACCGTCGAACAGCACCTCGCCGCCCATGATCAGGCTTCCGGGACGGCAATAGCCGAGAATGGCCCTGGCCAGGGTGGATTTGCCGCAACCGCTCTCACCGACGATGCCCAGGGTTTCGCCCTGTTGGATACTGAAACTGACATCTTTGACAGCCGCAACGAGTTCTCCGGACGGATTGATGTAGCCGACGGCAAGGTTTTTTATGTCGAGTAAGCTCATAAATTTCTTAGTAAAGGCCGCGGGCCGCGTCCAGGCCCAATGCATTGGCCAGCCCGTCGGTGGCAAAATTCAAGCCGATGACCAACGTGCTGATAAAAAAGGCCGGCAGCAGCACCAGCCACGGGGCGATGTAGATCTGCCGGATGCCCTCGTAGACCATCAAGCCCCAATCGGGTGTCGGCGGTGAAATGCCCAAACCAAGAAACGACAGGGCACTGACAGCCAGAATCGCCGATGATGTCCGCAGGGCAAACTCAACCACCACAACTTCAAGTACATTCGGACACAGTTCGCGAATAATCACCGCAACTTTAGATTCGCCGCGCAACCGGGCGGATTTGACATAGTCCAGAGGTACCTGCGTCAGGGCCTGGGAGCGGATGATCCGCAGGGCTCCCGGCATGTAGTTGATCGCTATCACAATCGTTAATACCGGTATGGACCGTCCAAAACCCACCACACACAAGGCCACGAAAAGAACGCCGGGGATCGAAAGCTTGGTGTCGACGATACGCATAATGGCATCGTCATAAAAGCCCCCGATATAAGCTGCCGAGACCCCGATCAATCCGCCGATTACAACCGCACTGAGAGCACCCAGCATGGCCACAAAAATCGAGGTGCGCCCACCATAAACCAGACGGGTGAGATAATCTCGCCCGATCACATCGGTGCCCAGCAAATGCCCGGATGACCCCGGAGCCAGTAAACTTGGGCCGGCCAATTCCGTAGGCCCGTAGGGAACATACAAAGGGGCCAGCAATGCGCTCAGCAGATGGATGGCCACCAGAACCACACCGATTGTTGTTCCGGGGCTGTTGGTCAGAATGGATATAATGGATTTCTCATTCATTCTTATGGCTCCTGACGCGGGGGTCGAGAATAATAATGGACAGATCCGCCAGGAGATTCATACCGATCACGAGCACGGCGCCGAGAAACGTAATCGCCTGAACCACATGCACTTCCCGTTTGTCCACCGCCTCGATCAGCTGCAGACCGAGGCCCGGATAGCCGAAAACCTTTTCTATCACGATCAGCCCGTTGAGCAGGCCGGCGATAAATAGCGCCACGGAATTCAACGAGGGGATGACCGACGCCGGCAGGGCGTGCCTGAAAATAATGCTTCGCTCCGGCACACCGGACAGCCTTGCTCTTTCGATAAACTCGCAATTCATGGCTTCGATGAATCCCGCCCGCAGCAGCCGGCTCAGATGGGCAACGTGCCCGATGATGACGGTCAGCGCCGGCATGAGTGAAACCTTGAGCAGTTCCCAGACGGAGGCATCCGCAAACACCAAGATTAGAGCCGGAAACAGCGGAATCCAGACGGCGAACAAGATAATCAGAACGGTACCGATGACAAAATCAGGAATGGAATATCCGATAATCGAAAGGGACGAGACGATCGCATCGGGCTTGCGGCCCCGATAATAGCCGGCTGTGCTGCCGATGGCCAGTGCAACCGGCATGGCAATAAGGGTGATTACAAATCCCAACAGCAATGAGTTCAGCAGGGGACTCCATATGACTTCCGAAACAGGCGTCTCGTCAATAAAGGTAACGCCGAAATCCCCGACCACCGCACCGGACAACCAATGAAAAAACCGCACGATCGCCGGTTTGTCCAGACCGAAATCGCGTCGCAGGGCCTCGATCTGTTCAGGCTCCATGGTCATCAAGTCATCGGCGGTCAAAAAGACGTCTAAAGCATCGCCCGGCAGCACCTCCGTCGCCAGGAAAACCAGTACGGAAACCAAAAAAAGAATCAGCAGCGACAGGCCGATCCTTCGTGCGATAGCCGTCAGCATGGTCGGCCTCCGAGTTTAGATGCAAATTTGCCCATTTTGCCAGCCTTTAGACAATCCTTTTCCCCGGCATTGGGGGGGCTAAAGCCCGATTCGTCAAAGGGGGAACCCGGCAGTCCGCATTCCCCCTTCGTGCGGTCACAGGCTTATGATTTCCATACCTCCGTAAAGCGCATCGACCAATGCTGCGGATGGGCCTTCAGTCCGTGCACATTGGAGCGAAACGCAATCGTTTCGCGCCGGCCGGTCAAAAAGACGGCAGGCACTTCCTCCTGCAAGAGCCGCTGCATCTCGTGGTAAATCTCGCGGCGCGCCATGGTATCACCGGTGCGCATCGCTTTTTTGTATAGTTCGATATAGTGATCACCTTCGGGACAGGGGTGCCAGTAGCCGCTTTCGTTGTAGGTGGGACGGGCCATGCGGAACAGGTTCATCGCAGGGTTGCGCGGACCGACAGGGCCCATGGCAAAACGGTGCTTGCGGGTTTTTTCCTTGTCCTCCACGCGCCATTTACGGTAGCCGGCCATCGGTCTTTCCTCGATATTCATCGTAATGCCGGCATCCTTTACGGATTCTGACGCCACCGACAGCACCCGGGTGATCTCGGGGACATAAGGTGCATAGTAAAATGTCGGCAAGGTGATGCCGTCGGGATATCCGGCCTCGGCCAACAGCTTCTTGGCTTTTTGGACGTCACGCAGCGGTTTTTTCGGCAGAAAATCATCGTTGGTGGCTGCCATGTGGGTGTCGTTGCCGGCCCAACCGGCCTTGCCGCCGTAGACAATGCGAATAATCCCCTCGCGGTCGAGGGCCAGGGAAAGCGCCTGGCGGATGCGCTTGTCCATAAAAGGCGATCCTTCATATTTCGGAAGGACCATGAGGATCTGATCACCGGCAACGCTGATATCGATAGCGGTTTCAGGGGTTTTTTGCAGCTGCCCGATCAGAGACGGATCGACGCTGGCCAGCGCATCGAATTGCCCGGAAAGATAGCCGTTTAAAGGATCCATTCCCGGCAGATTGATGCATTCCAGGGTGTCGAGATAGGGTCCCTCGCCCCAGTAGTTTTCGTTGGCTTCATATATAACCCGGCGTCCCACGTCCACTTTGGCAAACTTGAAGGGCCCGCTGCCGATACCCGATAATCCCATTTGATCCAGCGGACCGGCCGGCATGATTGCCTGGCGATATTCGGCCATATTCCAGGCGAACTCGCTGTTGGGAGACTTGAGCTGAAATCGGACTTTATTGGGCCCGATTTTTTCCACCTTGCCGACCATCTTCTTGGCAAAGGAGGTGCCCAGCTTGGCATCTTTATGCAGATTATATGAGGCCACAACGTCTTCCACGGTCAGGGGGCGGCCGTCGTGGAACTGAATGTCCTCCCGGATGGTGACTTCCCAGACATCCTGGCCGTCATTGGCTTCCCAGGCGGTCGCGACTTCCGGTACCACGTTGAGATTTTCGTCGACCCATGTCAGCTGGTTGTATGTGTTTTTGGTCCTGATTTCAATGCCGTAATAGGGATGTTTTGCGTTTTTAGCGCTTTTGTGTTTGGAGTTTTTGTAGCTGCCGGCATAGACTAATTTTCCGCCCTTTTTCGGTGTTGCCGCCCTGCCCGGGAACGGAAACAGTAAATCACCCAACGATAAGGTGACAAAACCGGCCGTGGTGCCGACAATAAACTCGCGGCGCGAAAGACCGGACGCCATTACCCTATTTTGCCCTTTCTTTGATTTTCCTTTTTCCTGTTTCATAATCTTGCCTCCTTACCTTGATTAGGGTTAATAACCTGGTGATCCCGACAAGCCCGACCATCGGCAAAAACAATAAACGCCAACATCGTTGGGCCTATTTTGCTCGGCCGGTCAGCTAACCTCTTCTTCTGCCAATAAATCTTCCAGAAACGCTTTGCTGCTTAAAACATCACCCTCCGGATCATCAAATCCGATGAGTTCCAGTGACAGCATGCCGTCGAAATTCGCCAGAAAAGGTGCGATCGCATGCCAATCAATGGTTCCGGAGCCAAGTTTTCCATGCAGGCTGGATTGTCCGTCGTTATCGTTTAGGTGGATATGGGTGATACGGGAGTCAAATATTTGTATGGCCTCCTCAACGCCGCCCTCGAGGTTGGCGTGTCCGATGTCAAGTGTGATCTTCAAGGCGGGGCTGTTAATCTCATCGACCCAGGCGACCAGTTCAGCATAGGTAGACTGCACGCAGTTCGTAACATGACTGAAATTTTCCAGTCCCAGGACGACTTCATATTGTTCGGCCGCCGAGGCGGCAGTATACAATGATTCTTTGAAATTCAGCACAGCATCTTTTTTGATATTTTCCAGGGTAAACTTCGGATACTGGGTAAGGGGATGCCTTTTTTCAATGGACAGTGGGGGGGCTATTCCAGGGTGGATGATAACGACTTTTCCGCCGATATGGTTGCATAACCGGATGGTTTCCAACAGCTGTCTTCTGCTCTCGTCCAAATGGCCGGGATTGCTGTCGGCAAGGTTCGCGTCACCGATGAAATGTACAGCCAGGGACAGGTGATTTGCTTGAGCGATGGCCTTGATCGTGGCAATATCGTCTTTTTTGACTTTTCCAGGCGCAAAGTCAAAAACGTTAGACCAGATCTCAACACCTTCAAACCCATTGTCCGCGGCAAATCGAATCGCATCCAGAAAATTCATTTTTAGAAAAAGGGAATAGGTCGATAGGGTGATCATTGCCGGAGTCTTTCTTTGAACTTAGCGTGTTAGTCGGGATAACGGTCCGATATCTGTTTTTTGCCGGGCAGGTTGTGGCTAACTGCCAAGATGGCCTTTCCCAAACGCGCTACATATTTATTTTCATCGGAATAATATATCCAGGCAGGTATTTCTATTTCCGAAGCCTGCCCCTAGATATACGATCGATACAAGAAAAAAAAATATAAAAATTAAATAGTATTATTGATATTTCTTATCCAGCAAAGGGGCAGTTGATGAGGGTGGCGCCGTAGATGCCTTTGTTGATCAAAGAAGCGCAGCGATTAGAATAAAGGATAACTATCCGATATTTCAGGGAAAGGAGTAGCCTTTCAGCGCAGACACGAAGTTTTTTACGGTTTGGGACTTTTTTCTTTCCAACGGCCGGCTGTTGAGCCGCGAGAATCGCAGGCATGGGAAGAAAATGGTTTTTTATTTTCTTTTCATGCCGAGAATCGCAGTCGGCTCTAACGCACTTGATAGGCGGAGCGTGAGCGGAGCCTGTCAAGTGGGTTAGAGCGAAGCTCGACAGCCGGCCGATAGGCGGATGGCCGAAGGCCAAGCGAGCTTTAGCTCGCGGTCCGCCTATCAGGTAGATTAAATCGATATGCAGGCACAGGTCGTCGAGGATCTCGAAGCAGTTGTATTTTTTTTCCCGCACGTCTTTTTCGATACCATAGAGCGGGAAAAACGCCCCGCCCATTCCCAAATGCACCATGTTTTTGAGTGCAGAAGCGTTTTCACAATCAATATAGTTGTTTAAGGGGATACTTTTTTTTGGAATTCGTTGATAATATACTCCCGCGTAGCGGATCCGCGTTCCGGAAAAAGGATCGGGTAGTCCGATAAGTCCCGCAGGCGGATTTGATCCTTCATCCTGTCTGCCGTTATAAAATACAGTTTCGGATTGATTATCTCACGATATATTACATTGCTGGGGTATTCGACCCGGCCGATAATACCGACATGGTATTCAAAATCCAGCACTTTGCCCAACACCTCTCTTGAAAGCCCCGTATATAGCTGGAACTTTAGCTCCGGGTTTTTTTCCTTAAGTTTGAGAATCAGGTTGGGAAGCATATAATGGGCCAGGGTCGGGGTTGAGCCAATCTTTAAATCGCCCGATTTGAATGAAGTTATGTCCTCTATTTTATTTTCCATTTCACCGGCGAGGGCAAATATTCTTTGCGCATATGAAAAGACGAGTTTGCCTTCGTCGGTTAATTCAATCGCCTTCTTGCTTCTTTTCAGCAGGGGGATGTCATACTGTTTTTCAAGATTCTGAACTTGCAGGCTAAGGGTCGGCTGCGAGACATTCAATTCACGAGCGGCTTGGGTAAAGCTTTCGTATTTGACGACGCTGTAAAATGCTTTCAGGTGGGTAAAATTCATTGTGGTGGTATATTAGCAGTCCATACCACAAAGATCAACATGGCGAGCATCTGAAAAAAAAGATAGTCAGGGATTGAATATTGCAAAAAGCCGGAGCAGTCGCAGATTAATCGTTGACTGCGTATTTGATAGTACGTCCGGCAGGAATTGCCTGCTTGAAAAATCAAGTGTTAATCGAATCCAAGGTTTCGAAAGAACTTATAGGCATCATCTTCAATGGGTAAGGATTTTACTCAGAAAATCTTTGGTGCGCTGATGCTCCGGTGCAGAAAAAAATATATCGGGCGCTGCTACTTCAAGGATCTCACCATTATCGATAAAAGCCACCCTGCTTGCAACCTCCCTCGCGAAACCCATTTCATGGGTTACGACGATCATGGTCATTCCTTCTTTGGCCAGGGAGCGCATGACATCCAGGACCTCGTTGATCATTTCCGGATCCAGGGCAGAGGTTGGTTCGTCAAAAAGCATGATTTTGGGCTCCATTGCCAGGCCGCGGGCAATCGCCACTCTTTGCTGCTGGCCGCCGGATAAATTGGTCGGGAACTCGTTGGCTTTCTTAGCCAGACCGACCCTTTCCAGGAGCGCCATTCCCAATTGTTCGGCATCGTGTTTGCTCATCCTTTTGGCTTTTAGGGGCGCCAGGATGATATTTTTCAGCGCTGTCATGTGCGGATACAGGTTGAATTGCTGGAAGACAAATCCGACATTTGCTCTGAGTCTGACGATATCGGTTGAGGGATCGCGTAAAATCTTACCGTCGACCCGAATGGTGCCGCCTTGGATGGGCTCCAGTTCGTTAACGCATCGAATCAAGGTGCTTTTGCCCGATCCGCTGGGGCCGCATACCACCACGACCTCACCGATTTGAATGTCGAGGTTGATTTTTTTGAGCACATGGTTGTCTCCGAACCACTTGTCGACATTTTCAAATTTTATGATTGAGGCCATAAATGCTGTCTCCCCGGTTGCATCGTACAACCGCAGTTCCGGAACGGTTTAGGCGCTGAAGGCAAATGACTTGTTCAGAAACCGCCCGATTAAGGAAAGCGAGTAACAAACGACAAAGTAAATGACGGCCAAAGATGTGTATATTTCCACCGGGACAAATTCGCGGGCATTTATAATGCTGGTGGCGCCAGTCAATTCGATGACCCCGATGATAGAGGCGACCGAGGTGAACTTGGTAAGGCGCACAAACTGGTTGAAAAAGGTCGGGATCATGCGCCGAATGGCCTGGGGTAAAATGATGTAGGCCAGAACCTGTCGACTGGTGAGCCCCGATGCCAGGCCCGCTTCGATCTGCCCTTTGGGAATGGAGTTCAGGCCCGACCTGACATCCTCGGCGATATAGGCGCCTATAAAAATGATGAAGCCGATGACGGCGGCTACGACCGCTGTCAGATTTCTGCCGATTAACAGCGGAATCGCGAAATAGACGACAAAGAGCACTACCAAAAGCGGGGTGCCCCGAATGATTTCAATATAAACCATTGCCAGGCTTTTCAGGACTTTCGAATTGCTGTTGCGCATTATGCCGACCATGGTCCCGAAAAAGGCACCCGCAAAAATGATGACCAACGACATCTTGAGGGTTAAAGATAAACCCTTTAATAAAAATGGGAGATTATCCCAAATCACCATGTAGTTCACCGGGTCAATGTCTCCGTCCTGTTTTGTTGCCGGTTGGAAAAACCCAGCTGTATACTCTGGGTAATGGTGGTTATAAACAGCAGATACAGTACACTGATGCCAAGGTAGGCTTCAAAACTTCGAAATGTCTCTCCCTCGATTTTTCCGGCCTGGAAGGTGAGTTCCGCAACAGCGATTACCGAGGCCAGCGAGGAGTCCTTTATAAGCTGTGAAAACATCCCTGCCAGAGACGGGAGCACCATACGCAAGGCTTGCGGGTAGATTACATATATCATGACCTGGGTTCTGGTCAGTCCGGTCGATAAGGCGGCTTCGGCCTGTCCGGCGGGGACACTTTGGATGCCGGATCGGACGATTTCAGCAATGTAGGCACCGGAGTGCATGGCCAGGCCGACAACACCGCACCAGTAATTGGGAATGCGCAGCGATGCCAGACCGACATACCAAAACAGGATGTGCACCAAAAGCGGTATGTTCCTGCAGACCTCCACATAGCTGACTGCCAGTGCCCGCAGGGCACGATTTTTGCTGCTGTTCATGGTGCCGAATATGATGCCGATGAGGATGGCGGCAGCCAGCGCGACCAGGGAAAGCTCAACCGTCATTACCAGACCGTTCCAGAGCGATTCCCGGTAGCGCCACAATACAAACCAGTCGAATGTGTATTGCACAGACTGCTCCTATATTTGCGCATTGATTGAAGCCCCCGGCCTTGCCGGAGGCTTCATGCTGAAGGTGCTTTGTCGTTTTTTAATAAGAATTAGAAAAATGGTGCTGTCTTCAATCTAGCCGGGGGATTCGCGGATGATACCCCCCTGGGAGCGGATGGAGGCTTCAGGGCCAGATTTCCATCTCGAAATCAGGCTCGGAGCCAAACCATTTGCGGTAGTATTCATGGAATTTGCCCGATTTCCATAAATCCTGCAAAACGCGATTTACCACATCGCGCATATCAGAGTCATTTTGACGGACCCCCATTCCAAAGGGCTCTTTGCTGAAACGGTTGCCTGCCAGGCCGAACTCCGGTGAATCCTTGGCAAACCTCAACAAGATGTGATGGCTTCCCGTCAATGCATCCGCGCGGCCCTGCTTCAATGCCATCCATGCACTGGTATAATCTTTGAAGGCCAGTTGCTTGGCATCAGGATTGACCCGGGCCAGGTTTTTTTCCAGTGTGGTTCCCTGCTGCACGGCAACTGTTTTGCCGACAAGATCCTGGACACCGTTGATGCCGCTGTCTTTTCTGACCAAAATCGATTGTCCGCCCCAAAAATAGGTAACACTGAAATCGATCGCCTTGTCTCTTTCCACCGTGTGTGTCATCGATGCCGCTACCAGATCCACGTTGCCTGCAACCAGCATGGGTATTCTGGTCGGCGATGTGACCTTGACATACTCGATGCTCACTCCCAGCTCATTGGCGACTTCTTTGGTTAGATCGACATCAAAGCCGACTACCTGCCCGCTTTTGTCGACAAAGCCAAACGGTACGGTTCCATATTTAACGCCCGCCAAAAGCTTGCCCCTGTTTTTAATCTTTTCAACGGTGGTATCCGCCGCCGGAGCCGTTGCGGAAAACATAAACATAAGCGCTAACAGCATACAACCGATGAATACGAAATGCCTCTTCATAATATCCTCCTTTTTGTGGGTTAGCTGCAAGTTAACGGAATTATGTTCCTTCTCCCCCATAGTGCTGCTTCAACAGCAACATCGCGCTTTTGAGCACTTCCATTGAACAGGTTATACTAAATCGAAGGTGGCCCTTGCCGCAGCTGCCAAAGGCGCGGCCGGGCAGAACCGCCATGTTGATCTTTTCCAGCAGCTCTATGGCTAGTTTTTTGTCATTTCCCCGGATCTGCGGGAACATGTAAAAAGTCGCCCTCGGTTCGGGGCAGTTAAAACCCGGCAGGGCGTTTATGGTTTCCCAGGCATAGGTTACCCTTGCTCGAAAATCATTCCTGGTTTGTGCAATGATGTCCGGCAGCAGGTTCATGGCCGTTACGGCAGCGCTTTGGATAAAAGGCGGCACGCAATATATGGAATGCTGAATTATTTTGAGGACGTTTTTGACGCAGCGGTCCGGTAGTGACAGGCAGCCCAGTCTCCAGCCGGTCATTCCAAAGGTCTTGGAAAAGCTGTCCACCAAAAAAGTTCGCTCCTTCATTCCTTCCATCGCAGAAATCGACAGGTGACGGTGGGGCGCATAGACCAATTCAGCGTAAACCTCGTCTGAAATCACCCATAGGTCATGCGCTCTGGCAAGTTCCGCCAGGAGCTCGAGTTCATCTGCTGCAATGACGCGGCCGGTCGGGTTTACCGGCGAGTTGACGATAACGGCCTTCGTGCGGGGGGTGATCTTGCGTTTTAATTCTTCGCCATTGATTGACGCCAGTGCCTTCACCGCCACCGGAACACCCCCTGCCAGCCGGATGCAGGGTGAATAGCTTACCCATCCGGGCTCGAGGACGATCACCTCGTCTCCCGGATTGACGATCGACATGATGGCCGCATACACGGCGAATTTCCCGCCGGGTGTAATTATTATTTCTCCCGGCAAAAAGTCGACACCGGATCGGTTCGTCAGGTAGGTGCTGAGTGCTTTGCGCAGTTCTTCACTGCCCTGGGGTGGTCCATAATTCGTTTCGCCTTTTTCAAGGGCCATATTCAGGGCTTCGACAATGGCCGGGTGGGGGTCTATATTCGGATCGCCGCTGGAAAACCCGATGATTTCTCTTCCGGAAAGCCGAAGCTGCCTCACCTTTTCGGTCATCTCGACGGTTGCCGACGGTTTAAGGTTGTCAAAACGATTGGAGAGTGTCCGCTGGCCGATCATCTATAATCTCCTGTCAGCTTTGTTGAAAGCCGTTCGCTATCGGTTATGCCTTTCTTCCACAGCGCCCGCCGGGATGAAAACCTTTCCTTCAAACAGCTTGCGGGCGGTTCGAAGCAGCGAGGATCGCAGTAACGTGACGGCGCCTTTTTCCGCTTTGACTTCGATCTCTACTGCAACCGCACCGCTGGGATGTTCCACCGAGATGAGCTTGACGTCTCCGTCCGGCAGGCGGCTTACCGCTGCCGCCGGTGAGTCCGGGAACAGGCAGGCACTGGCGACGCTGACCGCCCCGAGAACCCCGATGGTGGCGTGGCAGGTGTGCGGCACGAAAGTGCGCGTACAGACAGAACCGCCGCTGCGCGGTTTCGATACCAGGGTCATTTTGGGAACTGTTTTGGCCGACACATCTCCCAGGTTCATCCGGGGCCCCACCTGGCGGCGAATGCTTTCCAGGCGACGCTTCAGCTCTTCATCCCGGTCGAGAGCATCACGGCTCTCATATCCGGTTCGGTCCAGGTCTTTTGCCCGCAGAATCACAACGGGCATGCCGTTGTCGATGCAGGTCACCGGAATTCCGTCAATGATATCGGTTGTATTGCCGGTGGGCAGCAGGGCACCGCAAATTGCACCGGCTGTATCCAGGAAATCCAGCATCACCGGAGCGGCCGTGCCCGGAACACCGTCCAGGCGGGCATCTCCGCTATAGCGGACGACGCCCTTCGGAGTTTCTATGGTGGCCACCGCGCGCTTGCCGCTGTTCACCATGAGAATCGTCACCCGGGTCACCGGGTCCGTGGCGGGCACGAGTCCTTTTTCGATGGCAAAATATCCGATTCCCGCCAGAATGTTGCCGCAATTCTGATTGAAATCGACGACCGGTTTATCGACAACCACCTGGGCAAATAGGTAGTCGATGTCGATGCCGGGTTTTTCAGAAGAACTCACCAGGGCGACCTTGCTGGCCAGCGGATGCGATCCGCCGATACCGTCTATCTGGCGGACATCGGGAGAGCCCATCACGGCCAGCAGGATATCTGTCAGCGCATTTCGATTCCGGGGGAGATCCGAGGCCAGAAAATAGGCGCCTTTGGATGTTCCGCCTCGCATCATGGTGCAGGGATATGATTTAAGCATCAGTTTTCTCCAGATGTCTTAGAGGGCCCGTCCGAATACCTCCCGTCACAGGCCGGACTCAACTGCGTATCAGGTCCCATGAGCCTTCAATCGCTGACTTCAGATTTATCATATGTCGTTTGGCATTGGCCTCGGCCTCGTCGGCATTGCCTGACTTTAAGGAATTCAGAATCGCTTCATGCTCGGCCATTGATTGATCGCAGCGGCCGGGAAGAAGCAGCGTGCGCATGGGCAGCCGCGCCAACCGGGCGCGCAGTAAATCGATCAATTCAGTAATCGTACTGGATTTTGCGGCGTCACAAATGATTCTGTGAAATTCCCTGTTGGTCTTGGAATAGGCATCGTATTCCGAGGAGGCAATCGATCGGTACATGGTATGGAGGCATTCTTCAAGACTGCGGATATGCAGCGGTTTAATCTGGTTTGCAGCCAGGCGCGCCGCGGCGCATTCAAGCGACTGCCGCGCAGTGATAATGTCGATAACTTCATCGAGGGTCAGGGCGGCGACGACAGCGCCGCGGTTGGGTTCGATCCGTATGAGTCCTTCCGATTGCAGGCGACCAAGGGCAATTCTTATGATATGGCGGCTGACGCCCATTTCGTCGGCTATTTTTACTTCGACAAGATGCTGCGACGGTGAGTAATCACCGCTGATAATCCGTTCTCTGATGCGTTCAAAAATGATGTCCGCTGTATTTTTTTTAAGGTTCATAATGATGGATGATAGATGCTGTCTGCATTTTTCGGGTTGTGAAAAGTTGTTTAGGATGTGCCGCGGCGGGCCCCTGCAAAATTTGCGCTTTCCGAAACAGCCCGCTTGCGGCCGGATTAACGGGAGTGCTACCGTTATATATTGTTCATCATGATTGTCAACAATATTTTGGATAATATTGTTGACATAGTTAAATTGAAGGATCGGGGAGTTTTTCAATCCCTGCTATGTCCGTCCGGGGTATGCGCTCGCACCAGCCGTAACCATATGACCGCGCAACTTGGGTACGGCAGCTATCCCGCGTCGATTGGATCCGTGCCAGCCCCAAAAGACAGTCTCCTCCGGCTACGCTTTTCGTCTCTGCCGTTGTGGATCCAGCGCAGGGGATTGGGGGCGTGTACGCAGTCCGGTACGAATTGGTTACGGCTGGGGCGAGCGCATACCCCGGACGGACAAGGCGTCAGATGGCGTCGGGCGATTAAATGATAGTTCAGACAATCGAGGGGAGAAACTCCCCGCCCCCTAAATTAAATCATCACGCTGAAAACCCGGCCCTCCGGGACAGCCGTGGATACCACCGCCGGGGGTCAGAGAAAATTGACTGAGGTGTGAATTTGCCTATTGCAGGAGGCGCGTAGTGGAATGTCGGCCCGCCTCGGTGCGGCTCTCGTCTGAGCCGTTGCCAAAGGTGTTTTATTAACACATGAGCTTATAGCAACACCCTTGCGATGAAATCGGTCCGGGCTGGGGAATAGTGGATTTCGTGGAGTGGGATCTGATTTTATTCGGATTGCACGGACCGATGCGGCAGCATCGGTCGAACAGCTACTTCGCCAATCCTTGTGCTTGCGGTGGAGCTCGCAGGCGCTATCTATGGTTTACCAGCCTGGGGAGGGTTGATTTGCCTCAGGTGTACATTCGATATCATTACAATGATTCGGCGAAGCTTTTCTCCAACTCCTTGATTTCCATGAACAAGGCGGCGATATCTTCCTGCTCCAACCCTAAAAAGTCGGCCACATCATTGTCCAGGGCCCGATGGATTTCATACAATGGAAGTTCTTCCGGATCCACTTTGGCCAGCACATCGGCAGCATTTAAGATATAAGCGACATTGTTGTCGCCGGACTCTTCGGGATTGTGGTGAAAGCGGATCCCTTCGACGACATTGTCCGGAAAGAGCCATTGCGCAAACACCTCGGCAGCGATTTCGGTATGGTCGCATTCCAATATTTGTTTTTCCAGATTGCAGATGCCATAGTGACGGTATGCTTCCGGGCGCAGCTGGCCCTTGTCGAGATAGGGGTTCAGCATGATCTTTCCGGCATCGTGCAGGAGGCCGGCGACAAAGACATCCTCCTCGTGGGCCGGGTTGACCCGCGCGGCAAGGCTTTTGGACCCGAGGCCGACGGACAAAGAATGGTCGTGGATTTGGCGGGCCGTCATACCGTATCCTTTGATGGCCTGGTTTAAAAAGTGCCCCGTGCCGGCCATGGTTATCACCTGTGACAGCGTTTTAAGCCCCAACATGGAAATGGCATGCTTCAAAGAGCCGATCTTGCCGCTCAATCCGTAATAAGCGGAATTGGCTATCTTTAAAATAGTGGCGGCCAACGATTGATCGGTTTTCAGGATTCGCTCCAGGCGCTCGAAATCAACTTCTTCGAGAACCAGCAGCTTTTTGGCTTCAATGACGGTTTGCAGTGTCGGCGGCAGGCTCTTCATCTTTTGCATGATGGTCTTTTTTAAAGCCGGCCCGGTGACCCGAGGTTTTTTTTCAGCCGGGGCTTTATTCGTTTCCGGCGGTTTCGGGGCTTCGCTTTTGATGTCATTTACGGCCTGCCAGCAACCATAGCGAATGTCGGCTCCCAGGTTGCCCTTAAATGGTGCCGGTTTAAATTCATAGGTCCCGCCAGGCCAGGCCAGGGCCAGCGACAGCACTTGCCGGGTGTGGAACGCAAGAAGCTTTTCCGCGTTGGCGTGTGTTGCCAGCTTTTTTTTCACCATCAGGTGAAGCAGCGGCTGCTTCTCCTTTTTAGCAGCCTGCAGCAGGGCATCGAGCTGCTCGGTGGAGAGCAGCTTTTTGCGAATCAGCAATTCCCCCAGTTGGGCCTCCTTGGCGGTTGCGGTGATAAGGATGACGCTGCCCCGGTCCAGATAGATTTTTATTTGGTGAGATCCGCCAGTCAGATGCAGCACGCCCGATTGCTTTTCCGACCCTAAACGCTCCAGGGCCTCGAGCAGCGACTGCTTTTCTAATTTGGCCTTCATTGCCGGTGACCTCCTCAAATGAGATCCGGGTGTTGACGGCTTGGCTGCGACCTGCCGATCCAGTTGTGCTTCGCCTGTTTCCCCACAGAAGATGGGTGAACTTTCAGTAATTTGCCTACATTACTCGACATTTATATTCTGATTATATCAAAAGATTGTATTTCTGTACAATTTTAACAGCTTGATCGCCCGATCCTAGCATATTCACTGATGAAAACCGCGGCTGGACTGCCGACTTCGGGCCGGCATCTGCCGAAGATATTCCGGCTTTTGCGGAGCAGCAAAAAAAGAAAACCGCCGCGCTATCCCACCAGCCGTCCAGGTAGCTTTCTGCCAGGGCTACCGAACCGCCGGCTGATCGGAAAAGAAACTGTTTATTTTCACGCAAGGACGCCAAGACGCTAAGAAAATATATAATTTTAGTCTTTTCCTTGGCGGGCTTTGCGTCTTTGCGAGAGTTACATAATATCGAGGGAGTTTTATATAAGGATAAAGCTCAGGGTATTTCGAGATAACCCCATTCGATTATCTCCAGTTCCTGCTCTCCTGCCGGCGTGGTCACCTTGACGACATCGCCGGCCTGGCCGTCCATCAGCGAGCGGGCCAGGAGAGAGGTCCAGCCGATGCAGCCCCGTTCGATGTCAGCTTCGTCGATGCCGACAATTCGGTAGATTGAATATTTTATTTATCTAAAATTGTCAAATTGGTGGTGTCGTCACCGCTCCGGTGAGCGCAGCATCAATGTCGCCCCCAGGCCCAAGGTGCTGATCAGAGGCAGGCACCAAAGCACAACGCGGTAGCTGCCGGTAAGATCGAAAACATAGCCGGCCAGCAGCGGGCCGATGGCGCCCCCGACGGTGGAGGCGAAAATAATGATACCAAATATGGTGCCGTGGGAAGCGGTGCCGAAAAATTCGGCGGTCAGCGGGGACATGATGGTAAAAAAACCTCCGTGGGCAAATCCATAAACGCCGGCAAACACCATCAGCATCCACAGCTGGTCCGCCGCGATCAGCCAACTGAGACTGACACATACGAGACCAAAGCAGATGGCCAGGGACCACCTGGTGCCGATACGGTCGCTGGAAGAGCCCATAACAAAGCGTCCGGCGATGCTCAGCCCGCCGATGGTGGCCAGCACGCGGGTCGCCTCGCTGCGGGGGATGCCCAGATCGATAGCGTGGGGCACGATGTGCAGAAGCACCGTGAAGGCGCAGATCAGCAGGAGGAAATAGGCTGTACATATCAGCCACAGCTGCAGACTCCGCAGCGCCTGGCGCAGGGCCAGCCCGGTTTCTCCGGCCGCTTTTATCCTGGCGCTCACCCGGCCGTCACCGTCGGGGCGCAACCCGTATTCGGCCGGATCCCGCACCAGCAGCTGTGACAAACCGGTGAAGAGGGCCAGCACCACGATGCCCATGACAAAAAATGCCGTTCGCCAGCCATAGGCCGTGATCAGCCAATTGGTAAACAGCGGCATGACCAGCATGCCTACGCCGGTTCCCACCTTGATGACACCGCTCATGAAACCCCTTAAACGGAAGAACCAGCGGGCAATAGTGGACAGCAGTACCACGTCGGTTCCGCTGATCCCGACACCCACCAGCAGGCTGTAGAGCAGATAAAGCTGCCAGATGGATGTCAGCCCGGACATCAGCAGGTAGCCGAGGCCGAACAATATCCCACTGATTGTCGTAATGAGCCGCGGTCCCATCCGGTCATTCAGCTTTCCCAGCAGGATGCTGGCCAGACCGTACATGCAAAAGCTGACGGAAACAGCCCCCGAAATACCCGCCCGGGACCAGCCGTATTCATTTATCAGTGGATTGAAGAAAACGCCGAAGCCATTGTAGGCCCCCCAGCCGATGGCCTGCAGCAGAAAAGAGGCCGCCACCAGGACGTAGCCGTAGTAAAACCGGCTGGTGCGGCCGGCCGGCGGTTGGATTCGGTTCGCCGCTTTGCTCACAGTGGCCTGCGGCTGATTCTTGAGGTTGACCCCGTCCTGTTGTTTCATTTAGCGCTACTCGAAGACCCCCTTTGGAATTGTGCCTGTCCGACACGCCGCCGCCGGATGATCTCCGGAGGGGGCAGCGGCAAGGGACCGGAGGTAAGGCCTACTTGACAGACCCGCCGCGGCGTCAATATTCATGTTTGTATGCGGCAACTGTTGCCCATTCGTTTTTGCGGCCGCCATCGACACAAGGGAGGCTATCCCGCCGTCAAAAGGCGGGACGGCCGCCGGTTGGAAAAAAGGGATTATGGACAAAAAACCACACATTGCATCTGCCGATGACGGGCAGCCGGAGGCGATTCCGGTCTGGGATCTTGCCACCCGGCTTTTTCACTGGCTGCTGGTCGTCCTGGTGGTCGTTTCTTTCGCCACCGGCAGCATCGGCGGCAATGCCATGCAGTACCATGAGTGGAGCGGGGTTGCGACTCTGATCCTGCTGGTTTTTCGGTTAATTTGGGGGTTCATCGGCAGCCGCACGGCACGTTTCAGCGATTTCACAAAAGGTCCCGCCGCAGTGTGGCGCTATGCAACCGCTCTGGTCAGGGGCGACTCGCAGACCTATCTCGGCCACAACCCCCTGGGGGGGTGGTCGGTTCTGGCCATGCTGGTGGTGCTCCTGATCCAGGCGGTTACCGGCTTGTTCGCCAATGACGACATCCTCACCGAAGGCCCGCTGTTCATGTGGGTGAGCAAGCCGGTCAGCGACTGGCTAACCGCTGTTCACCGCCTGAACCGGTACCTGCTCGTGGCGCTGGTCGCCGTCCACGTTTCGGCCGTGCTGCTTTATCTTGTGATCAAACGCGAGAATCTGATCAAGCCGATGATCAGCGGTGTCAAACAGCGGCCGTCCGGGCACGGCGCACCCCCGGCGGCACCCACTTGGCTGGCGGCCGCGATCGCGGCGGCAGCCGGCGTGTTGTTGTATCTTCTAATCTATTGATGACCGGCCGGCAAACCACCGCGAACCGGTTTCAGGCTCCCTTCGGATTGCCGTTATTTGCGGGTCTGCTTGTGGCAGGATTTGCAGCTTTTGGCGACGGCCCCGAACTGAGTCTTGATGGCCTTCAAATCACCGCCCTGGGCGGCGGCGGACAGCTTGGCCACCCCGGCTTCAAATTCCCGGGCCAGGCTGTTCATTTTATCCGGGTTTTCAAGCACGCTGGCTGCCATGGTGGTTTGGCCCTTATCGCTGCCGGGAACTAAAAACGCCTCCCACGGAAGGCCGGCAAGGGTTTCGATAACGGCCGTGTTGTCCGCAAAGGCCTTTTGATCATAGGCTTCCTTGCCCTTGACCACGGCCCCCAGGCGGCCGAAATGCTGGGCGATAACCGTCATCACCGCCTTGCGGTATTTGACGGCCTTTTCCGGCTTGGCAAACTGGGCGTAGGCAACCCCGATCAAAATCCCGAGGATCACCAGTACTGCTGCTGTTTTGGCGATAGCTTTCATATTTCCTCCTTTTGGGTGTGATTATCCTGTTTTCCGCGACCATGGTAAGTCGGGCTCCGGATTAATTACCTTATTTCGGGGCCCGGTTGGTTTCAGTGCATTTCAAATTGCATGTTGGCCACCACCCCGGCGTGATCCGCAGGCCACAGTCCCGACGGTGTCTTGTCTTTTTTGCTTTTGCCCACCACCTTGGCTTTGATCTTTTTGGGAGGCTCGCTGGAAAATATCAAGTCGATGCGCTCGTACAGGGCCGACTTCTTGTTCAGCAGGTCCTCATCCTGGCAGCATGTGAATCCCTTTGGTTTTTCTTTGCGCGGCTTCTTTTTTCCGGGCCGGAAGCTCCAGGCATCGATATACCCCGCGTCGATGGCCTGCACGTAGGGCGGTGTATACGGCAGCGGTCCGTGGACCGGATGCAGGCCCTCGCCTTCGACATCTTCCGGTGAGCTGTTGAAATCGCCGACCATGATGATCGGCTTGGGGTCGCTGAAGGACAGGAAATCCAAAATACCGATCAGCTCCTGCATCTGGTAGTCCTGGATGATCCTTAATACGCTGTCCGGGTCTCCACCCGGTTCAAGGTGTGTACCGGCCACACGGAAGATGCCGTCTTTAATTGCGACATCGACGATGACAAAACCCCGGACCAACTCAACAGGAATGCCTCCGAGATCAAGCTCTACGGAAGCGGCATAGTGGCCGCTGAGCACCTCCCCGGCCGACAGCCCCTCGCGCACCAGGACAACATCATGGTCGACCAGACGCACGTCAGAAAAAAATGTCGCGGAATAAGGATCAAGCATCGGAAGCTCCACATCGGCATTGGCTATGGGAAAGGCCTCATAATACATACCGCGAGCCTGCAAGGCCGCGTCGAGAACCGCCCAAAAGTCAATCACAAGGTCGGCTGCTTGAAGGGGGTTGCCGATTAGTACATCGCCCGGGGTCTGGATGTAGTACGTTGACACTTCCTGCAGGCCGATAACATCCGGTTTGGCCTTGGCGATTTCATCGGCGATTGCTTCGGCGCGTGACCGGAAGTCGTTGTCGAGCATGGTCTGAAAAACCGCGGCCACCTCGCGGGGAACATCTAATCCGTCAGGTGAGGGGGTCGGATTTTGGGCGGCCTCGATCACCCTGAAGATATCGGCGCCCAGATACAGGTTGCGCGTCATCACCTTTATCTTGGTTTTGGAGTGTTTGCCCTTGGCGGATGCGGCCGGCACGGTAAGGCTGAGAGCCACGACGAACAGGGTCAGATACAGCAGGATCTTTTTCATGATGCCTCCTTCTTTTGAAATGGGCTTGACCTGTCGATCAACAGGGAACGTCAGCGGTGGGTCTGAGTACGGGCCTGGGGCCTTTGTTTACTGAGTAAGCTAGTTTCGATCAAAAAGTCAAAGGCTTTGATAAAAATCAGGTTTTGGGAACTCACGCCGCGGCCGCGTATCCGACCGGCATGATCAGCAAAGGCTCGTGGGCGCGGGGTATCTTCAAGATGTCAACGAGCTGTTCGTCGTCAAAGGCCCCGACAATTCCGGCCTTCAAGCCCAATGCTTCGGCCTGAAGAAACAGGTTTTGACCGATATGGCCGGCTTCGATCATGGCGTAGCGGACCCCGCGGTTGCCGTATTTGCCCGTGATCCGGCGGTATTCGGCCGTAATCACGAAGTTTACCGGTGCTGCGGCCATCCAAGTCTGGAAAAGGGCCGCCCTGGCGACGGCCATTCTGAAGTCGCCTCCGGCTTCCGACGACAATCTGTGCCGGCCGGGATCGTAGCGGTAGATGCCGGCCCCCATTCGGGCCACAGAATTTTTGCCGGTCACGGCATAGACGTCCATGGGATAAAGGGCGCCCGCTGAAGGGGCGGCCCGCTTATATCCACGGTCGCCGATTACCCCCTGGGCAGCCCACAGCAGCTGCGACAGGTGCTCCAAGTCCAGTGTCTGCGTCAGGTAGGACCGAATGGTCCGCCTCTGCCGGAGCGCCCTTTCCACGGCGACGGTTCCATCCGTCTTTGGTGGCGGCAGTTTCATAACACCCTCCCGGGACTGTGTGTTTTGCAGGCCGGCGGCCCATCGCGGGGGCCATGACTACGCAAGCCAGGCAGCGGCCGAACCTTTGAGTAGACGCTTCAAACTCTCTCTTTTATCTTTGTTGAAATCCATCATATGCCCGGCGGTTTCGCGAAAGCCATCCATCTTTGACGCTATCGGGGTACTAGAAGTTATCTCAAATCCGTCCTAACCGGTTTTGAGATAGCATCTAGTGTCATGTCCCATAAGTAACTGTCAATGAAATTGGGTCAATGCACTGCAATACGCAACCACACCAGAACGCAGTAGGGGCGGGGTTTCCAGCGTAGCTGGATGACCCCTCGATTCCAATAGTTAAAGGTGGGCCTTATCTCCGCCCGGAGCAGTAATCATGCTGGTTTGCTGGCGGGGATGAACCCCGCCACTACAAAGAACAGATCGTTGTTAAACTGCAATTCGGCCATTAGGTATTCGCAATTAATTGTGGGATGCAATACTAGAGCGAAAGGTAAATAAAGACGTACTGTCCCCTGTTGATGTCGATGGTCAGGTCGCCGCCCCTGGCTTCGGCATACACGATCCAGGCCGGTTTGTCTCCGGGGCCGCACTCCAGATTCGGGTAGGACTCGCCGGTTTGGCCCTGGTACCAGGAAAGCAGCATCGGGTCGGCACAAATCTCCCGGGCCTTTTGTTTGGCCGCATCCTTGGCCGAGTCAAAATCGAGATCCGGTTGGCCGATTTCGAGGTCGATCACCCGGCCCGGGTAGTCTTCACGCTGCGATGGTAGTATTTGCATGGTTCAAAAGCCCCTTTTATAGCGGTAAGAAATGGTTCTATATAACAGAACTAGTTATCATTATTGTTGGTTCTAATTCAAGTTAGATGTAGATGATATAATTTGAACCAATGGGTTGATATGAGCTTTGATTCTCCGGTATCTGTCACATATAGTAGCCGCCCTCTCGCTGCGCTCGTTCGACTGACGCAGACAATATCCGGAACCGTTGACCGCCATGGCCGGATAAAATTCCCGCTGCCCTTCGGGCAAATCTAAAGTCATTGGCGCTAGTATCCCGTCCCGGAAATAACTTGCGCTTACCTTATGGTCAGATTGCGCTTTGACGTCGAATTTCTATTCGAAGTGGCGGGGATTCCTGCATAGCTCGATGGGTCATCCAGCTATGCTGGGAACCCCGCCACTACTTACTTTTGATGAGCTTGCGTATGGCAAAAAATTAACGCTGTTTAATTGACAGTTATTTCTGGGACGCAACACTAGTATAACTTATTTATTCATCTTGTAATTAGGCTCGAAAATAATAGTTACGCTTCTTGAAGGGTATTTCTGCCATCGCCTATATCAATCTTTCCTGTTTCGAAACGTCTTTTTGCAAAGCGTTATAAAAGCTGTATCGCCTTAGTGGCCATACGATTGCAATTCATCCGCGGGCCGGCTGACTACCAGGGTTGGGGATCAACGGTTGCGTATGCGGCCTGCGAAAATTTTAACGGTAAGGGGAGTTGGCGACATCTGCCGGCGCTCACATCCCGGTCGTCGAAATTTGAAACCGAAATTCCCAGCAAGCGCACCTTTTTGTTGCCGGCCTCGGTTTTAGCCAGCAGCGGTCTCACATATTCCATGATAACCGCTGCGCTGTCGACCGGTTGATCGATCGTAGTGCTTCTGGTGACCGACTGGAAATCAAAGTATTTTACTTTAAGGGTAATCGTGCGACCCTTGGCATCTTTTTTAAGCAGCGCGTTTTCCAATTTGGCGGCAATATTCTCCAGTATCTCGATCATTTGGTCCCTATCATCGAGGTCCTCGGAAAACGTGGTCTCCTTGCCGATGGATTTCCTGATCCTGTTGGGCTCCACCGGCCTGTCATCGAGCCCATGGGCAATGTCGAAAAAATAGCCTCCTGACTTGCCGAATATCTGAATCAGTTGCGCCTTGCTGTATCTTTTGAGATCGGCCCCGGTTTTGATCCCCAGGTTGAGCATTTTTTCTTCGGTGACCTTGCCGACGCCGAAAAATTTCCTGATCGGCAAAGCAGCGATAAATGCGTCGGCCGTCTCCGGGGTAATGACCGTTATTCCATCCGGCTTGTTGATATCCGAGGCCACCTTCGCCAGAAATTTGTTGAAAGAGACGCCCGCCGATGATGTCAGCCCGCCGGTGCGCTGGAAAATCTTTTGCTTGATCTCGCGGGCGATCAGCGTTGCGGAGGGCGCGTTCTTGTGGTTTTCGGTGACATCCAGAAAGGCCTCATCCAGGGAGAGGGGTTCGACAAGGTCGGTGTATTCATAGAAGATCTCCCTCAGTCGGGCAGAAACCGCCCGGTATACGTCGAACCTGGGCCTGACGAACACGGCTTCGGGACACAGCCGGTAGGCCGTAACCGCCGGCATGGCAGAGTGAACGCCGGATTTGCGGGCTTCATAGGAACATGCAGCCACCACGCCTCTCGATTGGGGATCGCCGCCGACAATGACCGGTTTGCCCCTGAATTCGGGTCTGTCGCGCTGTTCGACGGAAGCGTAAAACGCATCCATGTCGATATGGATGATTTTGCGGATGAATTGCATAGGAATTATATACTGCTACTTGAAACACATTTCCAGCATTTTAGCAATTGAAGTCATAAAACCCTAAATTGTTCGGTGTATAAAAACAGCATTCTATTACATGACTGTTAAGATCCGGCAGGCAAAGGTGGCCCATGCAGCCACCGCTGGAATGCCTGGAATCCATGCCGCAAGAAAACCCGTTTGACTCAAAACCATTTATCTGAGACTTATATTAAACCCGGCGTCGTCGGGACGGGCGCCAACGAAATCCAGGAGGATCGTATGATTAAAGGAAACGCCACCATTGATGCAACGCAGGCCGGCGCCGACCGTTATGCATCGCTTGCATATGTGCGCCTGGGCAGGACCGGGCTGAAGGCCAGCCAGGCCGGTTTCGGCGGCTACCGGGTCAGCAGCGTTGTGAAACACCAAGAGCAGGCCCTCAAGGCCGCGATTCGCGCGGGCATCAACGTCATCGACACCAGCGCCAACTATGCCGACGGCGGGTCGGAGACCCTGGTCGGCGACGTCCTGCAAGACCTGACGACAGACGGGGAGGTGCAGCGGTCGCAGATCATTGTGATTTCCAAGGTGGGCTATCTCCAGGGGCAAAACTTTGCTCTGAGCCAACAGCGCAAAAGCGAAGGTCGTTCGTTTGAGGACCTGGTAGAGTACGGCCAGGGCCTGGAGCACTGCATCCACCCGGAGTTTATCGAAGATCAGCTGACGCGCAGCCTGAGGCGGCTGCAGCTCGAGACGCTGGACGGTTATCTTTTGCACAATCCCGAGTACTACCTGGAATGGGCTTCCCATAACGGCCTGCCCCCGCAAAGCGCCCGACGGGAGTACTACCGCCGTATCCGGGCGGCATTTGAACACCTGGAAGCGGAAATCACCAAGGGGCGCATCCGCTTTTACGGCATCAGCTCGAACACATTCCCGGACGCATCCGACGGCGCCGAGTATACCTGTCTGGAAACCGTCTGGGAAATCGCTGAACAAATTTCGCGCGATCATCATTTCAGCGTCGTTCAGATGCCCTTCAACCTGCTGGAGCCCGGCGCGGTGCTGGAGATCAACCAGCCCGGCGGCAAGAGCGCACTTGCCTTTGCCGCTGAAAAGGACCTGGGGGTGTTGATCAACCGGCCCCTGAATGCTTTTGCGGCCAACCGCCTGCTGCGGCTGGCCGAGCTTCCCCAAACCGAGCGCCAGGACACCAACGAGGTGATCGCGAAAATCCGCCGGCTTCAGAAATCCGAAACACGATTCTGGCGCAAAATCCAACCACACCTGGAAATTCCCCCGGGACTGAAAGCCCGACTCAAGCAGCAAAACGAAGTGGGCGACAACCTCAAGCATTACTGGAAAAACTTCGGCTCTTACGAGAATTTCCGCCAGGCAGCCCAGGGAATGTTTCGCCCGCGGGTCCAGGGCGTTCTCGATTTCCTGGCGCCCTACGGCAAAGACGACGAGGAACTCTCCGGCTGGCTGGTCGACCACCCGGAACGCCTGGCCGACGCATTGGAGGCGGTCGGTTCGATTTACGCTGAAGAGGCCGCCCGGATATTAAACCGCATTCGTTACGCGGTCAATGACGCCGATGCCCAATGGGAGGCGCAGGGCACCCTCAGCCAGAAAGCGATCAGGGCCCTGCAGTCGACTGCCGGCGTGTCCGTCGTTCTGGTCGGGATGCGCCGGCAGGCCTATGTTCAAGACGTGCTGTGCGAGCTCGAGCGTCCCCTGGTACAAAAAGAGCGCCGACAAAGCTGGGCCAGGCTGAGACTGGCAACCTCAGATCTCTTCCGAACTTCGTCCTAGCAATAGATTTTATTTGAGCCTGATCCGCCCGAGACGACCTGCATCTTTGACGAAAGCTTCCAACCAGATCCCACTCAATAGGATTGTGGAACTATAAACAATAATAAGGAATACCGAGAATATTTTATAGTCCGAGTATCTATCGATCATGGCGTACTGAAGTGATGGAATGATTGGATTGGGGATTTGTGATCGCGGATTTTGGATTTGTGGTAGGGGTTGAATCCAAATCTTATTCTTTTCATTCCGAAATCTGCAATCTGAGATCCAAAATTCCCTGACTCCACTACTCTGAAATTAATGCAAAATAATTACTCCAGGGAAAATCAGCCTTATTTTTGTTCCTAGAACCGACCGTAGGATTACTTTCCCCCAAGTATATTTTGCTTGACAGCCCATCCAGGTCATACTACTGATATTATCAATTTTTTCAACCTGTCTGTTTCAGCTGGCAATGCAGGCGCCAACCGCAGCTTTTTATTGTATAGATTCCTACAATCTATTGAAATGAACTCATACCTGATACAATAGACGGTATACAGTACATCCGGGATAGCAGCATTAGATCCAAAATTTATCATATGAATATTTCGATTTAAAGACGATCGCCGACACCAATTTTGTCCGGTTGGCGATTTCTCAGGCCCTGGGAATGATGCTATGAGTCACGCAAGCGGGCTGATATGTCGGTCCTGCAGCAAATTATGGCCCCCAAAAGAGTTCATGCTGCGCTGTCCGCGCTGCGATGTGCCGCTCGAGGTCGACTACCGCCAGAACGAGATTCGGCGGTATTTAAAGTACGGCTGGCCGGAGCCCAACGGGGCGACCCTCCTCGAGCAATGGGAGAAGCTGCTGCCGCTTTCGCAGACCGATCTCGTTGCGCGGTGCAGCCTGGGCGAGACCCAGACGCCTTTGATCCGAGCCAATCAGACCGGTGCCCTGATGGGAGTGAAGGATCTGCGATTCAAAGTCGAGCTTGGGCCCACCCTGTCGCTCAAAGACCGGGGTTCTTCGTTGTGTTCCCTGAAAGCCCTGGAGCTGGGTTTTGAGGCCATTTGCGTGGCATCTTCGGGCAACAACGCCGGCTCGGTGGCCGCCTATGCAGCCAGGGCCGGACTGCCCGCAATCGTATTCGTACAGCGGGACGCCGCCCCGGCCAAATTTGCCAAAATGCGGGCCTATGGCGCCCGGGTAGTGCGCGTTGACGGCGACCTGAGCACCGCCGGCCGCTTATGCAGGCAGATGGAGCAGCGACACGGCTGGATGGAGGGCGGCGGCCCCAATCCTTATCGGATCACAGCCAAACGCCTGGTGGCCTATGAAATCTGTGCGCAAATGGAGGGCGAAATTCCGGATGCGGTGGTTTTTCCATGCGGGGGATGTGCCGGGATCGTAGCGGCTTACACGGGATTCAAAGAATTGATGGCCATGGACATTATTCCCCGTATGCCCAAGCTCATCGGGGTGCAGCTGACGGCCTGCGATCCGGTGACCCGTGCCTTCGAACAGGGATGTTCCGAGGTGACGGCAGTGGTCAAACAGGCGACGATTTCCGACGCCCTGACCAATGCGAATCCCTACTGGGGAACCCAGGCGCTGGCAGCGGTCCGTGAAACGGGCGGCCTTTTCATTTCCATCTCAGACGAGGAGATGGGACGCATGTGCCGAAAGCTGGGTTGCACGGAGGGGCTTTTTCTGGAACCTGCCGGGGCCGCTGCCGTGGCCGGTCTTCACAAGGCGCTGGGTGAAAACCGGATCCCGGGACTGCAACGGGTGGTCTGTACCGTGACAGGCCACGGGCTCAACGCCGCCAAGGCAGCCGACCGCAGTCAGGTCGTTCCCGAGTTGATACCTCCGGAGCCGGCCGCGGTAGAGGCGTATTTGGGTTTATAGCGATACCCAAACTGAGCGTAGAACGCTCAGTTAGGGGTTATTCGTTAATCGTTATTTGAAACAAATGAGGTCTTCGACAAGGTTAACTAACAAGCGCAGCTTCCGGCTAAAGGACAGCCGGTCTGATCGGAAAAGAAACTGTTTATTTTCACGCAAAGACGCCAAGGCGCCAAGATAAAACATAATATTAGTTTTTTCCTTTGCGTCTTTGCGGCTTTGCGTGAGATAGATTTTTCGTAATTTCATATAAGTTAATCGAATACCGGAGATGTGAGATGGGCCATAAATGGTTTTTCTAGTTCAATCATCCGCACCATATAATAACAGAGCCTATTCCATTTAAACCAATAACCAATAACACCTAACCAATAACCGCTTTTTCACTAGGAGAATATCGACATGGGAGGTCTGGGAAATAAAGTCGATCAAATAAACCGTTCAGCCACGGTCGGCATCGCCGACAAAGTCACCCGCCTGAGGCAGAAGGGACACCAGATTCTCGATTTCTCAGCCGGCCGGGCCTTTGAACCCACGCCGGCATATGTCAGCCGGGCTGCCGCCGATGCCCTGGCAGCCGGCGTTACCCACCAGACCATGGCCCGGGGCACGCTGGAGTTCCGTCAGGCCTGTGCCCGCAAACTTTCCCGCGACAACGGTCTTGAGGCCGATTGGGAGTCGGAGTTCATCGCCACCATGGGGGTGAAACAGGCCCTGACCGTGGCATTGCTGGGGGTTGTCAGTGACGGGGACGAGGTCTTGATCGAAGATCCCTGTTTTGTCAGTTACCAGGCCCTGATCGCCATCGCCGGGGGCCGGGCCCGTCAGCTGCCGCTGCGTCCCGAAAACAATTTCCGCTGGACGTCCCGGCAGCTTGAAGACGCCGTCACCGACCGCACCCGGGCGATTCTTTTCAACTCCCCCCAGAATCCCACCGGCACGGTGCACAGCCGGGCGGATCTGGAAGCCATCGCCGGGGTTGCCCGGGAGCATGACCTCGTTGTGATCACCGACGAGGTCTATGAGCGCGTAACCTGGGACGGCCGCAGTCATGTCTGCATGGCGACCCTGCCCGGCATGCGGGAGAGAACCGTCACCTGCATGGGGCTGACCAAAACCTTCTCCATGGGGGGCTGGCGCATCGGCTTTATATTCGCTCCGGCCGACATCATCGACGGATTGGAAAGGTTCCAGGAGCACCTGATCACCTGTGCGGCCTCGTTTACCCAGGCCGGCGGAGCCAAAGCGCTGGCGGAGCCGCCCAGGGACGAAGTCACCGACCTGTGGCGGGAGTGGGAGGCGCGCTGCGAGCTGATGACCCGGGGCCTGAACGATATCCCGGGCCTTAAGTGCGTCAAGCCCGAGGGTGGGTTTTATGCCTGGGTCGACATCCACGCCACTGGATTGGGATCAAAGGAATTCGCCGATCGGCTGCTCAACGACCACCAGGTCGCCGTGGTGCCCGGGCCGGCCTTCGGCCCCAGCGGGGAGGGCTATATCCGTATCAACTGCGTCAGAACCCGGCCGGAGCTGGAAGAGGGGTTGGTGCGCATACGACGGCTGGCAACCTCAAAACGGTAAAGGAGCGAGCGATGAAGGGCTCATCGGAGATCAGATTGTCTCCCGAAGCCGGGCTGCCGCAGCAGGTGGCCGAGCATTTGGCCGGTGAAATTCGGGATGGGATGCTAAAGCCGGGTCAGAAGCTGCTGCCGGAGGCGGACCTGTGCAAGCAATACGGCGTCAGCCGCACCGTCATTCGGGAGGCCGTTGCCCGTCTACGCCATGACGGTCTGCTGGAATCCCGCCAGGGCAGCGGCGTGATCGTGGCCTCCTGGGAAAACCGGCGGGCCTTTCGGCTCGACCGCGTCAATATGAAAGACCCGTTCAATATCAATTTCATCTACGAGATGCGGGTGCTGGTCGGGGTCGAGTCCGTCGTCCTGGCGGCAATCCGACGCCAACCGGAGGATCTGAAACGCCTGCGACACTTGATGGATGAAATGGCCGCGGCGATTAAAAACGATGACGACGGGGCCGTGCCCCACCGGGCGTTTCACAAATCCATCGCCGAGGCCGGTTACAATCCTTACCTGATCGACTTCGAAAGCTTCTTGCAGGACCGCTTGTGGGAAATTTTCAAACAGGCCCGCAGGCGCACCCAGACCACGCCGGGTCTGGCCTTGAAAGTTCACAATGAACATCAGCTCATCCTGGACGCCATTGCCTCGGGTGCTCCGGGTCTGGCCCGGGAGGCGGGCCTGAATCACCTCCGCAACGCGGCCAAAAGGGCCGGTGTGCGGATATATCATAAACTTTAGGAGAAACTGAGATAATCTTTGCGTCTTGGCGAGAGACCTTAAATAATTCTCCGAGCCACGCGGAGGATTGGTCATAAACCGGTACAAAGGAGTTGGACTTGACGTCATGATCGATCTAAGAAGCGATACCTTAACCAAACCCTCCGATGCGATGCGCAAAGCCATGTACGCGGCCGAAGTCGGCGATGCCGGCCGAACAGACGCCGACGGCCGGGGGGAGGACCCCACCGTCAACCGGCTGGAGGATATGGCTGCCAAACTGACCGGCAAAGCGGCCGCCATGTTCGTTCCCAGCGGCACCATGGGTAACCTGGTGGCCTTGATGACCCACTGCGCTGCCGGCCAGCGGGTAGGGGTGGAAAAAAAGCTGCACGTCTATCACAATGAAAAAGCAGCCTTTCAGACAAGACCCGGTGGGCTCATCGCGGAGTTCTACGAAACCGATGAGCAATCACTTCCCCGGCTCGAGAGTATCGCGGCCCTCCTGGAGCAAAAGCAGATTGCCCTGTTGTGCCTGGAAGACAGCCACAACTACGGCGGCGGCGCGTGCCTCACCCGGGCACAGATCGATTCGATCTGTGCCCTGGCCAAAGCAAAGGCAGCGGCGGTTCACCTGGACGGCGCCCGCATCAACAACGCCGCCCTCTATCTGCAGACGCCGGTGGACGAGCTGGTCGCGGCCGTGGACACGGTTATGTTTTGCCTGTCCAAGGGACTCGGCGCGCCGGTGGGCTCCCTGCTGTGCGGCAGCAGCGACTTTATCCGCCGAGCCCGCCAAACCGCAGAGCTGTTGGGCGGCAAATTGCGCCAGGCCGGCATCGTGGCCGCTGCAGGTATTGTGGCCATCGAGCAGCAGCGCGATCGGCTGGTCGAAGATCACCGCCATGCCCGTTTGCTCGCCGAAAGCATTGCCGATAATCCCGGCATAAAAATCGACCTGGACAGCGTTCAGACCAATATCGTCCGGCTGGATGTGTCGCCCAGCGGGCAGGACGCCCGAACGCTTCAGGCCGCCTTTGAATCCAGGGGGCTCAAGGCCGGGGCCGTTTCTGAGAATCTCATCCGGCTGGTTACCTACCGTGAGATCGGCACGGAGGAAATCAGGCAGGCGGCGGCAATAATCAATGAATGTTGCCAGAAAGGCTAATTACAGGCTTACGCCGAAAATTCAATCAACAAGCTTACAATCGTGAAAGGCGCCCATGGAAAATAATGATTCGAATAAATTGGATCCATTGAGGGAAGCCAGAAAGCGGTTTCCGATTACGCGCGAGATGATCTACCTGGATGCGGCCTGTACCGTACCGCCGCCGGAGGGCGTGATCCAGGCCGCCCATAACTTTTATCGGGATATGAGCCTGAGCGGCGAAGACCGTCCGGCGCTGGAGCAGCAAATAGCGGGGGTGTGCCAAAAGTTTGCCGACCTGGTCGGTGCAGCGGCAGAAGAGATCATCCTGATCAAGAATACCACCGAGGGCATCAATATTGCCGCCAACGGGATACCCTTTAACCCGGGCGACAACGTTATCATTACGGAGCTGGAGCATCTCAACAATGTCTACCCCTGGCTGAACCTGCAAAAGCGCAAGGGGGTCGAGGTGCGCATTTTAAAAAGCCGCGGCGGGCGGCTGCACCTGGAGGACCTGGCTCCCCTGGTTGATCGGCGCTCCCGTGCCCTGGCCATTTCTTTTGTGACCCTCACCGGACTGAGAATCGATCTCAAGCCCTTCGGGCAATTTTGCAAGGATCACGACATGGTGTTCGTTGTCGACGCCATTCAGGGCATCGGGCGTCTGGCGCTGGATGTCAAGGATGTTCTGATCGACATAATGTCCTGCGGGGGGCACAAGGGCCTGATGGGTCCCCGGGGGACCGGATGCCTTTATATCGACCATAACATAGTCGATACCATCGATGTGGCCTATGCCGGACCGCCCCATGAACTGCGCCACGCGGGAGTCAGCACCGCTCTCGAGCGTGCGGCCGGGATTAAAAAATTCAACGCGGGCGGCGCCAACTATCTGGGGGCTTGCACGTTGAACGCCGGTCTGGAACTCGTCCATCAAGTCGGCATCGACGCCATTGAATCCCAGGACCTTCGACTGGGGCAGCTGCTGGTGGACGGCCTGGAATCGATTAGAGGGGTTGAGGTATTGTCACCACGCCACCCGGCGGAATCCGCCGGTATCGTCGCGATTAAAACCGTTGACAATCCCGGGTTGGCCCAGAGGCTTGAAGACCGGAGTATCAGAGTCGCCCTGCGCAAAAGCGGTATCCGAATATCGCCGCATTTTTATAATACCGAGGAAGAAATCGGGAAAACCGTGGCGGCCGTGGGGGAGATAGTTGGCCAATTGGGCCATTAAAACCAGAAGTGCTATCAAAATCCCATCTGACGCCCCAATACGGCGTTGCGATTCGATTTAAAATGCTCACTTACTGTCGTGTACGCTCCGCGGGAGTGGCCCTCATTTTATAACGTATTTATAGGACAGTACACTAGTCAAAATAAAAAGACAGATTGGCAAACCCACTTTTGGAACTCTTAATCGGCACTCGGTTAGAGTTGCCGTTTTCGAAGCTGTTGGCGAAAAATGCTTTTCATCATCCCATCACTTCAACAAAAGGAGGACGCTATGAAAAACAAATTCAAAGCAATCGGGGTTATCTTTATCGCCGTGATGGTGACGGCGGCCATGACATCTCTGCCCGCCCTGGCCGGGCCGACGGTCGATGCCGTCAAGTCCCGCGATAAAGTCATTTGCGGGGCCAACGGCAACCGCGCCGGCTTTTCGGCCCTTGACAGCAAAGGGCAGTGGCAGGGATTGGATATCGATACCTGCAAGGCCATCGCCGCGGCGGTTTTGGGCGACAGCTCGAAGGTGCAGTTTTTGAAAACCACCACCCAGACGCGCTTTACGGCCCTGCAAACCGCCGAGGTCGACGTGCTGACCCGCAACGTTACCTGGACCCTGAGCCGCGACAGCAAACTGGGCATCGACTTTGTAGCGCCGACCTTCTACGACGGCCAGGGATTTATGGTAGCCAAAAAACTGGGCGTCAAGTCGGTCAAGGATCTGGACGGTGCTTCGGTTTGCGTGCTGCCCGGATCGACGTCCGAAAAAGTGACGGCCGATGTTTTCCGCACCAACGGTCTGAGTTACACGCCGGTTGTCATCGAAAGCAAAAAAGAGCTGAACACCGCCTTTTTCGGCGGACGCTGCGATGTCCACGTCCAGTCGACTTCCGGCCTGAGCTCGGCCCGGGCCACGGTCGCCCCCAACCCGGACGACTACGTCATCTTGCCGGGCGTCTACGGCAAAGACCCGATGGGACCGGTCGTGCGCCAGGATGATCCCCAGTGGCGCGACATCGTCGCCTGGACCGTTTATGTGATGGTCGAGGCCGAAGAATCCGGCGTTACCTCGCAAAACGTCGACGAAATGCGCCAAAGCAAGGATCCCAATATCGCCCGTCTGCTGGGGAAAAAAGGCAAACTGGGAGAGCCGCTGGGCCTCGACAACGACTGGGCCTACCGCATCATCAAACAGGTCGGCAACTACGGCGAAGTCTTCGAGCGCAATGTGGGCCAGGCATCGCCATTGAAACTGGAAAGAGGCATCAATGCCCTGTGGACCCAGGGCGGCCTGATCTACTCACCGCCGTTTAAATAGATCCCCAATTGAGCGAGAAGAATCTCAATTAGGCGTTAATTGTTATTTGTTATTGGATTTTTATCATGACGTGATTTTACAGTCCCATGATGTGCGCATGTAAAAATGGGATTAATTGCGTTTTAATTCTTAACTGCCGACCAAAGACTGAAATCGCCCAATTGGCAATTGGCTCAATTGAGGCAGAAGCAAACGTTTCATCGCCGGTCCTGCGGGCCGGCGATGAAACCTTTTAATCAACATCTGGTGCCGGTACCGATGTATGCCGGCAGGGAAATTTGACTACATGGCCGCCAAGTCGCGCAGACCGCCTCCCAAACGTCCGTCGATCACGCCGGGCGCCCTGTGGCACAGCGCCGGGTTTCGGGCGATCGTCTACCAGGTCGTTATGGTCGTGCTGGTGATCGCCGCTTTTTATTACATGTTCTCCAATGCCCAGACGGCCATGGAAAAACGCGGCATATCCACCGGGTTCGATTTCCTGTTTGAAGAGTCCGGCTTTGCCATCGGAGAGAGCGTCATCGCCTCTTCACCGGAGGACACCTACCTGCGTGCATTTGTGGTGGCGATTTTAAACACCTTGAAGGTTGCCGGCATCAGTCTGGTGACTGCGACGGTCGTCGGCATTCTGATCGGGCTGGGGCGCCTGTCGTCCAACTGGCTGATCAACAAGATCGCCTCGGCCTACGTGGAGCTGTTTCGCAACACGCCTCAGCTGGTGCAGATCATTTTTTGGTATACCATCATCACCCGGCTGCCGTCTCCCCGGCAGGCCTTTAATCCCATCGAGGGGATTTTTCTGTGCAATCGCGGTTTGATATTTGCCTGGCCCCAGCCCGATCCCGTTCAGATCTGGATGTTCGGTGGTCTGGCGGCCGGGATCTTGGGAGCCTATGCCCTGGGCAGATGGTCGCAGTGGCACTGGAAAAAAACAGGCCAATTTGTTGCGGTTTTCTGGTACGGGCTGGGGCTGATCATCGGCATTCCGCTGGCCATATGGCTGCTGGGGGGAGCGCCTTTGGAAATGGAGCTGCCCCGCTTGAAGGGCTTCAACTACGTCGGCGGACGCAGCCTGTCGCCCGAATTTTTAGGCCTGGCAACGGGTCTGTCGCTTTACATCGCCTCATTTATCGCCGAGATCGTACGCTCCGGAATTCAGTCCGTCGACCGCGGTCAAATCGAAGCCGCCCGCGCCATCGGCCTGCGGCCGGGCTTCATCTTTCGCATCGTCACCCTGCCCCAGGCCCTGCGGGTGATGGTGCCGCCGGCCGCTGCCCAGTACGTCAGCCTGTGCAAGACCAGCTCCCTGGGCGTTGCCATCGGCTATCCCGAGCTGTTCAATGTCAACAACACCATTACCACCCTGAGCGGCAACACCATGGAATGCATCGGGATCATGATGGCGGTGTATCTGGCGATCAGCTTTACGATCGCACTGGTCATGAACTGGTACAATCGGCTGGTTCAGATAAAGGAGCGCTAGTGGGGTGTCCCAGGAATACGGCAAAAATAATTATGTCCAGCTTAGCATGCTATCTGTTTGTCATCCCCTCGCAGCGCCTGCCCCAGCGCAGTCAGGGGCGGGGATCCAGATGCCTTTGAGCTGGACTCCCGCCTGCGCGGGAGTGACCCTCATTTTATAACTTATTTATAGGGCAGGACACTATCAATATGTCCCCTACCGGCCTCACAACCACGGCCAGCGGCAGACGCCGCCCGCCGCCCGAAAGCGAGCGCGGCGTGCTGTTCTGGATCCGCACCAATCTGTTCAGCAGTGTGCCCAATACCATCATGACCATGCTGGCCGCCTGGGCCCTGTTCGTCACGTTTCCTGATTTCTTTGAGTGGGCCATATTGGACGGCATCTGGTACACCGACGATCCCCGGGCCTGCCGCGATGCCGCCGGCGCCTGCTGGGCGGTGGTAGCCGAGAAACACCACGTAATGATGTTCGGCACCTTCCCCTATGACGAGCATTGGCGCGGCGTGCTCGCCGTGGCCGTGATCATTGCCATGGCCATTATCTCGGCTTTCAAGCGGTTTTGGTCATACAAGCTGTTCGGTGCCTGGCTGATTGCCTTTGCAGTGGTGCTGGTTCTCATGCTGGGGGGCGTTTTCGGCCTGACCCCTACGGGAACCCACGAGTGGGGCGGCCTGCCGTTGACCCTGATTCTGTTCGTCGGCACGATCGTCGGGGGACTTCCCATATCCGTATTTTTAGCTCTGGGCCGGCGTTCCAGCCTGCCGGCAATCAAGGCCATCTGCATTGCCGTGATCGAGATCACACGCGGCGTGCCGCTGGTGACGGTCCTGTTCATGGCCTCGCTGATGTTTCCCCTGTTTATGCCGGAGGGCGTCAACCTGGACAAAATTCTGCGGGCCCAGATCGGCATGATGATCTTCTTTGCGGCTTACGGCGCCGAGATCGTTCGCGGCGGGCTGCAGGCCATCCCCATCGGCCAGTACGAGGCGGCCGATGCCATCGGGCTGACCTACAGCCAGAAGACGCGTAAGATCGTTTTGCCCCAGGCCCTGCGGATCGTGATTCCGGCCCTGATGAATGACATCATCCGGGCCTTTAAAAACACCACCTTTATCAGCATTATCGGGCTGTTTGACATTCTGGGCGCCACGGCCACAGCCCTCGAGGATCCCCTGTGGGTCAACTACGCCATCGAGGCCTACATATTTATTTTTCTCCTCTACTTCTGCTTTTGCTACTCCATGTCCAAATACAGCCAGGGAGTCGAAAGATATCTGAATGCGGGAAGGAGCTATAGATGAGCGCGACAGCGGAAACCGATCAATATTCCGGCCCCATGATCGAATTCGAAGACGTCAACAAGTGGTTCGATGATTTCCACGTGCTGCTGGACATAAACCTCAAAGTCGAAAAGGGCGAAAGGGTGGTGGTCTGCGGACCGTCGGGTTCCGGCAAATCAACGATGATCCGCTGCATCAACCGCCTCGAAGTGCATCAGGAAGGCACCATCCGGGTTGTGGGCAAGGAGATGACCGATGATTTGCGCAATATCGAAGCCATCCGCCGGGACGTCGGCATGGTCTTCCAGTCCTTTAACTTGTTCTCGCACCTGTCGGTTATGGAAAATCTGACCATCGGCCCGACCTGCGTTCTTAAAATGCCGGAGCAGGAAGCCATCGAGCGCGGCATGGAACTGCTGGAACGGGTCAAAATTCCGGAACAGGCCTACAAATATCCCGGCCAGTTGTCCGGCGGCCAGCAGCAGCGGGTGGCCATCGCCCGGGCCCTGATCATGCGACCCAAGATCATGCTTTTTGACGAGCCGACCTCCGCCCTGGACCCGGAAATGATCAATGAGGTCCTCGATGTCATGGTCGAACTGGCCCAGGAAGGCATGACAATGATGGTAGTCACCCACGAGATGGGCTTTGCCCGCGAGGTGGCCGATACCATGGTGTTCATGGACGACGGCGAAGTGGTCGAGTCGGCGGTCCCCGACGAGTTTTTCTCCAGTCCCAAAAGCGACCGGACCAAACTTTTCCTAAGTCAGATAATTCACTGAGTGCCAACCTTATTGAATACAATGAATTACAAAACGCCTTGTTTTGGGGCCTTTGACCTTCAGGAGATAGTAAGAGACTGGCCGTCCTTGAGAATTGTCACTCCGTCAAAGTGGTTGGTGAAATCGTCGGGATACTCGGTGTGGATGGGGACCAGGCGTGCTGGTCGGAGGGCTGCGACCATTTTATGCAAGGTGTCCAGGGTAGCATGGCCGGAGGTATGGGCGTAGGTGAAGTTTACTTGCGGATCGTTTTGATAGGCCGAGATTTCCTCGGCTCCATAGTATACATCATTCTGAAGTTTCAAATACCCCAGCCACTGAGAATAAATCAGGTTGATCGGACTGAACTTTTTATACAACTCCATGATCCTGAAGCGGGACATCTTCGAGTAAGAAAGATAGCGGGCCGGATCGGACGCCAGCTCGTCGTTGGTAACCCGGTGCTGATAGAGCCGCCCGCGAAAATCACCAAAAAATCCGGGATCGTGCTTTATGCGGTCGTCCATAGTGCGGTCGGCATACACCTTGACCGTCTCCCAGTCGATATTAGGCACTTTGGCGGAAACCTGTTTCACTTTTTCAAGGACCCACGCAGTATAAAAATCAATCACCAGGATCTTGGCGGCAGTTTGGCAGGCATGAACAGCTGAAACCAAACGGTCGATATTCTGCGAAGACGCGATCATAAATGTTATATTTTGCTGGTTCCTTAAGATTTTCTCGATCCGGCGGCGAACTGAGACTTCATCGGGGAACCTGTCACTGTTGCGCCGCATCATGGTACCCTCCATGAGCAGCATGTCAATACTCGACGGAGGATCGTCCAACAACTTATCGAACAGAAATGCTTTATTGCCGCTGGCCCGGAAATCACCGCTGTAGAAGACTCTTTTTCCTTCGGCTTCGACCAAAAAACCGTAGGCGTCTACGGCCGAGTGATCCACCAGATAGGGCGTGATCCGGAAATCGCCGATTTTAAACGGCTGCCAATTTTTGAAGTGAAAGAAATTGTTGTCAGGAAGCGGACGGTCAAGAAACTTGTGGGTGGCAAAGATCAGGTCCTTGCTCAACTCTCCGATGTAAACCGGCACTTCACAGTCGAGTTGATCGATTAGACCGAAATGATCCTGGTGCGGATGGCTGACCAGCACGGCGTCGGGTTTGAGATTGCCAATATCGATTTCGGTACTGTTCTTGCTCAGGGGCATTCCAAGATCGATCAGTAGTCTTGTATTGTCAGTATTTAATTCAACTACCGTGCCTCCAATTTCTTTGGTGCCCCGATGGATGGTGAGTTCCATAATTTATTTTACTTGGTGTAAATTTGATCCGAAAATTTCTCCAAGAATTCGTCCAGGTCATAAATCGAATTGCTGTATAAAGCGTAGCCCATGAAATTAGCTGTTGCGACTTTCAAATTTGCATGCATCATTTGGGGCACTTTTTTTAGCTGGTTCAATAATTTTGTACTTCTATGAGTATACCCAGCTATAAGCAATATAAAATCAGGCTTCTTATTCGAGATATCCGTTACTTCATTATTGTTGTGCGAAATGCTTTTAATGAGCTTCAATTCTCTTTTTTGTTTGAAGACCTCTGCCATTTCTTTCTGGATTTTAGTCAAATTTTCATTGTTCTCAAGAAACGCATCCATATCTTCAATATGCTTCTTGATATCCGCCTTACCCTCTATCGCATTTTCACCGAATTTCATTTCGATAAACGCTAAGTCGGCTTTGTTCGATTTTCGCTTTCCGGTGATGGATGGCCACTCTAAGGCAACCATATCGAATCGACCCATATTGATATTTCCCTTGGATGCATATTCGATATCTAGAATGAAATAGTCCGTACTGTTAGCTATTTTTGTATTGTTATTTTCCCTAGCTACAAGCTGCTGAAATTCTCTTTCAGTTTTTTCTATTTTAGCAAAATAATGATCCATCATCTGCTTTAATATGGGAAACGCGTTAACCCATTGTGAAGCGTGCCTTGCAGTCGAGATGGCCGTAGGCAGATTTCCAAGCTGACCATTATATCCGGCTTTTTTATTCTTGCTGTAGTTCTTGTCAAATGAAGCGTTATAATGGTCACCGCTGGATTTTATACCCAGGATCCTGCCTCCACGATAGTATATGTGAGCCTCGTCTTCACGAATTTGAAAATCCAATGTATCATCATCTTTCACACTAGAAATAATGCCTCTTAATATCCCATTCTTCAAATCATCAATGAACTGGGGATTGAGTATTCTCATATCATTTCTCCTCATTGTAATCCGATCTCATATTTATTTGTGATTAACTTTGCCAGCAGCGTTCAGTTGGTCTGTCAGAGACGGTTCAGGTGTCGGCAACCGAATTCGATGCAGCCTCGCATCTATCTTACAAGGACGGATAAAATGGATTTTAATCCTTCAAATAGTTTTTGAATACTGAAAAAGCCATATGAGTCGGTATCGGCATTTCGACTAAAATGCTTTAGAGTTTCGCAGTGGGCCATATGGCCAGTAAGGAAGTTAATCGGAGAATCCCTGGCAGGCTAAATTCAGGACAAATATCGTGGAAAAATTGCAGCGTGTGTGGTCTTTCAAAGGGGCTTGAAAATCAAACGCGCTTTTGTTGAAGTTGAGTCGAAAGATACTATTCTGATTTTAGATGAGACCGGCTTGTCGTGGTCTAATCGCGCCCGGCCATTGAGACTCCGGAAATTCAGTTTTAAGGATGAATTTCTGACCTGTCAGATTGGTGGCAGTAAGATCAATTAGTCAAAAGCCTCCCAAATTTATAATTGCTGTCTCTTTTCTTTTGTGCTACCTGACATGGTGGCAGGCCTAAAAAATAGACTTGTCCGACGATTCGGTTTTTGGAAAAGTTCGCCCCAATACTCTACCGGATAATTATTTTTCTGATTGGGTTGACACTATTCTACCGCTATACACTTAAAGACTTACTGAACTCCTCGTATCTGCGCCCATACTTCTCTGCCTGTTCGGCCCGCATTAAGGTTTTTTATTCAAGCCTTCAAAGGCCTATGATAGATAGTAGAAAAAGATGATCTTAACCCTGTCAAGAATGAGGAGGGTGTAAAATGGAAAAATCGAGCGAAGATATCGTGTATGTCAGTGAATTTGTTGATCTGATCGGCCCGGAAACCGAGATGCTCGGGCCGGTTAAAGACGGCGGCCGCATTGTGACCGGGACCGAGCCGGCCTGCTACGGTCCCATGATCACTCCGGAAGTGGAAAGCGGCCACACCATCAGCCGGCCCGTAGCTGTGGCGGGCGCAGAGGTGGGCGACGGCGTGGCCCTTAAAATCAGAAAGATCAATATTACCTCCAAAGCCTCGGCGTCTGGAACTGAAAATCCTCGTGAAGGCAGCTTTGTCGGCGATCCCTTCGTGGCAAAAAAATGTCCGGGGTGTGGCAAGGTCAACCCCAATACCGTAGTAAAAGGAGTCGGTCAGGATGCAATAACCTGTGCCGATTGCGACACGTCGATATCCGCTTTCGATGTGACCAACGGCTTTACCATGCTTTTTGACGATGAGCGCACCGTGGGGGTTACCGTGCCCGATCACGTGGCCGAAGAAATAGCCCGCAACGCGGAAGACTATTCCGGAGCACCGGCGGGATCTGCCTGCCATTCCATCCTGGTTTTTGCGCTGGCGGATATGCCGGCCGGGATTGTATCGAAGATACGGCCGATGATCGGCAATATAGGCGCTTTGCCCGGCATTAGCGTGCCCTCGTCTCATAATGCCGGGGACTTCGGGGTATTTCTTATCGATGCCCCCCATAACCATGCCATCACTGAAGAGGATCTGGCCCAAAGAAGCGATACCCACATGGACATCGACAGTGTCGGTGAAGGGGCTATCGTCATTGCACCCGTTAAAGTCGAGCAGGCCGGCATCGTTGTGGGCGATGTCCATGCAATGCAGGGCGACGGGGAGATTGCCGGTCATACGACGGACGTATCGGCGGAGGTCACTCTCGAGGTCGAGGTCATCAAAAACCTGGCAAATGATGGACCGATCCTGCTGCCTTTGATGGAAAACCTGCCGCCGCTGGCAAGATTGCCTTCCAGTGAAGAATTGCAGGCTGCCCGGGCAATCGCCAGCCGGCGTGGATTCGATATTCAAACCGATGTGGCTCCGATCCAGGTGGTGGGTTCAGGGGCAAATTTGAATGATGCCACCATGAACGGTCTCGAAAGAATGGCAAAGCTGGCGGATATGGATATCGATGAGGTGAAAAACCGCGTAACCATCACCGGAGGCATTGAAATCGGTCGCCTTCCCGGCGTGGTTCACATCTCCATGCTGATCCCCTTAAGTCGGCTGGAACAACTGGGCATTGCCCATCTCGCAAAAGAACAATACGGTTTGTAAATCATAACCGCCTTTCCAATGACGCCCCCTGTTGCCTCCAATGGGGGCGTTGCTGTGTTTTGCCGGGTATATGTCTTGATTCGCGGGCAATCTTCTGGAGATATGCCGGTGCCTTGGCCTTTGTTATTGTAATGAATTTTATCAACGGGTCAGGCGGCGATACTTGATGCGATGGGGCCGCTCGGCGGCCGCGCCCAGGCGTTTTCTGCGGTCGGCCTCGTATTCCGACCAGTTGCCCTGGTAGAAAACCACCCGGCTGTTGCCCTCGAAGGCCAGGATGTGGGTGGCAATGAGGTCAAGAAACCAGCGGTCATGACTGATCACCACGGCACAGCCGCCGAAATTCTCGAGGGCTTCCTCCAGCGCCCGCAGGGTGTTGACGTCCAGGTCATTGGTGGGTTCGTCCAAAAGGATAACATTGCCGCCCTCCTTGAGCATCTTGGCCAGATGGACCCGGTTGCGCTGTCCGCCCGAAAGGGTTCCGATTTTGTTCTGCTGGCCGGTGCCGGAAAAATTATAGCGGGCCACATAGGCCCGCGAGTTGACCAGGCGCCGGCCGAGTTCGATCTGGTCGTTGCCGCCGGAGATCTCTTCCCAGACGCTCTTTTCGGGGTCCAGCTCGCGGCCCTGATCGATGCAGGCCAGTTTCACCGTTTCGCCCAACCGCAAAAAACCGCTGTCGGAGGTTTCCTGGGCCGTGATCATCTTGAAAAGGGTGGTCTTGCCCGCGCCGTTGGGGCCGATGACGCCCACAATGGCGCCGGGGGGCAGGCTGAAATTCATGTCGTCGACCAGTAGGCGATCCCCGTAGGCCTTGCTGACGTTTTGGGCTTCGATGACCACGTCGCCCAGGCGGGGTCCCGGCGGTATGTAGAGCGACAGCTCTTTTTCGCTTCGTTCGACTTCCCGGGACAGCAGCTTGTCGTAGGCGCTGATGCGGGCCTGGCTCTTGGCGCGGCGGCCCTTGGGAGACATGCGGATCCATTCCAGCTCGCGCTCAAGGGTTTTTTGGCGGGAGCTTTCGGATTTTTCCTCGCGGCGCAGGCGTTCCTGTTTTTGCTCCAGCCAGCTGGAGTAGTTGCCTTTCCAGGGGATTCCTTCGCCCCGGTCAAGCTCGAGGATCCAGCCGGCGACGTTATCCAGGAAATAGCGGTCATGGGTGACGGCAATAACCGTGCCCGGATACTGCTGCAAATGCTGCTCGAGCCAGGCGACGCTTTCGGCATCTAGGTGATTGGTGGGTTCATCCAGCAGCAGGATGTCCGGCTTCTGCAGCAGCAGGCGACAGAGCGCCACTCGGCGTTTTTCGCCGCCGGAAAGCACGGCGACGGCTGTGTCCTCGGCGGGGCAGCGCAGGGCATCCATGGCCATTTCCAGGCGCGAGTCGAGTTCCCAGGCATCCAGCGCATCCAGCTTTTCCTGGACCCGGCTCTGGCGCTCGATCAAGGCGTTCATCTCTTCCTCGCTCATGGATTCGGCAAAGCCGGCGTTTATCTCTTCAAACTCTTTAAGAAGATCCATGGTTTCCCGGGCCCCTTCCTCCACCACCTGGCGCACGGTTTTATCCACGTCCACCAGGGGTTCCTGCTCGAGATAGCCGACGGTGTATCCCGGGGAGAGAACCGTTTCGCCGTCGAATTTTTTGTCGACGCCGGCAAGAATACGCAGCAAGGACGTCTTGCCCGCACCATTCAGGCCGAGCACACCGATTTTGGCGCCATAAAAATAGGACAACGAGATGTCCTTTAAAATCGGTTTTTTGTCATAATATTTGCTGACCCTGATCATGGAATAAATGACCTTGTTGCCTTCGTTGCCCACGTTGCCCCCTTGTACGTCAGGTTCTGATTTTATTTGTTGCCAACTGTTGTGATCCTTACTAAAATTTAAACCAGAAGCTGTCTCCGGTAAAGACGTTTGTCAGACGGCTTCCGACAGAAGCGAACCTTAACATTCCCGTTGGCAAAAATCTATCTTTTAAAGGAGGCAGCCGGAGGCACGATCCCGGATATATGGAAATGAATTGGAATTGCTGCAGGCCAGGGCACAGGAAACGGACAGGCCGTTTCCTTTTGAGTAGCGCTCAGCGAGGACAATAGAAATAGTATCGAAATATCTAATAAAAGTCGGACAATAGGTATTCGTCAAATAATGTTGTATACTGGAGTTGGAATAGCTTTAACATCGATTCGAGTTTGTTAAATTATATATAGGACACGACACTAGTGTTGCGTCCCAGAAATACCTGTCAATAAGACTGTGCTAATTTATTGCAATACGCGATCCCACCATCACGCAGTAGGGGTGGGGGTTATCCCCGCCCGGAGCAGTAATCACGATGGTTTGCTGGCGGGGATAAGGCCCACCTTCAACATATTTAATCGATGGGTCATCCAGCTATGCTGGAAACCCCGCCACTACGAATAAAAAAATCGACGTCAAACCGCATTTTGACCACAAAATTTTTGCAATTATTTCTGGGACAGGATACTAGAAGCGGTTTCAAAACCCCATCTAACGCCCAAATACGGCGTTGTCACGCATAGCCTGATTCAACATCAGTCTTAATTATTTAAGGTGTATCATGGATTTCTTCGAAATGCTCACATACTACTCTGTGTATCTGTATGCTGCGCTTTCTCATCATCCCACGCCTTGAGGCATACATTAGGCTGTACAAAATAGACATGTCATCCCGCTGTGCGGGATCGTTTGGCGTGATCTGAGGTTTTGAAACCACTTCTACTAAGCGTGAACCTGATTGAAAAAGGACGACGATAGATGCCTGAACTGAAAAGTGGGAAATGGGAGCACCTGGTGGTTTCTCCCGCTAGCGTGTTGCGCAGCATCAAGCCGGGGATGACAATTTTTCTGGGAAGCGGGGTGGCCGAACCGCGGACCCTGATGAAAGCGCTGATTGAATCGGGGCTTTCGAATACAAACGACCTGGAACTGGTGCAGCTGACCACCCATGGAGACCTGCTTTCATTAAAGGAGCTCGATTATCAGAATTACCGCCTCAAGACTTTTTTTTCCACTTGGGTGGCCAGCGAGGTGGTTGTTGCCGGAAGCGTCGATTTGATTCCGGGTCGTATTTCGCAGATACCGCAGATTATCAAATCCAGACGGATTCCTATCGATGTGGCCTTTATTCAGATCACCCCCCCCAATGAGGACGGCTACTGCAGCCTCGGGGTGGCTGTTGACATCGCCCGCGAAGCCATGGAACAGGCCTCGCTGGTTGTGGGTGAAATCAATCCCGAGATCCCCTTTACCTTCGGCGACACTATCGTTTCCATCTCCGACTTCGACCTGCTGGTGAAATCGACCGAACCGCCGAGCTATTTCAAACGCAAAAAAGTCAGCAAAGCCATTGACAAGGTCGCCGCCAACATCTGTCAGGTGATCGAGGACGGAGACTGCATATGCTTTCATATGGGACCTTTGTTCGAGGCCCTGGGCCGGCACCTGACCGCCAAACGGCACCTGGGCATCCATTCGGCCTATTTTACCGATGCCCTCATGGACCTTGTCAAAAGCGGCGCGGTGACCAATTATCGCAAATCGGTCACCAGGGGTAAATCCACCACTTCATACGCCGTTGGAACTCCGGAGCTGATGGCCTGGCTGGACCACAATCCGCTGGTCGAATTTCAGGGCATCGAACAACTTTTCAATCCTATCCAAATCGGTCAGAACTCAAATTTTGTGGCCGTATTCGAAGCCCGCAAAGTGGATCTGCTGGGCCGGGTGTCTTTCACATTGGGCAAAGGGGACATCACGTCAGGCCCGGGTGAGGGGGCGGATCTTTTTACAGCCGCAGAGATTTCACCGGGAGGCCGCACCATACTGGGGCTGCCGAGCCGCAACCGCAAAGGGGACCCCAACATCGTGGCCATGCTCCGTGATCTTCGCAACCAATATCACATGCGCGAGTCGATCGACGTGCTGGTCACCGAATACGGGATCGCCAACCTCAAATGGCGCACCATTCGCGAACGTGCCCAGGCCCTGATCGACATTGCCCACCCCAAGGACCGCGAGAAGCTGGTGGAGCAGGCCAAGCAAAAGCGGCTCTTGTTTCGAGATCAGATATTCCTGTCGGAAAGTGCCCAGCTGTATCCGATGGAGATTGCCACCGAGCATATCTTCAAGGGCGGGCTCAAGGTTCGCTTCAGAGCCATCAAACCTTCCGACGAAGAAGCCATGCGCCGCCTGTTCTATCGCTTTTCCAACCAGACTGTCATGCGCCGGTTTCTCTTTCCGATATCGACGATGCCGCACAACAAAATGCAGGAATATGTCAATGTCGATTACAGCCACATGATGTCGGTGGTGGCGCTGGTCAGAAAGTCCGGCCAAGAGACGATTATCGCAGAGGCAAGATACGCCAAGGATGAACAAAGTGCGATCGGGGATCTGGCCTTTGTGGTGGATGAGGAATATCAGGGCATCGGTATCGGATCCTATCTGTATGAGATGTTGATCCGGCTGGCTAGAGACAGAGGCTTGAAAGGATTCACCGCTGAAGTGCTGCAGACGAACCAGAATATGATGAAAGTGTTCGAGAAGGGGCAGCTGCCGGTCAACGCCAGGGTGGAAAACGGCCTCCTGCGGCTGAGCATATCTTTCGAAGAGCCGTCGGACTTGGCAGGTGGGGAGTCTGTCTAGAAGAAATCCTTAAACCAATGTTCGTTTTTTCGGGAGACCTCGTCTTCGACCACCTGTTTACCGCTGGAGACGGTCGAATCGGAAAACCCGAGTCTTTGCTGAGGCGGGGAAATTCGGCCTGTCGCTGCATGCTCATTCGAAATTACGACCGGTGGAAAAGGCTGTAATCATTTTATTTTTTGAATTTTATTCCAAAGCCATCATCGCTGGTCCAAATTATTTCACCGCTATTTTTAATCGTTTTGCCGTTTTTAAGGGGAAAGCTCAAATCCAATGTCTGGCCGACTTCCAATTTTGTGTCCGCTGAAATAAAAACCCCGGAGGCACTGATATTTTTGGTGGTGCCTTTGGCAATACCGCTGCGGGTGTCTAATCGTATGGTTTGGTAGAAAGATTTGCGGGGATGCTTTCTCATGTCCTCGAAGCTTTTTGCATTGTTGGTCTTGCTGCCCGGTTTTTTGGAAGCAATGGTGAACTGGACACCATAGCCGTATCTGAACAGAGATCGTTTCAATTCCTGGCTCCATACCACTTCGCCTTTGTAGTATTCAAAAACCCGGGATGTATTGGAATAGGGGGAGTTTTGGATACCGATGTATATCGATCTGCCCCTTCCGAAAACGCCGTCCGATTCGAAATAGAGACCGGTGCTGCTGTAGTTGAACATCCTGGCCTCATATACTTTATTTGATTGCAGATCTTTGACCTGAAGCGGCGTGTAATGGTCGGTTCGGGTGGCTTCCCGGTGTTCAGATGCATCTGTCATTGAACCTTTCTCCTCTGTTGCCATCTTCCGTTGTAAGCTACATCAAAACAACTATACTATCGGTCAGACCGGCCCCGGACTTTAGCCCGCCGGGCTGTTCCGAACGACGCAGCGGGCCTGCCCCTGCCGGTCTGTCTGCCCGCCCGGGAAGCCGGAATAAAGCAGAGGACCGCGGATGGGAGCGGCGGACGGAGGGTGGCTGCCGCCAAGGTACCCGGCAAGAACTGTCAGACCGCAGCACTTGGCGGGCGAGTCTATACGGATCCGGTTTTTTTCATCGCGGCCTTGACCCTTGCAGGTGTCATGGGCAGCTGGAAGACGGCCGCGCCGACGGCATCATAAATGGCCGTCGCGATTACGCCGCCCATGCCGATGATGGCGGGTTCCCCGCCTCCCTGGGGTGCCAGTCCCGGGTTGTCGACAATAATGGTTTCGATTTTGGGGAGCCAGGAAAATTTCGGCAGATCATAGGTGTCGAAATTAAGATCTAAAATCTCTCCATCGGCAAAGTGGACTTCTTCGGTCAGGGCATAGCCCAAACCCATGGTGATGCAGCCCTCCATCTGTGTGGCAGATCCTTCGGCATTGACCACGACCCCCATATCCTGGGCACAGACCACCCGTTTGACGTCCACGCTGCCGCTGCCTTCGTCCACATCCACCTCTGCCATAAAGGCCACATAGGTGCCGGCATCGATACCGCAGGCGATGCCGTGTCCGCGGCCGCCGGGCGTTTTTTGCGGCTGCCAGCCGAACTTGGCCGCCGCGGCCTTCAGGACGTTGATCATTCTCTGGTCCTTGAGGTGTGCCAGCCGGAACTGAAGCGGATCCGCCCCCGCTGCGGAGGCCATCAGGTTCAAATGCAGATCGCGGGCATAGGTGTTGGTATTGTTGGCCGGCGCCCGCCAGGGTCCGATGCCGAATGGATGGTATCTGCGGGCGCGTCCACGCCAGCGCCCGTGGACCGCTTCGCGGTGATGGGGAATATCATAGAACTGTGTGCTTCCCCGCCTGCCGGCATAGTACACGTTGTAATCCCAGAAGGAAATCCGGCCGGAGCGGTCGAGCCCGGATTTAATCTTGACAATGGCAGCCGGCCGAAAGGTGTCGTAAAAAAACTCTTCGGCGCGACTCCAGGCCACCTGCACCGGCCTCTGGATGCGTTTGGCCAAGCGGGCCGCTTCCAGAGCCTGGCGGGAGGCCGATTTGCCGCCGAAGCCGCCTCCGACATAAGGGGTGATAACCCGAACAAGATCCGGGGAAAGGCTCAAGCGCTCGGCGATGGACGCTTTAACCCTGAAGGGGGTCTGGGTGGAGGCCCAGACTGTGAGCTGGTTGCCGTCGAAGTCGGCGACTGCAGTGTGCGGCTCCATGGGCGCATGGGCCACATAGCTGTTATAATAGGTCTGCTCGACAACCGTTGAAGACAATTTTTCGCCGGTTTGGAGGTTGCCTCCCTGGGAGGCGATTTCCGCGTTCGGGGTCGATTTCATCAGGTGATCGAAAATCGTCTTGTCGTCGACCCCGGTCGAGGGCCGGTCGAATCGGGCTTCGATTTGGGCCAGCCCCCGCTCGGCGACATCGGGATGTTCGTGCAGAACCGCGATAAATTCGCCTTCTTCGACAATCTGCAGGCCGTCGATGGTTTGGGCTTGAGCGGTATCCGCCGTTATCAATTTGGCTCCATGGGCCGGCGGTCTGAGGATTTTGGCGTAAAGCATCCCCGGAAGCCTTATGTCGCCTGAAAATTCGGCTGCCCCGGTCACCTTGGCAACCGCATCCCGCCGCGGCAACGATTTGCCGATGGTTTCATACCTGGAAGACGATTTTAAGGGCGGCAGTTTGGTTAAGTGTTTTTCGATGATGCTGCCCTTGGTCAACTGTCCGTAACTCACCCGCCGTCCGGGTTTTGACGGGTCATAAACATATCCGTTGCGGGCTGCCAGGCGGTCAGCGGAGGATTTGAGGTGATCAGCGGCCAATTGAATCAATACACCCCTGGCCTCGGCCGCAGCCTCACGCAAAAATATACCGAAATAGCGAATGGAAAGCGAACCGAAGGTTCCGGCATCCCACGGGCACAGATCGGTGTCCCCCATTACGATATCGACGGCGTCGTAATCGACATCGAGTTCATCGGCCAGCAACTGGGGAAGGGAGGTCATGGCGCCCTGACCCATTTCTATTTTGCCGGTGTAGAGGGTGACGCGGTTGTCGGCGCCGATTTTCAGAAACGCATTGAAATCGGCCGGCACCCCGCCGCCAAGGAAGCCGGTGCGCGACATGCGCGCCCAGGCGCGGCGATCCGGCACATGGAAGCCGATGATGACGCCTCCGCCCAAAATCCCCAGGCGCTTTAAGAATTCACGGCGATTCATTGAGGACGAGGGTGTCATTTTTTCCCTCCTTTCATCTCCCGCGCCGCGGTTTCAATGGCCGCCACAATGCGGGTATGGGCACCGCAGCGGCACAGGTTTTCATCCATGCCGGCGATGATTTCATTTCGCGAGGGGCTGGGGTTTTCAGCCAGCAGACTGCGGGCTTTGAGGATCATGCCGGGGGTACAATAGCCGCACTGAAACCCGGTATGTTCGACAAACGCTTTTTGCAGCGGGTGCAACCTGCCGTTGCGGGCAAGCCCTTCGATGGTGGTGATCTCGTTTCCGTCGATCTCCTTGACCGTGGTCTGACAGGCAAGCACGGCGGTATCGCCGACCAGCACCGTGCAGGCGCCGCACAAACCTTCGCCGCAGCCGTATTTCGTACCGGTGATGCCCAGGTCGGTGCGCAAAACCCACAGCAAGGGCCGCTCGCCGTCCACCTTCAAGCGTACCCGGCGACCGTTTAGTTGAAAGCGAATTGTTTCCAGCATGACGGGCCTCCTATTTTTATGATCACAAAAAACCAGTTAGATGTGACTAGATATTCTATACCGCAGAAGTATGAAATAAACAAGTCGGGGTTAAGCGCCATCGCAGCGACGGGGCCAACGCTGATCTTGACGCGTGTCTGATCGAGGGTTGTGCATTTCGACGCATACGCCACCTATTTTGACACGCCATGATAAAAGACAGGTAATCTCAAAAAATGTTTATTAATGATCGTTATTGAATTAAATTTATTTATTATAGTATGCATTTTCTTAATTAAAGGTGCAAACAGCCGCAAGAATTATATCGACAAAGGTCATAATTTAAGGTTATTATAAACTATAGCGTGTCATTCGAAACGGGTAAATCGATGAAACACCCCGGGACGACCAACATCCTGATGTGATCGAATTATTTTTAAAATAAACATGTATAATAAAAAACTAACAAATTTATAATGGAGAGTAGACATAAAGGCGCTTATGAAAGATAGCAATCCGCTGCTTCCGGCCGAACGTCAGCAACGAATATTGGATATCCTGCGGGAGGAGTTTACCGCCCGCAGCTCCCGGCTGAGTGAATTGATGAGGGTTTCTGAAATGACGATCCGCCGCGATCTCGACACTCTCGAGGCCGGCGGTTTGATCGAGCGAACCCACGGCGGCGCGGTTTTCAGACAGGAGCGGGTGGCCGGCAAATTCCGCTACAGCGCCAGCGCCGGGGAAAACCTGCCGGCAAAGCAGAATATCGCCAAACGGGCGGCGGCCATGATCGAGCCCCATGACGCCATATACATTGGAGAGGGGGTCACAACGGCCCACGTGGTTCGCTATGCAGATCCCGAGATGCCGTTTTCCATATTTACGAACAATCTGGGCGTCATACCGGAAACGACCGATAAAACCGCCGAACTCATCCTGCTGGCCGGCACCTATTATGCCGGTGCCCATGCTGTTGCCGGGCCGCTGACCATGGAAATGATCCCGCAGGTGAACGCCTCCAAGGTTTTTCTGGGGGTTGACGGATTGAGCCTGGGTGCCGGACTGACGACGCCTGATCTAGATATAGCCGTCGTCGAGCGAAGTATGATCCGCCACACCCGGGGGCAGGTTGTCGCCATGGCCGACCATCAAAAATTCGGCCTGGTCGCCCAGATGTCCATTGCGCCCCTGAAAAATATCGATGTGCTGATCACCGACCGGGAAATTCCGCGGGATTTCAGACAAGACCTCGAAGCTATGGGGATTCAGGTCGTGATCGCCTGACTTGGATTGGTCGCAGTTGTGCTGGCGATTCATTGGGTACACGAAGTGGAAATAAAACGATGTCGGGCTGCCGCGAAAAATCGAACCTTTGTGGTCTGCGCTATTCAGCTTGCCGCCCCGGCAACACCGGTTAGGGAAGCGATTGAACCTCGGGAGAGAGAACTATGCAGTTTGCAGAATTGTTGAGCCAGGGGGAAGCCGCCAGAATTCACGAGGCTTCCGAAGAGCTTTTGGCGTCCGTCGGTATACTGGTCCACAGTGAAAAAGCCCGCCGTATATTTGTCCGCCACGGGTGCCGGGTGGACGCCCACAGCGCGGTTGTCAAGATCCCGCCTGCGGTCGGCGCCCGGTACCGACAGGCCTTTGTGCCCACATTCACGTTCAGGGGGCGCGACCCCCAGTTTGACAAAACCATCCCCGACGACAGCCCGGTGATCGTGACGGCCAGTTCGGCGCCTGACATCGTCGATCCGTTCACCGGCGAGTTGAGACGGGCCACGTCTGCGGATATTGCCAACATCGCTTTTCTGGTGAATGAACTGCCCGGTTATGACGTCTTCTCGACCTCGACCCTGGCAAACGATGCGACCGCGGGGCAGTTCAGCCTGAGCCGGTTTTACCCGGCGCTTAAAAACTGTCTCAAGCCGGTCCGCGGCAACACGCCGGATATGCAGGACCTGAAGCGGGTGCTGGAACTGGGGGCCATCGTCGCCGGCGGCAAAGAGGCCTACCGGCAACGACCGCTGATCACCCATCACTGCTGCGCGGCCGTCTCCCCGCTGACCCTGGACGTCAATTCGACCGAGGCCATCATTTATCTCACCGAACGGGGTCTGCCCTGTTACGCCACCGTCGCACCCAATGCAGGCATGACCGCCCCCATGACCCTGCCGGGGATTCTGGCGGTAGGCAATGCCGAGTTTCTGGCCGTAGCATATTTAAAACAGATGGTCAGGCCCCAAAGCACGAACATCTATGCGACGCTGTCAACGGTCAGCGATATGCGGACTGGAGATTATGCACCGGGGGGCATTGAAACCGGCGTACTGCAAATGGCCCACAGCCAGATGGCGCACTTTTACCAGGTTCCCAGCGGCGGCTATATCGGATTGAGCGGTGCTCACGGCAACGACGCCCAGGCGGGCTATGAAACCGGCATGAGTGTTACCGCCGCCATGCTCGGCCGCACCCACATGTTCAATACGGGGGGACTGTTGAGCGGCTTGATGGCCTTCGACTTTGCCAAGGCGGTCATCGACGGGGAAATGGGCCTGATGCTCAAGCGTCTTAAGCGCGGCCTGGATTTCAACGAGGAAAACCTGGCCCTGGATGTCATCGCGGCGGCCGGACACGGCGGCAGCTATCTGGAACTCGACCACACCTTTGAACACATGCGCGACACCGCGGTTATACCGATGGTCGCCACCCGGGAGATGCGCGCACAATGGGAGGAAGCCGGGCGACCCGATGCCAACTCCCGTGCCCTGCAGGAAGCCGCAAAGATCCTCAAACGAGATAATCCGGCAGTCTTTTCCCCGGAGATAGACCATAAAATAAGGGAACGCTTTTCCGGACTTGTTGCCGGTGATGCGAAATGGGCAGATTAAGCTGAATATTGGGAGACGGAATCTATCACGAAAACACGAAAGCTAGAAAGCACGAAATATAGATCTTTTTTTGGGGATCTTCGTTGTTTCGTGTTTTCGTGATTAATTTTTCCTGTTTGGTTCCGGATTATCTGAATCAGGAGATTCTAACTATGAAAAATCAAGCAAGGGCCGTGGTTGTCGGCGGCGGCATTACCGGATGCAGCGTTCTTTATCACCTGGCCAAAGCCGGCTGGACCGATGTTGTCCTGGTGGAAAAGGGGGAACTGACCAGCGGGGCCACCTGCCATGCCGCCGGCACCCTGACCCGTTTCAATGCCTCTCCGACCATCATGCGCATGCGCCGGTACAGCACGGAATTGTACCGCGGCCTGGATGTCTTCAGCCAGGTGGGCAGCGTCAACATTGCCGCCAGTCCCGAAATGCTCAAAACCCTGCAGCGCAATGTCAGCCGTGCCAAAGGCCTCGGCCTGAATGCCGAGATTATCTCACCTGCGGATGCGCTGGAGCTGCTGCCGTGGATGAGTGCGGAGAATCTTTACGGGGCCGTCTATTTGCCCGAAGATGGTCTGGTTGACCCCCATGAAACCACCTATGCCGTGGCCAAAGCCGCCACCCGGCTGGGTGCCGAGATTTACACCCGCACCCGCCTGACCGCGATTGAATTTTCGACCCGGGGTGAGGTCACCGGCGTAAAAACCGACAAGGGGGACATCCGCTGCGAGGTGGTCGTCAATGCCGCCGGACTGTGGGGCGCCCAGGTGGCCGCCATGGCCGGCGTGGTGATTCCCTCCACCCCGGTAATTCACCAGCACATTGCCCTGGAACCGGTCAATGGTCACAAGATTCCGGCTGACAGCCCCACTTTCCGCGATTATGATTATCTGGTTTACGGCCGGCCGGAAAGCGGGGGGTATCTGGTGGGCGGTTGGGAGCTCGATCCGCCGGCCTGCTGGACCGACGGCGTTCCCTGGAACACGAAGCCGCGGATCTGCCCGAGGACTTCGACCGTTTTGCCCCCATGCTGGAAGATACGATTAAACGCATGCCGTTTCTGGCCGATGCCGGCATGATTCGGCTGGTGGCCCATCCGGATGCCTTCACACCGGATGCCGGCCCGCTTCTAGGTGAATGGCCCGGTCGCAAAGGCTTCTGGCTGGCCTGCGCGTCCTCGATGCAGGGTTTTGGCGGCGGCGGAGGTATCGGCAAGGCCATGGCCGAGTGGATTGTGGACGGGCATACCGAATGGGATCTAAACGCTTTTCGCGCCTGGCGCTTCGGACGCAACTATCGCGATCTGTTTTATGCGGCCGAGCGGGCCCGTGAATGTTATAAATACTACTACTACACCCGTTATCCCGGCGATGAAAGTACGGTCTGCCGGCCGCGCCGGATCAGCCCTCTGCATCAACGCATGCAGGAGCTGGGCGCGGTATTCGGCGCCAAAAACGGCTGGGAACGGGTCAACTATTTTCACCCCGGTCACGGCTGGCGGATGGCCGGCGAGGACCAGAGAGAATGGGGGGGGTGGTGCAAACCGCCCTTTTTCGATGCCGTCGGCCGGGAGTGTGAGGCCGTCCGCCGGCGGGTGGGAATGATCGACATGAGCAGCTTCGGAAAAATCGATCTCGAGGGCCCGGGTGCTTTAGCCCTGCTGCAACGGCTGACCGACAACGACATGGCGCGACCGCCGGGGACGGTAATCTACACCCAGTTTCTGGATCGGAAGGGCGGCATTGTGGGAGATGTGACGGTCACCCGTCTGGCGGATGACCATTTCCGGGTTGTCAGCGGTTCTGCCCATGTGGATTCGGATCTGGGTTGGATTCGAGCGCATTTGAGGGCCGGCGACCCACCGGTTGCTGTCCGGGATGTGACCGAGGAGCTGGCCGTCATCGGGCTGTGCGGCCCGCGCTCTCGGGACGTGCTGGCGGCGGTAACCGGCAGCGATGTATCCGATGCGACCCTGGCCTATATGACCGCCAGGACAGTAGACATCAACGGTGTCGATGTCCTGGCGCAGCGAATCGCCTATACGGGGGAACTTGGCTGGGAGCTGTATGTGCCGGCCGACCGCTGCATTGTTGTCTGGGATCGTCTCTGGCAGGCCGGGCAGGCCCACGGTGTGGCGGCTTACGGTTATAAAGCGGTGGATGCCCTGCGGCTGGAAAAAGGGTATGGAGCCCTGGCAGTCGACTTCACCGCCAGTGAAACGCCCTACGAGGCGCGCCTGGGGTTTTGCGTCAATTCAGAGGTCGGTGAATTCATCGGGCGCCGGGCTCTGCTCCAAAAAAAGGCTGACGGATTCAAACAGCGGCTGCATACCCTGGTTATCGGCGGTGAAGACTATCTCACCCTTTACGGCGGAGAAGCTGTCCTCTGTGATGGCCAGCCCGTTTCGCGGCTGCGCAGCGCCGGCTATGGTCATACCGTCAGGAAAAATATCGGCCTGGCCTACCTGCCGGTCGACGGGGTGTCCGCAAAGACGCACCTTGCGGTCGAAGTGTTCGGAGAACGGGTGCCCACCCGGGTTGCGGCCGATGTGCTGTACGATCCCGCTGGGAAGGCTTTGAAATCCTAAAAAATCAGCTGCTAGCGCGGGCCGGCGCCTTGGCCTGGTTTTTGGCTTCTAGATTCGGAATATAGAATTGTTACTAAGGTTTTAGCAGTTTCAGATGCCCGGTTCGCACGGAGTCGACGATCAGTTTGCCGGTCAATTTTAGTTTCCCCAGGCGACCTTTCTTGCCGGCCGCGATGATTTCGTGAAGATCCTCCCGCGTGCGGGGCGGACAAACCTCGGCCGGCTTTTTTACCAGTGAGATGGATCGGGTCGGGCAGGCGGGGACGCAGACACCGCAGCCGATGCAGCGATCTCGGTTGACCGCCGCCGGTTGTCTCTTTTCCGGCACCCTGACCGCCTCGACCTGGCAGCGCTTTACGCAGACACCGCAGCCTTCGCATGTATTGCGGTCGACAGCGGCATAAAAATTAGCAGCCCAGAAGTCCACCGGCTTGGGGAGATCTTGTTGCATTCCCAGCATCCCGCAGCAGCATCCGCAGCACGAGCAGATGAACTCGGCTTTTTGCGTATTGGAAGGCTGAAGCACCAGGCCCTCTTTCTGGTTATGTTCGATGATTGTGAGCGCTTCATCTCTGGTGATTTCTCTGCCCATACCGCTTCCCAGGGCCATCACGGCCATCTCGCCGATCGCAAGACAGGTTTCCCGGCGCTCTGTTTTTTGACAGGATTTGCCCTCCATCACCTTTTTCTTGCGGCATATACACTCGACGATCACGAAGGGATCTTCAGCCTGCCGCAGCAGCGTCGTCACCTCATCGAAAGTACTGACATTGTGCCGGGGATCGATGCTTTTGGCGACAGGGATGGTGCGCATCTGGGGCAATTCCGTACTTATAAATTCGATGCCGAATTTTTTATCAGAAGTATACTCGCGAAAATCCTTAATGAATTCGGGAGTCAGGCGGTTGGATTGATATTCATACATTCCCACGACCAAAGGGGCATTGCAGTATTGCCGGCTGCCATTCCTGATCCTGGATTCGATACCGCCTTTTGCCTGGATGCGATCAAGACGCCTTTCAAGTTCATCAACTGAACCGACCAGATGGCCGGCCCGACAGTAAATCGCGGCAAGCGGTTCGAATTTGTAGCTCAAGCAACAGGCTATCTCGGCCTCATCCGGGGTAAAAATGTGCTTCAGTACTTTAGTTTCAGCACCGGACCGGGTCGCCGGGAAGCCGATGGGCTGATTGTCCAGATGCTTTTGTAGTTTGATATAACTCAGATCTTTTTTTACCACGCAATATCTCCTCGACAAATTCAGTGTCGGTTTATTTAGTCATAGTATAGCTGATTCTGTGGACCGGCTCAGAGAATATTAGCTAGGCCGTGCTCCGGCACAGAGGAATACTGGAATATTGGAACAGTGGGTTTAGCTGAATGGGATCTGATTTTAGAAAGATGGCCCGGATCTGAAATAAAAATGACCATCATCCGTTTTTGGTATCCGATATTCCATTGTGCCACCATTTTATCATTCCATTTGAAATCGGTCCCGGAGCACTTCAAGTAAGTATAGAACCGTTTTCGCCGACAGGTCAACCGGGATCCCCGAGCAGCTGCCAGAAGATGCTTTCGATGCCCGCGTGCGGCAGCCCCTGGGCGGGTATCAATCCCGGGCTGTAGCCCCTTTCGATAAAAGGTCTGATAAAATCCGGATTGCGGCTGATGACATGCACGGGGACCGACCAGGGTTGATCCGGCCCCGTTATTTTAATGTTGGGCTGATGATCTCCGATGATAATGACGATTGCATCGCCGCTCAGCATCTGCTCCAAAAAACCGACGATCACCTTGAAATCGTATATGATCGAGGTCACGAACGCTTCGGAGGCGTTCTCGAGATCGGGCCACACAACCGGAAATCTAACCGGTTCAAGGCGGTGGTAAAGCGATCCGTCCCCGATGGTCTCCCAGTGATGAACATACGGCGGCAGCTCGTTGAAGGGGGCATGGCTGCTGATCAGCACGAATTCGATGAACAGCGGCCGGTTGCTGTTTTGGATTTCGGTGCGATAAATGCTATCGAGCACGTACTGGTCTGCCATCGGTGCCCAGCCGAACTTGGGGCCGCGGTAGCCAAAGTCCGCAGCATAGTATTTTTTGTCGAATTCAAAAAACTTTCCGGCCGGCCACGGCCACAGGGTTCCGGGCATCACGCTGACGGTGCGGTACCCGGCCCGGTTGAAGTATTCCGCCAGAGGTTGAACCCGGGAGGTCAGCAACAGATCGTAGCGGAGCTGGCTGCCGATGGTCACCCCGCTGGCCAGGGCGCCATGGGCCAGCCAGGACGAGCCGCCGAAGGCCGGCGATTGTAGAAAATTCGAACCGACCCGATAACCGTGCTTTGCCAGCCTGGCGGCGGCATCCACAAGAAAGGGCTCGATCAGGGGAAAATGCCGCGGATCGGCGAATACGGTGTGACCATAGGATTCGACAAAAAAAATATAGACATCGCTGCCCTTTAGTCTGGATAGCGGCCGCTGGAACTGTCGGCTTTTTTCAACCGCCCGGTCCAAAGCGGCCTGGTGTTGTTTTATGGTATCGCTGAGGTTCAGAATAAAATCGAATTCCGCAGCAACCCGGTGGAGAATGCCGGGGGCAATAATCAAACCGGTCTGCCGGTTTGTCAAAGGGCTCTGGCTGCAGGCCAGAATGCCGATCATAATCACGGCGGCGGCCAGCTGCCGGGTGCGCCTGAGTCCGGACATAAAGGCGAATGCCATTTTCAAAGCGCGCCAAATTCCCCAGACGATCAAGGCTGCGATCAAGGTCACCGACACAGACCACACAGTGAAGACTTTCAGCGGCACCGTGCTGTACAGCAAAAACACCAGGTCGGGGAAAAGCTGCGAGTCCAGGTACAGGTTGAAGGGGCGGAAAAAATAGGCCGGCACGAAGTTGTCGGCCCAGCGAAACAGGCGTAAAAAAATGATAAGCAGGGTCAGCGGCAGGAACAAGGCCACACCCTTGGTCAGCCGCAGCCAGGCCCCCATGCTCAGTAATATCAGGATGACTAGAATTTCCGGGGTTGGCAGCAGGAGGCGGCTGATTTGATTGTCACCGGAAGGGTGATTGATATTCATCAGGACGTTGAGAAATAAAATGGACGCGACCAGCCCCGCAGCAGGCCTCAGAACTGTCAACACCCCCATGATTTTTACCATATGGTCCGTTGCGGGCTTCATGGTGCCATCTTTAAGAGAAAAGATTCGATTTTGCGCAAGCTGTCGCGCCATCCCGGCCGGCTGCGAAAGGTTTTAAAAGCCGCCTGCCCATAGCTTGCCAGCAGGTTTCGATCGTCGTGCAGGCGTTTAATCTGTCCGGCGAAGCCGGCAATATCCCCGGGGGATGTCAGCGCACCGTTGATACCGTCTACGACGAACTCTCCGACGGCGCCACGGCTGGATGCGACCACCGGCAGACCCCAGGCCATCGCCTCCAGACACGCCATGCCGAAACTTTCGTATGAAAAGGGCAGCACAAACAGCTGGGCGGCGTTGAGCCGCTCGGCCAGTTGCCGTCCGTCGAGCGGTCCCTTGATTTCAATCCGGTCGTCAAGGCCGAGACGAGCGATCAAGGCTTTCACCGCCTTGGCGTAGGCCGGGTCCATGGCAAGGTCGCCGATCAGGGTGAGGCGCCAAATGTCGCGCGGCAGCCGCGACAGCCCCTCGATCAGCGGAAGAATCCCTTTGTTGGGTGTCAGGTTGGCGACACATACGAGCTGCAGGGGCCCGGGCTTGCGGCTACGGGATGACACTAGCTGATCGGATGCATCGCATGCCAGGCTCCCCAGGCGGTCGCCCCCCGGATTGGCCACCACAGCAGGACGCTGCCGGCCGACCAGGGCGTCGACATGGGTGCGTGTGGTTTCACTGTTGAAAATGAATCCGTCCACCGACTTTAAATAGCGGCCTTCGATCGCCTCAAAAATCAGCCCCTGAAGCCGACTTGAGGGCCGGCGGCACAAAACCTGGTGGACGATGGTCACCACCGGGATGTCAAGCCGGCCTTTGATGCGTTGATTCAGACCAACCAGGGACGGGTGAACGAGTCCGTCTTCAACAAGCAGCCGGCAGTCATGATCGCACAGGCGCCGATAAACCGATCGGGAGAGATTGTCGGCCAGGCTGCGCAGGTAACTGCGCTGCTGCAACGAGATGAGCGTCACACTGTGGCCCTGCAGTCGCAGGTGTTCGACCAGCCGCCGGTCATAGATCCAGCCGCCGGTCAATGTCTCCACCCGGCCGTATATAATCAGCCCGATGTGCATCCAACCTCTTCGCGATATTCGGCCCAGGCTGCCTTGTTCTCCCAGATTTTGATGCTCATCCCGACCGGCGGGGCGGCAGCCATCATTTTTTTCAGCGCCCGGTAAAAAATGCGGGCAAAATTTTCGAGACTGGGATTCAAGCCGTTGAATTCCGATAAATCGTTTAAGATAGACTCCCGGTAGTAGTCGATCAATCGGTCCAGGTGAGCTTCCACCTCGCAAATATCGATAAGAAATCCGCGCCGGTCCAGCTGCTTGCCGTAAAATCGGGCTTCCACCACATAATGATGGGCGTGGAGCTCATTTTCAGGCCCCCAGTCCCCGCCGATAAGCCTGTGCCGGGCAATAAACTCGCGTTGTACGGCTACGGTGTACATGTATGTCTCCTATATGGGTGTGGACGCTTGCCTCGACAGCGGCCGGTTCGATCGAAATAAAACTAATTTATGACAATTGTAGAATGTCGAATGAAGAATGTTGAATTAAGGAATTCTTTCTATCTTATTTGTTAGAAATAGTAGAGCGAAGCGACATCCGCAATTCATCAATCAAAAATCTTCATTCATCATTCGATAAAGTTTCACACAAAGGCTACCCACTCGCGTAATCCAACACCACCTGGATAGTCGCTGCCGGATCGCGGTCGATCAGCGCATAGGCCTCTTTGGCCCGGCGGAACGGTATCTGATGCGTAATCCAGCGGGAGGGTCCGATACGGCGGATCATCTCCCAGGCCGTGTCCAAGCGGCGCTGGGTAGACCAGCGGGCCGCCAGGGCCGGTGTCAGGCTGCTGACCTGGCTGCTGATCAGCCGGATGCGCTTGCGATGAAAACGGCCGCCTAACTCCAGGGTTGTCTTTTTGCTGCCATACCAGGAACCGATCAGGATGCGCCCGGCAAAGCCCGTGACCTCAATAGCCAGATTCAGGGCTGCCGGATCGCCCGACAATTCAAAAACCAGATCCGCCGTTCCCTCGGCGGCACCGGGATTAAGCCACTGGATGGCTTGCCGGCCGGCATCGCGACGACCGGCGTCGAGCACCAGGCCGGCACCGACGTTCCGGGAGGCCTCCCGGCGCAGCTTGAAACCGTCCATCGTCAGCAAAGCCTCCAGCGGGAATCGAGCCAGCAGGGCTGCGGTCATCAGGCCGACGACACCCTGGCCGAAGACGACAACTTTTTCTCCGATAACAGGCCGGGCGTCCATCAAGAAGTTGACGGCGGTCTCCGCGCTGGCCAGAAAAAGCGCATCCAGGGGACCGATGTCTCCGGGCAGCGGACAAATTTCGTCGACACCGGCTTTAAAACAGCTTTCATGGGGATGCAGCGCGAATACCAGCCGTCCGACCAAATCCGGGTCGAGTCCCGCACCGGCCTCGATGATCCGGCCGACGGCGGCGTATCCATATTTGAGCGGATAGCGCAGCGGATGCCGCAATTCTGCAATGGTCTCGTCGACGGCCACGTCGTCCGGAAACAAGCCCCGGTAGAGAAGCATTTCCGTTCCGTGGCTGATGGCTGAAAATCGCGTTTCGACCAGCACTTCGGACGGACCGGGTCCGGTCTGCGCCTTCTCGGCCATCTCGATTTCAAAGGGGGCCTTGAAAACAACGGATTTGCACTTCATGGCTGACTCCAGTCCGGGTGCGCCCATACGACCAGATCCTGGCCCAGGCGCTGGTAGCAAACATCGGCAAGCCTGAGGTTTGAAGCGTTTTGAAGACCCCGGGAGTCGATTACCGGCAGCCCGCCGGCCAATTTGGGTGCAACCGTGACGACAAATAGATCCGCCAGCTTCAATTTGATGAAGCTGGTAATGACCCTGGCGCCGCCTTCCACCATGACACTGTCGATTTGGCGGCGGTCAAGGATGTCCATCAAGGCCTGGAGGTCGATCAAACCGTCATCGTCAAGCCGGCAGCCGATAATCGTCACATTACTTTGAGCGAGGGCGTCGATGCCGCCGAACCGGTTGTGGTCGCCGTTGATGATCCAGGTGCTCAGATCGGATCGCTGTACAATGTTGGCATCCGCGGGTGTGCGCAGGCGGGTGTCCAGGATAATCGGCTGCGGGTTCGGTCCTTGCGCCAATCGGACTGTCAGACTGGGATTGTCGGCCAGCACGGTCCCGATTCCCACCAATATGGATTGGCAGCGGGTTCTTAGCCGGTGGGTCAGGCGCATGGATTCCGGTCCGCTGAGCTGCATCTGCTGCCGCCCGGCGGTGGCGATGCTGCCGTCCAGGCTCTGGGCATAGCTGACCAAAATAAACGGCCGGCCGTTGGCTTTTCGAAATTTTCGGGCTCCAGCCAGGTCTGCTTCGAAAGCTTCTATCCGATTTGAGGTATTATGCATGGCCTCTCACCGCCTGCCAGTCCAAGAAAAAACCGAGTAAGAAAGGGATCAGAACCACCACTGCCGCAATATGGATAAGCTGCGGCGGGAACAGGGGAAGCAAGGCAACCCCCAGAAACACCATTTGGATCCCGGCCATCACTTTGGCTCCCCGGCGGGGTCGGACATCGGCACAGGGCCGGCCCGTTTTTTTTCTGACCCGCACGGCGAGTCCCAATAGATAATACGCCAGGCCGGCACTCAGGTAATAAAACGGCAGCCGCCCCTGGCCGATGGCTACCAGACACGCTACCAGTATGCCCAGGGCATCGATGCGGGTATCCAGCAGTGCGCCCAGCCGGGTTTGCCTAGCAGTGGCCCTGGCGACGTACCCGTCGAGGGCGTCGCCGGCCACCGCCGTCAGGTACACCACGCCCGGCAGCCAGCCGGCGCATCCGGAATCGCCATACCGGTGGGCCCATGGCTGGAGCACACATCCTGCCAAAACAGCAATCAACCCCCCGCGTGCCAGCGTGATCCAGTTGGCGGGTCCCAGGCCGGCCTTCAATTCCAGATGCCTTGCGGGGGAGTTCAGTCTCAAATTGCTGCGCAGCAGGCCAAGGATGTAGACTGCCGCCAGCGCAGTTGGGATGGCCCCCGCCATGGCTGACGGAAAGGAATCGCAGTAAAAAAACAAACCGGCGGCAGCGCTCACCACCAGGGCGGCCAGCAGCACCGCCGCCCACCACTGTCGGCTGAGATGAAAATATGGTGCGCTGTCAGTCACGGTATCGGGTTTGGCGCCTGGCCTCGTTCGCCGGTCTAAATGGAATCGGATCAGGGCTGCAATGCAGCCGCGCCTATACCACTCTTCAGTATTTGAGTACATTTTCTTAAAAGGCGGTATAAAAGCATTAACGATTTATGCAATAGCACAGGTGCAAACAAAAACCCATGGTTATCGAGGGCGGATTTGCGAAATGCGATCGGAGTTCAGCTGTCAAAAGGTATTTGCACCGGAGTTGTCCTAATGCAGCAACCGCAGCGCCGCCTTGACGATTCTGTCGGTATTGGGCAGGATCTGATTCTCCAGTTCGCGGCGGTAAGGAATGGTCTGTTCGGTGCAGACGCGATCGTATTTAGCAGTGATCCCCGATTCCAGCACTCTCGCTGCCAGTTCCCCGGACAGGCCGAAATCGCGGTAATCTTCATCGATGGCCAGAAGACGGCCGGTTTTGGATACCGATGCGCGTAAGGTGTCGTCATCCAGCGGTGCAACGGTGCGCAGGTCAATAACTTCGCTTGAAAATCCCTGTTGATCCAGCATTTCAGCCGCTTCCAGTGCGCGATGCACGCTCACGCCCACCCCGGCCATGGTGATATCGTTTCCCTGCCGGCGAACACTGGCCTTGCCGATGGGGACGGGCTCCGGCGGATCGGCTACCAGGCCGGCAGCCCCCTGTTCGGGAACATCGTAGGTGACGGTTTTCCTCCCACCGGCTCCCAGGTAATCGAGCCAATAATCGGCCAGTAACTTGTGCTCCAGAAAAATAACCGGTCCCGGGTAGTCAATGGCGGCCAGCATCAAACCGGCTGCATCAGCCGGCGTAGAGGGGACGACGACCGACAGGCCCGGTATATGGGCCAGCCAGCCCCAGAGACTTTGCTCGTGCTGTCCGCCATCGCCGTACCCACCGCCGCAGGCCGCTCGCACCACCAGCGGTACCTGCCATTTGCCGCCTGAAAATGCATCCACTTTGGCGGCATGATTCAACAGGGCATCCATCGCCACGCCGATGAAATCCACCAGCATGATTTCCGCCACCGGTCGCAGGCCGGCCATGGCGGCGGTGACGGCAGCGCCCAAAAAGGCCCCCTCGCTGATCGGCGTCGCCAGAACTCTTTCTTTTCCAAAGCGGGCAAAGAGATTCACCCGAATCATTTGCACATCTTCGCCCAAAATGATGATGCGTTTATCTGCGGCCATGGCATGGGCAAGGGCCGCTTCAATCGCTTCGGCAAAGGTTATCGGCTTCATGGATGGCTCCTTGTTGTCAGTCGCCGGATTTCCGGTCGGTGTCAACAGCCGCGCGAATTTCCGCTTCGATCTTTTCTTCCAGCCTGTTTAAGCGGTTTTTGTCGGCTTTCAATCGGCCGCGAACTGTTTTGAGGGGATCTTTGCGATCAAACACCTGCTCTTTGGTGGTCGTGCCTATCAGGGAAGTCACCGTCCCAAGTCCGCCGGTGCGTTTGAACGCAGATGCCCCTTTGGTTCTGGTGACCGATTTCAACAAAGGACCCGCCACCTTTCTCATTTCTTTGACCGGATGCCGGGCAATGCGCAGCAGAGGATCACCCAGAAAGTGGCCTTCCGGATGCCCGCAGGCGGCTTTCAGAAATGTTGGCCCCTGTTTGGCCCTGGCACGATCGAATGCCTCACGGGCGGCTTTCCAGACAGCGTCTACATCGGTTCCGTCGATTTCAAGGGACGGCATTCCAAAGCTGCTGGCGCGTTGCGCCAATTTTCCACCGGTTACCGAGGCCGAAAGGGTCGTGATCGCCCATTTGCTGTCTTTGCAAATAAAAACAACCGGCAATTGCCAGACGACTGCAAGATTCATTGCTTCGAGCAGCATGCCCTGATTCATGGCCCCTTCACCGAAGAAGGCCAGCGCGAGCTTGCCCGGACGGAGATACCGGTTTGCCAGGGCAAATCCCACTGCTGCCGGTCCCGATGCACCGACGATTCCGGATGAGGCCGCTAAATGCTCCTTTGAAAAAAGATGCATATGGCCGCCCTGGCCGCCGCATAGGCCATCGGGGGATCCGAGCAACTCCCGGAAAATGAGAGCCGGGGACACCCCCCGCATGATCAAAGGCGCAGTTCCGCGATGGTCAAGCGCCATGGCATCACCGGCCTGAAGCTGCAAAACGGTTCCTGCAACGATGGCCTCCTCTCCGACGCTCAGGTGCATTTCACCGGAAATCTGTCCTTGATTCCATGCCCGCGTAACCGCTTCTTCGAACAAACGACTTTTAAACATGTTCTCGTATATAAACCACAAATCCGCGTCCATAATTTTTTCACCTTCTCAGAATCCGTATCCAGCGCCAGACGTTCAGCAGCCCGATCAGGGAATTGGCCACATAGGTCAGGGCGCAGGCGGTCAGGATTTTTTTAGCTGCCGGGATATCCTCCGCAGGTATGTAATCGCCGGAAGACAGCAGGGGCAGGGCGCGATTAAAGCTGGCGTCAAACTCGGTGGGAAGGGTCAGCAGATGCACCACCACCGGGATGCCCAGGGTTCCCAGGCCGCCCAGAAACATCAGGGCACCGATCGACGGCGCCCGGGTAAGGGCGGAAAGCACCGGAACCGCCATCATGATGATCGCCCCGATCCGCTCGAGTTTTTGGGCCGTCCCGATCATGCGGGTGCGGGTCTTGAGTGGTTTGTAACCGGTCTGGTCCTGGATGGCGTGCCCGACCTCGTGGGCGGCGACCACCACGGAGGTGAGGGTTTTGCGGCCGCATGTGTTTTTCGTCAGACGGATGGTTTTCTGCAACGGGTCATAGTGATCAGCGGTGGCGGTCACCTCTATGCTGACATCTTTGAGCCCGAGCCGCTCCACTACCAATCGGGCCAGATCGATACCGTTGCCCGAGAAATATTCCTGCCGGTTGTAACGGCTCAACACGTGCCTGGCCCACAGGTGTGGCCCAAAAAGAGCAATTATGGCAGCAGCAATGATATAAATCATTTTCCAGAATCGCGAATCGCCGGTTTTGCAGGCTGGGTCAGAGATGGTCGGTCTTGCTGTGGTTCAAATCTGTTTTTGATTTCAGGTGACCGCGATCCTTTAATTGATGAATTGCGGATTTAGGGTAGATGGATTTAGGAATTGTGAATTTAGGAATTTAGGAATTATACTGATTCCGTCGATCTTAACGAAATCCCTCAATCCCTAAATTTCTGAATCCCTGAATTTCTCAATTTCTGCATCCCTTAATTTCTAAACCATTAATTCCTGACGGGCTGTTGCCCAAATCGAATTTTACTTACTGACACCGGCTCACCTTGTGCGCCTAATTTCTGGTTTTTTTTCTTCAAGATTTTTACAAACGCACAAATAGCAATTGATTACACCGACTACTTAT
>Ga0209052_1000048_pt1 | contig 68183 bp, 46 predicted proteins | sample WorMetHEROISLAND_2_FD_187409 | JGI IMG/M metagenome (GOLD analysis project Ga0209052, IMG submission 187409) | Marine gutless worms symbiont microbial communities from Max Planck institute for Marine Microbiology, Germany - Olavius sp. 4 HERON... | ecosystem: Host-associated > Annelida >...
AGTCCGCGTTGCATAATGGCTCCTTATCTCAAATATGGGTCAGCAACTATGAAGCAAAATTTACTGACAACTATATCAGCTTAGAGTCATAATGCACGAATTATTTTGAATAATTAGAGAAACCCTTAAGACATAATCCGGCATCTCATCAAGCAGCTTCTCGGTGCCGACAATCGGGATATGTTTACCCGGCATATATTTTCCGTGTTTATGTGTATTGCGATCGACGGCAAAACTAATTAAATCACTGCCGATGTCAACGTAATTGATCATCATCGTTCCTTTGGCTGCAGCGCCATAAGCGGCGATTTGGCGTCCGTCTTTTTTAAGCGACTTCAGCAGCGTCGACAGTTCCACTCTCAGTTTATTTACCTTTTCAGAAAAATTCTGGTAGTAACTGATCTGGTCCATCTTTTCAGCCGCTTCGTCGCTTAGTCGTCTTTTAACGCTAATGCCAACATTCTCCCGTTTCTCCACATAAAGCCGCAATGACCCGCCATGGATCGGGATTTGTTTTACTTCATTTAGGTAAAGCGAATGACGTTTGAAGAGACGGACCAACGCTGTGACGGAAAAATAGCACAGGTGCTCATGATAGATGGTGTCGAATTCGCAATGATCAATCAAATCCTTTACGTAAGGAACTTCAAATACCGCGACGCCCTCTTCTTTCAATAGGGTTTGGACACCTTCCACAAAACCGTTGGTGTCCGCTACATGAGCAAGAACATTGTTTGCATGAAGCACGTCGGCTTGTTTTCCCTCGTTGCAAAGTTTTGCAGCAAGTTCAGACGTGAAAAAGGCGTTCAAAGTCGGAACTCCTATTTTCTCTGCTGCCTCTGCCTGACCCGGTGCCGGATCAACCCCCAATACCGGAATTCCGGCGGCAACATAATTTTTCAGTAAATATCCGTCATTGCTCGCCAATTCCATGATAAAGCTATTTGTGTCAAGTTTTCTCAAATGGATCAGATCCAAAACATTTTCTCGGGAATGCTCTAAAAGCGATGGGATAAAAGAAGAATAATACTCATAGCCATCGCTAAATAATTCTTCTGGTGGAATGGTCTCCAAAATTTGAACCAGGCTGCATTGGGGACAAAACGCGACTTCCAGAGGATAAAAGGGCTCGGGCTGCCCTAGCATTTCTTCGGTCAAGATTCGATCCGATGGAGGCTTTGCCCCTAAATCCAAAAATATTTCCAATTCCCGCTGGCTGCATGAACGACATTTTACCGTCTCAGTCATCATATCTAATACTCCATATATTTTTTCACTACCCGTGTCACTGGAGCCACACAGAACCCAGAGCAAGTTCTCAATTTCTCATTTGCGGTGAGTAGTCGGAAAGAAAATAGAAATTTTTTCTTCGTGGTCTCTTTGTCTGTGTGGTGAATAATTAACCGATATTCCTGTCTTTCCAGCGCAGATTCTCATCCAGACTGCCTTCAGCGACCAAGCTTTTGATATGGGCAATCCGCATGTATTTGGGCCCTTCAAATTCCTCGAGGGTCAATCCAACGCTTTTATACGCCGCGTATAGTTGTTCTATTCCACGTCGTGCCGTCCACTGGGGTTTAAAATCATGCAATACGCGCGCAAGCTTGTTGCAGTCAACACGATAGTTGCGTTTGTCAGGTCCGGCGTCCGGGGCAAAGCCTATTTCGCATCCTGGGACAACTTCTTTTACCATTTCAGCGATTTCGCGAATCTGGTAATTTTCCGTGGTGGTACCCACGTTAAAGCCTTCATTGTGAACCAATTCTGTCGGGGCCTCAAGGGCAGCGATGTAGGCCCGCGAGATATCCTCGATATGTACGATGGGGCGCCACGGGAACCCATCACTTTTCAAATATACGCGTCCTGTGGTAAACGCCCATGCGGTAAGATTGTTGGTTACCAGATCGAACCGCAGCCGTGGCGAAACGCCGTAGGCTGTGGACGCGCGGATATAAGTCGGGCAGAAATCCTTATCGGCCATTTTTACAAGTGCCTGCTCAACTTTTACCTTTGACCGACCATATGGTGTTACCGGATTGAACTCAGCCTCTTCGGTCAGAAAATCGTTACCCGCTGCGCCGTAGTTGCTGCAGGAGGATGCGAACAGAAAACGTTTCACCGCCACCGTTTTGGCAATCTGTGCTAACCGGACCGATGCTTTTTCATTTATTTCTTCAGTCAACTCCGGCTGGTAATCCCCCAGCGGATCGTTGGACAGACCGGCCAGATGAATTACGGCATCGAATCCCTCAACATCATGCATTTCGATATCTCGCACGTCCTTCTTAAGAGTTTTCACGTCCGGAAGAGCCCCGCTAAAAGTACATCGCCCATAGTAATCGGTATCTAAACCGACGACCTCATGGCCTCTGTCGATCAACATCGGCACCAAAACAGATCCGATATAACCAAGGGAACCTGTTACAAGCACTTTCATTTTGTATCTCCTCAAAGAATATGGCTGACTGGACTCCGTTCTATCTTGCCCGACGTTAGACAGAATTAATGGGATTCAGTGGATTTTTTCCTTTTTGGCTTTTTGGGATAAAAGGGAAGTTATATCGAAAAACGGTTAACTTTTTTGGGACGAAGGCGGGGGTGGTTTTCGTTTGACGTCCTCGCAACGGCGATTGACAAAATATAATTCCTCTGCGATCTCTGTGCTTCTGCGGTGATTAATAAGTATAATCGACACAATTCCATATCATTCCCAGATTTTCCAAGGCGCCTTGCCGGAGTCCCAATAGTTCTGAAGAATGTATTTTTCCCGCAGAGTATCCATGCACTGCCAGAATGATCTATGCCTGTATGCCATCAGCTGTCCATCCTTCGCAAGATTCTCGAGGGGCTCTTTTTCCCACTGAGTGGCATCGCCTTCAATGTAGTCGAACACCTGCGGCTCAAGGACGAAAAAAGCCCCATTGATCCATCCCTCACTGGCCTGAGGTTTTTCGGAAAATTCGCTGATTCTATCGCCATTCAGATCGAGGTGGCCATAGCGCGCAGGAGGTCGAACTGCCGTCAACGTAGCGAGCTTGCCGTGCGACTTATGAAAATCGATGAGCTTTTTAAGTTCTATGTCAGCAACGCCGTCACCCCAAGTCAGCATAAAGGTATCATTGCCGACGTAAGGTGTCAGTCGTTTTATGCGGCCGCCGGTCAGGGTGTTGAGTCCGGTGTCAATAAGGTCTACGGTCCAATCAGCTCTCCCGGCTTCGTGTAACTTTACCTCACCATTCTTTAAATTGACCGTAAGATTGCTCCCCAAGGCACAGTAATCAACCATGTACTTTTTTATTATCTCACCTTTGTATCCCAGTGCGATAACGAAATCCGTGAATCCTTGAACGGCATAGATCATCATGATATGCCAAAGTATCGGTCTCCCGCCGATTTCAACCATGGGTTTCGGTTTAATTTCAGTTTCCTCTGCAAGTCTGGTCCCATGCCCTCCAGCGAGAATAGCGACCTTCATTTTTCCTCCTTTGCGTTTCTGGTCTAATTTCTTCTATGTGAAATTCTGCGGGTTGGTCAACTCATGCAACGAAACAGCAATCTGATTCACAATAAAAGATCAGCCTCAACGAATACATATTGTTTGGAGTTCGTTTAGATTGATTGAAGAATATGGGAGATGATTGATTTGCCGTCTTCGTGCACTTGGGAATTGAAGAATCAACTCACACGATCAGCAGAATAAGCCGACCTGGGGGCGAGATCAATAACACAACGACTTACCAACTGATGCTCTTATAAAATAATCGACGGAGATCCTATTGATTATAGTGCGATAGCACTTCCTGTGCGGTCAAGGCAACATCAAATATCTCAACTTTGTCAATGCGGCCATCAAAGTAATTGGAACCATCTCCCTGACCGCCAACAATCAGATTCGCACTCGCGGAAGGTATTCCTCCAGAATGCGGGGCTGAAGCAACTTCGCTGCCGTCGACATACAAGCGTATCAGACTGCCGTCGTAGGTTGCCACAACGTGGCTCCAGTTCGTGCTGACCGCGCCACCACTCAAATAGGTATCTCCCATCTGGAAAAAATATTGGCCGTTGTTGTGATGGGTCAGCACAAAAGAACAGTCGCTGCAGGGGTAGCCGGTCCACCTCCACCAGCTAAGGATGTCATCAGTACCTGCTCCTGCACCAATATCGCTTTTTACCCAGGCGGCCACGGTCAATTCATCCCAGGAATCCATCCCTAGTTGCAAGGCGTTTACTGCAACGTGATCGTTCACGCCGTCCAAATCAATGACGCTGCCCCGCTGGGGATCGTTAAACCAAGTAGGATTGTTTACCAAAGTTCCGTCATATCCGTTACCCGACGTATCACTTGCAACAGGACCACTGCCATCATCAAAGAGATACTGCAAGTTCGGTTGTTTCGGTTGCTGCGGCACGAAGGTGTATTCCAAAGAATCCGGTACCATCATATTGGGAGACGGTGCTTTGTCAGTAACGCCGCTGATCAGGATGGTATAAAGAACACTTTCCTGGTGAGCATTCAAAGTAGTCAGTGTTACGGTTCTTTCATCCGCTGCCAGAGATGCGCCCGAAATTATGATTCCGTTATCTATGGAGTAGTTATTCTGGTAATCCGTGGCGGAGTTCTGCTCCACAGGCTCGGAAAAGACAACGACAACCTCCGAATCACTGACTGCCGCAACAGAGTCAACCGTCGGCGGAAATGTATCCGGGACGGAAGTACCCACCGGTATGACCGTAATGTTGCCGATGGTGGCATCGACGTGATGAAGAACAAAAATCAGTGAACCCTGCGGTTCGTCGGCTTGAGTTCTTTGCTTTTGAATATTCCATCCAGCGGGTTCTGTCAGATCCTTGTGCCAGACCTTCAAGGAATAAAGCGGGCCGGCCTGCGCATCAGTTTCAACCCTGAACTTCCAGATATAAGTTTCCCCGACATCAATTGTCATTGCCGGATCGGTTGATCCGTCCAACAGGAGGGGTCCATCGCTTCCAATAAAGTACCAGGCACCTGCGCCACTTGGCAGCCAACCACATTTGGGTTGTGAGCAGGTAACAGGACTGTCGGTATGGCCTGTCCATCTCAACGTAATGCCAAATCCCGCGTAGGTACCGCTGTACGGAGGAAGAGGTCCGGTATCGTAGGCGTGGACTGTGATCGGTGCAGTCACTTCGTAGTCGGTCCAAAAGACATCGCCGATGGCAAACACGCGGTCATAACCCATATCGGCGACACGGAGCCCCCCAGTTGTGCGCGACCAGCGCCCATCCACCACCTGGACCACATCCTCAATGTTTGAGACAGCGCTCCAATCGACCGAGTAGGGCAATGGCCATATATTGGTATCGTCATATCGAAGCTCTACTGTTTTTGTTGTTTGAGTGCCGAGTTGATCGATGGCCTTGATCTCCACTGTATTGGTTGTCTGCACATGCTGCGGCTCAAGGTCGGCCCAATCGATATCGATGTTAAAATCGCCGGTCATGCTAAGACGACGATTATCCGGACCGACCGAAAGATCCACCTGGCTACCGCCATTTAGGGTGTAGCTGAGCGAGGCAATACCGTCCGGATCGGACACGTTGCCCAGAATGTTGAACCAATTCTGGGGGATACCGATATATCCGACATCTTTCTGATCGGGGCTGTGCCACACATCGATCAAGGTTGGGCCTTGGGGCCCCAAGACGGCGTCAACAGCGACTGAATCTTCTGCGGTCGCACCCTGGTTGTCCGTCACCACTACGCGAGTTGTGTACATGCCGGCGGTTGCATAGGTATGTTCAGGATTTTGCAGGTTGGATACGCCACCGTCTCCGAAAGTCCATGCGTAGGATTCAATGGTTCCATCAGCATCCTGCGCATTGGAAGTAAACTGGACGGTCAGAGGAACTATCCCCACCTGGGGAGAAGCGCTGGCCGACACAGTGGGAGGGATGTTCACTTGACCGGGGTTAAAATCAGCAACGATTTCCTGTATCTCCTCAACCGAAAGCGAGCGGCCGTAAATTTTAACTTCGTCGATGATTCCCGCAAAAAAATTAGATCCGTCAGCCTGGCCGCCGATGACGATGTTTGCTGTCGAATTAGGCAGATTTCCTGAAATACCAGCCACCGAAGCAACTTCGACACCATTTACATACAGCCGCATGGCACTTCCGTCGTAGGTTCCCAATACGTGGGTCCAGTCCGTGCTGACGCTGCCGCCGGAAAGATACCCTTTTCCATCGATTTCCCAGAAGTACTGGTTGTTATTGTGATGGGTCAGCACCCATCCACGGCTGGACGGATAATTCCACTGGCTGATGATATCGTCGGTTCCGGCCCCGGCTCCGATGTCGCTTTTAACCCAGGCACCCACTGAAATTTCGCTCCAGGTTTCCATAGCCAGCGGTGCGGCATTCACGACCACATGATCATTTTGCCCGTCGAGGATCAGCGCGCCGTTATGGCCCCCGGGCGTCCACTGGGGCCCGTTGAACAAAGTCCCGTTATTTCCGTTGCCGGTTGAATCTGCAGCAAGGCCACCGGACCCATCGTTTAACTCCCAGTTGGCCACAAGAGAAGGATCTGTCAGAACGACGGTGTAGTTTTCTATCGTGGGAGGCATGACATTTCCGAACAGATCCTGTACACCGCTTACTTCGAGCTCGTACTGAATTCCCTCTGTGTGATTGGAAGTTGTCAAGGTAACGGTGCGGTTATCGGGCCCAAGAGATGCAGAGGAGACCGTGATGTTGTTATCGATGATATAATTGCCCGCCGTTGAGGCAGAGCTACTATCCAAGTCCTCGTCAAACACCACCACCACACTCGTCTCGCTCGTTGCATTGGCTGAGAGTAGCGCCGGAGGGGTGATATCCGCCAGTGTCGTCACATTGATTTGATCGGAATTCAACGACTCAAGACCCTGACCGTTCACTGCCGAAACTTCATAAGTATAGGTTTGATCCGGCTGCAGCCCGCTGTCAAGGTATGACGCAGTTGATGATTCGCCTACTTTGAGGGCATCGCGGTATATGTTGTAGTGGTCGATGCCGGATTCCGGATCATCGGATTCTGTCCAGGCAATCTCTATCGAAGTGAAATCGGCCGATACTTCAGCCAGATTTTCCGGCACCGAGGGCGGTGTGGTATCGGGATCAGGGGGAGTACCGTTGAAAAGATCCTGGATTTCCTGCGCACTCAGGGCATGATCAAAAAGCTGAACGTCGTCGATGATTCCATCGAAATAATTGGAGCTGTCACCCTGACCGGCAATGATTAAATCAGATGACGAGGAAGGGATCGCACCCGCATAGGGCGTGGAGTCGACCAGACTGCCGTCTATATAAAGGCTCACTGTACTGCCGTCATACGTCGCCGCAACGTGAGTCCAATCAGTGCTGACCGATCCGCCGCTAACCGCGGTGCCCCGGATTTCAAAAAAATATTGATTGTTTCCGTGATGGGTTAAAACAAATGAGCAATCACTGCAGGGGTATCCGTTCCAACGCCACCAGCTTAAAATATCGTCTGTGCCGGCCCCATTGCCAACATCATTCCTAACCCAGGCTGCAACCGTAATTTCACTCCAGCTGTTCATCGACAGCGGACTGGGATCGACAGCCACAGAGTCGTTTTGCCCGTCGAACCGAAGGGCCCCGTCAACCTGACCTGCCGTCCATACAGGCCCGTTTACAAGAATCCCATCGTTTCCGTACCCCGAGGAATCACCGGCGTCGGTACCTGTGGTTTCGTCAAATTTCCAATGCCCGCGTAATTCCGCAACTGCGGGGGTTGAATACACCATTATATTGAAAAATATCAGAATAAAGAGCGAGACCGGTAAAAGAAGGTGGCGGGATTTCATTTTTCTTTCCTTTTTTCTGAGGCAGATGAAGTTTTGGAGATGAGAACAGCTTGATTTCTCAAAAGATCCGGGTTGAATGCCAATTGGCAGTCCGGCATTGGTGTTCAGTGTTTACCTGTTGAAATAGATTCGCAGCAATAAGTATGCCTTTCAAAAAAAATCTTACTATTTAATATTATTAGCTATTTAGTCTTAATTATCAGTCCATTAAACGAACATAGTTACATGCGAACAAAGGTCAAGGGCAGACTAATGAAAACTATTTCTCAATAACTATGTAAACAACTACACAATTATGTAATCAAATTCACAACTGACCAGACCAGGAAAGTTTTAGATATAACGGGATTAATTACGGCTATGGTTCTCAAAATATGTGACCACGCCGAACCCGGCGCCTTCGCTGATGAAGTCTAATTTACCATCCCGGTTGATGTCTGCGAGCTGAAGCTGGTGGCTGGGGTACGATTTCGGAGCGATATTGTATCGCTTCCAGTTGGATGACCCATCACGAAATTCCCACAAATAAACGTTGTGTACCCGGCGATCCCACTGCTTAAAATTAAGCTCACAGCCTATGATGTCAAAGTCGCCATCGCGATCCACATCGGCCACGGCCAATCCCTCCGGATTGACAATGGAATTGTCTACGGTATGCTGCTTCCATTCGTTTTTTTGGTCAACCAATATGTTTTCAAACCAATAGACTCCCCGACCGTGATGGCCGGCGGACACAATGATATCCGGATCGCCGTCTTTATCCATATCTTCCAGGACGGTGTTGGAGATCCCATAAATATCGGCCACCGAATGCCAGATCCAACGCCTCTTTGGATTGTCAGGAGCCTGATACCATCCGTTGCTGTATGCAATATCGATGTTCCCATCCAAATTGATATCGTCTGCTGCAAGACCGGCATGTCCGTGCAATTCGCCTTCGTTCCGGCCCGAATCGATATAGCCGAATTCCAAACTTTTTAGGTCACTGACATGACGAAACCAGAGTATTTTCAGATCGGCAGCCCAATAGCCGCTGTTTAGGTTCGCTACGAATTCCTGCCGTTTGCCGTCATTATCCAAATCAACCAATATCAGGTCATGCAGAAACCTATTTGCATCGAAAAGGTGATGAAATTTCCATTCTGCATTCGCTAGCCGCCCCCCGGGATTTTCCCACCATCCGATGGGGCCGTAATATTTGGCAGAGACGACATCAAAATCCCCATCAGAATCGACATCAAACAATACCGCTCCATTGGCTCCCATCTGCGCGGTACGATCTAAATTCCCGTGACGCTTCCATCCGGAGGCGAAGCCATTATTTTCATAGGCGTATAAAGCATTCCCTCCGCCTGCTATTATGTCAGTATCCCCGTCACCATCCAAGTCCCCTGAACGAACCCAGCCTGGTTTTCCGTTGCCTCCATAGTCCGAATCTATGTAGTTAATCCGAAATTCAAAACTGCCTGCGGATATGTTGCATGCCGGCAGCAATAGCAAGGTTAATACAATGGAGATTTTCATATCATAGTCCCCGGTAGCGGCTCAGTACTCAAATACTGATTGTCTGATCGACAAAAATCCGGAACCACATCTCGAGAACCATCAGGCTGAACACTTGCTTCACAAGCATAAACTCATTACGAACCATGGACTCTTTCAATTTAAGGACCGCTGCCGGATGGAATATACCCCGGTTGCGAACAGAAGATTCACTCAAGAACTCGTTCATTTGCTCCTGAAAAATCGACTGCTGAAAATAGTTCTCAATAGGGACGTAAAAGGGCATTTTCTTGCGCTTGGTTACCTGTCTTGGCAATATCTCGGCGGCAAACCGGCGCAGAATATATTTGCCGACAAGATGTTTCAATTTGAGATTAGGCGGCAGCCGCAAGGCAAACTCGACGAGCGTGTGGTCCAGGTATGGCACCCGGCCTTCGATAGCATTGGCCATGCCTGTTTTATCCTGTCTCAGAAGCATATTGTCGGGCAGCCAGTGGTCAAATTGAAGATGCAGCAGCCGGTTGAGATAATGACCGTTTCCTGACAAAAATTCTTTCGAATTCGACAAACCTTTATTTTGATAATCTACTTTGATCTGCTCTTTAAAACGCGCTGAATACAGGTTCACCATATCACGGGAATCAAAAAGAGAAATCAAATGCCTGTAGGCTTGATCAACCTGAGAAGGATCAAGCAGCTTTAAATAGTCCAGTACTTTCAGCTTTCCCCGGTCGCCTAAATAAGCCGGGTACTGAAAGAGCGTGTTCATCGCCTGGGCTGGAATTTGAGCAAGGATCGGCAAAACCAATCGATTTTGAATAAATTTCGGGGTCAGCTTTTGATAGACATTTCCGGCCCACATAAGTTTATGAAAAAGATAACCTCCGAAGACTTCATCACCGCCTTCTCCGGTCAGTATGACGGTCACCTCTTGCTTGGCTGCCTGTGATAGCTGAAACATCGGAATTGTAATTGCATCTCCCATGGGTTCGTCCATATTGTAGACGATTTGTGGCAGAAGCGAGATATCTTCGGCGCGACAGGGAATCTCATGGTGATCACACCCCAAATGATTGGCAGTGAAAGCAGCCTCGTTCAACTCATCGTGCTTATAATCGAAACCTACTGAAAACGTCTTCACCGGGCTGGAAACCATCTGTGACATTAAGGCCACTATGACGCTGGAATCGATGCCACCGCTGAGGTAGGCTCCAAACGGGACATCACTGATGAGTCGTCTTCGAACGCTGGCTTCCAAAAGTCCGCTGAATTCTTCCATGTAGCTTCCGACGCCACGCCGGTAAGGTCCGGTATAAATCTGCGGCTTCCAATAGCGCTGGATCGAGACCGTACCGTTCACGAAGGTAAAGTAGTGCCCTGCCGCCAAACGCTTGTGCTCTTTGAACATTGTCGTGTCCCCGGGCACGTACCGCAGGCGAAGGTAATCATCTATCGCCCGAGGGTTCAGCGTTGGCGACCGGTCCCGGTAGCAAAGCAGGGCCTTGGCCTCTGATGCAAAAAGGAATCGGTTGCCGACCTGCATATAGTACAGCGGTTTGATCCCGATTCGGTCCCGTGCCACGAAAAGCGCCTTCCTGTTACGGTCATAGATTGCAAAGGCAAACATGCCGTTGAGCCTGTCCAGGGCGTCTGGTCCCAGCACTTGGTAAAGCTTCAACAGAACTTCGGTATCGGAGGATGTTTGGAATTCATGTCCCCGGTCGGTTAACCAGGATTTGATTTCCTGAAAATTGTAAATCTCCCCATTGTATACGATAACCAAGGAACCGTCCCGGCTGAACATCGGTTGTTTTCCGCCGGCAATGTCGATGATGCTCAGTCTGCGATGCCCGAGATGAACATCCCCCTCATGGAAATACCCGAAATCATCCGGTCCTCGATGGGCGAGGGTCTCCGTCATCCGTGTGATTAGCTCATCATCATCAATACCTATATAGCCGCAAATCCCGCACATATATAATGCCTAAATTGCCTAAAACTTAAACTGGATTAAGAAAAGATTTTCATCACGAAAGCGCGTAAGATTGAAAGCACGAAAAAAGATTTATTTGCTTTTGAATTGTTTCATGTTTTCGTGATTCACTTTTTGTTTTTTTATTTATCTCAGAATTGAATTATAATCAGTGTGTTTTAATTGTCTTTGAACTTGATCGACCTCTCGATTTCTGCACCTTCTTTTAGCTGGGTGATGTCAATAGCCTGAGATCTGGTTGTCTCTGATATGGCGGGTTGATTCAGTTCATTGGGGATAAAGTAACGTGAAGACCCCATGTGAATGGTTGTGAAAAGCTCGCGCCATTCAAGTGATTCAAGCTGCTCCCCAATGTCCCCCTGGATTCGGTCTGTGATAGTTATTTGGTCGTCCTGCCACCTGATTCGTCGTTCGAAATTCAGGGCAACGTTCTTCTTGCGATAAATCAGAACCTTTACGAGCAGTGACTTCAACCAGTAGCTGAAAGCCTTCAACCGTCCGAAGGTCAGATTGAAAATCCTGAAGCCGATAAACGAAAACGGGGTCATAACCGGCCGCTTGAACCCGGCAAATGATCCTTTAACTACCATTTTATGGTCAGCAACAATGATTTCACGGCTGTCATCTTGAATTTGGCTGGAAATCAATTGGCCGTTACCAAGTCGCCCGATATATCCACAATCATTTAAAATAAGCTTTTGTTTCTTTTTGTCGAAAATTTTAACGACACCGCCTTTTTTAACCCCAATGTATGCCTCGAAACGCTCCCCGCTTATTTTGTTTATGCCGGCTTCTTTAAAATAAATGGACTGCGAAGAGTCTTTTTCCTCAGTTGGCTCAAGCGGTCGTCGATCAAATTTCGAACTTGCTATTTGGGCAAACACATAGTTGTTGAGCAAGGGGAAATAATTGTATGCATCTACCGAACCGAGACCGGCGGCACTTAATTGAGCTACAGAAGGCTGCATTGTGGCGGCTATCAGGTGAGCCCGATTCGAATTAGGAGCCATCATCTCGAACGCAGCGGGATAATAGGTTTGGGTATTGCGACTAGCATATTCACCGCCGATGCTCAGATCCGGGTGGATGAAATGAGCTAAAAACTCGAAAGAGCGCTCCAAAGAATCGGCTATCGTATTATTACCGCTCAGTTCAAAAAGCCGGGTGAGATAGAAACTCCCATGGGTTTGGTAACCTGGGTCGGCACCGCCATACTCATCATACCATCCTTCAGTTGACTGGCGCTCCAATATTTTGTTGAGAAAATAGTCGCTGCGCACCTCGTAGCGTTCATCCTCGCAAATCCGGTATGCGTGGTACAGCGCAGCAGCAGCGGCGGCAAGATGATTTGACAAAAATCCGTGTTTCTCGTCGTTATTGCACAACCAGCTGCCGGCTTTAGCAAGGGCGGATATAAAACGATCGGAACATTGACCGGAAATATCTGCGTTTAGAAAATTAAAGGCCTCCGATAGATAAAAGGACGTGAAAGCGGTTGCGGCCAATGAGCGTTCATAAGGATAGGCTTCGTCAAATGATCCATCGGAGTATTGAATGCTGGCCCAAAAATCAAAGCCCCCCGCAATCCAATCTATAAGTTTCTCATTTTTATAAAAGACATTATCATCGAGTTTATGTGAAAACAGGAAACTCAATGTGCAGAGCCCCTCTTGAAATCGGGCACCTGCAAAATCAGTAAATTTCCAGGCCCAGTGAGTTCGATCCAGGCAGCCAAAGGTTTTACTGGACGGATCCCGGTCCAAGAGGCCGATTGTTCGATAAGCCTCGTTCAGTATAAATCGAAGGTAAATGTTTGACGGATCTGAATCAGTATTGGTTCCCATAACTAGATAAAACTGCTCCATTATAAATTTTGGTTTTTCTCCAAATTAGTTTGTATAAATCGATTGTCTAATTCGGTTTGAATACAATTTATTAGCCGCCCTCTCGCTTCAGGCTTCGCTCTACGAGCTACGACCCGACACGTCGCTCGCTCGACACTCGCAGACAATATCCGGCCGACCTGGCCGGATAAAATTCCCGTTGCCCTTCGGGCAAGTTAAAAGCCCTAGTTTTTCTATCAACTTTATTCATTTTTAATGATTAATCACGAAATGATGGTACCCTTGCCCGGCGTTTTTTGCCGGGTCGTAGCCATGGGCGAAGCCTAGCCAGCCGAGCTAAATGTCTGTTGGTGTCTGTGTTGTCTGCGGCCGATTTATCAAAGATTTTACAGCAATGCCGTCAGGGCCATGTTCTTTACTGCAGCTTTTGTAGATTTGATCCTGAATTTCTGCCAAACCTCTAACGGAGTGAACGTATTTCGGAAAACGACAGGTTCTCCCGCCATAGAAATCCCAGGCCAAACGATATGAACGGAAAGAAAAATGCTGCGTGCATAAGTATCGCCGCGCTCAGTGCCTGCTCAAAAGATATATTGTAGGCTGTAAGACCGGCGACGACAGCGCCATGGTATACACCGATGGCGCCCGGTGACGATGGCAGCGTAACCCCTAAAACCTGGAAAAGTAATATATAGAATCCCGCCAACACATGAAAAGGAAAATCGAGCGCTTGCATAATCAGCATATTGCTGGCGGCAAAAGCGGACCATAGCAGAAGTGAGTAAACCAGAATAACACCTAGATGCCAGTTAGCTTTTAAAGACTGCAGACCTGCCGCAAAAGATATTATTGATCCTGCTATCTTTTGACGGAGCCGCTCCGGGATGAACCTGAGAGATTTGTCTATAAACGCAGCAATTTTGTCGGTTTTGTTTCTAATCGCCAGAAGAATCAGTACGGCAAAAGAGCAAAGGGCCGCCGCGATCCCGCCGGTGGTTCTAACTATATTCATTGTCTGGTTGGCATTATCAGGTAATTGATAGTATATGGCGATATAGAGAAAGATGAACAGAATGGTTAAGACATCGAAAATCCTCTCGGTGACAATAGTTGCCAGAGAAGACATTTTACTGAGGTTTTCCCTATTTCCGATAACTCCGGCACGAATGATATCTCCAATGCGTGCCGGCAATATCATATCCGCCATAGCTCCGATGAACGTGGCAGATAGAAGATTGGAAAACCGGGTCATTTTCAAAGAGACGAGCAGGACCTGCCAACGCAAAGATCGAATAACCTGAGTCAACAAAAGAAAAATTACCGCGAAAAATATATACAAACCATTGGCTCCACGCAAAGCGGCTACTAATTGTTCGAAATTTATCCGATAAAGGACAAAAGCAATACAAATTCCGCTAAAGATCAATCCCAAGACAAGCTTTATTTTCATATTTAACCGGGGGAATTCGTGTCCCCAACATAGAAATCAGCCCAACCATGCGAGATACGGGCCAATGGCGAGATAATCCAGGCGAGACGTTAAAAATGCTCGCACGGCATCTTCAGGAGTGCATACAATCGGTTCCTCGTGCATGTTATAACTGGTGTTCACGAGAAGCGGCACCCCGGTGAGCGATTCGTAGTGTTCTAAGATTTTATAGGCGCTCGGGTTGATGTCTTTGGTGACAAGCTGAGGTCTGGCGGTGCCGTCGACATGGACAATCGCCGGACAATTTTCTTTGGTAAAGTCGGTGCAATCAACGATGATGGTCATGAACTTGCAGGCGTGCTCCTTACCGCGGATATCCTCAAACAAGAGGTCCGCTTTCTCAAACATGGCCACCGGCGCGAACGGCATGAACTCCGTTCTACCCAGGCGCTTGTTCAGCCAATCATTGGTTGTAGGATCTGAAGCATTGTATAAAATCGTTCGATTGCATAATGCGCGGGGTCCAAACTCCATGCGGCCGTTGAACCGGGCGACAACTTTATCTTCCACCAGAAGCCCGGCAATAACTTTTTCAATATCATCCTCACGCTTGTACTTCAGTCCATTGCCGATGGCTGAATCCAGGGCTTGCTCCATTTCTGCCTCGGAAAAGTCGGGTCCCCAGAAAATCGAGTCAAATGATTTTGGTTTGGCCTGTAAAAACTCCAGGGCAGCCCCAACCGATAGGCCGCCGTCACCCATATGAGGGAATATATATACTTGATCCATTCCGAGATCTCGAAATAGACTCCCATTAAGCTTTACGTTGGCAAAAAGGCCGCCGGCCAGAGCCAAATTCTTCAATCCGGTCTCCTCCGCGTAGGGTTTCACGACAGCGGCCACCTCTTCTTCCAGGATAAGCTGAAATACAGCCGCGACATCCTCACGCTTGTAGCCTTCCAATAATTCCTTCAGAGGCGTTTTATAGTTGCGATATTGTAAAGCATCGAAAAGATCCTCGCCCTTTAAAATTTTGGATAAGGAGAAGCCTCGAATAATCCCCTCGGAATAGTAGCGTTTATCAAGCGCAAAATCCGGGCCTGAGCGCCTAATAGTGGATTTTACTTTATTATAAAGCTCGGGCTCGACTTTACCGAAGCCACTTAGACCGGTAATCTTGCCTTCGTGCCTATTGGCGCGAAAACCCAAAACCTGGGTACAAGCAGTGTAAAACTGCCCGAAGGAATGCGGATAATAAATTTCCTTTAGTCTCTCGATACGTCCGTTTTTGCCGGTCGATATCGTCATGGAGATGTCGTCACCGACGCCGTCGGCAGTAACGATCAGCGCCCCATCAAAAGGTGCTGTCCTGTAAGCGGAGGCGGCGTGCGCCAGATGGTGTTCAACGAAATGGAGTCTTGGACTGATGCCGTATTTTTCTCTGAGATGGGTCAAGATCGATTTATAACCGAGCGCCCGGTAGAAATAAAAGCCCCGATAAAGCGCTTTACAGAAATGCGGAAAATAGTCGATCCATCCATGGAACTGCAGGAAATCTTTAATTTGACCACGCCCCAGAGTCGAAAAAAGCTGCTTGGCCGGTAATCCGGAGATAATAACATCGCTGATGTCTTTTGGATCGATCCCGGAAACTCTGATGGCTTCTTCCATGCTTAGTTTAGGCGGATACTTGGTCGAGAATTTAACCCGATCCATTCGCTCTTCGCTAATTGCCGCTCTAATTTCGCTTCCCTGGAATATGGAAGAACCTGTTTCGTGGGTTGTACTAATCGACATTACAGTAGGTCCGGTATTTTCCATCGTCGCCTTCTCCTGTTCAAGCAGATTGTATGTCGTCGAAATAACGTAGTGTTGTTTCACCAAATCGATCATGTCCTGACAGCGCTGCATCTTCTTTCCAGCTGATAGGATGGAAAGAGTGTAAAGCCTTGAAGAAATCCCGTTCAGGCTTGCCCTCGGAAGTGGGTCTGAAAAATCGGTGAGATGAAAAAGCATTGCCAAAGGCGAACCGGTATTGCGGTATCGTTTAAGACCGGTTTTGAAATACCAGGCTCCGAAAATCAAACTGTAGCTGGGATGAAATGGAAATGGGGCGGGCTTGTAAGCGGGAAGCGGAATCTCAAAGATCGGACTGTCAACCAAGGGTTGATATGGGCGTTGCATAACCGTCGGCACATTTATTTTTCTTGCACAATCGGCGGTTGGAAAAAGAGATGAGTCATATCGATAGCCGTATTCATCCAAAAGCTCAAGAACATCCCTGTCGACCTGATAATTTGGTGCCCTGAATCCCTGGACCGTAATATTGAGGGATGTTTCCAGTTTTGAACGGCTTTCCGCAATTTCAACCCGTTTTTGTTCCAGCGACAATTCATAGAAATTCGGATGCGTCAAACTATGAGAAGCAATTTCATGGCCTCGGTCGACCACTTCCGCTAATCGTTCAGCTTTGTGATGGTCATCCAGGTCAGATGCTATCGTAAAAAAGGTGGCCTTGATATCATTGCGATCAAGGAAATCTAAAAAATTATTCAACCCGCTGGCAAAAAGTGGATCGGAATCTAGATTGTAGTGCCAACCATGGGAACGAAAAATATGAGATGCGCCGTCCAAATCTACATGAATGACCGCTTGCGGCTTTGTACCCTGATCAGGTGCAGTCGTCTTCATATTAACAAATTCCTCGCTTGTTATCTTTTGCGTTTAGACTGTACTATCTGGATTGACAGCATCTCTATCTTGATAATCCGTCTCATCCAGTCAAAGTTTTTCTTACTGTAAAATGGAATCGACTCATTATACTAGGTGTCGATTGATCCAGTGCCCATTTCCAACTTTCGCCTATTCAACTCCTGCTTTAGAGTCCAGATTTCACGCTGAACCATATTGTTCTGCTGGGCGAGTACTCCAAAACCGAACAATATGATCGATATAATCAGCAGCGACAGGCAGACGATCACTGTGAATACGGATACCAGGCCCGCAGAGAGACGAATTACACTCCAGATAAAAAACACGGCAGATAAGAGTAACGATATCAGGCTAATGCCCCATACATATCTTATCGGGTTCGCAAAGAGGCTGAACAAACTATGGGTGACAACCAGCTTTTTTATTTTTGAGGAACTTTTTCTTTTTACCCGCTTGCCTTGATGCTTGTATGCCTTCCATTCAAGGACACTTGGAATTTCGACGATATTATATCCAAGCGCATGCGCCTTCATGATTACTTCCAGATGAAATTCCTTATGTTTTTCCTCGAGCGGTAGTGTTTGGATCACTTCTTTTCGGTATGCCCGCGTCATGCCGGTATTCATTGTCGCTGAGTTTATCATAAATGTTCGAATGATATGGTTGCCGAACTTGCTGAAAAAAACCCTTTTCCAGGGTACGTTTTTGTAACCGCCTTCCGGCAGATGTGGGCTGGCAACTGCAATATCTGCCTTGGGATTGGAAATCATGGCATTATGTAGCCGTTCAACAATGTCCTCTCCCCAGGAAAGATCGATCTCGGTGGTAACAATAATATCACCGCGAGCGGCGTCTATCCCGGTTCGGAGAGCATTGCCCCGGCCCTGATTAACGGCATAACCGATTGCTCCAAGACGGCGGTCACGCTGAGCCAATTTCTCGACGATTTTATCGGATCCATCAGTGCTGCCGTCGTTGACGACAATTAGCTCCCAGGTCGTATCAAGTTCCCGCAGTTTATCCAGCATCGTCGTAACAGACTCCTCGATGATGGCGGCCTCATTATAGTATGGGCATACAACGGAAACTTCAATTTTTTCCTCTGTTTCCGACAGTCTACGCTCGGCCTTACGATGGATCCCTTTTTCCGTTTCTCCGCTATGTTCTATGCTTTGCATTAGAAATGCTCCTTTTGGGCAGCTCTTTGGTGGATTACGCTGTTAAAACCCTATTCAATCTTAAAGATCAGTATTGAATACCCTATATGATCAATAGGCTCGTGGTCTCTGAGCCACGCATATGTCTCATGGAATAAAGACTTCATCCAACCTGGACTGGCAAGCAGGGTTGCACTGATCGCTAGGATACCTTTTTGTGGTCCGGGCTCATAGCGCTGATTCTCATCGATTTCATACCACCAATATTGGCCGGGTTCTTTTGGTTTTAGGCCAACAGAAGGCAGATAATCGTAATCAATTCCGTAATAATCTGCGTCAGCGCTGCCGAAATAACCTAGTTTGATTTTCTCGATACCTTTTTCGTCCATGTAATTTTTAAGGCCCTTCAAATCCTGACCCCAGTCGAGATTAGAATCCACCTGGTATTTGTATCCGTTTTTAGGACCACCGACGAATTCATTAAAATAAGCCAGGAAATGCGGATAAGTACTAATAGAACTAATTAAATACCAAACACATAAGCCCAATGTTGAAAAAAACAAGTATTTTCTTTCTAATCCTATTTCAGATATAAAACGACTGGCAAATACATGAAGAAAAGGGAAAACAGGCAGAACATAGCGTAGCCGGACATTAATATTGCTGTTATATGCGAAAACAAAAAAAAGAAATCCGACTAAGAAAATCATCATCAACTCATCCCTTGGCCTCCGAAAACTTTTTGCCATGGATACCAATGAAAACAGCAAAGCAATCAGCAGCGGAATAGGTGTCTTAATTAAAAAAGATATGAATATGAGATACCATATGCCCTGACTGTATATTTTCCCGCCAAAGTATACATTTCCGGAGCTGCCGACTAAGTTTTTTTGAAATTTTATCATTTCGAGGTATGCAGACGGTGCCGGAATCGGCACTTCCAGCGCAAGGGTGGCAATGCTTTCGAAAACGTCATTCTTGACAGGGAGGCTCTTTATCATTGCCATTTTGTTCTCAACCGGAAGGGGCTGAAGCGATCCTTTTAACCCATATCCAGCGTTTAGCACTGCTAATCCTACAAGCCCTATGACGCATAATGAAGTAATTCTTGACGTGATTTGCTGAACAAGATTTTGTCTTTTCCCGATATTGATATATTTCATCAATCTTTCGAATAGACTATGTTTTTCACCTTGGATCAAAAGGGCCGCAGAATATAATGCAAATATAGGCAGAAGGAAAAGTCCGGTGGTTTTGGTCAGTAGAGCCAGGCCGAAAAAGAATCCGCATAATAGCAAATTATTGACGGACTGATATCGGCACAGTTTCAAAAAATAGTAACTGGAAATAAACATAAAGGCCGTTAGGCCCAAGTCATGTGTCGCCAATCTGGAATGTGCCAGTATGTTGGGGCTAAAGCAATATAGAAACAAGGCAAACAATCCTGCTTTCTCACCGTAGAGTTCCCTGCTCAGCATAAAAACATAGAGGCCCAAGAGCACAGAAATAATAACGATGGGCAGTCGAGCCAAAAATAAAATTTTGTCTGCACCAACCGTGTTTTCATATAAAAAGGTCCTGGCAAACTGCCACTGCCTGATCAGGCTCCACTCTTTTGGATTGTCATCAATGGCGGGAATTTTCAGATCTATAAACATCAGGGGAAATGCCGACAGCATCTTCATGAGCGGCGGATTGGTCATATTCATTTGAAAATCGCCGGTCTCAATATGATAATAGCCGGTCGCTATGTACATTATTTCATCAACCGTAACGGATTTATTCCGCATACTCATGGTTGCCTGCACAACAAGCAATATAACAAGAATTGATCCTAATATGACTACATACCTACTTTTCATATTTAGTATTTTTGATACAGCCGATAAGAAATTTAATTGCCGGCAGGCAGGGTACTTATTTTAGCTCAGGCTTTGATATAGCTCGAGTAAATTCCTTGCGGCGATATCCCAGGTAAAATTTTCGAGCGCTCTTAGCCTACCTGCCTTTCCCATCGTATTTCGAAGTTGTTTATTCTCAAGCAGCCGAATAACTGCTTCTGACAGCTGTTCCGCATTCCCTCTTTCAACCAACAGTCCGGTCTCTCCATCTTCTACTAATTCAGTGATTCCACCACTTTTAGTGGCGACAACCGGAACATTACACGCCATTGCCTCGATCACCGGCATACCGAAAGGTTCATTCCAAACTGAAGGGAAAATAAATACATCTGCATCACGAAATTTATTGGCCGTCTCCTCATGAGAAACAATACCGGCGAGTTTTACGTGATGAGAAAGCTCTGAAGAAATTTTGTTTTTCAAATAGGAGCTATAATCTCCACCAAAGTGTGGATCTAAATCCTGCACCTTGGGATCTTCACTTAGCGTAACTATGAACGCTTTAGGAGCGGTCGATCCAAAGGAGCCAACAATCTGGAGTTGGAAATCCGGAACGTGATTTTTAACCATTTTCATTGCGTCCAATAGAACATGAACACCCTTTTCAGGAGAGCCCCCCCCAAAAAGAGCAGTTTCAACAAGTCTTTGTTTTCAAAATTATGATCCCTTTTTTGGGGATAAAACAAATCGATGTCCACACCATTATACAGCGTATGGCATTTGCTCTTGGCAAATGGAAAACTCTCACGTATTTTATTCGTAATGAACTCGCTGCACCCAATGACCATATCCGTTTTTTTTATTCTCCTCCTAATTGTTGGTTTAGGCAGCTGAGTCAACCATTCACAGTGCATATGCATGACAATTTTAGTTTCCGGATTTAAAATTTTAATTATAGGTATGAATTGAGAAAAGTTAGCGACATGCACAATGTCGAATTTTCGCTTTTTCAGATCGATTGCTATTTTCAATATATAAGCAAAATAGTAAAGCGACCACGAAAAAAATGAAACCTTTGAATTAGTTAGCTGGTTTAATTTACTTATCCTATAATCCAGCAACCCAATAAGCCTGTAATCGAAGTCGGTTGAAAAATACCGAAATTTTACACCGTTGAACTCTTTAATTTTTTTCGGATTTCTATTTCGACTTGCATAAATCGTAACAGATTTTTCATTGGATAGACGCCGTGCAATCTCATAGATGACAATCCCTATCGAATTTTGCTTTGGCGGGACAACTGGATCTGTGGGCTGAGCGATGAAGGCGATTTTCATATTAATTGAGAATTCTTCAAAAAACTATCGTCTGAGTTGACGTGTCGTTTATTCTGCCTTTTATGGGCAAGCCGCAATTTGACTACTACAGTCAACCGGGCTCACGTCTATATTTCCAATGATGAAAATCGATATCACGCAATTCATCACGAACTCCCTTTACTCACAATAACATTATAAATTGCAAACCTGAAATCCATCAATTGCGATCTGTTTAACAGCAAAGATGATAAAAGGTAGCCCAGGATACCTATAACGACCAGCACAAAAAGGAAAACTCCCGGAATAAATAAATTCTCGTTTAAAAGGTATAATTTAAAATATTTTACTACTACAAACATCGCAATTGCGGAAGATGCTGATTTGATTATCGGTCTGAGCACTTCCAGAATAGAGAACTGCAGATATCTCACTATCAGACCAAATGCGATAATCGAAGATATTACTAGAGGTATCAGCACCGCATAGCAAATTCCGACAACACCGAGCCCCCTGAAAATGTATAACAAGATAATCATGAGGGTATGATGCAATACACTTGTGTATAATAGTATATTCGGCTTGCCAATTGCTTTGAAAACAGGACCCGTGACCGATGACAGTGACAAAGTAAGCCCGAAAAATGCTAAAACTTTTACAAGAGGAATTGCAGGCTCCCACTTTGATCCGTAAACGGTTAGAATAAAATTGTCCGCAATTGCGACCAGGCCAAAGCACATCGGCATTGTTACTAGAGCAACATTAGATAGTGTCGTAATTAAAGCCTTCTTGAGTCTCAATTTATCGGCCTTGATTTTGGAAAAAACTGGAAAAGTAACCTGATTTATCAAAGAACTTATATACGACGTTGGCAAATGACATAGCTGGAATGCCATACCGTAGTAGCCGACATTGGCTGCTCCCCAAAAGCGCCCAATTATGATTCTATCCAGAGCACCGCCTAAAACCGATAAAGCCGTAAAAGCCCAGATAAACTTCCCATAGGAATACATTTCCTTCGCAATACCGAAGTCAAACTCTATACGTGGGCGCCAGTTGGATAGTCGCATTACCATTATACAATACAAGAGTTGAGAAATGATTTGAGCAAAAACAAGACTCCAAATTCCAAAATTCATAACAGCAAGAATGATACCGATAAGTCCAAGGGAGATACCTTGAACTATTTCGGAGACGGATAGCTTTCCAAATTCCATATTTTTTTGCAAAATCATGGTTGGGACTACTTGGAAGATATTCAGAAGAAAGGAGACTATCAATACTTTGAACACAATCTCAAGCTGCTGAGATCTGAAGAAAGAAGCCACCACAGGAGATAAGAAAAAACATAATCCAAATAACGCCGAATTCAGCAGAAAACTGATAAAAAACATAGAGTTTGCTGCTATTCTCTCATGATTCTTGCTCTCAAAGCTTTTTTGAATGAAGGCTGCACCAAAACCGATCTCCCTTATTATCCCTATTGTAGTTATGGCAACATTAGCCATCGAAACGACACCAAAAAATTCCGGAGCTAAAAGACGAGCAAGCACTATTGAGGTGAACAGCCTTTTGCTACTCTTGTCGCAACGAGAGAAACAGAGACCCACTTTACACCATAACTGACACGATCACCTATTTTCATCCTCAGCCCTTTTCACCGTTCTGAGAAGAATTTTATAACGAAATTTTTTTTCGAAGGCTGCCGCGTCCCCTCAGATCACCGCTCGAAAATTACATTAATGAAGACAAGGCACTGGATTTACTTGGGGCAGCCGGTTCTTTCTCATACTGCCTGCTTCTTTTTTTACGCCCTGCCAGCGCATATTATCATCCAGTCTCGCGCTTCTCGATTGCGCGCCGATCAATGAGTTAGCTTAATGGGGGCCGTTGTTTCCTTAAAGCGAATTCCCGGCCAGAAGGTAGTACCTGTTAGCACATGAGTCAGCATACATATCAAATGCCGTTAAGATACTCTCTGCAGGTAACAAATCGGCAATAAGCAAAACTCTCTATCAGATTTCTAAACTTCTTCTCTGTACTATTTAGATTCGTGTAATGTCGAAATTTAAATCCCGAAGACACATTATTCACCTTTGGCTGATTTGGATCAATTTCCCATGGATGAGCGTAAAACAAATATGCATTGTTTTTAATCAAAATTGATTTAATGCCCCATTTAAAAACATTCGCCGGCATCAGCCTAAAGTAGCCGCCGCCGCCCCAGGGCAGAGCGACACGTTTTCCAACTTTTTGCCCAGCGCTCGTTGCTGACAGCTGATGGAAAAGAGGGCTTTTAAATTCGAGGTTGCTGACCGGGAGTTCGAAGAAATTTTCCGAGATCTTGCTGGCGATGCCTTTACGACGACTGCCGTTCAATGAAATTTTTCCGTAGCGGCCATGCCATGCAAATGAATTGTAGCTGGAATCATATCGATAGCCACAGTCCTCGATGGTTCTCAGTACGTCATCGTTCACGGCAAAACTCGGGGCGCGGTAGCCAGCCACTTCGCCTCCGGTTATGTCTTCCAGCAGTTTTTTGCTTTCGGTCAGGTCCTGCTTTAATTCCGCGGCCGGAAGCTTATCCGGAAGGACATGATTAAGCCCATGAGATGCGACTTCGTGTCGCCGGGAGTAGATCTCGCGTACCAGGTTGGGCAACTTCGCAGCGATCCAACCAAGGATGAAAAAAGTAGCCTTCGGATTACTTTTTTCATTGCGCTTTGCCGATAACCCGGAGTTACCAGCCAGAAGCGGGGAAGCCGGAAGGCCGGAAGGCACAGAATCTTCAGAGCCGCCTGGCATCCTGGCCTCCTGGCGTTCTAGCCTATAAGCTTTTCGGCCTCGAGCCTCTGTCTTTCCGTCCAAATTCACTGAATCGAACAGATCCAAGAGCCGGTGAGTGTTTTTCTCGACACGGAGTTCGCGTTGATCCCAGGTGGAAAAAGGAATCCAGGGCTTGAAGTTCTCCACCTGGAACCAGTCCTCGACGTCAATTGTGATTAGGAATTATTTTGCACTAGGTGAATTTTTTAGGTTGATTTGTGTCATTGAATAGACAGGACGGATAAGATGAATTCGGATATTTCAACTGTGCCTTTCGTTTTTTCCAATGAGCTGTCGGCTTCGAGCCATGAGCTAAAAAGAAAGCATTCTAAAACCTCCAGGATCTTTCAGGTTGCAGGGTTAGTCTGAGCAAAATGCGATTTTCCTCGTATTCCTTTGCGCTGGTGGAAATTAGCCTGTTGAAAGTGTAATCCAGGTTCAATGCCATCCACGTGGTTGGGACCCAGCCTAGACCAGCCCCGACACTAATGCGGCTGTCTTCGCGGACATCATTGATGATATCGGAATATCGATAGCTGCCGGTAACATTGCCGCTAAAAGTACTCGTAAATTTATAGCTGGCGTCTCCGAAGATCCCGGCAGACCATTCAAATCCCAGCCTTTCATTACCGAAATCATTGCGGTCCAGCCCCGCAAGACCTCGCAGGCTCGCGGACCATCGTTGATAGTCCCAGCGTTTAAACAAATCACCATTAAAAAAACAGCCTTCTTCAGGATCGATGTCGCTATCCTTGAATTCCTGAAGAAAATATCCTATTCCCAGCGAGGCTCTGGAATCTTTTGCCAGCTCATAGCTGAAGCCCGCTGATGGGGCATGAACAACGTAGTCGCTTACATCTTCATCATTATCCCTGTACGCATAACCATAACGTCCAAATAACTGAAAATGCCCTGTGATTCTTCGCATGACTTGGAAAATTCCGGCGATATCATGATAATTCGGTGAATTTTCAAACTTGGCTATCGTATAGTTGGAATTGACGGTGGTCCCCCATCTGGGGCCGAACCAATATATAAAGCCGCCCGACAGGGCATAATGGTCGTTTTCATTACCGCCCTGTTCTTCCTCCCTGCGGAGACTGTAGAGAAATTGCCCAAAACTGGAGTCATCCCTGCCGAATTCGTGGTTGATGCGGGCGGTGGCGTAATTGGTATAGTATGGCCTTCGACCCCGTCTGACAGAAGTATCACCGGGCGCTTTTACCTGGCCATCTTCCTCGGAGACTACCGCCTCAGCACCTTCCGGGTCGTCGTCTCTTAGGAATCGATTAAAAAATTCTAATCTTGTTTTTCGGGAGATCTGGCTCCAGATGTCCAGGGTCACGGGAAGACGCCAGGTGTCCAATTCGGTTCCCTTGGCATACCACCGATATCCCGGATCAAAGGAGAGGTTCATTCCGCCGGTTCTACCCAAGGCCGAGAATGTGCCGCCGGCGGTAGCATCCATAATGAAATCATCCTCTTTATTCGTTTCGGCTAAATTCACGTTGTCGGTGTAGCTTTCGCGGATGGACACCCTCGGTGTGAAGGTATACTGTAAAGCAAACACCGAAGTGTGGGCAAGAAAGACCGACAGTGCAGCAACAACGCCTGATAGTAATAACTTCATGATGAGCTTTTTTATTTTTAGGACACGGATTGACACGGATAAACACAGATTAATATTTTCTAAACTCTTAAACCTCGGGCACACAAGAGTGCACAGATTCCCTGATTTTGTCTAAATATGTAGCTTTAAAAATTTTTTCACTAAATAAGCTGTGAGATCCGTGAACATCCGTGTTAATCCGTGTCCAAAACAACTAAGGAACAATGATGGTGTCATCCGCCTTCAATTTGATGTTCTGGCTGAGGTCTTTGCCCCTTGTGATGTCCTTATAGTTGATTCGGTACATCTTGTCCTTGCCGCCCTCGGTTCGCAGGAGGATGATCTCTTTCTTAGACGCCCATTCGGTAAATCCGCCGGCCACAGCGAAAGCCTGCAAAACCGTCAGATGCTTCATCAGGGGAAATTCGCCGGTGTTCGCCACTTCACCCAGAACATAGAACCGTTGACTCGCCGGATTGGTTACGTGGACGGTGACCACCGGGTCGGACACGTATTCCTGCAACCCCGCCTCCAGAGTTCTTTTCAAATCCACCGGAGGCAACCCGGCAGCCTGGATATCATTGACTAGGGGGAATGAAATCTTGCCATCCGTTCGCACGAGTACTTCATCCATGGACAAGTCCGGCTCCTTCCAGGTCGTAATCCTCAGGATGTCGCCAACGCCTACGATATATTGGTCTGCGCTGCTTTTTGCCGACCAGGTCTGTTTCGCGGTGGATTTTTTCTCCGCCGCCCAGAGATGGCCGACAACAATCGATATCGAGATTAGTGAGCAAATAATACAGTTAACCTTTTTATTCATGGTTATTCTCCAGGATCAGCTTTGGCCATCAGCTCATAGCTATGGGCTATCAGCTACAAGCTATGAGCTTTAAGTTATCATCCAATGCCGCAGGCATTCTACAGCTCCGCCCTGTCGATTACAAGGCCATCTTAGCCTAACCATCTAAAATTACTAATATTATTATCAATGCCCTGGGAAAATGTCAGCGATTTACACGGCGCTTTGAACAATGATCCATGACCTATGAGCCATGAGCTAAGTACTATGAGCTATGAGCTAAATGCTAAATACTATGAGCCATGAGCTATCAGCTATGAGCTATTAGCAATGAACTGGGCGCTAACGCGCCCCCCAGCCGAACAGGACAATTTTGATCGTCCGCAGAACGATCATCAAATCCAGCCAGAACGACATATTTTTTATATAAAACATGTCATAATTAAGCTTTTCGATGGCGTCCTCCACCGTGGCGCCGTAACCGTAATTGACCTGGGCCCAGCCCGTGATACCCGGCTTCACCGTGAATCGCTGGCTGTAATACGGAACCAGTCTTTCGAGTTCCTTTACAAAGTACTCCCGCTCGGGCCGCGGCCCCACAAAGCTCATCTCCCCCTTGAATACATTCCAGAGTTGGGGGATCTCATCGATCCGTAATTTACGAATGATACGCCCCACCCTGGTAACACGCTCGTCGTCGTCTTGGGCCCACACTGGTCCGCTGAGTTTTTCGGCATCTGCAACCATGGAGCGGAATTTGCGCATTTTATAAATTTTTCGCTTGGCTCCCACCCGTTCCTGGGAGAATACAACCGGTCCCCTTGATTCGATTTTAATTAATAGTGCGACCAACAAAATCAAGGGGCACAGACAAATAAGCATTCCGAACGACAGAAAAAGATCGGTGGTTCGCTTCAAAAACCGTTGTGTGCGGGATTTTTCGAATCCGCCCGAAAAAATGAGCCAGCCCGGGTTCAATTGTTCAACGGGCAGCTTGCCGGTCAGCATTTCGTAAAAGCTGTTCGCTTCGATGACTTCGATGCCGGTAACCCTGCATTTTAGAAGCTCCCTGGTCGGAAATAATTCTCTTTTTTCCTTGAATCCGGCGATGATCTTTTCAATGCCCAGCTTCAATGCGACGTCCGCCAGGCCCTCAAAGCGCTCACCGACCGCCACAGAAGGATTCTCACCTTTAACGTATCCGTTCTCGCTGTTGGATTCAGAAAGCTCCAAGGCCACCGTATAACCGCAGTCTTTACGTTCATCGATTTCTGCCTTTATTTTAACTACAAGGTCACCGGAACCCAGCAGCAGGATGTTCTGGTTGAACAGGCCCCGGTTAAGGATCAATCGGTACCCTATCCGCCATGAGACGATCAGCAGGACCACGAAACCAATGCTGACGATGAACGTTCCTGTCGCGATAATTGTCTCGGGGAATATGATATATACAAATGCCAACAAAATGGCGGCGAATCCCAGGGCCTGAAGCAGTCGAATTGCCAATTCGTTAAAACTGTCAGTAATCTTCAGATTATAAAGATCGTTGTAATAAAGGCATACCTGGCAGGTAAAGGTTATCAAAAGAATTTTGAGCATCAGCCAATGCTCGGGCACAAATGATTCCGGGCCAAGAATGATCATCGCTGCCAGCAGCACCGACAGATAGATAAAGACGCCCTCGCCAACAACGAAGAAAATATTGCGTATCGGATAGTATTTTTTAAAAAACCGGAGCATTCTTCACCTCCGCCTGTTGCGGGTAAAAAGCTGCAACAGAGATTTCTTCTTTTTTAAGGTGTACTTCCCATAATATTTTCCGTAGTAGCGATAGCGGTAGCCGGGGGTCCGTACGTCAAAATGGTTCAGGACGCAACCGAGCATCCTGTCTTTGCCCATTTTGGTGATGAGCTCAGCGACCATCTCGCGGGGAGTGGAGCCGTACTTAACCACCAATACTACGCCGTCAACCTGACTGGCCAGAACGAAGGTTTCGGCCGTCAATCGGGGGGGCGGTGAATCAACAATTATGAGACGGTCGCTGTAGCGCGCTGAAACCTCATCGACCAATGCGGACATCCGTCCGGAAGACAGAAGTTCCGCCGGATTGGGCGGTGGGTGACCGGCCGGCAGAATGGTCAGCTTGGGAACTTTTGTTTTTTGTAGCAAGGTCGTCAGAGGGATTCCTTTGGTCAGATAATCGCTCAAGCCCTGAACCTTGCCGAATCCAAACACCTTGTGGATGGTCGGTCGGCGAAGATCGCAATCCATAAGAAGAACGTGTCGATCAATTGCATTGGCAACACTGACCGCCAGGTTGGCGGCCACAAAAGACTTGCCTTCGCCAGGCGCCACGCTGGTCACCAACAAGGAACGCGGTGCTTTTCCTTCTGTCGGAACAAAAATGTTGGTCCTTAGTATTTTAAACTGCTCAGATTCAAAACATTGCGGGTCCAGCAGTGAGATGAGATTTTTATCAAGCGTCCTGGTTTCAATTTTCTTAGAAGAAATATCATGCTTTTCCTCGCTCTGCCCATCACCCATGTCGACAGGCGGCATCTTTTCAGCAGGTATCAATAATTCGGGTCTCGCAACAGGTTCGGGTTCGATTACCGGGACTTCTTCGGAATCGGCCTGCGGCTGCTGATCTGAAATAGCCCGTTGCTGGGTGTAATTATTCTTTTCTTCTGCCGGTGATTCTTCAGGCAGCCCCCTTTCACGTCGCCTGCATTCCCTTTTGCCAAGGAATGTCAGCTTGCCGCCCGGATGGATCATTTTGTATTTCAGCAATCGCCGGACGGCACCAGTGTCTCTGAGGATCTCCAGGCTGCCCTGGTCCAGTTGACCGGTGCCGGCATCATATCTCAGCAGATGACCCGTCTGCCGGTTGTAGCTCATCAGAATTGTCCAGTCCGCGTCGCTCAACTCTATCCGTGGCGATGGGGTGCCCTTTTGGGATTGTTCATTGTCCGGTTCGATTGCAGGCTCCTGCGGCTTGTTTCGGCCCACCCCTGGTTGGACCAGATTTTCCGGCGGTTCGATTGGATCCTCCGCCCGGCCTGCCAGCGATGTTCTCATTTTGAGGCTCAATGCTTCACACTTCTGTACGGCCTGCCGCGTCAGCCTTCCGTCGGGCAGAATCAGTTTATTGGCCAGCAACCGGTGAACAGTGCCCGGATCCTTGATGACCTTATTGCTGTGAAGGCGGAGCTTCCCGGTGGTTTTGCTGTATTGTAAAAGCGCTTCCCAGTCATGCGCTTTCAGCTTTGGAGGAGCAATACCGGCATCGCTTTTTGGTCGAGATTTTTTTAAAACATCTGAAATCTTACTCACTTGTAAACCCCGTTGACTCTAATTAATCACGAAATCACGAAAATTTGAAATTAGAAAAATCAATTTACAATCCTTTTTATTTCTCACAACTTTTTCGAGTTTTCGCCCTTTCGTGTTTTCGTGATTCATATGTTTTAAAAACTAATTTTTGAAATCACTTTCTGTACGGGTAAATTTGTATGTGCTTCCACCAATTCGATGGTGGGGTTTACTCCATTTAGGACCAGAACCCCGAATACAGCCAGCAAACTCAATCCGACGAGTACGCCCAATCCTGTCACCACCCAGTTCAATCTTTTCAGCACCTGACCCTTGGCCTGATATATTCTGGGAATGGTTGCCAGCACGGCAACGCCTAATTCCGCTTCAACGTCATCCGGCCTTTTCAGGGAAGTATCCAAAAAGTCCAGCAAAAAGATCAGCCCTCCGCCCAGCCCCAGTCCCGCCGCAACAGCCATCAACAGCAGCCTGTTCAAATCGGGAGAGATTGGCTTCTGCGGCAGCCGGGCGTGGTCAACAATCCGGAACTGCTCTCCTTTCTGTTTTTTTTCCAGATCGACGGCAATGTCTGCCTCCAATTTACGACTCAGCAAGGAATTGTAAGATCCCTGTATATTGTCATAATCCCGGTTCAATGACAGCAGTTCCGCTTCTCTATTTGGTGTGACTTCCACCCGCCTCTGGTATTCCTTTATCTGCAGAATAATCTTGGCGATCTCTGCCTCAAGATTCTTAATATCCAGATAAGTCGCATTACGCTGCTGAATCTGATCCGCCAGGAACCGATTTTGAATCGGCGGTGTCGAGCTCCCGGACCGCTCCGGATCCTCCGAATCCGCGGGTGAACCGGCTTCAGCCTCCGATCGTTGGGCATCTTCGACCTGACGTTTGAGACGGACGACATCCGGGTGGCGGTCGGTGTAGGTCGCTCTGAGATCAGCCAACTGCTGTCTCAGCTGAGCCAAGGTCACCGGCTCGCCGTTGTCCGGAGCCGTGCTGATCCCGGCAGCCTGCAGTTTTTCAGCAGACTCTATCTGGTTGTCCAGCAATAGCAGCCTGTTTTTTGCGTCCTGCAGACTAGCCTGTCTCTCATTGAGCTGCAGTTGGAGCCGGTCTAATACCCGCAGGTTGGTGTCAAGCTGTTCCGGCAGCTCCCCCATGTATTTTTTGCGGTACGCCCTCAGTTGCTTTTCGACTTCCTGGAGCTGAGTGCGCACATCGTCGAGCTGGTCATCCAGAAAGCCGCTGGTGCCAATGGCCTGTGCTTCTCTGACTTTTAGGTTTTCATCGATAAAATAGTTAGCCAGTGTATTGGCAACGTTCATGACCGTTTGCGGATCAGAACCGCGGTAGGAAACCGAAAAGGCATCCGCACCGCTTCTCCGCGCGCCTCGGGTAACTTCCACCTCAATTCGCCCGCGTATACTGGCTATTTTGTCTTCCATAAACATATCGGTGTGTTCCGAACCCGAAAAAAGCTTCAATTTCTCAATAACTTTTTCGAGATTGGTTCGGCTCATGATCTGCTGCCTGATAGTGTTGATGCGCTGATCGATGTCCGTCGAGACAATGGAACGGACATAATCTGTCGGGACCCGCTGAGGCCGCACCAGAATGAGGGTGTTGGCTTTGTATATTTTGGGGAGCGTAAACGCAAGATAGATCCCGACAAGCATGGCGATACAAAATGGTACAATCAACAGCCAGCGCCGCTTTACAACCAGCTCCAGGTAGTAATCGATATGAAATGTGTCTTTTTTTTCAGGCATCGGTTGTTCCCTAATTTTAGCAAACGTCCGTAGAGCTTGCTCTTAGTTCATATGGATGGTTCAGTCTTATTTGGCCTGAAAGCTTGGAGGCTTGGAGGCTTGAAACATATAAAGCCAATAAGCCAAAGCCATCTCCTCAATCGCCCCCAATCTTTTTATTTATAATTCAGTTTTAACATCTTTCAAGCTTCCCACCATCCCAGCTTCCAAGCCTTATGGCCTCCCAGCCTGCATGCATCAATTACGCCAGTTCATATTCCTTTATCTTGTTCAGCAGCGATTTGTAGCTGATTCCGAGCAATTCGGCTGCTTTTTTGCGGTTCCATTTTGATCGCTCAAGGGCTTTTTTGATGATCTTTCTTTCAGTGCGCAACAGATAGACCCGACGTACGCTTTTCAGACTTGGGTTGCTTTGTTGTTTTATGTGGTTTTGCAGATCCGATAGACTGATCGAGGTGTAGAAATCTTGGTCTGCCTTCAGGGCATCCGACGGTTCGGCCCGCAATGCGGCCTGATTCTGACCAAGGTAGTCGCCATTGCCGGACATGATCGCTCGGCGGACGACGGCTTTCAGTTCCCTGACGTTACCCGGCCAAGACCAGCGGCAGAAATTGTCTTTGAGTCTGGCGGAAAACTCGATGGGACGAACACCACGTTCCAGACAAAACTGGTCTGCGAAGAAATCCGTCAGCAGCGGAATATCGCTGATACGGTGCCTGAGGGGCGGAATCATTATGGAAATAGCATTCATCCGAAAGTAGAGATCTTGGCGAAATTTTCCCCTGTGAACGAGACTGTCGAGGTTCTCGCTGCAGGAAACCACAATTTTCAGATCGGTGCTCTTATCAGCAGTGGAGCCGGAAACAAAAAACCCGCTGTCAAAAACGGCAAGCAGTCTCGACTGCAGAGATGCCGGAAGTTTGGCAGCATCATCCAGCAACAAAGTGCCCCCGCCGGCCGAATTATACAACCCTTGAAGAGCCTGGTACGACCCATTAGAATCACCCTGGGCGGTGCCGAACAAAAGTTCATCCAGCAGCCCGGAATTCAGTTCGGCAAGGTTAATCTTCACAAACGGGTGGTTGCGCCGCTCAGAACGGTCGTGAATCGTCCTGGCAACGAGTTCCTTGCCGGTTCCGGGCTCACCCTGGATAAGTACCGGCTCGCTCAGCCGGTTGAATTCCGGTATGCTCTGTTTGATTTTCAACATTTCGGCGCTGTTTCCGATAAGCAGGGAAATTCTGCCCCCACCGTTATCGATGCCTTCACGGCGATTTCGTATCAAGCTCTCAATGGTCGACTTTATAACGACTGGCTTGAAAGTAGGCTGTAGGACTTTTACATCACTGAATCCGCCGGATGCGGCGAAATCCTTCGTGGATCGATCAGGGGTTATGATCAGCAGGGGCAGGCTGAAATCCGTCATCTTAACCATATTCACGAACCGGTAAATTTTGTCATCGGAAAGCGGCCCGGTAATGACCAGTTCCGGTGCTAGCGGCCGCAGGTTGTCAAGGCAGATCGTCTCTTTTTCAAATATAATCGGCACATATCCGCATGCGGAAACAATGGCCCGGATATAGTTGCGCCGTTCCTGATCCGGCTCGAGGACAACGACTTTGTGTTGATCCGCTTTCTGCATAGCTAGTAAACTTTAAGGTTCAAGGTTCCGGGCTCCCCGTGGGAATCCGCTTTGCCCCCGTCCGCGGGATCTTAACGGGCAAGCCCGGTTAAAATCGCTTCGCTGATTTCGATAAAAAATTTATCGGGGCAAGCACGTCTCAAGGTGCAGGGTATTCGGCAAATGCCTGATGCCCAATCGCAGATTTGCCCGCTTCCGGCAGGTTTCGAGTTCAATGTTCAAGGTTCTGAATTCGAGGTTCTGGATTCAGAGTCAGATGTTAATGATCGGAGAAGAAATAAATACCCGCAGTTCTCGTAGAAAAGCTCATATCCCCGATACTTGTCAATTGGGCTCCGACCACCAGGTTAGGCCCGAAGAGACGGGCGCCCATTCAGAAAAGATGAGACATTTGGATCTTCCGGAAACGAGAATGGAATTTTGGTCCCCCGGTATGTATTACAGGGCAAATCTTGTAACGCTGCGCTGGTGAGAGCAAATTATATGCCGAATTCAGGGAAGTAGCCGGTTGGGGAAAGAAGGGCAAGAAATAGGATGCCGTATCCTATGAAAATAAATGCCAATAATTGGAAACCGTCTTTTCTATTTTTTGATAGGATTTTTTTTGGCTGTTTTATTAAACATTTAGGAGAAAGATTCTGGGAACAAAACGGTACTTATTTTCATATTTGTAGGAAAATTTTTTCATAGTTATAAGAAATAAGTTTCACGATGGCCGGTTAAAGGGTTGATCGAGTTGAATGGTGGACTAAGTTATGGAAAAAGGCTCCGCTAAATTCTACCCTGCTGATCAGCCATCAATTTCTGCCAGCATCTTTCTGGCTTTATCGGCCTCAGGGAATTTCTCATTCAGACGCAATGCTTTTTCCAGCGCAGCGCGGGCTTTCTCGGGCTCCCCTTTTTGGTAATGGATCATGCCCAGATGATAGATCACGGTCGGATTTTCGGGCACTTTTTCCAGGCTGTCCGCAATTTCGACCAAAGCCAGGTCATAAAACCCCTTTTTGTAATAGGCCCATCCTAAAGTATCCATTGCAAAGGGGCTATCCGGCAGTTTTTCTTTGGCAATCTGTGCCAGGCTCAGGGCCTCCTGCAGGTTCTTGTTCCTATCGGCCAGGATATAGGCCAGGTTGTTGGCGGCGGCGGCAAGCTCGGGGTCGGTCTCAAGGGCTAGGCGGTAATGGTTTTCAGCCAGATCGTAGTTTTGCTGCATTTCATAGATTATTCCCAGCATCATGTGAGGGATCGCCTGATTCGGGTCTTTTTCAAGGATTGCCTCATACTGGGCAATGACACGATCCTGGGCTTCATCCAGAAAAAAAACCCTTGCCAGCATATAGTACGAAGCGAGATAGTTCGGGTCCTTCTCGATAGCCATCGTGTATGATTTCTTTGCTTCAGCTCTGTTTTCGCGTGCAATGTAAATCTGCCCCTTCAGATGGTAGACCCGCGCTGCAATCTCAGGCTCGCCGCCCATATCTTTTAGATAGCGGTCACAGCGAATGATGGCCTGGTCCGGCTCGTTTCTTGCGATGTAAATCCTCGTGATATTGGTCAATGCATCCATAAAATCAGGCCGCAGGGTCAAAGCTTTCTCAAAATTGGCAAGGGCCGGGGCATACTTTCGTTGTATGCGCTGAACCAAGCCCAGCCTAAAATAGCCTGCCGGGTTCTCCGGATCGAGTTGAATCAAAGATTCATAAATATCCCCGGCTTCGGCTAGCCTGCCTTGGTAAAGATAAGCATTTCCCACGATCAGCGTCGCCTTATAATCATTTGGAAAAATAGCGAGAACCTCCTGAGCCTCCTTTTGGGCCCATTTATATTCACGCTCCCGGAAATGCAGCTCAGCCAGCAGGAGCCTGGCTTTTGCAAAGCGGCGACTCAACTCGACCGCCCGGCTGATATCTGCCTTGGCGGTATTGATATCGCCCTTTCCCATATGGGCGAGGCCGCTCACGTAGTGCGCCCGGGCAGATCCCGGTTCCTCTTTGATCAAACTGTCAAGCATCCCGATGGCTTCATTGAATTTTTTGCGCAACGTCAAGAGCTCTGCCTTCAATAAACGCATCGGAAAATAGCCGGGACGTTTTTTTAGACTGGCGTTGACGTATCTCTCCACTTCCTCGAAATTTTTTAGCTTCAAGTGATAGCCGGCAATGGTGTCAATCAGCCTCGGGTCATCCGGCTTCAACTCGAGAGCCTTTTGATAGATCGCCAGGGCTCGGTCCTCGCTGCCGACAGCATCGAGAAATCCGGCAAGAGCCAAGTAAGGTTTGGTTCTATCAGGCGCTAAATCGATAGCCCTGAGATAGGCGGCTTCGGCTGCCTGCCGATCTTGCCGACTAAAATAAAAATTGCCCAATTCTATCGACAGATCCGAGCTCTCGGGATTCGCCGCCATCGCATCTTTTAAAACGCCTTCGGCTAGGGCGAATTTCTGCTCCGTTTGATAAAATCTAAAAAGCTCACGCCATGTGATCTCAGCCTGCGAATCGATTTGGACCGCCTCCTGCAGAATTTTTTCAGCATCTCCTGCCCTGCCCTGAGCTGACCTCACATGTGCCAAGCCTAAATATCCGCGAATTTCCTTGCCGTCGAGTTCGATGACCTTTTCAAACGCCGATGCGGCGCCAGCCAGGTCTTCTTCCTGCCCGAGAAGACCGCCATGCAATAACAACCCTTCGATATTGGCAGGGTCCATGGTCAAAATCGCATCAACCGCCTTTCTGGATTTCCCGTGGTTTTGCGCGAGCCAGTGAAAGGTGGCCAATTTGATCTGTGCTTCGATATTGTCTGGTTCCAGTTCGGCAACTTTGACATATACCCTGAACGCTCTTCGGGCGTCACCGAGTTTCAGGTAAGTTTTACCCAGAAATTCCAAGGCTTCGATATACTTTGCATCAATCTGAAGGGCATTTTCAAACCCCAAACGGGCGCTTTTGAATTTACCTTCTCTAAAATAGGCCACGCCATTTTCAAAATGGGCTACCTTTTTTTCCTCGTCGGAAGAACAGGCCCAAAAGGTGAGGCCGACTAGCAAAGCCAGCAAACACAGCTTATGGAAATGGCTCATCACGTAACCTCTGCGTCGAACTTCAGTAGTTTAAGTTGTTTAGCCTATTTGGGTCGATTGAGCTCACCAATTTGATTCGTTGAGTAGTTGGTTTGTTTATTAGGGTAGATTTAGATGTCCCCGTTTCTTCTCGCAAAGACGCAGCCTGCAGGAAAAGGACAGCCGGTCTGATCGTAAAAGAAGCTGATCATAATCGCGCAATTATTCCAAGGCTCTAAGATAATTTATAAAATTGGTCATTTTCTTTGCGAGCCTTGCGCCGTTGCGCAAGTTGGAAAGATCGGCCGCCGTGCCCAACGGTTTTGGCGGGCATCCGTCTTCGCCTACGCTTCGCCGCGCCAAGCGATGGCCCGCCCTCCGTTCCTCTAACAAACGGTATAGTTTCATACGATATCCAATATCATAGGTTTTGTCTCCGATATCTGCTTTCTCTATTTTCCGCCATGGCCATCCGGATGAGTTAGATGGCAGACGGGGAAACAAGAAATCAACGCATGATTCTGGCCTTTTCCAGCCATGATAAATAGTTTTCGAGTAAAGTCAAATCGGGGCGCAAAATCATCCCGGCAAGAATAAGCCCGATTTTTCCCTGAAGGACTCTGCCAGACCAGTTTTAACGATCGATATTCCTGATATAATATTATCAGCTGAACATAGCGCATCTGGATCATTTTCTAAAGTATAATCATATTCGGATTTATATTTATTTCCTGAATTTGATCAAATTCATTTAAATAACGTCGCCTTGCGTTGTTTTAAATTGTTCGACACCGGAATATGGGAATAAAAACCTCATCGGCCAAAGGGTATTGATTCACTAAGATCTTAAATAGTTAAACACTTTTCCGCCTCCTAATTGGCAGGGTATTCACTATGTCGCCTCAGCCTCCGGCATCCGGCAGATCATTGACATTAAATGCGGACAGGATAATCTTAATCATTCAGTGATACTTGAGAGGTTGTTACCTTTATTACATAGATTTATTAATTATATTACCTATTGATTGTGGCATAGACTCCACAAAATCGGAGAATCAATCGAATCAACTTGATTCGAAATAGGAGATAACTAATTGAAATATTTAAAAAAAAATTTATTTTCGAAATTTTGCCCGGGTTATGCTTTTACGGCATTATATTTGCTGATTGAAAAATTATAGTATGTTTTGGGCACTAAAAGTGCGCCCTAGGTTCGAGATCAGAAAAATAAGTTAGTATATGTTTCTGAAGACAATAATGCAATAATGCTTTCAGTCGTATACTCGAGAGGAGTATTGGATGAAATATTTTGTTATATGCACATCAATGATATTCTTTTTGTTGGGCGGAACCAGTGCATTTGCGAATTCATTGGGCTTTGAAGATATAGTGGTTGGCGAATTCGATCTATCTGATAATTTTTCGGTAGACGTTGCCGAAGGTAGTAATAACACGGTAACATTTACCCTAAGAAATGAAGGTTCGGACATTTCTTTTATCGGGGGTGTTTTCTGGGATTTTGGAAATATTGAGGATTTACTGGAAGTAGCACCGGGATACGATCCATTCGACGAAACAAATTCCTCAGTCGGTGTAGATTTTTCATGGAAGAAAAACCAGGATGCAAAAAATCTGCCCCAGGGCAACAACCTTCCTGATCCTTTCTCTACGAACTATTCTGCCTTTGCTAAAAATGGCAACAAAGGAATCGACGTTGGCGAGTACGCGACCTTCGTATTCAGTATTGTCGGGGGAGGATTCAGTGATGTTTTGGCTGCACTGCAATCCGGTGAGGTGCGCACAGCCATTCATGTCCAAGGTGTCGAGGGCGACTATGATGAGGATAGTGACTCCTATTTAGCCGCAGTAACACCCGTCCCCGAACCGGCTACGATGCTGCTGTTGGGTACCGGTCTTATCGGCATCGCCGGGTTAAGCAGAAAGAAGCTCCTAAAAAAAATGAATAATAGGAACATACCGCAATAAAAGGTTGCCGGTCTCCGGGAGGAAGTGGCATTTCCCAGTGTTCAGCTAAACGAATCACGACTGCCAAGAATTATTGCACATTAAAATATCTAATTAACTTAGGAGGGTTTGATGAATTCCAAATGGATTCCAAACCCTTTCTTTTTTGCGACATCGGTTATCACTGGAAACTTTGACCCGAATATAATAAACTATGCTACACAAGCTGGCAAAATAGCCACAATTAGTTGATACGCTGATTGATCAAGTGGTTGTAAATATGGTCTCACCCCATGTTCGCAAAATAATTGGCCACTTCATACTTTAACAAATCGCAGCATCACGAAGTCACGAATATGCTGTATCTAACCAACCCGTCAACCCGTCAACTAGTCAACGAAGTCTGAACGTGGAGAACCGTCATGAGCCGCATGAAACCTGTGTTCCTGGTCTTCCTGATGTCTGCCGCGATATTATATGGCTGTGCATCCGAAGAAGACAAAAAACGGTCTCACTTTGCCAGGGGCGAGCAGTATTTCGAAAAAGGGGAGTATGCGAGCGCCAAAATCGAATTCAGGAATGTGATTCAGATAGACCCGAAATATACCGAAGCTTATGGCAAGCTCGGAGAAACCTTCCTCAAGCTCGGCGACGCTTACGGTGCCTTCAGGATATATTCGCAACTATCCGAGCTGGATCCCCACAATGTCGAGGCGCATTTCAAACTGGCCAGTTTTTACCTGCTCGCCAGACAATACGAAAAATCCAAACAAGCGGTCGAAAATGCACTGAGCAGGCAACCTGATCACACCAAAGCGCTGCTGGTAAACGCTACCCTGCTGGTCCAGGCCCAAAACCTGTATGAAGCGGCCGCGGTTTATAAGCGAATCATCGAACTGGACAAATCCGAGACCCAGGCCTATGCGGGACTTTCACGGGTGCTGGCCGCCCAAGGCAGGCCCGATGAGGCCGAGGCTGTCCTGAAACAAGCCTTGGCGTTAAATCCAGAAGCAATCGACACCCACATGATACTTTTCGGATTTTATGTCAATGAAAAGAGATTCGACGACGCCGAATCCCAGATCAATCAAGCCCTGACCATCGATCCGGACAACTCCGACCTCTACCTCGTCCTGGCAAATTTCCACAGCCGCCGCCAAAAGTTCGACGCAGCCGAAGCCGCCCTTTTCAAAGCGATCGACACAGATCCGCAAAATGTTAAACCCTACCTCGTTGCCGCCGGCTTTTACAACGCCGGCGGCAGGGACAGCAAGGCCCTGGAAGCCTATGAAAAGGCCTTGGCACTGGAACCTGAAAATATCCGGATTCTGAATGCGATCGCCAGATATCATCTTGGGAAGGGCCAACCGGAGGAAGCCGAAAAACACGTGGCCAAGATCCTGGCAATGCGGCCGAATCATTTTATGGCTCGTGTGTTCAAAGGACAGCTGCTGATTGCCGAGAAGGATTACAACCGCGCCATTGATTTATTTGGCGACCTCATCTCCGAAGAGCCGCGATCGTTACCGGCGCATTACTTCAAAGGACTGGCCCATTGGCGCAACGGACAGCTCAAATTGGCCGAAAAGGAGATAAGTCGATCGCTCGAATTGAACGACCGGTACCAGGCTGCCCGGCTGCTGCTGGCTCAAATTTACATGCAAAAGAGGGAATTTGATCTTGCCATAGAGCAATACAAGGTCATAGTGGCGATTTCACCCGGCAATTATCAGGCCAAACTTATCCTGGGAAACGCCTATTTTTTCCAGAGGCAATTTACGGAAGCACAGCGCCTGTATGAAGAATTGATTGAAACAGCTCCCGGTGTTCCCGCCGCCTACTTTCGCCTCGGGATACTGCAGCGCGCCATCCAACAGACTGAACCGGCCATGGATAATTTCGAAAAGGCCATCGCCCTCAATCCGTCCCTCATGGATGTGTTTACCAATATTATCCTCATTCATGTCGGGGCCAAGGATTTCGCCAAAGCCCATCAACGTTGTGACCAGCATATGCAAAGCCTAACCGATACTCCTCCTGCTCTGGCAGCCGTTCAGTATCTCAAGGGGGAGATTTATCTGGCGCAAGGCCGGCAAAGCGATGCAGTCACATGGTACAAAAAGGCATTGGAAACATTTCCGGGTTTCATGCGGCCATATTATGCACTGGCCCGCATCTTCCGCAATGAAAAAAAGGAGGCGCAAGCCATTGCCCAGTACGAGGCCGCTTTGAAAGTCGATCCCCGGCAGGTAGCCCCTCACATGATGCTGGGCGCCATTTACGATGCTCAGAATAATTTCAAGCTGGCTGAAAAGCATTACCGCAGCGCACTTAAAATCAACCGCGATTTCGCCCCGGCGGCCAACAACCTGGCCTATGTCCTGGCCGTGCAGGAAAAGGACTTGGATGACGCGCTGCGCTATGCCCTGCAAGCAGAGGCAAAGCGACCGGATGATCCTCACGTAATGGATACTGTCGGTTTGGTTTATTTCAAAAAAGAGCAATACAACTTCGCGATCGGGAAATTTTCGGCCAGCCTTGAAAAAATCCCGGAAAATGCAACCGTCCGCTACCATCTCGGCCTGGCGTACTACAAGGAGGGAAACAACAAGCGCGCCCTGCAGGAGTTGCGAAGAGCGCTGGATCTGGATGATGATTTCGATGGGGCGGATGAGGCCAATGCTATCCTGTCTAAACTATCATATCTGGATTGATCGATTCTAGATTTGGGACACGAATAGTAGCAGATAACCGCAGCTTGCCCCTTCGCCGCAGGTGAATCAATTTATCTTTTAATCCGTGTTCATCTGTGTCTTATATTGCTTTTTTTAAAAAGACGCCATCCCTTTTATGCGGCAGGCAGCCAGCGCAGATCTACGACGGCCTTTTGAATCAAGGAGGATCCAATTTCCTTATGCCTTTCCCTATATCCGTTTAAGAGGGCGTTGTCGCAGAGAATATTTATTTTGCGGGGGATGCCCAGCGAATTTTTCCAGATCAAATGCCGGGCTTCGGGGTTGAAAATCTCAGGCCCATCGTACTCGGCCACATCCAGTCGGTGCTGGATATACTCGTAGGTTTCTTCTTCTTTGAGCGGATTGATGAACCGCCGGATGCTGATCCTCTCGGTCAACTGGCGCAGTTCGGGTCTGGCCAGCTTTTTTTCCAACTCCGGCTGGCCCGAGAGGACGATTTGAATCAGCTTGTGTTTGGCGGTCTCCATATTTGAAAGCAGCCGCAGATTTTCCATGGCGTGCTGGCTGAGATTCTGGGCCTCGTCCACGATAAGCGCCACGTTGCCGCCGTCGGACAGCTGTCTGAGGGCAAACTCGTTGAGGCGCTGGAGCGCCTCAACTTTGGTCAGGGTCTGCTCTACCGTCGCCAGGCCCAGTTTGACGATGACCAAAGTCAGGAGGTCATCGAAGCTCACGTCAAAATTGATGACGAATGCCACTTTTGTTTTATCGCTCAGCCATCCCAAAGCGGTGTTCAACAGGATCGTTTTACCGGCGCCGACTTCACCGGTCACGGCGATGATCCCGCGGCGCCCCTGTATACCGTAGACAATGGACGTCAACACATCCTCATGGCCCGGACTCATGTAAAGAAAACTCGGGTCAGGTGTAATTTCAAACGGCTCTTCGGAAAATCCGTAGTAGCTGCAGTACATGGCGTAATTAATACCGGCAATCTTTGGTGGGTGATTGCTAATTATCCCGATTGATATTTTTTTTTAGCAAGACCTATCTAATCACTTTAGAAAACTTTGTCAATGTTGGGTAGGGTTGGCTATCCCAACGGCAGGCCCATATGAGGGGGTATGACAGTCTGATTTCTGGGATTCGGCCTGAAACTTCACAGCCCGACCGGCCTGTCCAGCGCAGCCCTCACTGCCGCTTCGGTGATGCATGCCGTTGCTGCAGACCAGCCGGAAGTCGCGCTGCAGCACCTGTGAATCGAGGAGCGCAGACTTATACTTGCGGCAGCCGACCCCGCATCCATTTACGCTCAATCCGCATTATTCTTGCCCTATCAGCTATAAAGGGATATAATGGGCCTCAAAAGTCCTTGAAGTGGTATCAAAAGTCCATCTAGCCCGCCAGCGTCGATCTTTGGACATGATCTGAGATTTTGAATCCATTTCTAAAATCAAGGTTTGAACAATGGAAACGAAAAGCAGACTTCTCATTATAGACGACAGCGAAGAAACCGTAGCCGGGCTGAAGCATTTTTTCAGCAAAACATATGAAGTGTTTACCGCATCTGACGGCATGGAAGGGTTGAAGCTGTTTGAAACCGAAGAGCAAGGCTTCGACCTGGTTATCACCGACTTGGTAATGCCGTATATCAGTGGTGTCGGCGTCATTTCGATTATTAAAAAGAAATACGCCGACACGCCCATCATCGCTATCACCGGCTGGGGGGAACATCCCGGTGCCCTGGCCACTGAAGCCCAAGCGGACATCGTGCTGGAAAAACCCATCGAATTGCCCCAGTTGGAAAAACTGGTTGCCGAACTCCTGGCAAAAAAGTCCGCCTAAATCCTTCGAGAATTAACCAGAATAAGTTGTGTTTGCTAGCCAAAGCAGCAGCTGGGCGCACGTGGGTTGTCATGCTGCGCCGGGTGGCTCGGGCTCATCTTCATCTGAAGCACATGCTTTTTGGAGCAGGTCGTCTTTGAGAAATTCGTAAAGGCTTCCCGTGTAGGCGCATTTAATCGTTTCCCTGATCTTGCGAATCAGGTATTCCTTCAGGACGGCTTCACCATCTATGCTCAATCGAAAAGCCAAGAGCCGTTGCAGGTTCTTATCTTTTTTATCACGGTCCGGTACCATTCGCATGATCCTTTGAAATATGACCTGAAAGGGGCCGTCCTGCTCCTCGAGGGTGATTATTTTATCAGACATCCCTGCCGCCTCCATATCGAGTGCCGAAATTCAATGTCTTATGATATTTACTAATTCGAGTATTCGCAACTGCCCGGCGCCAGAATTGGAGCGAAAATCGAAAAGAAGCGGATAATATGCTCCTCTTGGCATACCTCCCATGACCGGTACGGCTGCGGCCGCGAGGCAGCGACGTCCATACGGTCAACAAGAACCTTGATGTACAAGGCCTGGTGATGTATCTTTATTACGAATGTCCCATTTAAACAACCACCAACGAAAGGTGCCTCCATGATCCAAGCCAAAGATATTATGACCCGCAACGTCATTACCGTTTCACCGGACACTGAAATCGCCCATGCCGCCAAACTGCTGTTGACAAATCATATCAACGGAGTGCCCGTTGTCAACGAGACCGGTGAACTGGTAGGCATCCTTTGTCAGAGTGATCTTATCATCCAGCAAAAAACCCTCCCGATCCCGTCGCTCTTTACGCTGCTCGACGGATACATACCCCTGACGCCTTCAAAAAAGCTGGACAAGGAGGTCGAAAAGATCGCGGCGGCTAAAGTCGCCGAGGCAATGACCGCCGATCCGGTTACCGTGCGGCCCGACACCGGTATCGAAGATGTTGCCGCTCTGATGGTGGAAAAAAATTATCACACCCTGCCGGTGGTTGACGCGGACAAACTGGTGGGAATTGTGGGCAAAGAGGATGTGCTGAAGACGCTGATACCGGAATAGCAAAAGGCCGGTAGCTCATAGCTCAGGGCTTTTTTTATCATTTGCCCGAGCATCTGTTCGCCCTTAATGGGAATGTGAGTCACCAGCTGGGCGAGGAAATCCAGCGTAACCCAAAGATCCCGATAATGTCATTGCAGAAGATTTTAAAACATTCAAAACGATCGTTTTTTTGTCGCGAAGTCGATAGGAGGGTAATACAACCGACAAAGATGCACAGATTGATCCTGAGTAATCAAAAATGGGCACACTTATGGCCGAAGCATCTCTAGCGGCTTCACCCGAGCTAATTGCATAGCCTGATTTTTCAATTTCTTTGAGCGTGCTTTTGAATTTATCCAATCCGTTGACTTTTTTTTCAATTTCACTATCGGATGATATTGCCGTAAATATTTCCTGCCTCAGCTTTTTTGACCCATAGGCAATCAGTATTTTGCCGCTTGCGCCGAGATACAGATCGCGACGTTCCCCCTCTTCGATGGAAAAGTGTATGTGATGGGTCCCGATTTCCTTAGCCAAACACAATCGCCTTAGGCCCTCAACGACGAACAACAACGCGGTCTCTTCTGTTGTTTGGGATATTTCTTTGAGAATGGGTTTGGCCAAAGACAATAGATCGTTACTTCTTTCATATGTTTTACCTAAAACAAGAAATTTAGGCCCTAAATGATATGATTTGTTGGTTTCATTATAAACCAAATAATTCATCGCAGACAACGTCCCACACAGTCTTATGGCTCGGCTCTTGTTTAAGCCGGTGAGTTGAACAATGTCTTTAATTCTTAAATTATTCCTGTTTTCAAAGCAATTTACGATTTCCAATGCTTTAGTTACTGCTTCAACATAACGTTGATTTTCTTTTTGTTTGACTGTCATGGTCTTTATTTGATGAATCCGTAAAAAGTCGAATTGACTCGCTCCGGTGCCCCTTTTCGGGGGTTTCGACCCCGGCGGCTAAATTCCAAGAACTCGTCGCAAGCTCCTCAACCAGCTTGGAATTCTTAACGCCGCCGGGGTCGAAACCCTTTTTCCAAAAAGGGGCAATGTCGCTCCCCAATCCGACTTTTTACGAGACTGTATTATTTCTAGGTCAATCCATTGCTTCTATATTCAAAATTGTTCATTTAGGCTTTAATCATACAGTCTTCCGATGTTTGAATCAAGGGGCCTGGCAGAAACCTGCCGGTGAGCAAAAGAAAACCACAAACGGCTAAACCCGCACCATAAGAAATGTAGTTGGGATAAAATAACAAACCGCTGGAAATGATTAATAGAAGGCGTTCTGCTGAATACAGACGTCTTAGAAGATACCCTTCCCACGCTGACGTAATGCAGAAAATTCCAAGAAGTCCTGGTATCGCGACGATTAATGCCGGTATCATTTCTCCGGAAAGCAAATCCGTGTATACCATTAGGAAAGGAATAATATACAATGTTTTTGCCATCTTCCAGGCGTTGAGGCCGGTTTGAAGGGGTTTTCCACCCGATATGCCCGAGGCAACATAGGCGGTGATACAAACCGGGGGTGTCACCGCGGCATCCATCGAGAGCCAAAACACAACCATATGTGCGGTAACGAGGGGTATACCTAAATTAACCAGCGCCGGCACTGCCAGTACGGCAACCATGATATAAGCCGCAGCGATGGGCAGTTCCATGCCAAGAAATAATGATGCGACGGCTACGAGTAAAATGGCAATAGCCTGGTTATCTCCAGCGATGGCGACAACCATCGACGAAAATTTCAGCCCGACGCCAGTAAGTCCGATAACACTCATAATAATTCCGGCACATACAAGGCAGCCGGTGACGGTAATGGCGTTGAAAGAGCCATTGATCAGCGCTTGAAGAACAGTCGCTACAGACATGCGTGTTTCACGACGTAACAAGCTCGATCCGACCATGGCGACAATACCGTAAATGGCCGCTGTCATCGGTGTAAAACCAGCGACTAAGGTACCCACGAGGACACCCAGCGGTATAAGGAAATGAAAGCCCTGCCTTAATACTTCCCCGATGCGCGGAATCGATTCATCGGATGCCGGCTTAATGTTGTGTTTAAGTGCCCAGATATGAGAATAGGCAATCATTGAAACAAAGTACATTAAGGCCGGTATGACCGATATCTTCACAATGTAGGCATATGGCGTATTTGTCCAGTCAGCCATGATGAAAGCACCGGCACCCATGATGGGGGGCATCAATTGGCCCCCTACCGATGCGGCTACCTCAATACCACCTGCCTGCTCGGGACTGTAACCAAGCTTTTTCATCATCGGTATGGTGAATGCTCCGGTTGTGACGACGTTGGCGGTGGCAGCGCCGGAGATGGTACCCATCATTCCACTGGCAACAACAGCGGTCTTGGCTGGTCCACCGCGAAACCTCCCGGTTAAAGCATATGCCAGGTCAATGAAAAACTTTCCGGCACCGCTTTGATGAAGAAAAGCGGCGAATAACATGAAAAGAAAAACGAAGTTCACCATGACCCCGAGGGGCAGGCCGTAGATGCCTTCAGTCGATGTATAAATTTGTGAAACGATCCGATCCAGCGGAAAACCGATATGAGATAAGGGGCCCGGCATATAAGGTCCTAAAAAAGAATAAGCAAGGAATCCTAGTGCAACGAGCGGAAGCGCCAACCCTACAGTGCGCCGCGCGATTTCAAGGCAAAGGAGTATCGCGACTATTCCAAAGCCGATATCACTCGCGGTCGGCCAACCGATTCTTAAAACGATTTCGCGCCACTCGGCAATTATGTAGATACCGAACGACAAACCCCCTAGCGCCAAAACGGCGTCTAATAAACTGAACCGGTTATTGGGACTCCCCTTTCGGGCGGGGTATAGGGTAAACACCAGGGCCATTGCCAGCATGAGGTGACCGCTTCGGTAGGTAACGGTGTCGAGCACTCCGATGGTGCTGAAGTAGAGTTGATATACGGATAACGAGAGCGCAATTACGGCGGCAGTGAAACGCCAGGGCCCTGTTAGCGATCGGCGGCGACCGGACAGGTTGAGTCCGGACGATATTTTCAGGAGCAGAGTAGATCTGCCGGATTGTTCATCGTTTATCATAATCTTGCCTGTTAGTGATTAGAACGTGATAGATATGGCGTTGAAAGAAAAAGAAACAATCGGTCGTATAATCACATACCGATGAATCCGTGTTAAAGTTTACCGATCTCTCGATAAAACCGTTCGGCCCCGGGATGAAGAGGAGCTATACGTTTGATTGAAGGATCGAAGTTCCACTGAGTGAATTTGAAATGAATGTTCTTGCTCAGCCATTCGATATTTTCATAAATAGCCTTGGCGATTTTGTAAATCAGGTCTTCGGGAACCTCCGAGCTGGACATGTACGTCACCGGACTAACAAGTACGGGTGTATCGGTATCCACATTTTTGTATGTGCCCGCCGGGATCACCCCTTTCATATAAACCGGGTATTTGGCGAGCAGTTTTTCCATCAATGCGTCCGGCCACGGTAAAATGTTGATAGCATGTGTTGTCGACAAATCTTGTATTGAGGAGACAGGGTAACCTGCCGAAACAACCGTTGCATCGATGCGGCGATCCTTCAGTGCATTGACGCCTTCAGTAAAAGAAAGAAATTCGGCTTTATAGTCTTTTTCAGTGGTTCCCAGCACTTCAAACAATTTCATCATATTTCCCGCTGCCTGGGATCCGGGTGGTCCTATGGATATTCTCTTGCCTTTCAGATCTTCCATTTTTCTTATGCCGGACTTTTTGAGACTGACGACATGAACTTGGCTGCCATGGGCCCAGGCAATCGAACGCAAATTGTCTATTGGCTTTTTCTTAAAACGCCCGGTCCCGTGATAAGCGTCATAGGAAGCCACGGCAGAAGCGGTGGCCAGCTGAATATAACCTCGTTGTAAAAGCCGCACATTCTCGAAGGATCCGCCCGTCACCTGCGCGGTTGCATTTCGGATTTCCGGGACATCCTTCGCAATGACTTCAGCAATTCCGGCATTCATCGGATAGGTTGACCCACCAGTTCCCGCTGCCCCGATGCTAATCAAGTAGTCCTTGGCCGCGGCTGGTTTTCCTGGACCAAGAACCGCCATCACAGCGATCATAATACAGACCAATGATAGGAATTTTCTTAGCATGATTTTATCCTCCAATTCTAGGTTGATGACGACAAGCCGTAAATTATCATTTCATGACATCAATAGCGATTTCGACATTCTGCGGAATTTCATAGTGGAACATGGGATAGGTGGCGGAAGCTTCCTTACCGGGCTCAACAACTGCCGGGGAACCTTTCCGTGGAATAAACCCGCCAACCCCTTTACCGGAATCGGTAAGAACAATTCGTGAAACGTAGCGTTTAGGCGCATTCGTGACATTCTTAACTTTCAGTTTGATGGTGAGACAGGGTTTTTTCGCCATCTTGCAGTCCGCCAGATCCATCGTGAACTGGGTAAGCTCGGCTTCCGGAGTTACCATTTTGGAAATTTTGGGGTCGGCGATGGCGTATAGCGGACTAAACACCAAAAAAGCCGCGACTGTCGCCATTAAGATTCTACCTATCATTTTTGAATACCTCCTTTCTATTGTGATTAATCAGACTCCCGTATCGATTCAACTTCACTTGGGGCATGATCAACTTTATCAAACGGAACTCCACAAATGCCTGAATCATCAGCGATTACAAGACCAGCGGGACCAACCAGCACATCGCAAAGGGTCACATTGGCCCTTTTATCTCCATTCCTGCGTGCTTGTGCTTGCGACTTCCTGGTGTCTTTGCTCAGCGCCCACTTTGCCCCTTGAATGGCGTCGTGAATGCAGTATGCGAAGCGCAATCGCAACAAATCCGATGACAAAGAACAGCAATGCTACGGGTCTCTGGAGAAAAATTAAAGCCCCGCTATCCTCTAACAGCATGGATTGACGCAACGCACGTTCGATGCCGGGACCAAGTATAAAGGCGATGACGAAGGCTGGAAGGCTGAGTTCCAAACGTTTCATCAGACAACCGGCTAATCCGAAAATCGTCATGATCACCATATCGAAATACGTCTGCCGGGTGGCATAGACGGCCACGTAACAAGTCACAAAAATAATGGGATAAACCATTCGAGCCGGCAAAATTGCAATCAGGCGCCCGATATACCCGCTGCCCCAGTAGCCAACGACCAAGTAGGTAAGAATGCAGACCAATCCGGCGGCAAACATTCCGTAAATGGTATCGTGAGACGATGTAAAAACCGCAGGACCAATGATCACGCCATGGATCAGCATGACGCCCGAAAGCAATGCGGCAGCAGTACTTCCAGGAATACCGAGCGTCAATAGAGGAATAAGGTTAGCACCGGATGTTGCATTATTGGAAGCCTCGGCCGCCGCGATCCCCTTGATTTCACCCTTCCCCCAGGTATCTTCATTTTTCGATTTCCGACGAGCTTCAGCATAGGCCACGAAGCAGGCAACCGCGGATCCAACCCCGGGCAGCATACCGATCGCCGTGCCGATTGCCGTTGACCGAAACATAACCGGCAGGCACCTTTTGTATTCCGGCCATGTCACCCGCCGGTCCTTCGGATTTGAGGACTCGGGCGCAATGGACTGGTCGCTGCGCATCACCGAACGCTCCGTGGATTTAACCAAAACTTCCGACAAGACAAAAACACCCAATAAAAGCGGAACCAGCGCAATTCCCTCTAGAAGATAGTCTATCCCAAAAGCGAAACGCTCGTCGGCAGTGATGGGATCCGTGCCAATAAGCGAGAGCATGATGCCAAGCAGTATACTCAGCAATCCTTTAACAATTGATTTACCAAGCAGGCCGCCGATTATGATGAAGGCACAAAAGTAGACGGCAACATATTCCGGTGGCCCTAGCCCGGCAGCGTAAACGGCAATAGCCGAAGCCCCAAAAATTAATAAAAGCTCAGAGCAAATGTCGCCTTGAGCCGAGGCGATCACGGCCACACGCATGGCTTTCCCCTGCTTGCCTTGAAGTGTTAGTGGAAAACCCTCCATTTGAGTTGCCGAAGCCTGCGGTGTACCGGGCGTGTTAAATAAAATGGCCGGGATCGATCCACCAAAATCCGACGCTTTTGTAATGGTGTAAATAAAGGCCAGCGCAGGGAGGGTGTCCATGTAAAAGGTCACCGGAATCAGCAGGGAGACCATCGTACCTGAGGACAGGCCGGGGATTGCACCACCGATGAGGCCGATAACCGTCCCCAATATTGCGAAAAAAATGGGATTCCAAGAAGAAAAGAGTGCAGAAAAGCCGTCAATGATACCCACTTATAAAGCTCCTTATTAATATTAACAGTGTTTCGAGACCAAATTTTATTGCATGCCGATGGCTGTGCGGATGAACCTTGCAAACGAATAACTGTCGTATCGCAAAATAGCCCCCGGTTTTTCATAAAGACCCAGGATAATAAAAAAAACGAAATAATAGATAACAACCGCCAGTAAAGGTACCAGAACAAGCCGGAGCATGCCGCGACTGCCGAAAAAAAAGAGCATTAGCACTAAGACAAGAAAAGTCGGCAGCAAGTACTGAAACAGGCTGATACAATAAACGTACAGCAGACCAATCCCGACGATCGACACAACCGGATACACCTCAGCCCAATTTAGCTGCTTTGAAACGGAAGTTTTGTGACCGCTAAACCACCTAAAGACTGATTTTACAAGCAGCGAGAGCGTTAGAATCAGAATGAGGTAGGTCACTATTTTCGGGAAATCTCTAGCGCCAAACCCAGGATCAGATGGATCGATGTAGATGTCCCCGGTCGTCGCGAGAAAGGGCGCGACGACGAGGAGCATCAATATCGAGACGATAATGTCTGCTATAGGAGAAGGTTGATCGGACATGATTCATTTACCCGCAAAATGCTTGAATGGTTTCAATCACAAACTATTTTTTGAGCCTTTCCCTGACATATTCAATGGTTGGCCGCCACTGATCGGCCAATTGCATCAGGTACTCCCTGGTATCCTCCGCGTTGCGATAAATGATGACCTGCCCGGATTTTTTCGTTAAACTTTTAAAGGCCTTGTGTTCAGTCGCCTTCTTTACCGCGGCAGCAAGACAATTGATTCGATCCGGAGATGTTCCCTTCGGCGCGGCGAGGATAATCGGCGAAAGGGTCGGGACAAAGGGTACTCCCTGCTCTTTCATAGTCGGAATGTTTTTTTGAACGGGGTCCCGTACTTCGGACAGGAGACCAAGGGCGTGAATTACGTCGCTATAAGCCTTTACATGATGCACTCCGCTCGCTGAAAATTCGACTTCACCCGAGGTGAGGGCGTTCCGAGTTTCAGCGCCGCCCTTAAATGGAACGTCCTGAGTCATTTCGAGGACACCATTCTTGCTGAGGAAGGCTGTCACACCGACATGGCTCACAGATCCGCGTCCGGGGTGAGACCACCGAAATTTGGAACCTTTGGCATAGGCTTTCTTGATTCCGTCAATGAGATCCTGAGGCGTTTTAAATGGCGAGTTCTTAGGAACCACAATCGCCTGGTTGGTAACGCCGTATTGAGCTACAGGCTCAAAGTCCTCAAACCAATTGATGCCGCGATCGCGGATCATCGTGGCCATGAGGCTTCCTCCCATGGCGCAATTTTGTAACGTATAGCCGTCAGGCTTAGACTTTTTTACGTATTTCATTGCCGGAACCTGGGCACCTCCGGCCTTATTGATAATCACCAACGGCTGTTCGTTGATAAATACCGGTATAACACTTGAAAGAATCCTGGCGTAGGTATCGGTTCCACCGCCAGCCCCATAACCCACGATCACTTTTATCGGACGCTCGGGGTAAGTGCATTCCGCCCCCTCGGCAATGACACCAAATGTGAGTAAAACGAATAAAGTGGCCATAAAAGTGGATGTCTTTTTCATTTGTTTAAGCATTGTAATCCTCCATTTCTCCTTTAATGATGTATATGGCAATTGACCCTGGTTTGAATAGCGATAGCCACACTGTCCCTATGGCCTGATCCATCAATTTTACTGATATCGTTTTCGAAAGTGAGGCTTTTGTTCTGAAATCGGTGCGTCTCTCTCAACCATTTCTAACATTTTAGCCTCAGACTCCTGGATCGATTTAACTTCACTCAGAACATGATCAACCTTATCAAACGGAACTACACAAACACCGGAGTCATCGGCAACAATGAGATCACCGGGAACAACCGGCACATTACAGAGAGTCACCGGTCCATTTATCTCAATGGCTGAAAGCCTGTATTTTCCGCTAATGGGTGTTCTTCCCCGGCTCCATACCGGGAAATTGATTTTCATGGCGGTTCCGACATCCCTGATGGCTCCATTAACGACAGCTCCGGCCACGCCACGGACTTTGGCAAGCCTTAGGGCCACGCCTCCCATATTGGATACCTCAGGGTTTCCACCAAAGTCCGAAACCGCTATATCTCCCGGTTCAGCCAAATAGAAAAGTTCGCGCGAGGCCATGCCGATGAAATCACGATCTAGATAGCCTTGTGTAGGCGTCTTTTTTTCGGGGATATTTCTTATCGTTACCGCAGGACCGACAATCTTTTGTCCCGGAAGGACAGGGGGCAGATAAGAAGCCGGAATGGTTGTCTGCAGCCCGATGGTATCGAGAACATCTGATATAGTGGATGTTAGATCATCAAATTTCAAAAACTGTTCGATGATGGATTTCTCCACGCGAGGTACCTTTATCAGCTTTATATATTCTTTGGGCACATTGCCCCATATCCTTCCCTTGCTTTCATACTCTTCATAGTCCTTTTCAACCATTGAATCCATTTTGTCCTCCATCCTTCAAATGAGCGGTAAATACAAATATAAAAAAGTTTAGACTGAATCAAGGTCTAACTAATAGACCTTGATTCTATACAAAGAACCTACATCATTGCCGAATGGTTGTCAAGCTTTTTTTTGAGTATCTATAACCTATTGTATATATAGGTAATTATATTCGAATCATTCTGTTGGCGAGCCTAAGCTACAAGTTAGGGGCTTTGCCCCAATTGGAATGATGGAATGGTGGAATGGTGGCCTCCGGCTCCGCTTCCAGGCCGATTTCCGGATTGTAGAGGACCTAGCCTACGGCTCGGAGAGAATAATGGGTTCCGGCCTCCGGCTCGGAGAGAAAAATGGAATGGTGGGTTTAAGGAGTTGTACAAATTCCGGGACGTCCGATTACTTGAACCTTGGACCTCGTGCTGTTTTCCATTAGCCTGTCAGCCATGAGCTGTCAGCTATGAGCTATGAGCTAAACTATTGATTGCCGAACCCATTTTGCTCCCCGCAGTCCGGGCACTGCCAGGTGATGGCATTGCGGGACATTCCCCACACATTTTCAGCCATACAGGCCTGGCAGATATGAAAGCCGCAGCGGCACCGCCAGCAAAAGCGAAATACCTCCCCGCAGCAGTGGCAGGTGTAGCTGGCTGGCCTGCGGCGTTTTCGCCGGGAATAGGTATGGGAAAACAGATCTTTCACGGTTGTTGTTTCAGGATATTGCTGATATAGGATTCCATGTTTTCAGAGATAGATAATTAGCGATGATGCACCAAATATAATTCGAATCTTGATGTTGTCGACTTATGGTTTTTAAAAGGCATGGATTCTAATTTTAATGTGAATTCCTCTGACAGGATTTACATGATTATCCTGTAAATCCTGTCTAACAATTTTCCCCTATAATAAGAATCCATTCCACTAAAAAGCATCCGCTATGTCAATCAAAGGATAATACATATAGGGGTATAAATTTGGGTTCGGAGCTCAAAATGACCAACGAAAAAACAATCTATCTCATCGACGGTACCGCTTACATCTACCGCGCCTATCATGCCATCCGCGGATTGAGCAACTCCAAGGGACTTCCGACCAATGCCGTTTTCGGCTTTACGCGCATGCTCATAAAACTGATGGAAGACCGCTGCCCGGAGTATGTCGGTATGTTTTTTGACGCCAAAGGCCCTACTTTCCGCCACGATATGTACCGGGATTACAAGGCCAACCGCCCCCCCATGCCCGAAGACATGGCCGTCCAGATCCCCTACGTCAAAGAAGTCACCGCGGCATTCAACCTGCCGGTAATTGAAATGCCCGGCTTTGAGGCCGATGATCTCATCGGCACCCTGGCCCGCCGGGCCGAAAAAGAAGGCTATTATGTCGTCATGGTCACGGGGGACAAGGATTTCATGCAGCTGATCACCGAAAAGGCTGCCATCTGGGACCCTATGAAGGAAAATACCGTCGACATAGACACCGTCAGGGAAAAATTCGGACTGGAGCCGCACCAGATGATCGAAGTCCAGGGTCTTTCCGGGGACACGGCCGACAACATACCCGGTGTGCCGGGGATCGGCACGAAAACGGCGCTGAAGTTGGTTAAGTCCCATGACAATATGCAGGCGTTATATGAAAAACTTGACACAATTACCAAGACGAAGCAGCGTGAAAATCTCGAAAATTTCAAGGATCAGGCCTTTTTGAGCCGTGAACTGGTCACCATCAACACCGCCGTACCGATCGATGTGGAATTGACGGCTTTTAAGGTCACAGCACCTGACAAGCAAAAGCTTGCTGAACTCTACCAAAAGCTTGAATTCAGGCAATTGCAGCAGTCGGTGCCCGAACAGGCCGACCTGAGCCAAAAGTCCTATCAGGCGGTCATGGAAATGGGTGCTCTGCAAAGCCTGACCACACAGCTGAAGAATTTCGGGATGTTTGCCCTGGATACCGAAACCACCTCAACCAATCCCATGCAGGCCAGGCTGGTCGGGCTGTCTTTTGCGACCCGGGCCGACGAGGCTTTCTATATCCCGTGCGCCCACAATTACCTCGGCGCACCCGAGCAACTCGACCTTCATAGCGTACTGGAGCAGCTCAAACCGGTTTTGGAAGATCCGAACATTAAAAAAATCGGTCAGAATATAAAATACGACTGGATGGTGCTGGCACGCCATGGAATCGATCTGCAAGGGGTCGCTTTCGACACCATGCTGGCGTCCTACCTGCTGAATCCGTCCAAGCGGGCCCATAATCTGGATCAGATCGCACTGGATTTTTTGAATCACAAAACCATTACCTACGAGCAGGTTGCCGGCAAAGGCAAGAGCGCTCTGGAATTTTCTCAGGTGACGCTGGACAAAGCCATACCATACGCCTGCGAGGATGCCGACATCACCTTCATGGCCAAGGATGCACTGATGCCCGGACTCGAGGATCTCAATCTGACGGAGCTGCTGAAAACCGTCGAGATGCCCCTGGTGCCGGTGCTGATGCGTATGGAAATGCGTGGAGCGGGCATTGATGTGGACCGCCTCCATGATTTGTCAGCTTCGTTCAAACAGGAACTCGATGCCCTGGAAGGCAGCATTCACGGACTTGCCGGTGAAGTCTTCAATATTAAATCCTCCCAGCAGCTGGGCCGTATCCTGTTTGAAAAGCTTCAACTGCCGGTCAAAAAAAAGACCAGAAAAAAGACCGGTTACTCCACCGATGTGAACGTGCTGACGGCCCTGGCCGAACACCACGAGTTGCCTGCCCTGGTTTTAATGCACCGCACTCTGGCCAAGCTCAAGTCTACCTACGCCGACGCCCTGATCGTACTGGCCAATCCCGATACCGGCCGTATTCACACCTCGTACAATCAAACGGTGACCGCTACCGGGCGTTTGAGCAGTTCCAATCCCAATCTGCAAAATATTCCCATCCGCACCAAAGAAGGCCGCAAAATCCGCCAGGCATTTATACCCCGCAAAGGCTGGCACATGGTTTCCGCCGATTATTCCCAGGTCGAGCTTCGCATCCTGGCCCATTGCTCAGCCGATGATATATTGATAAACGCGTTTCTGGAAGATGAGGACATCCATACCCGTACCGCCTGCGAGGTGTTTCAGATTGGGCCCGAGTCCATGACCGCCGAACTCAGACGGCAGGCCAAGGCGATCAACTTCGGAATCATTTACGGCATGAGTGCTTTCGGGCTTTCAAGGCAGCTGGATATCAGCAATAAGATGGCCAAAACCTATATCGACCATTATTTTGCCCGCTATCGGCCGGCTGTTGAGCCGCGAGAATCGCAGGCATGGGAAGAAAATGGTTTTTTATTTTCTTTTCATGCCGAGAATCGCAGTCGGCTCTAACGCGCTTGATAGGCGGAGCGTGAGCGGAGCCTGTCAAGTGGGTTAGAGCGAAGCTCGACAGCCGGCCGATAGGCGGATGGCCGAAGGCCAAGCGAGCTTTAGCTCGCGGTCCGCCTATCAGGGGGTCAAGCGGTTTATGGAAAACACCATCGCGGAGGCCCGCAAAACCGGCCGCACCAGCACTCTTCTCGGCCGTATTCGCCTGCTGCCGGATATTGAGAGCAAAAACGCCATGGTCCGCCAGGCGGCGGAGCGAACTGCCATCAACACGCCGATCCAGGGAAGCGCTGCCGATCTTATCAAGCTGGCCATGATCAAGGTCGATCACGCGTTTAGAGAGCAAAAACTGTCCTCTGCCATGCTGCTGACGGTACACGACGAGCTGGTTTTTGAAGTGCCCCCCGATGAACTCGAGGTTGCCGCTCCTCTGGTAAGAGAGCTTATGGAAGGTGTCTGGCAGTTGAAAGTGCCCCTTAAGGTCAACCTTGCTAAGGGCACTAACTGGGATGAAGCCCATTAGCCGTATTGAGGCAGCGAATGAGCCTATAGTGACCGTCTTTGATTCCTATGGCTTACATCATTGAAACATGTATCACTGGAATAATGGAATGTCGGAATGCTGGAATATCGGGTATTGAACGGAAAGCCGGTAAAAATCCTGCAGGCCAGAACATATAGTTCAGTTGCATCTTGCCATACTCTAAGTTTCTTGAAACCTGTGTTGACATTTTTCCTTTGCATAAGCGTTTTTGCCTCGATACCGTTGTTCTTGCAAGGCTTGCCTGCTTGAACCCACTATTTCAGCATTCCAATGTTCCAACCTTCCATCGGAAAATTGATCTCATTTCGACAAGTCCATGAAATCAACTTCCTCGCTTCCGAATGGTTACGCTAAGCCTTTTGGTTTTTTTCCGCTTCAGCCACTTTTGGGGCTTCCGGCCGGGGGGTTTTCAGAGACGCTTTGGCCGTTTTTTCCACGGTGCGATAAATACTTGCAAAAGTTTCGTGAAAGCCGGTAGGGGAAATCCTTCCGTTTTCAATAAATTTAACCACGATCTCCTTGGTCGCCCTTAAGATCTGCTCGTCTATGTTGGCCATCTGCACACTCCTTTATACGCAGATTTTCATGCCCTGACGCACACACCGAAGCATGAAACAAAAGAATTATTGAAATGCTACAGCTATTCTCTATCACCGATATAACACGAAAATTTAAAAAAATCAGGTCCGATGTCAAGGTCCTCGTCCCCGATGAGGCGGCACGAAAGCCCCGCTTGGAGATGTGGATTGACATCGTCGCATAATTTTTTTAATAACCTTGTAGGTTCGGTTTAGGCCGCTTTTCAAAAATTGGTTCCGAAAAAATCACGGAGATGCAAGCGGCTGACCATTAGACCTTCGAATACATTCGAATAACAAAACGTTAATATTACAACTCCGATGGAACCTCGGATCCAAGCATATCGATAATCTACAGGTAACAGCGATTATTATGGCTGCACATAGAAAAAGTACATCCCTGACCCAGGCGCTTCTCACATCCCGTACGATGTTTCTGTCCGTGTTAATGCTGATTTTCATCGGCTGCACTGTTCAGCGTACGGTGGAGGAAACCTATGAAAAAACGACCAAAACCGTAAAAGACACCACCCGCACCATTACCCGCGGTTTCAGGCTGTCCGATGAGGATCTGCTGAGAACGGTGGCCATTTTTGATTTCCAGAACAATTCCATGCGCGAAACCGCAGAATTCCAGAAAATATTCCACAAGGGCCTGCCTGATTATTTGCATGCCAACTGCGAGGGAATTCTGGTGGATGATCCGGAGACCAGCAGTCTGCTGACACTCTTAAAGGGCCCCCCCAAGCTGGAGACGGGTGGCCGGGACTTTTATTCCCTCGCGCTTATGGGCCGCCGACTGGGACTTAACGCCATCGTTACCGGAAGCCTTGAAGACATTCGTTTCACAGATGAATTACAGGGGATTTGGTGGACCAAGGACACCCATCATTTCGTAGAGGTGAATATCAGGGTCGAGGTCAATGACTCGCGGACGGCCACTAAACTCCTCGACCGTACTTTTGTACGCGACGTTGAAATCGAGGAAATCGACTATCAGATGATCCAACAAGATGACCGAATTCAAACGCCGGCGTTAAATGAAACCCTGAGCAAGCTATTGGCCGATATCGGCAGTGAAATTTGCCATACTGTCAAGGACCAGCCTTGGACCGGTTTCATCACCAAGGCCGAAGATGGGCGCTTTACAATTACATCGGGCAGCGAAATAGGGCTTGAGGTCGGTACCGTCCTGGAAGTATACGACAGCAGCCGCATCATCGAGGGTATCGGCGGTCAGCGCTTTATTACACCCGGCCTGCAAATCGGTGAAATTGAGATTGTGAGCATCACCCCGAAACAATCAGAAGCGCGCCTGATTTCAGGCGAGGGTATTCAGGAAGGCAGCACGGTGCGACGGAAGTGAAAGATCGAAATTGGGAATTCGTAGAACGGAATTAATTGAGGGGTCGGGGAGTTTCTCCGCCATTGTCTAAACTATCATTTAATCGCCCGGCGCCATCTGACGCCGTGTCCGGCCGGGGTATGCGCTCGCCCCAGCCGGACATAGCGGGGTTTGAAAAACTCCCCGACCCTTCAATTAATTAAGAAATATTCACCACGGAAGGACACGCAAAAGCACTGAATCAGAAGGTATGTTAGTTTCCCACCGCAGGCGGTGTAAGAATTTTGTGTAATTCCGTGAAAAATCCGTGGTGGAAAAATTAAATACGCGCCCATTCCTTTCTAATCGCTCTATTCATCCCATTTTTCCAATACATGCCGATATGCGCTTATCAACTCGATCCCCTCTTTTTCCGACGACAGGTGTTTGATCGCTTCCCGGAATCGACTGCTGTTGGGCATTCCCTTGGCAAACCACCCCAGGCGGCTGCGCATCATCCTACAAGCTTGTGCTTCCCCCAGATATTCAACCGACGCCTTCAGGTAGCGGATCATGCGGTCAAAGCGACAGGCGTGATCTTCGGCCACCTCCTTGCAGCCGTTGATGCGGGCCACCACCTGGGCGAAGATCTCAGGATTTCCAATGGCCTTGCGGCCGATCATCACGGCGTCACAGCCGGTTTCGTCCAGCATCCTGATGGCATCGTCGGCCGACATGATGTCACCATTGCCAATCACCGGGATGGACACCGTTTTCTTTACGGCCGCGATTATCGACCAGTCTGCCCGGCCGCCAAACAACTGGGCGGCGGTTCGCGGGTGCACGGCGACGGCATCCACACCGCAATTTTCCGCGATCCTGGCAATATTCAGGGCCTGCCGACCGGAAGTATCCCAACCGGTCCTGATTTTGATGGTCATGGCTGTGCGGACGGCCCGACGGACCGCCTTTAGAAGATCTTCGGCCAGGTCCGGTGTACGCATGAGCGCGGCGCCGGACCCGGTTCTTATTATTTTCCGAACCGAACAGCCGAAGTTGATATCCACGATGTCAGCACCGCTGGCTTCGACGATGGCGGCTGCCTCCGCCATGATATCGGGTTTGGCGCCAAACAACTGAACCGAAAGGGGCTTTTCCTCCGGTGTGCTGTCGAGCATCTTTAAGGTTTTTTCGGATTTGTATACCAGCCCGTGGGAGCTGATCATCTCCGAGCACACCAGTCCGCAGCCGGCTTCCTTGGCCAGCAGCCTGAAAGGCAGGTTGGTGATACCTGCCAGCGGAGCCAAGATAACATTGTTTTCCAGCGTGACAGGTCCGATTTGCATGCTGGCAGTTTTCGCTGCTGAAGGAATCCATTCCATCTCTGTGATTCTCGATGTCCCTGCGCGGTTAAGATTCAAGATCAGTTCACTGCCATTAATGGCCGGAAGCCGGGTTGGCGTAGCAGAACAAACAATTATGATAGCACGGCTGCAGGCGGTACGAGCCGATGTCTTTTGACACCCTGCACCCGCAGCCGGCCTTCACCCGTTGGCCTTTGTCTTTTTGGAGTGAGATCCGGCCGGAGTAAAGTTCCATCAACAGATCGCCGGGAATGCAGGAACTGTGGGCAACCGATGATGTCGCCGGCAGGGCCCGGATGAGTTCCTTCTCGCAGCAGGCGAACAGCCGGATGTTTAGAGCTGCCAACCCGGTTTCCATATCCAGGATGGTGTCCACTTTTTCAGAAAGCGGCGGATCGATCAACTCGAATCCCGGCCGGAATGAAAGACGGCGGTTAATCTTTGGATAATGATCCATGAAACTCGTGATACAGCGCGAAATCCCGTTTTTCGCGGCTCGGTGGGCGATAGGCACAAATTGGCTTAAATTGTCGTAGCGCTTGCCCGGGCCCTTTTTATAGAAACAAATCGGGTCAAATCGCCAGTTTATGGCCTCCGGTCCAAAATGCGCACTAAGATGGTCAAGCTGATCGAGGCGTGCGCTTAAGGGCGGTACACGGGGCTCGAGATCCGGGTTGTCCGAGTTGACCGTGAAATTGAAAAAGAGATGATACCCCAGGTCGATGAGCCGGCGGCCGTAGCCTTTGTCAATAAATGGTCCGAAGTCCTTGGACCAGAACACAATGGAATGAACCTTGTCGACCGTGGCCGGAACAACCGTGACGCGTTGATTAAACGGATTGACGACTTCAAAAAATCCCCTGCGGATCTGCTCCATGAACCAGGGCATGTAAAAGGCCGGGATATCGGTTCTGCGGGAGGCAGAGATAACGATTTTGATGTCAGGGTCCATCAGAACTTTAGGGACGCGAATTTACACCGGTTCTCACGGATCAGGTTGCATGAGAATTAGGATTTTTTAATATCTTTTAAAGATATCACCTTTGCAACGCCGCTTGCTTTTTCCAAAGCTTCGGTGTCTTCCTCTTCTACCGAATTATCAGAGGGCTGCTGCTCTTCCGGCGCAATCACTTTTTCCAGTCGCATGCGATTGCCGTCCATGGTAAATTCAGCGCCGTTTATGTAGACGTCGCGCAGTATCCACGTAACCACCCGGGGAGGAATTTGGAGCATGAGCAGTTTAACATGATACCAATCGGGTTTGGAGTCCGGCAATATTTCCTCAACCCTGGCAAAACTCAGGGGCTGGTCCTGAAAATATATAAGTACGAGATCGTTTACGTCAGCCATATACTCTGTAGTTTCCTTCGGTTCGTAATTTCCACCGCGACGGCTAATATCGTTGGTGTTTGCAAAAAAAGGGCGGTATACGGTATAGGGTATAAGGTTTATGGTATAGGGTATAAGGCACAGGGATCGAGGCTTTCGGGGCGAGGACGCAAGTAGGATTCGGCATTCGACCTTCGGTCCAAGCTTATATCCCCGAGAGCCGTGCGCCCAAGGCCGAAAGCCATTACCGCGCTTCCCCACAAGTCTACAGCCATAAACCTTATACCTTAAACCCTATACCCTACACCTTATACCACCGCGCCATTTTACCTGTCTTGAAATTAACAACATCAAATCTCGGAGTCTAAGGAATAGTTTTTTGCTTTCCCACCGACACATCATGCAGCGGGATGAGAATGTCCGCCATCTGCTTGATTTTCTGGATCGAATCATAAGCCTCGGTAAGGTCGATATGCACTCCCGGGGCGATGGCCGGTCCGGTACTGGGAAAATTTTTATCATTGCAGCAAAAACCCGTGATCACGGCCTTGCCTGCGGCGGTGTTGACAGCAACAGACTGTCCACCGACTGAGTGACCGGGGGAGAAGACAACATCGATTCCCTCGGCGATATTGGCGTCTCCTTCGATTTCGACGACTTTGTTGTCGTCCAGCACATCGGGGTAGTATCGGTGGTCAACCGGATGGGGCTCCTGCATAAACGCCAATTCGCGTTTCTGGACGAAAACTTCCGCACCGGTGCATTTGTAGTCGTTTTCGCAATGATCATTGTGCAGATGGGTGTGGATGATGACATCGATATCCTCGGGCTTCAAATCCAGGGTGGCCAGGGCATCTTCGAATTCAAGGATCTTGAAGCCGCATTGTTCTTCGGCACCGTCCGGTACCATAAACTGCTCCAGCCCGGTGTCCACCAGAATGTGCTGATCGCCGCCGCCGATATAGAAAACATAGATCGGCAGATAGATCCGCTTGCCGTAATCGCGCAGATACGTCATGACGCCTTGATCGGTTTCATTGATGCCGACAACCAGGGGATGTATCGTATACGCTTTCATAATAGTCTCCCATGGATTTCCGCCAGAGGGCTGAACGCACCGCACCCGCCGACGAGTTGACTAAGTCGATGAAGTCGACTAAGTTGCTTAGTATCTAATTAAGATTTAGAAGTCAACAATCCAGGGACACAGCGAACAGAATTCTAAACGGATCTATCGCCCGTTCGGGAAAAGGAAGAACCAACATCCTAAATCGACTTAATCGGCATATTGAACTCAGCAAACCCAGGTTAATCTGCCAATCAACTTATTTTACCATTCAACTCAATCAACAGAATCTGTGAGACGCCATGGCCCCCCCCAGAATCTGACAGCACAGATTGATGAACTATTTAATTCACGCTCGATAGCGGTAGTGGGTGTGCCCCGGGGTTTGAAGACCGGAAGCGTATTTTTGACGGCCCTTCTGGATCAGGGCTACAGCGGCCCGATATACCCGGTGAATCCAAAGGCGCACGAGATTGCCGGTCTTAAGGCCTATCCCGCTGTTGAGGCCATCCCCGAACCGGTCGATCTGGCCATTGTGCTGGTGCCGCACCAACAAGCCCTCGAGGTCGTGCGCGCCTGTGTTGCCAAGGCGGTTAAGGGAGCCGTGCTGTTCACCTCCGGCTTCGGCGAAACCGGCACAAAAAAAGGTCAGGCGCTCGAAGACGAGATCGTCCGGACGGCACGCAGCGGAGGGATGCGGCTGATCGGACCTAACGGCATGGGGCTTTACGCTCCGAAAACCGGACTTTCCTTTTTTCCCGGGGTATCCAAGGATCCCGGACCGGTGGGCATGATTTCGCACAGCGGTTCGCTGACAAATATTTTGGGAACAATCGCCGCAACAAAAGGGATTCGTTTCAGCAAGGTTATCAGCAGCGGCAACGACGCCGACCTGACGGCTGCCGATTTTCTGACCTACCTGGCCCAAGATGCAGATACCGGTCTGATCGGCGCTTATATCGAAGGTATTAAAAACGGGCCTTACTTTCTGAAGGCACTCAGGCAGGCCTCGTTGAACAAACCGGTGATTATGTGGAAAGTGGGCTTGAACCCCGCAGGCGCCCGGGCTTCGGCCTCCCATACCGGGGCCATGGCCGGCTCCGACGAGATCTGGCAGGGGATCCTCGAGCAGAGCGGTGCCATACCTGTGACCGGATTCGAAGCGCTGACCGATGCGTTGATGGGCTTGGCGATGTTTCCCGCCGAGCCTGGAAATCGCCTGGCCATTATTTCCGGTCCCGGCGGCCTGGCTGTGTCAGCGGCGGAAGCCTGCGGTCGGGAGGGCCTCCGATTGGCCGATTTGGCACCTGAAACCCGATCGAATCTGAAAAGCCTGGTCACCTTTTCCGGCACAAGTGTGCGCAACCCGATAGACGTCAGCCTGGCAGCTCATTTAGATCTCGAGATTTTCTTCCAATCCACCCGCCTGGCGGCGGCCGACCCGGGCGTCGACGCGATTATCATCATCGGATGCGGCCTGACCCCGGAAATCAACCAGATCTACGTCGACGGACTAATTCGCGAACGCCGCGCAATTCAAAAACCCATTCTGGCGGTCAAAATTCCAGGTTTCGATCCTAAATACTCCCAGCAGCTGTGCCGGGGAGGAATTCCATTTTTCGATTCCGCCGAACGCGCCGTCCACACCTATGCCCTGGCCGTTCGGTACCGCAGCTGGCGCAGAAGGCAGGGATAATTTTTCTCTTATCGCCTTACAGTTTTTGGTTTTCTGGCCGATAATACCATGTAGTGACACAATTGCTGGTATTTCGAATAATTATAAGTCTGGCTAAGTTTCTGCATATTGAGCGAAGCCAATTTTGCTGACTTGAGGTGATCACCATGAAGCCCAAATCTGTATTTATCATGTTCCTGGTCGGTTTGCTGGCACTGGCGGTGTTAGGCAACCTGTCATCGCCGGTAGCGGCACAAAAATCTTCGGACGGTGAGGATTCAAAACCGGTTAAAAATGCCGACTACTGGTTCAATCGGGGTGCGCTGTGCGCCACTTACGGCAATGATACTGCGGCCATTGAATATTTCCAAAAATCCATCTCCCTGGATCCCAACAGGAGCGGGGCCTATTTTTCGCAGGGTATATCCTACGGGCAATTGAACGAGTTCGACAAGGCTCTGGCATTGATCGACAAAGCCATCGCGATGGAGCCGCAAAACGGGCTTTTTGTCTATGGCCGCGCCAGGGTTCAGCTTCTGGCCGGCAACAGGCGCAACGCCATGGCGGATTTTAGAAAAGCCGCTCAGTTGGACGATGAAGACGCTCAGGCTTATTTGAGATTTATCGGTCAGCGATGGTAGACCTGAAAGAGGAACATCATCCCACCACCTGGCTATTCGTTATTAGTTAATGGAATTAGAAGGGTTGAGATTTGTCTTTCCTGCCCTAATGATAGAAATATAGAATCAGCGCTTCACCCATTTCCAATAACGATTAACAAATAACATTTTTTTATGCTGTTATTGGCTCAACAAGAGCAGAATATCTCCATCCATTCCATTTTCAGGGTAGGATTACGGCAGTAGATATTCTCCCATCGATCTTGATGGTCAACGGATTGTCCAGCTTCACATGGCAAAGGTAGGCGGTTTGTCGGGCGGCGGGCTGGGCCTGCATCCATTTCCAATCGATAAAATCATCACCGTTGCGGGAAGTCGTCAAATAACTGATGCCCAGTGAGGTGATGTTGTGGAAAAAGTGAGATCCCTGGGAAGGGTCGGCCTTGAAATTTTCAGTGCTGGTTTCAATCATAGCCCCGACACCGGAAATATCATGCCAGCTGACCGGAATACCCAGCCAGCGATCGGCGGATCCCCAGCGTCCCGGACCAATCAGCAGATATTTGCGGCCCAACGGTGCCAGACGCCTGTTAATCTGCCCGATTTCTGTGGCGATATCAACGGTGCGGGCCGGATCGAAGGTCTCCGGGTTGACGAAAACAACATCGCGAATCTCGGTTGAACGGCCGTTTCCCAAAGCATTGGTCGAATAACAAACGGCAGCGGCGATATCTTCTTTGCTGATTTCGACATCCAGGCGGTCCTGACTGATTCCCATGGGTCGCACCTGCAGCAGATCAAAAGACGGTCTGTGAGAGTCGTCCGCAGGCAAATTCACGGCAATTTCAATTTCCACCGGACATCCCATCCCCTTGCGGCCGATCTCCAGAACATCGCATAAAATGTCCACCAGAGGAAAAGAATTGTATTTCAGCACATTGGCAAAGGTCAGGACGAGATACCCGCCGGTCTGCACGCCGTCTCTGATCCGGTGTTCCTGCGGGAGATAGGAGCTGGCAAGATGCCTGACCGCGGGATGACTGCTGACGTCAGCAATATCCAGCTGGATCAGGGTGGCATCATCGTTGACACCGAAATCAGACGGGAAATCCTTCATTTTCAGGGCATAGAAGCGATGCTGGGAATTCTTGAGGATATCGTCCACAGTGGAAAATTGGGGCAGAAACTGGGGGTGCCGGGGTGAAAACCGCAGCGAGGTCCCACCCTCGACAACGGTTTTTCCCAGCCCCAGGGCGATGTGGGCAATGCCTTCTTCCGGCTTCAGGCGGGCGATCGGGTAAAAATTATAGGACTGGGCCACACCGGATACAGCCGGATAAAAATAGTCACCGCAGCCCCTTCCGGTCAGCTGCTGAATCGCAACCGCCATTTTTTCGTCTTCCGTGCGGTGAAACGTGCTGCGGGCATAGGCTTTGGGGGTATCAAAATAAGTCGACGCGTACACCAGCTTGACGGCCGTAGCCAGGCGCTCGAGTCGAACAGACCGATCGGGGTGATTGTTGGGCAGCATACAGGTTTTGTAAATACCGGCAAATGGTTGAAACTGGGCATCCTCAAGCAGGCTGGAAGAACGCACCGCCAGCGGGTGGCGGGCGTGGTGGATGAACAATTCCAGATCGCTTTGGAGCCATTCCGGCATCTGCGCTTCCAAAAAAAGCCTGGTGATTTCCCGGTCGCTCAGGTTGGCGGTGGCAAGCCGTTTGAGGTGATTTTCATTGATAAAGGCCTCGAAACCGTCGGTGGACAGGACCAGCGATTTGGGAACCTGGATGTCCACATCTTTATACTTTTTCTGCAGCTCAGGATTCCTCTTGAGCTGGGTTGAAATAAAAGCCAAGCCCCGGGCTTTGCCCCCCAGCGATCCTTTGCCGACTTTGACAAAATCAGCATCCGGATCAAATGAGCCCTTGACCAGTTCGGTGATCAGTCCTTTCTGGCGCCCCTTGCGCCGTTCGTATATGCAGCTGACGAGATAATTTTTGAGTTCGCCGGCGCTTGGGAAGTCACTGACCTTAACCGGCTTGAGCTTGGCCGCCAGCATCACCTCGGAGCGCGGCAACAGCCAACTCGAAAAATGATTGCGCCGGCCGTGATAGGCTACCGACTCATCCGGTATGGAAGGCAGGATCTTTTCCATCTCGCGCAGCTTCGAAGCCCTGGCAATCTCCTGGCCGTCCGGGAGGCGGAACACAAAATCGCCGAATCCCAAATAGTTGATGAAGAAACTGCGAATTTCCGAATGAAGGGCGGGTGAATTTTTATCCAGAAATACGGCCGGGATATTTTCGGCCTGCCGGCGGTTGGATTCCTCCGAGCTGAGATTGAGAAGGGGAAGATCGGGATTCTCCCGCCGGATCATGGACAGCAGTGAAAAGCCGGCCTTGGCATCCACGTGACCGTTTTTGGGGTAGCGCACATCCGAAAAGACGCTGAGCAGGTAGGGCCGGAACTGCCGGTATAAAGCGAGTGCATCCTCATAATTTTCGGCCACCAGTATTTTGGGTCTTGCCCGCATCCTGAGGATGCGGTGCTCATCATTGACCGACTCTTCCATGACTGCCTGGGTTTGGGTGACGATTTCCTTGTAGAGCAGCGGCAGCAGCGAAGAATAGTAGATGGGGGAATCTTCGACAAAAATAATGACCCTGACCCGGGCCCGCTCGGTGTCATGGGCAACATTCAGGCCGTCCTCTATATTTTTGATCATGGCCAGCAGCAGATCCGTATTGCCATACCAGACAAAACGCCGATCAATGGCCTTGCGGTCGTTATATTTTTGTTCAAGAAGGTGTTTGCTGGTGTTTTGGATCATTAAATAGACCGGCAGGTCAGGATGGATGGCTTTGATCTTGCGCCCAAGACGATAGGCATCCATTTCATCGACCTGGGGCATGGTGATGACGAGATCGAACTTTTTCTCCGACAGAAGGTCAAGGGCTTCTCGGGCGGTAGACACCCAGGTCAACATGGGAGGACGCGAAAGGTTCAGGCCTCTGTACTCATAGATGATCCTTTCCGCCAGGCGGCCCTCTTCCTCCATGATGAAGGCTTCATAGGGGCTGGATATCAACAGAATCTCGGTGACCTTTTGGGCCATGAGTTCATGAAACACCTTGAAGGATAGGTCAAAATCCTCTGAATTGGGCATGCTGTCGGTAAACATAGCAAGTTCAATATAGATCTTGTATACAACTATTGCAATATATTCGTTGCGGGGGGCGAGGGGCGGGTTGCGAGGTGCGGGTT